>OKTJ01000001.1_pt1 | contig 385224 bp, 347 predicted proteins | sample 1606201 | NCBI WGS metagenome assembly OKTJ01 (sample SAMEA3879536, study PRJEB24766) | human gut metagenome | biome: human-associated habitat; feature: feces | place: USA | collected 1985/1987 | reverse complement strand
TGCTGTACTACCATAATAATTACCTCCATGTAATTGAATTTTAAAATTATCTAAGCCAGTAACAGATGACACCGGCCAGTGTCTTATTCTGTTCCGCTTAAACGTTATCACCGGCGAATCCTTTTGCCGGAATAATAATGAGATTCCTGGGCATCCCACAATTATCATATGATTATGTAACTTTTCTTTGTTACATTTTTTATATCGGACACGCAGTTTAATTAATTAACCTTTTGTATATTATTTTATAAAAAAATTTATTTCTTTTCTTTTTCCAACAGCTTATCCCTTTTAGCCCCGCGAAAATGATTGAATCTTTCGGATTGATTATTCCAAATCCCTCCGATTGGTATATAGTTTTTTCAAGAGGTGATAATAGATTTATGATTAAAAATGGTGTGGTGCTGGTACTTGAAGGAGATTCTCCAAGATTAATTGATGAGTGGCAGGCACTTGGCTTTTTTTGATTTCACCTCCAAAATTCTTCTTTCATAACTCCTGTTAGTTACTACTAACTGCATAGTAATACTCAAAAAAATTAATGTCAATTTCTTTTATATTATTGATTTTTTTTATCAGGTTTGCTATTCTGTAAAAAGGTTATATATATTCATAATAAGGATGAATGTTTCTACTAGCTGCCGCAAACAGTTATCTATAATCTATTGTAGGTAAACTGTCTGTGGTTTTTTTATGCCTAAAACAACACAGGAGGTTTTTGAATGAAACATTATGACGTTATTGTAATCGGTGCAGGGCCGGGCGGTATATTTGCGACTTATGAGCTGGCAAAGAAAAATCCGGAGCTGTCCATCGGTGTATTTGAAGCGGGACACCGGTTATCTGACAGAAAGTGTCCTATTGACGGTGACAAAATTCCCACCTGCATTAAGTGTAAAAGCTGTTCCATCATGAGCGGTTTTGGCGGTGCAGGTGCATTTTCTGACGGAAAATACAACATTACCAATGATTTTGGCGGAACATTGTACGAATACATAGGTAAGCAACAAGCCATAGAATTAATGAAATATGTAGATAAAATTAATATGGAACACGGAGGCGAGGGCACCAGACTTTTTTCAACTGCGGGTACACAGTTTAAGAAAATCTGTATGCAGAACAAATTAAAACTTCTTGATGCTTCTGTCCGTCACCTCGGAACAGATATTAATTATGTTGTTCTTGAAAATCTCTACAATGAATTGAAGGAAAAAGCTGATTTTCACTTTGATACACCTGTTGTATCAATAAGCCGTACCGATAACGGGTATCTTATCAAAACAGCTTCCGATGAGTTTGAATGTGAGAACTGTATCGTATCTGTGGGCAGAAGCGGCAGTAAATGGATGGAAAAAATATGTCATGAAATGGACATCCCTACTAAATCAAACCGTGTTGACATCGGTGTCCGTGTTGAACTTCCTGCCGTTATTTTTTCACATCTTACAGATGAATTATACGAGAGTAAAATCGTATACAGGACACAGCAGTTTGAAGATAATGTCCGTACTTTCTGTATGAATCCACACGGCATTGTTGTTAATGAGAACACCAACGGAATCGTAACCGTCAACGGCCACAGTTATGAGGGTGAGGAAATGCAGACAGAAAATACTAATTTCGCACTCCTTGTTGCAAAACATTTTTCTGAGCCTTTCAAGGACAGCAACGGTTACGGCGAAAGTATTGCCCGCCTTTCCAATATGCTTGGCGGCGGTGTAATCGTACAGCGTTTCGGCGACCTTGTCAGAGGCCGAAGAAGCAATGAGACCCGTATAAGAGAAGGTCTTGTAACACCTACTCTTAAGGCTACACCGGGTGATTTAAGCCTTGTGCTTCCAAAGCGAATACTTGACGGAATTATCGAAATGATTTATGCCCTTGATAAAATTGCTCCCGGCACCGCCAATGATGATACATTGCTTTACGGTGTTGAGGTTAAATTCTACAATATGGAAGTTGAACTCAATGAAAATCTTGAATGTAAATATGACGGTCTGTACATAATCGGTGACGGCAGCGGTGTTACCCACTCCCTTTCACACGCCTCCGCAAGCGGTGTCTATGTAGCCAGACATATCTGTGAAAAATAAGAAGCTATCTGCCCCGGATTCACATGAATCCGGGGTGATTTAATATTATTTTGTAAGAACTTTTTTACAATATCTGTGTGCACCACACTTAGGACATGTGAGTTTTCTCTTAGTCAGTGTATGCGCTCCCATGATATATGATTTCATATCAGGTATAAATCGTTCATGACATTCAGGACATTCAAAAGCCCCTGCTTCTCTGTCCATAATGCACGCAACTGCAATTCCTATTATCATTACAACTATACCAATTGCAATAAATGTTATTCTGACACCAGTCCTCATATCAAACATTCCCGCAACCATAAATAGAGGAACGGCGGCAAGTATTGTTAATATGCCTACCATTACCGACAGGATTATTTTCTTTTTATTTTCCTGTGCTTCTTTAACTAAATTCACCATGTTTTCCTCCGCCTTCTTACGATATTGCTCTTCAGAAACCCTTTCCCCTGAGAGCAATTCATTAACTGTTATATCAAGTTCACTGCATAATGGAATCAGAAGTGATACTTCAGGAAATCCGTTTCCCCGTTCCCATTTAGAAATTGTCTTATCACTTATTCCAAGTTTTTCGGAAAGAATCTTCTGGGTGTATCCCTTCCTTTTCCTTTCTTCTGCAATAAATCCGCCAATCTTTATCTGGTCCATCATCTACCTCCTTTCATGGTCATAATATCCTTTGTGCATCATATTTTAAACCCACAATTCGTAGAATATAGTGAATTTATGCGAATTCTACGATTCGTGGAGAATTAAATGTCTGTTCCGCCGTATCTGCCCTTCTTGACATATAATCCGATAGCGTTGGTTTGTTCTACCCATTCAGAAATACTTGGCGTGAAAGTCAATAATCCGGCTTGTTTTTTAAAGTGTTCAGATTCGAACACTTTAAAATTAGGATTATAAATTTCCTCCCATGTTGACAAATATTCAAGAGTAGCTCTATTTCTAAGCCAATTTCTAACTACATCCGCTGCCCTTGAATTATCAGATTTGGCTGCTGCCATATCCGTTATACATATATAATCATCAATATCCGCTCTGGATATTGTGATAGGGATATTTTGTACCGTGATAACTCTATTCTTGTCCATTCCGCTCCTCCTTCTTAATCATATTCTCACTCTTAATATAGTAAGCCAACAGCCTCAAAACATAATCCGGTGCATTACGGGTTCCACGCTCCCATTCGGTAACCGTCCTGTATGGTATGTTAAAATGCTCGCAGAACTCCTTGCGGTTCATTCCTGTTGCTTCACGAATTTTCTTTATCTCAATCTGACACTCTGTTAAATTCTCCATGGATACAGTCTCCCTGTTTTACACATTGTGTATATTGTATCATATATTTTTAGATCACACAATGTGTAAATTATTAAATATAGAAATACCTCAGACCACGGCTGTCAAAACCGCAATCCGAGGTGTATATAATTACTGTAAATCCTCAAAAATCTGTTCCGGAGTAATACGGTTCTCTTTTAAAATTTCATCTACTGAATATCTGTCAATAAACTCCTTCTTTAAGCCATAATTGTAGACTTTCATATCCGTTGCGGCATAGAAAGCTGCAATCTTTTCGCCAAAGCCGCCGTCAAGTATTCCGTCCTCAAGGGTTACTACTTTTGTATGGTTCTTTTTGAGGTCCTCAAGCATTTCAGTGTCAATACCTGTGATGTATCTTGGATTGATAAGTGTTGGTGCCACTCCTGTCTTGTCGGCAATTAACTCTGCTAGCTTTTCACCAATCTGATAGAAATCGCCAAGTGCAATAATTGCAATATCCTGTCCTGACTCTGTCACTTTATATCTGTTGATTACGCTGTAGTCTGCGTCTGCTTCTTTACCTGTTCTGATTACGCCGTTGCATGGGATTCTTATTGCCACAGGATGTTCATTCTGTTCAATACTCCATTCAAGCATGGCAAAATATTCCTCACAGCTTGTAGGTGCAAGGTACACAAGATTAGGAATATTGGACATCATAGGAATGTCATATATTCCAAGGTGGGTAACGTCATTCATGCCATATACGGAAGCTGTGTTTACAAGCAATGTTGCAGGATTATTATTGATACAAAGGTCCTGGGATATCTGGTCATAAGTTCTCTGGAAAAAGCTTGAGTGAGTTGCAAATACAGGTTTGCCGCCGTTTTTGGCAATTCCTGATGCCATTGCAACTGCATGTTCTTCGGCAATTCCCACATCTATAAACTGTTTACCGGCTTCTTTTCTCTTATCCCCGGTAAAACCTATACAGGTAGGAACTGCGGCTACAAGTACAACAACGCTTTTATCCTGCTTCATTTTTTTCAAAAGATATTCGCAGGTAAGGCTGCCATAATCCTCACCGAAATCGTCCACATTGCTTTTACCTGTTTCAACGTCAAAAGGCATGCACCAGTGCCAGTTCTCCTTATTGGTCTCAGCAGGCTTATATCCTTTACCCTTTAATGTATTGATGTGGACAACAACAGGGTGGTCTATATCTTTAACCTCTTCAAAGGCTTTGATTAATGATTCAATATTATTTCCGTCAGCGACATATCTGTAATCAAGTCCCATTGCCTTAAAAAGATTACATTCACATTTTCCGTCAGAATCACGAAGTTCCTTCAGGTTCTTATACAGTCCGCCATGATTTTCCGCAATTGACATATCATTATCATTGACAATGATAATAAAATTGCTGTTAAGCTCCGAAGCGAAATCCAGCCCTTCCAATGCTTCACCGCCACTTAATGAACCATCGCCGATTACCGCAACAATATTTTCATTATCACCCTTCAAGTCCCGTCCTTTTGCAAGGCCGCAGGCAAGACTGATTGATGTGGAAGTATGTCCCACATTGAAAAAATCGTGTTCACTTTCTTCAGGATTGGTATAACCTGACACATCTGCAAAATGCTCATCATAAAAATATGCGTCTTTACGTCCTGTAAGCATTTTATGCACATAACTCTGATGAGATACGTCAAATACAAATTTATCCACAGGCGAATTGAAAACATAATGGAGTGCAATAGTTGCTTCCACGAATCCAAAATTAGGTCCGAAATGTCCGCCCTTCTTAGAGAGGCGGTTCATAAGACCTTTTCTTATCTCCTCTGCCAGTTTCTCTAGCTGTTCTTTACTAAACCCTTTGATATCTTCAGGGGATTTTACATTATCAATTAACATAAATATTTACTCCTTCTTTTTTTTATTATATAATGAAGTAATTGTAATACCTAAACCTAACTTTAGGTCAATACTTTTTTGAAAGGATTTAAAAATGTATACAATAGGACAGGTTTCGGAAATGTTTCGCATTCCGATTTCAACTTTAAGATATTATGATAAAGAGGGATTTTTCCCAAATCTTGAACGAAGCGGTAACATCCGGAAATTCAGCGATAACGAGCTTGCTTCACTTAAGCTCATAGAATGTCTGAAAAAATCGGGACTGGAAATCAAAGATATAAAACAGTTTTTTAAACTGGTGTCCGGCGGGAGCTCAACTTATGCCGAGAGAAAAGAAATATTTGAAGCCCGCAAGATAGCTGTTGAAGAAGAAATTGCAGCTCTTGAAAAGACCCTCGCCATGCTTAAATTCAAATGCTGGTACTATGAAAAAGCAATGGCTGACGGAAACGAGGACTCAATCCACGAAATGATGCCTGACAAATTTCCTCCTGAAATTCAGGCGTTATATGATAAAGCCCACGTCTAGTATTTTTTTTCATATTTTTTGTTGAACGATGCACCATTTCTGGAGGGTCGTTCAAGTTCATCGACTTCGCCAGACTCGTCAGCAGAGCTGCCATCTCAGGATTTCCAAGCACTTTCATAAGCATATCCGCATCTACCCCCTCCGGAACACTTATCATATTATTTTTATTATTATTCTGTGTACCTGATGCCCCATGAATATCAGGATTTAAGTTTTCCTTATTATAAAAAGCATTTTTCATAAGCTGGGCATTCTTTTTGCGGTCCTCGTCCAGAATATGTCCATATACCTCTGTTACCATGTCTGCCTGCGCATGACCGTAATCGCCATGGACCGCCTTTATATCACCGCCACTCAGTTTTAGCTTGTATGTCACCGATGTATGACGCAGGCTGTGAAATACCACATCCGGCAATCCTTCCTTTTTAATAATCTGCTTCATCTACATTTTTTATATAAATAACCAAGTTGTTTTCATTAGCATCAATAACCTTATTACAATTCTAATAGATAATGCGGAAATGAAAATTTCAGTTATAATGAAAGTTTTATGTTATAAAAAATACCGATCTTAATTCTCCACTATTTACGGATTATTAAGACCGGTATTTATTTCATTTTTTAATTAGCAATTAATCCCGACGTAGTGTAAACTTTTCTACCATATCGTTTAATGCATATGCCTGTGCGGATAATTCCTCACTGGTAGCAGACGATTCCTCTGCTGCCGCAGAGTTCGACTGCACTACTTCCGATATCTGATTCACACCAAGTTCTGCCTGTTGCATCGCCTGTGCCTGCGCAGCAGACTCTTCACTCAATCGTTTTGCATCTGTCGCAATCTCCTTGACTCCCGCAACGATCTGCTCCAGAGATTCCGCTGCTACCTCCGCTGCCTGGTTGCCATTCTTGATCTCCTGCAGCGATCCCTCGATCAGGCTTCTGGTATCTACTGCCGACTGTGCACTCTGTTCAGCCAGTTTACGGATCTGTTCTGCCACCACTGCAAATTCCTTTCCTGACTCCCCTGCTCTTGCAGCCTCAATTGCCGCATTCAGAGACAACAGGTTCGTCTGACTCGCAATATCTTCAATGTCAGCAATAATATTCTGTATCTTTTTAGATGTTTCATTGATTCGGTCCATTTCCTCCATCAATGACCTCATCTGCGCATGCCCTGCATCCGCCTGCTGTGCATAATTCTCAGCCTTTTCCGTCGTCCTCTGCAGTTCGCCGGCTGTACGTGACACGGCATCTGTGATATTCGTAATGGTTGCCGTCAGTTCTTCCACAGATCCTGCCTGCTCTGTTGCTCCTTCTGCCAACGCCTGGGCAGATTGTGCAAGATTCTCCGATCCGGCAGATACCTGATTAGCGGCCTCTTCTACCTGCTGTAAGGTGCTGTTCATCTGTCGGTTCATCTTACGCATGGCATCTTTCAGTGTCACAAACTGTCCTACATATTTCTCTTCGATCTTAGTACCGATGGCATAATTACCCTCCGCCATCTGTCCCAACAATTCTCCTGCATCCGTAATGATCAGATTCAGGTCAGCAGCCATGCCTTTTGCGACTTGTATCATATAGAATATCTCATCTTCCGTGTTTCTGTCCGGGAATGCACTATTCAGATCTCCCTGTGCAAAAGTCTGAAGTCGATCTGCCAGCGCTATCATCGGTTCTTCGATATTTCCTGCCATTTTCTTGCCCAATACCACAGAACTCCAGAAAGAGATCATTACGATAACCAGAATCGCGATCAGCATAAAACGCTCCATATTGTGCAAATCCACCTCCGCCTGATCTCCTTTTTCGACGCACAGATTCATCAAGTCTACAAACTCCGCGTATATCCGTTCGTACTGTGTGGTCAGATCTCCGATATCCAGATCCTGCGCCTTCAGATATCCGTCCTTGTCATCGGAAGTAGCCAGTTCCAATACCTGTGCATCCAATTCCCAGTACCCGTCCAGTTCCTGCAATACTTTATTATATGCATCCCTGCCTTCGGTGAATTTGATTGAGCGGTCCAATTCATCTATGTAACTCTCAAACGCTGCCTTTTTCTGGTCATGCAGTTCGCTCTGCTTGTCTATCACTGCTATGTCATCATAGCCTACTACTGCACGTAATGCGCTCCGGCTCTCCGAAAATGCCGCGATCGCTTTACCGATATCTCCCTGTGTAAATCCGTATTGGCTCAATGCCTTTTCATACTGTATCGCTGCGATCAGTAGTGCTACGATTCCAATAACTGCCGCAACCGCACCGATTATTGCTACTTTCACAAATCCTTTCGTTAGTTGCTTTTTAATACCTTGTTGCTTTTGTGTGGTCATATAAACCTCCTCCTAGTTTACCCGTTAAATAAGCTACCGTGATCAACATCTTTATATAATAGTAGCACGTCCCCTTTCATTATTCAACTGTATGAGATGGTTTTCCAGAGATTTTGCAAGACTGATTGTAAGACTTCCCTGTGGATCAGCGTCTATCAGAAGCACTTTCTTTCCTTCCTGTGCCAATCCTATTCCAAGATTCACACATGATACTGTTTTATCTCTCCAAGGATTCCTTCAGCTTCGCTTTCTGTAAGCTTTCCAGCCTCACTTAATTTCTTCCTTTGAATACTGCATAATATCCTCTTTCTGCAAAATTACTTTTTCTCCTTCGCCCCATGGCTCCTGAAATGCGTGATAATGATGTTCCAATGTTTCATCTGTTATCACAAACGGTGAATTGGCATTTAAGACCTGGTTCCTTTTATATAGTCTTTTTTGCAAAAGCTCCTTGCTGAACGATGCACCATTTCTGGAGGGTCGTTCAAGTATTACATCTAGTTATGCACGATTTTTTCAACCACTATATATAGTTTTACTTGCTTCATAACTTTTTCCATACATATAATTATATCACAATGTGGCAATTTATCCCAACCGTTTTTTCCTGATAATCTGCCTCACCTGTTACCATATAAATATTGTTATATTGTTTTTCCGTAAGCCTTAACAATCTAACCACTCCGGTTTTAGGTGCAACTTCATCAATTCTTCTATAATGTTTTTCAGATGCTTTCCTGTTTTGCACTATTCTCATATATACTTCCGGTGCAATCCTTATATATCCGTCCCTTTGAAGAAATTTCCGAAGCTTAGTATATTCTGTCTTTGTTCCCCATTTATCTGTAGGACTAAGTATCACTAAAAGTCTCATTCTGTTATCCCCTCCATACTTTCTATTGGAAGAATTAACGGTAACTGCAACTGTTCCTCTGATTTATCAAGTATAATTCTTTTAAGGCTTTCAACCATCATATCGATTGCTGACATAACATTTACTTTCATTCCATTAATTATACAGGCATTATGTAGTACATGTGATATTGACTTTCTCTCACTTTTCGATAATTGCACATTTGAACCTATATTTTCATGTGCAACAACGTCTACAATTGCACGGTAAGGTTCTATTAAATCATCCGCAAGATTAAAAGCATTAAGCTGACTGTCATGATGGATTCCAAAGGTAGGATGAAATCCGGATGCAACAAGGCTTCTTGCTATAGAACTCCTCACAACTGCATAGCCATAATTAAGCCTGCTGTTAATAGGATCATCGCCTCTACGATTTAACCCTTTATGATAATAGGAAAAATACTCTTTTGCCGCCAACGCCTCTGATATGTCCACATTTTCACCTGAAAGTTTACAAACATACTTACCGACTTCTTCTGCTCCATTCATCCCCATAATTCCAAGTGCTCTGGACTGGTTACTAATCTTTTGCCTTATAATCTGAATCCACAATTCTAAGTATAGCTCGTCACTTGCATTGACCTGTGCATGCATCAGTTTAGATTGTCTTGCGTGTCCTTCAAACGGCAGCACAATTGCAGTCGGCTGATACTTTTCATCAAGTGTCATAATTGAGACTTTATTCTGCGTTAAAATTGATAAATCCATTGTTGACAATCTGATATTTGCACCATGAACCATTATCTGGCTAAGATCCTCAATCGGAATAATAGCCAATCCATCCTCAGAAGTGACTTGAAGTTGCCCCTCCTTTATGTGTATTTCACATGCCTTATTAATCTCAAGTGTTCTAAATCCCATTTTTCACCGCCTAATATATTCACTCTCTCATATATTTTTAGATACTGTACTTTCTCTTATAAAAACATTATACTTATTTGCCGGGCATTATTCAACACCAACGTCTGTTAAATCTGCAACTTTAAATCTGCATACATAGGTAATTCTGATGTAAGAGGTGCGTCTTATCCTTATAATCTGGGAATATCCATCTTTTTAATTCACTACATCCCTGTCTTTTCTAAATCATCTGTCGATATGGCTTCTTCATCACAAATAAATGTTCTACCCCATTCAGTTTGTCAATCAGCTTATAAATTTTGTTTGTCCAACTCGCCAATTGACTTCGTGAATACCGACAATTGAGTTTTACACCACTTCTTATGAGTTTTTCAAGAAAATGAAGATATAATATTTTCTCTGTCTGAATACTTCTATTTACCTTTATTTCCATTATCTCTAAAAATAATTTCTCTATGATATACCATATATTCCCTAGATTTGCTATTCATTTGTATCTTCATCGTAGCATTAACGTTCATAAATGTCCTATCCTTATCACTCAAATCATTTGATATAACAATCTGACCATCATTATCAAAGGTAATATATCCTAAATCAAACAACCTGTCATGATTTGGGCAGAGTAACAAGCCATTATCAAAATCAACTTTTTCATTTGCATCAGACACTCTCCATGGTTTAATATGACTTGCTATTAGTAATCCATCATCTGAAACGCCACAAAGGCAACACATTTTTTGTCTTCGTAATAGCCCTTTCCGGTAAACACTCTGATTAATTCTAATCTTTGTAACCGCTATACGTTCTTCGCCAACTAAACCACTAGATTCTAAATCTTCTTCAATACTCTCTATAACAGATAATGCATTAGACATCAATTTTTCTTCTTCTTTTATTGATTCTACATCCGCCTTAGAATATAAAACAAATTCTCCATTTTCCCAACGTCCAACAACATAAGATTCTTTTGATTTAGGGCGATGCCAAGTATCTCCAGTATATGGATAATTTTCACCTAATAACCTATACTGCTTTTCCTTATATTCAAGTAATCTACCTCTTTCTGCAAAATTTTGCAAACCCGTATTATATATGTTATAGCAGTAATCTGTTGGTTGTAAACTACTATTTTTTATTTTATCCTCAAAACATGAATTTACATAATCTTGCACTTCATTTCCACTCATCCATGTTTCATAGCCATTTTCAGCCACGTAGTTATTTATTGCTTTTATAACCTTTTCACTAATTGTCATATCCTACCTATTTTCCCTTTCGTATTCTCAATCGTTTTTTTCTATTAAACGTTACATCAATCACGAAGTCTCATTCAAATCATCCATAATATTATTCGTCTGCAAGATTATACACTTCTCTGCGAGGCACTCAAATTGCTCTTCAAGTTCCTCTGCCATTTTTTTAAGTTTCATAATTTTCCCCCAATATTTCTTATGGTCTTCAATAAACAGTTCTCTATTGGAATCAAGACCCGGTTGCAATGTTCCATTTTCTTTTGCATATTTCCTTATCTTTTTATCTTCATCAACCCATTCTCTCAATTGTCTTAAATATTCTTCCTGAAGCGCCTGTTTATTCATTCTTCCATCTCCTGTATCCAATGCCACATTTTTTGCAAATTCAATAACATTAATCTGCTCAAAGCTTTCATTGTTCATTAAATCCAAAAAAATAATATCACAAGGGATTATCTCTTATTTGATTTCGCTTGAATGAAAAACTAAAACCCAACTGAAATATCGCCTAATTACCATAAATCGGTTTTTGAGCCTTCTGGACACCAAATTCAGGTATCAACATCTGGATAAATGTGCTATAATCAAAGCATCCCAGACACGATAGTTATTCTTTTTGGCATAGCAAACAGACGACTCGATACCGCTTGTGCAAAAGTAAACACGACCCGTCTTTTAACATCTATTGACAAATCGATTACTATCTGCATCTTAAATCTAATTTACTTATTTATTACGAATAGGTCTGGCATCAAATGGACTTCATCTGGCGGGATGAGGTCCATTTTTAATAGTTTCCATAGTGCCAACATATCCTCATCATCCTCTGATATCATCTCATAAGGAGCTTTGCCTCCAAGACTTGTTCTTCTCGTTGAATTGATATGATTCATAAGAAGCGTCATATCCTCCTCAGTATAAGCATTAAAGCTTATTCCCTGAGGAATTACATAACGTATGTACTCATGATTTTTCTCGATATGTGGTTTATGCCATGATGCCATTGGGTCACAGTAATAAATCCTTGTTCTATATTCAAAGTCATCATTAAGTTCCAGGTCATCTACCTTCTTGAACTCGCCACCGTTGTCGGTTAGGATTACCTCAAAAATCCTTCTAAAACATTCAGTTCCAAGACCAGCCTCAAGATAATCAAACACCCTCTTTACAGATGCAGCTGTGCCATCAGGCATTAAAAACATTAGCATTATGGAGTTTCGTCGAAGTAGCATTGTCAGAAGTCTTTTACCTTTTTCGCGACGACCTTTCACTGTGTCCATTTCTGTTACAAAACCTTCAGAAAAGAACTTCTTATTAGCTTCATAATCCTCATAGGTTCTACCCTCACGATAACTTTGATCTGTCAGAGCCTTCACACCAGCCCTTGCGTCCTTGGAATTTTTTCTTCTTTGTCGGTAACCGGTTTTTCTTCTTAAATCAATGTTTTTAATGGTCATGTTTCCGGAATCTATGTAGTTATACAAGCTCCTTAGTCCGACAGGCAATTCATTTTCATGTTCTGCATAGATATGCGTCAATGGTTGCCCCTTCTTTACAAGTCTGGTAATAAGTTCATCCATCTCTGCTAGCTGCTCATCTGATATTCTGAATCCTTGCCTGCTTTCAGATCTGCGTCTGCAAACCACTGCATCAGCATATTTAGCACTATAAATATATCTGGCCTTGATGCAATTAGTTTTCTTATGTTCAGGACAGGTATTACATACATATGGTGCACGCTCAAACTTATGGCATGCTATAGAAACGTATTTATTACAAACACTTCTACAATCAACACCTCTGCACGTCCTACAGGGAAATCTGCAAGCGTCATCATCGCAACCACAAAGATGTTTTTCATGGCACCGTCTTACAAACTTACAGTCCTTGCCGCATGGATAAGAGTCTCTGATAAAAGTTCTGTTTTCCTTAACCTCATGTGCTATTGTTGATGGATGCCTCTCAAGTCTTTTTGCTATCTGTTTAAAAGATTCACCTCTGCATATACCTGTTTCAATGGCGATTCTGTCGGATAAATCCATCTGTTTTGTATTTCTGTAATAAAGCATATCTGCTCCTTTCTAGCAGATAGTAATCGATATAAATATCATCTACCAGAATTGGAGTCATTGCAATAGTAAACTAGACTTTTTTAGCGATTTTCAGTTGTCAAAGTACAGGTTTAGTTTTTCAATCTAAGCTTATTTGATTTCCATTATAATAAAACAAGCTGTCCAATAAGCATCCCTTGCATATCAAATTTAATTTCTAAAACCCTCAATCTTCGTTATATTTATAAACCATTTTCTCCTGCCACTTCTTCTCCTTTTATCAGCAGATGTTTTTAGGTAGCAAAAAAGACAGTTTAAAATGACTTGTCTAGGTCACGCTAATTGTACGCATATATATAGGTAGTGCAGTTGCAATCTAGCTTTTAATTTTAAGAAATAATGCATACTACCTCTCAAAATTTTATATATTTTTTCCTCTATAATATTTAAGAACTTTCTTATTTATTTAATCGCTTTTTTATGGAATTTACTAATATTTCCATCGCATCAGTTTCAGAAAAATCTATATATTTATAGTCTTGCACTAAAGGTGGTAATTCATCATGTGGAACATCAAAATTTACAACAATAAAAGGTTTATCTGGATTACGCATTCTTCTCTGTATAAAATAATTCAATTCATTTTTCGTCCATCCGCTTGAAGAATTTAAAAAATTATTTGATATACATATTATACCAATATCACTTTCATCTAATCCTTGATTTATCTTCTCAGTAACACTATCTCCAGGCTCTATTTGATACTTATCATACCATGCACCAATTTCATTTATCTGAAATTGATTAAAAATTTTATCTACAACCTTCTTGTCTTTACTTGAGTGGGATAAAAATACTCTTATATCCTTTTTCATGCTAACACCTCCCCACATTTCTTGAACTATCTGTCTGCTCGGAAAAAGAAATAGTGAATTCTGCTCGTCCGTCATCACCAAATCCACCGTGCTTTCATCTAGAAAAGTTATTGAATTATATCCCCTCTGCATAAATGCCTCGACAATATCATCCACGAAATAGTTAAATACACGTTTTTTATTACTATATTTTTGCATTAAAAACTCTTCAAATCTTGCAACGTCTTTTTCAATAGAAACATATAATAATAATTCTAAAGCATATGGATTATTATTAACAAAAATCCCACATCCAACTACTGTATCTTTATCAAAATTTCTTAGTATTTCTTTTATAAACAACTTTTCATCACTACGTTTTCCATAATCTAATGAAAAAATATATATCTTTGCATCCATAAGATATTCCTTTCTCTTTACTAATTATCGCATTTTATATATTTCGTAACATATCCACCACTACCAGTTCTATTCCACCACTGACTGAAATTTTCTTTTTTAACTCCTTTTCCAGTGTATTTTCTTCATTTGGTGCAAATGCAAAATGGTCAAATGACTGCATAAAATCAAAAATTTCTAGGTATCGGCTCTGTATAGCAACACCACCGTCTCCACATGTCCGCTGTGGCAGAACTGGTCCACGCCCTGCACTTTCTTTACCTCGTAACCGTTCCCCACAAGGAATTTAAGATCCCTTGCGAGTGTTGCAGAATCACAGCTTACATACACGATTCTCTCAGGTGCCATCTTGACCATGGTGTCAAGCAACGCCTCATCACAACCCTTTCTTGGCGGGTCAACTACAATAACATCGGCATGTACATTTTCTTTGTCATATTTTTCAGGAAGTATTTCTTCAGCTTTTCCCACATAAAATTCGGCATTGTCTATGCCGTTTAACTTAGCATTGGTGACTGCGTCTTCGATTGCCTCCGGAACAATTTCAACGCCGTATACCTTCTTTGCTTTTTTTGCAAGGAAAAGCGAGATTGTACCGATACCGCAGTAAAGGTCCCACACCGTTTCGTTTCCTGTAAGTCCCGCGTAGTCAAGCGCAATATTGTAAAGTTTCTCAGTCTGGACAGGGTTTACCTGATAAAAAGACAATGGCTGGATACGGTATTTTACCTCGCCGATATAGTCCTCAATATATGGAGTACCGTAAAGCACCCTGCATTTTTTACCGAGAATAACATTTGTTTTTTCCCTGTTTATATTAACCATTATGCTTGCAATTTTTCTTTCATTGGAAAAAGACAATGCAAGCAGCTTTTTAACAAGTTCATCTTCTTTTGGAATACTGCTGCCGTTAATGACAACGCACACCATTATCTGACCTGTAGTGAATCCTGTCCTGATTAAAATATGGCGTACAAGCCCGCTATGAGAATTCTCATCATAAGATTTTATGTGGTTCATAATCATAAATGCTTTGATTTCTGCAAGAATTCCTGCATTGATATCCGAACCTATAAGACAGTCCTCGTTAGGAATTATGGAATGGGTACGGCCTGCATAAAAGCCCATGACAATATTTCCATCTTTGTCCGTTCCCACAGGAAACTGGGCTTTGTTTCTATACCTGTATGGGTTGTCCATACCGATAACAGGAGGTACTTCTATGCCGCTAAGCCCACCGAGCCTTATAAGATTGTTCTCTATAAGATGACGCTTGAATTCAAGCTGTCTTTCATAGCTCATTGCCATAAGGGTACAGCCCCCACAGGCTTTCGCAACAGGACATTTCGCTTCAACACGGTCCTTTGAAGGTTCTATTACAGACATCAGCCTGCCGTAGCCATAGTTTTTATTAAGCTTTGTTGCCTTTGCAATTACCCTGTCTCCGGGAATTGTATCCTTTACAAAAAGAGCGTAGCCATCTATTCTGCCTACGCCCTCGCCGCTCATTGTCAGATCTTCAATTAATAGTTCATAATCGTTATTTTTCTTTATTTCCATATCAGATAATTGTTTTCCTTATATTACTGTCTAACATTTTGTTGAAGCCGGTCCATTCACCGTTCTGTCCTGCCGGAGTATTAAGTGCTTCCTTGAAAGTCTCTAATTTGGCATCCATATCATCGGCGAAATGAAGTGCAACTGCCTCGGCAAGAGCCGGTTTCTTAGGAGAACCGTATTCAAACTCGCCATGATGTGCAACTATACAATGCTTTAATTCACGCTCCAGCATAACAGGGAATCCGTCTATCTTATCTGCTGCCTTGCCGATAATTTCACATCCCATCACAATATGTCCAAGAAGCTGTCCGTCATCAGTGTAATCGTTTTCAGGAAATGCGGAAAGCTCATACACTTTGCCTATGTCATGGAAAAGTGCTGCCGTAAGCAGTAAGTCCTTGCTGAGATATGTATAATTGTCTGCAATATAATTACATATTTTAACGACTCCCAGAGTATGCTCAAGAAGTCCTCCGATAAATCCGTGATGAACTCTCTTTGCAGCGGAATGTTTCTTGAAATTGCCGATAAATTCTTTATCCTCCACAAAGAAGCTGTTAATAAGAGATTTAAGATGCTCATTCTGAACCTTAGACATTATTTTAAGAAGTTCATCATACATCTCCTCAATATCCCTTTCGGAACATGGCATATAATCGCTCTCATCATAAGAACCTGCTTCCGCTTTGCCCGCATTTGCCACGTTAAGCTGTAATGCTCCGTTAAAAACCGTTACATCGCCGTTAAGCAGTATATAATCCCCGGATTCAAAATCATCCCTGATTCCCGGTGAGTTGGGATTCCATATTTTACCGTCAAGATTGCCTGTTTTATCCTGTAAAGTAAGATTGATGTAATCTTTACCATTCTTGGTTGTTGCCGCTGCCTTTACCTTGCAAAAGTATATTCCGTTGACTCTTTCGCCTTCATTTAATGTGTTAATATACTTCATAAAAAATTTTCCTTTCACTATTCAATACGTCTTATTCTACACCAAGCACAAGGTTAAATTCAATCTCTTTATAATCTTCCCTGCCCCGTCTTTTAATAGTGACGTTGACATTATCTCCCGGATTATTTTTTTCAAGCTGCATCATAAAACTTTCCATATTGTTAATTTCGGTTCCGTTAATCTGTGTAATCACATCACCACTTTGTATTCCTGATTTGTATGCGGGAGAATTGGTCTCTACAGCAGAAATGTATATTCCCTTAGGGATTTTATTCGTGGCAGCTATCTCATCCGTAACTGTCTGTCCTTTTATTCCCAGATAAGGCATACTTTTCTTATTAACAAGGTTCTGCATAAGGTTTCTTACATCATTAATTGCATAAGCTGTTATAAAATTTGTATTATCACTGTTATATGCCATTGTAATTATTCCTACCACTTCACCATGCAGGTTAAGAATAACACCATTTGAAGTAGCGGTACCGCTGATGTCAGTATTGATAAGCCTGTAAATTGAATCTGTATCATTAACAGAATTATTGACACCTGTTGCAATTCCATATCCTATCGTTCCGTTAAAGCCGTATAATTTTCCTGTTGCGACTAATAAATCCCCTTTAAGGACTGCATCCGAATTACCAAACTGAACAGGTACAACCGCCGTATTCAACGAGCCTGTCTTAATAACTGCCATATCTGTTGTTGTGTCACCTGCAACAAATTCAGCTGTATCAACTGTTTTGTCATAATATGTAACCTGTATTTTTTCCGAATTTTTAACAAGGGAATATTCCGTGAGTATATAATATCCCGTACTGTCTGAGGATATCACAATCCCGTATTCATCAGCTATGTTCTGATATGTTGAATTAAAAAAATCAACCCCCTGCCTTGCAGCAGTAACGGTTACGACCGACAATCCGGCTTTGTCCGCAACTGATTTGAGTGCTTTATAATATCCCATATAATCATTAAGTTTCTCGTTATCTATAGGTACCGTTGATGGAATTTCTGTTGTAATTTCTTCAATAGGCGGCACCGTAGTGTCCTCCGGGTCAGTTTCCTTGCTCTCGCTTCCGTCCGTACTTGAGGTTGTCTCATTCATAGCAGCTTTATTATCATCAAGATAATTTTTACCTGTTTTGTAAACAATAATCATAACAAGGCCCGCAACGAGTCCGAAAAATACTGCCATGGCAACCAGTGACGCACATTTCTTCAAAATACGCTTTGAATTTTTCCATGGTTCCTTAACAATATGTTCTGTATATAAATCATAATTATCATTTTTCTTATCTGACATGGTATTGTCCTCTCGAATTAATCAGTGTAAGTGTTTGTATTATATTCCTAAAATATGAACAATTTATGACATATTATTGAAGTTTGTTGTCCGGTAGAGTAAAATATAAATAATTTAGATATTGACAGGAGTTTTTTGTAATGAATAAAAAAGCATTGTCCATTCTTGAATTTGATAAAATAACAGAACGTCTTTCAAAATATGCAACATCCGCTCCGGGCAAGGTTCTTTGCCGTAAGCTTATGCCGTCTACAGACCTTGATTATATAAGGAAGTGTGAGCAGGATACAACTGCGGCTTCATCCCGTATTTTTGCAAAGGGTTCGCTTGGTTTTTCGGGTCTGACAGATATAAGGCCTCTTATAAAAAGCCTTGAAGTCGGAAGTTCACTTGGCATAAGCGAGCTTCTTTCCGTGGCAGCCCTGCTTTCTGTTACAGTATCCGCAATCCGTTATGACAGTAACAGTATTGAAACCAATCCCGATGTTTTGTCAGAACGTTTTAACATACTTAATCCTCTCAGTGATGTTTTGAATGAAATTAACCGCTGCATTATTTCCGAAACGGAAATTGCAGACGACGCAAGCACCAATCTTAAAGATATAAGACGACAGCAGAAAAATGTCAATGAACGTATTAAATCTGAGCTTTCCCATATGATATCAGGAAGCTATAGGACATATCTGCAGGATGCTGTTGTTACCACAAGGGACGGAAGGTATTGCATCCCGGTCAAGGCAGAATATCGTTCACAGGTTCCCGGCATGATTCATGACCAGAGTAACACAGGCTCAACTTTTTTCATTGAGCCCATGTCAATTGTAAAGCTTAACAATGACCTTCGTGAACTTGAGATAAAAGAAAGTGAGGAAATCTCCGTAATACTTTCTTCCCTGTCGGCAATGGCAGGCAACTATACTACAGAACTTCTCACCAATTACGATATACTCAAAGAACTGGATTTTATCTTTGCAAAGGCAGGTTTTTCACATAGTTACAAAGGTTCCGAGCCTATAATGGATTGCGACGGTAAAATTAACATCAAAAAAGGCCGTCACCCTTTAATTGACAGTAGTAAAGTTGTCCCTGTGGACATATATCTCGGTGACGGTTACGAGCAGCTTATTATAACAGGCCCTAACACAGGCGGTAAAACAGTTACGTTAAAAACAATCGGTCTGTTTTCTCTAATGGGTCAGTCGGGACTTCATATTCCCGCGTCGGACAACTCAAAGCTGACCGTTTTTAATGATATTTTTGCGGATATCGGTGACGAACAGAGCATTGAACAAAGTCTTTCGACTTTTTCATCCCATATGAAAAATATTGTATATATTCTTAAAAAAGCCGATTCCAACAGCCTTGTTCTTTTTGATGAATTATGTGCCGGAACAGACCCGACAGAGGGTGCCGCCCTTGCGATATCCATACTCCGGACTTTACATTCCAAAAAGATTACAACAATAGCCACCACCCACTACAGTGAATTGAAAATATATGCGCTCTCAACTGACGGGGTTGAAAACGCCTGCTGTGAATTTGATGTGGCAAGCCTTGCGCCTACTTACAGGCTTCTTATAGGAATCCCTGGCAAAAGTAATGCCTTTGCAATATCCGGCAAGCTTGGGCTTCCTTCTGAAATCATAGAAAATGCCAAGGCTAATATAGGAACCTCGGACAAAGCTTTTGAAGATGTAATTTCCGACCTTGAAAAAAGCCGTGTTACAATAGAAAAAGAGCAGGCTGAAATTGAACTTTATAAGAAAGAAATTGAGGAACTTAAGAACCGCCTTAAAATTAAAACTGAACGTCTTGATGAAAAATCTGACAGCATTATTGAGAAGGCAAGGGAAGAGGCGGACGCAATTTTAAGGGAAGCCAAAGAAACGGCAGACGAGACTATCAGGGACTTCAATAAGGCTGCCAAAAACGGAATGACCATACAGGATCTGGAAGCCGGAAGAGAACGTATAAGAAAACAGCTTGAGAAAACCAATGCTAAAAAGGCTGCAAATAAACCTGTGCAGACCTCGAACCACACCGCCGCCGATTTCCATATAGGCGACAAAGTCCATGTAATCAGCATGGACCTTGACGGAACGGTTCACACCCTTCCTGATTCCAAAGGTTTTCTCACGGTTTCAATGGGTATTCTTAATTCAAAAGTGAATATAAAGGACCTTATAATCCTTAAAGAAGCTTCCGAAACCGAGAAACTCAACAATAAAAAATCAGGAATCGGCAAGCTGAAAATGAATAAAACGGCTTCAATTTCCCCTGAAATCAATCTTATCGGAATGACCAGTGACGAAGCCATTATTGCACTTGATAAATACCTGGATGACGCATTTCTGGCACATATCTCCCCTGTCCGTATTGTCCACGGCAAAGGTTCGGGAGTATTACGAAATGCGGTTCATAACTATCTGAAACGTCAGAAACATGTTAAAAGTTTCCGTTTAGGAACCTTCGGCGAAGGTGACTACGGAGTAACCATAGCTGAATTTAAAGATTAGGAGGAAATAATATGGCGGACAAACAGAAAATTTTAATCGTAGATGATGATAACAACATTGCTGAGCTTATCTCTCTTTACCTTACAAAAGAATGTTTTGAAACTTTAATCGTGAATGACGGTGAAAACGCACTTACAGCATTCTTCCGTTTTAAACCTGATTTGATTCTTTTAGACCTTATGCTTCCGGGAATTGACGGATACCAGGTCTGCAGGGAAATACGCCGTGAAAACAATACCCCTATAATAATGCTTTCGGCAAAGGGTGAGATATTTGATAAGGTACTGGGGCTTGAACTTGGCGCCGATGACTACATGATTAAGCCTTTTGATTCCAAGGAACTTGTTGCCAGAGTTAAAGCTGTTTTAAGAAGATATACAGCCACGCAGTCAAACGATACCCCTGAAAAGCCTTCCGGAGAGTACATTGAGTACCCTGATTTAATCATTAATTTGAGTAATTATTCCGTAATATATATGGGTAAACCGGTTGATATGCCTCCTAAAGAACTGGAACTTTTATATTTTCTTGCGACCTCACCAAACCAGGTATTCACAAGGGAACAGCTTTTAGACCATATATGGGGTTATGAATATGTGGGGGACACCCGTACCGTGGATGTCCATATAAAAAGGCTCCGCGAAAAAATACATGACCACGAAAAATGGAGTATCGGCACCGTATGGGGTGTAGGCTATAAATTTGAATCGAGAAAATAGTTAATGAGAATACGATTAATTAACAAAATGATAACTACATATCTGATAGGTATTATTATAAGCTTCGGAATAATATCTACACTCTGTTCAAAATTCAATTACAGAAGTGAATTAAGTTCACAGGCTGATTATATGTACAAAACAGCAATGAGCATTGCTTCCGAATATGGTAATGCTTATTCCGGAGGAGATGTTGATGACGCTCCTTCCCTGCCTTTTCTTAAAGCAGTTTCACGGTATACAGGTTGCAATATCATGCTGCTTGCAACGGATGGAACTGTATTAATGGATACTTCCGACTCAGGGTTGGACTCTGTAAAAGGCTTTGACCCTGCTAAATATAAGAAAAGCAATTATATCGTCAACGATTTCTTTGGAATATATGACAGAAACTACCTTACGGTATATTATCCAATAACTTATCTATACAATACCAGAGGATATGTAATCTTTAGCAAATCTGTAAAAGATGTCCGTTCTGATGCTGATAACAGTTTTAATTTCAATTACATCACCTTGGTTATATGTTTTATCACATCGGGACTTATATTTGTATTGTTCTATAAATACATTACAAGACCACTTAATAAAATCACAAAGATTGTAAGTAAATATGCCAAAGGTGATTTTTCCGAAAAAATTAATATAAAACATAATGACGAAATAGGCAGGCTTTCAGATTCCCTTGACTATATGGCTGCTGAAATTAACAGTCTTAACGAATACCAGAAAAAATTTATTGCCAACATATCCCATGATTTCCGTTCACCGTTAACTTCCATAAAAGGATATCTTGAAGCAATGCTTGACGGAACCATCCCCCCTGAAATGCAGGAAAAATATCTCGGCATAGTAATATCGGAAACAGAACGTCTGACGAAATTAACCAATAATCTTCTTACAATCAACAATGTTACGGATGAAGGTATGATTCTTGACATCTCTGATTTTGATATTATTGCTACAATCAAAAAGACCATTGAGACTTTTCAGGGTACCTGCGAAAAGAAAAAAATCAAATTCAAACTTATCTTTCCGGATAAAGAACTTATGGTTTCTGCCGATATGTCCAAGATTCAGCAGGTTCTCTATAATCTTATAGATAATGCAATTAAGTTCAGTAACAGCGATTCCTCAATAATAATATCCGTCACTGAGAAGGGTGATAAAGCCCTTATTTCTGTCAAGGACTTTGGCATTGGTATTCCAAGGGAAAGCATATCCAAAATATGGGAGCGTTTCTACAAAACCGATGTTTCAAGAGGCAAGGACAAGACCGGAACCGGTCTTGGTCTTTCCATAGTAAAAGAAATAATCACGTCACATAACGAATATATAGACGTTGTAAGCACCGAGGGCGTAGGTACGGAATTTACATTTGCCCTCCCTAAAGCAAAAGGCCACGCACCTTCTGTCTGGGGCTGATTAGTCCCAGTCAAAAGTACGTGGTCTTCCTTTCATCTTGAGTCCAAGAAAATTATTTTGTCTTAATGCTTCATATAAAACGATTGCTACAGAGTTGGAAAGATTAAGCGACCTTATATCGCCCCACATAGGGATTCTTACCGCTGTATCCTGATACTTCTGCAGAATCGATTCAGGTATCCCGGCGCTTTCCTTTCCAAACATTATATAACAATCATCCTCGTATTGTACATCTGTATAACTTCTTGCTGCCTTCGTTGTTGCCATATATATTTTGGCTCCCGGGTTTTTTGCAAGAAAATCATCAAAATCATCATATATTCTTACATCTAATTTATCCCAATAATCAAGTCCTGCTCTTTTAAGCATTTTATCGTTAATCTTAAAACCCAATGGTTCGATAAGGTGAAGCACTGTATCCGTTGCAACACAGGTTCTTCCGATATTGCCGGTATTGGCAGGCATTTCCGGTTCATGAAGGACTATATTTAACATCTTATTTTCCTTCTTTCAATGAAATATCAAACTCGATCATTTTATCGTTATCATAAATAAGTGGTACGCATATATTCTGGGCAAACGAACTTCCGATATGAAATGTTCCCTGTATTATTGAAGGTGGTGTTATATCAATAAAAACACCCTTTGTTGATAATACTGTTGCTGCATTTCCAAGAATCATATTTCCTAACTCGCTAAGTGCACTGAGTGAAAGTTCATCAAGTGCTGTTATAGGCATCATACACATCTTAGAAGCAATGTCACATGCCACATCATTATGAAATGCCAGAAGAACCTGACCTGCAATCTGACCTGTTACTCCAAGACTAATTACAATATAGTCCGAATCAAAAGATGTTGTTTTTACATATGGTTTTCCGGCCGTCAGTTTAAGTCCGCACATATCAGAAAGTACGCTTGTTCCCGCTACAAGAAAAGGATTAATATATTCTATTTTCATTTGCTCTGCCATGTAGATTTTCTCCTGCTATTTGTTTCTTAATCTGTCAATAAATTTTTCAAGTCTTTCCATTGCTGTCTTTAAATTGCTTAATGAGCTGGCGTAGGACATTCTTAAAAATCCTTCACCGCAGTCACCGAAAGCTGTTCCCGGAACAACCGCAACCTTTTCTTCCGTAAGAAATCTTGTTGCAAACTCATCCGACGTAAGTCCAAACTCTGCTATATTTGGGAAAATATAAAATGCCCCGTATGGTTCAAAAACTTTAAGTCCCATACCACGGAGTTTGCTAAGCATGAATCTTCTTCGTCTGTCATACTCATTTCTCATCTCTTCAACTGCATCGTCACATTCTCTCAATGCTTCTACAGCAGCATACTGACTGTTGGTTGGTGCACACATAATAGCAAACTGATGTATCTTAAGCATCTGTTTGATTATTACTTCAGGTCCACAGGCATATCCCAGTCTCCAGCCTGTCATTGCATGGGCTTTGGAAAAACCATTAATTACTATAGTGCGTTCTTTCATTCCATCAATGGATGCGATTGAACAATGTCTTGTATTGCCGTATGAAAGTTCAGCATAAATCTCATCGGATACAACAAAGATATCCTTTTCCTTAACAACCTCGGCGATTTCCTCAAGTTCCTCTTTTGTCATAACTGCACCTGTAGGATTGTTAGGAAACGCAAGTACAAGAATCTTGGTCCTAGGTGTTATGGCACTAAGTAACTGCTCCTTGGTAAGCTTAAAATCATTTTCTTCTTTAAGGTTAACCGTAACAGGAACACCATCTGCAAGCGTTACACATGGCACATAAGAAACATAGCATGGCTCAGGAATGATAACTTCATCTCCCGGATTAAGCATTGCCCTGAAAGCAAGGTCTATTCCTTCGCTTCCCCCTACGGTAACAATAATTTCTTTTTCCGCATCGTAATTAAGTCCGAATCTTCTTTCGAGATATCTGCTTATCTCAATTCTCAGGTCCATAAGGCCTGAATTACTTGTGTAATATGTTTTGCCTTTTTCAAGGGTATATATTCCTTCTTCACGTATTCTCCATGGTGTATCAAAATCAGGTTCGCCCACACCCAAAGATATGGCATCCTTCATTTCACTTACCAGATCAAAAAACTTACGAATACCAGAAGGCTTAATTGTCGTTATTTTGTCAGATAATGGGTTTCTCATGGTGTAACAAGCATCCTTTCATCAGACACGGGAGCATCAAGAACTGTTCCGTGGTCTTTATATTTCTTTAATACAAAATGTGTTGAAGTGCTTAAAACTGCTTCAAGCGGAGCTAATTTGCTTGATACGAATGTAGCAACCTGCTTCATTGTCTTTCCTTCAATGATTACCGTAAAGTCAAATCCTCCGGACATAAGGTAAAGTGCGTGCACTTCGCTGTAATTATATATTCTCTCGGCAATTGAATCAAAACCGAGACCTCTCTGTGGAGTTACCTTAACTTCAATAAGTGCCGTTACTTTTTCATTGTTGGTCTTATCCCAGTTGATAAGCGTATGGTAACCGCAGATAACTCTCTCCTTTTCCATTTCTGAAATTTCATTAGCTACCTCCGCTTCCGTAACTCCAAGTAAAGCGGCAAGATCCGCCAAATCTATTCTGCTGTTTTTTTCAAGAACTGCTAAAATTGCTTCACGCATATTGTAATCCATCCTTTCTGTCAGGCTGTGCCTGTATTACATCTTATCTAAATATCTGATTTCATCTTCGTTGCGAAGTATCTTACCATTGTTATCAGTTGTTCTGCCTATTATAACTGCCGGAATTCCCTCTTCATTAAGGGCATTCACCATATCAGTTCCATTATCACAGGCGATTATTATACTTCCTGATGACTTCATGGTATAGGGATTAAGGTGGAAAAATTCTGCAATTTCCACTGTCTCCTGTCTTAACGGAATACGTTTCAAATCAACTTCAAACCCGCATCCGCTTCCTTCGGCAAAATCCCAGAGTGCAGTAAATATACCGCCTTCCGATATATCGTGCATGGCTGCTACACCATGCTTCATCGCGACTGCGGCCTCATCACGAACTGTAAGCCAGTCAGCATATTGTCCGGTTACACTCATATATTCATTAGAAAAGTGTTCACATAACTTTGCCATGTTGTCTTCATTACTTACAATCATTGCAGCCTCTTCAAGCGCAATCCATTTTGTAACAATTATATCCATTCCGGGCTTAACGTTATGTATGTTGACCGGTGTAGTGCCTGCAATACCTGTTGCTGCTACACTTATACAAAACCTCTTAACGCCGTCCGTTACTTCCGTATGCCCTCCCGCAAGTGTCGTTTTGCACTTATCGCATGCTGCTTTGACACGCTTTGTATATGCCTTGAGGTTATACTCGTTATAGCTTTTAGGCAACATAAAAGAAGCCTCTATCCCAAGGAGTTCTCCCCCGGAAACCCATATATTGTTCGCCGCTTTGTAAACGGCTGTTTCCGGTGCAATTGCACAATCCGTAAGACCTGTTGCACAGGCTGTAAGGACGTGTATATCTCCGACGGCAAAAGAGGCTGCATCAATGCCCGTTCTTGGCGGACATTTAAGCAGATTAACAACGCTTCTTTTTAAAATTCTGTTAGGTACTTTTCCTACTGCCATTACTAACTTCCTATCATAAGGGTTATTGGTTAATAATATCATATTTTACCGTTCATTCCAACCCTAATTTCCTCTTGGTTCTTGATATAATATGATTTTTTTCGTATAATCCAACTATCAGGAAATAGCAGATATAAGAAGAGGTACAACCATTGCAAGTACAAGTATTACAACAAGTACAGTTGTCATTATTCTTCTGTTTTTCTTGTTATACATCACAATACTTCCTTTCTGAGGTGATTCTATGTTTAAAAATTTTGGATGGGTTATTTTATTTTGTACTATTATAATCGGAATGTTAATATTATATGAATGTAAAAAACATTCCCGTAAATCAGATTCTGCCAAGGCATCTTTCTGGGCAAGGGAGGCAAGAGCCAATACCGTCCGCAGAAAAGATATTTCAAATCTCAATTACATAAATATTCCCGATTCTGTCATCCCTTCCGATATTTCAGATGATGAAATTAACGAATACCGCACAACTCTTTTAAATCTGCAGGCCAGAAAAATTCTTAATCTTTCAGGTCTTACCAATACTGACTTAAAGGAAAAATACGGCGTTGCCAACCTTTCAGCACTATCTGAATATGATGAAAATTATATCACACTTGTCAATATAATTGCCAGATGTGGTGCAAGACTTATTGAGATTGGGAACTGTTCACTGGCTGCTGTAATTCTTGAATACGGTATATCAATCGGTACTGACGTAAGCCGCAATTACTACATGTTAGCAGAACTTTACCGTAAAGACAATAATATAACCGGTATTAATTCATTAATCGAAAGTGCCGATAAGCTGGATTCCATAATGAAGGCACCCATCATTTCAAAACTTAATGAAATTAAAGCTGCCGTCTCATAATTCCATACTCGGATAATATTCTGTCGATTTCCCTTGAAGCCTGACTTTTTGTCAGGTTTTCGATTATGTAGTCAGGTTTTATATTATGTCTTTCTATAAGGGATTTAAGGTAATTTACCTGTTTTGGTGTAATCCCCGCAGCTTTCTGTTTCTTGAAGTGATACTGTTCAACAATCGTTTCCTCTCCTGAAAGTTCACACAATCTGAAATACACATTGGCAGCGGACATGGCATCTTCGTATGCCCTGTGGTGTATCGTCACTATGTCAAACATTTCACAAAGGTGTTCAAGATTCTTTGATTCATTGGCCGGCAATACTTTTTTGGCAAACTTCAAAGTATCTATTGCTTCCGCACTGTATTCTATACTGTGTCCTGCGAGGGCTCCCGCTATAAATGTATAATCAAATATCACATTATGTCCCAGAATCACATCATTACCTATAAATTCCATAATTCTGTCCAGCTCATCATCAATATAAGGTGCTTTGCTTACCATATCGTCATCAATTCCGGTTATCTCTGTTATACGTTCCGGGATATGGACTCCCGGATTAATCAAGGTATTATATTGGTCCACAGGCTTTCCGTCCCTGTATCTTACCGCACCTAATTCTATTATTTTATTATCATAAGGGCTAAGGCCTGTTGTCTCAAGGTCGATTGCCACAAAATCTTTTATCATTATTATTTTCCTTTTCCTGCTTTACATAAATCCCTTAAAAAACATTCCTCACATTTAGGGTTTCTTGCAAAGCATATATTTCTTCCCAGCCTTATTATCTGAATATTATATAAGATCCAATGGTCTTTAGGAAGGACCTTCATAAGGTCAAATTCTATTTTAACAGGGTCATCTTCTTTTGTAAGTCCTAACTTCCCGGAAATTCTTTTAACATGTGTATCCACCACAATACTCGGTTCATGATAGATATTTCCTCTTATCACATTGGCAGTCTTTCTGCCCACTCCGCTTAATGCCGTAAGGCTTTCGATGTCTCTTGGTACTTCCCCGTTATGGCGTTCCAGAAGTTCCGTGGCACAAGCCTTAATATTTTTTGCTTTATTATGGTAAAAACCTGTGGAACGTATATCTTCCTCAAGTTCTTTAATGTCCGCTTTAGAAAAATCCTCCAAGGTTCTGTATTTTTTAAAAAGCTTTTCTGTCACTATATTAACCCTTGCATCTGTACACTGGGCACTTAATATGGTGGCAAAAAGAAGCTGCCATGCGCTGTCATGATTAAGATAGCAGGTAAGCTCTGTGGTATAAAATTCATCCAGCCGTTTTGTAACAAGCAAAGCCCGTTCCTTTACCGTCATGTGTATTCCTCCATTCTCTTGTTATATTTTATAAGGACTTTGTACGTATTGCAAGGAGTGTTTTTTCATGTTAATATATTGTATATGAGTGAAAGATTAAATTTCAGACAACTGCTTAGAGAAAAAGATTCGGATGCCGTTGTGTATATAATAGGAATCTGCATATTTTTTATTACAGGAATTACAGCATTGATTATCAAAGGAATTGCTGACCGTTACAATATTAATATGCTTACAGAATGTCAGTTCCGACACCTTACAGGTCTTTACTGTCCAGGCTGCGGCGGCACAAGAGCTTTTATATATCTTATTCACGGCAATATCCCGAAGAGTATTTTATATCACCCACTGGTTATATACGCTGTCATACTTACCGCATTTTTTTATATGAGCCAGACCTTCCGTTTTCTGACACATGGCAGGGTTAAGGGTATGCATTTAAAATATTTTTACCTGTATATTGCACTTTTTCTTGTAGTTGTCAACTTTATAATTAAGAATATCATTCTTATTACAAGGCATGTATATATCATACCTTAATCAACTTAACACGGAGGTTCATTATGGAATATCAGAACAATTATAATGGTGATGATAATAATAACAATCAGGGATATTACCGTGAAGGCGGCGGAGAATCCGATAACAGAGGTTCATACTCTGACAACAATAACAATGGATATAATAACGGTTATAATAATAACTATTATAATGGTTACAATAATAATTATAACAATTATGAAAATGACAGCGGTTATTCGGTCGCAGCACTTGTACTTGGTATTTTAAGTATCATATTGTGCTGCTGTTACGGAATAGTAGGTATTACACTTGGTATCCTCGGTCTCGTCTTTGCGCTTAAATACAAAAAATCCAACAACGGAAAAATGAATGCTCCCGCAACAGTCGGCCTTGTATGTTCCATTATAGGTCTTATTCTTTCAATCATAATGATGATATACAGTATTTATGTCCTTATCAACTACAAAGAAATTAACCAGTTATACAACTGGCTCAGACAGGGAGGTTTCACTAAATAATGGGTACAACCGGTAACAAACAGGCCGACGATTTGGCAAAGGCATGCCGTAATATGGGAATCGCAAGTTTTTTCTTTGGTGTAATTTTATTTTCCATATTCACGATACGTCTGTGCTATGTATACAAGAAACAATACGGAAGCCATTGTAAAGAATCAAGAACAGGTCTTATATGCGGAATCTTATCCCTTATAGTCTGGACAATAGGAATTACATTAGGTGTATTGTGGTATCTTAACTATTCAAAATAATACTAAAGGCTGCAGATTATATCCGCAGCCTTTTATGTTATATAATTTTTCCGTCACTAATTTCTATGATTCTGTCACACATTCCTGCAACTTCCATGTCATGTGTAATGATTATCACTGTAGTTCCATTCTTATTCAGATTTCTGAAAACTTTCATAATTTCATCGGTTGTTTTCACATCCAAAGCTCCTGTAGGCTCATCTGCCAGAAGAACAGACGGATTGTTAATCATTGCCCTTGCAATTGCAACTCTCTGTTTCTGCCCGCCTGAAAGTTTGTTGACTTTTTTATGGGCATATTCATCCATTTCCAGTCTTTTCAGTATCTCCAAAGCACGTTTTTCCTTTTCACTCCTTCGTCCTGATTTCGGAGTAAAAAACAATGGCATAATTACATTTTCTACTACCGTATATTGTTCCATAAGTGCAAACTCCTGTAGGACAATTCCTATTTCGGAATTTCTTATTGCCGCACTTTTCTTTTCATTTACTTTGGAAATGTCCTTTCCGTTAAAAATATACTGACCTTTTTCAAAGTCATCAATACATCCCAGTATGTGCATTAATGTTGACTTTCCGGCTCCGGATTTACCTATAATTGCTACCATTTCGCCATCATTTATCGTTAATGACACATCTTTTAAAGCTTCAAAAGCATTTGGCTTTCCATAATTATATGTCTTATATAGGTTCTTTATTTCTATCATAGTTGCCTCCATTTAGTTTTTATTTTTAAGTATCTGGACCGGTGTATGTTCCTTTAGCACACCTTTAGCAGCAAACATTGAGCAAAATATTATAATAATGCATATTCCGGTTATTGTGATTATCTGCGGCATATTAAGATTACAATTTATTTCTCCGAAAAATTCCATTTTCTGTTGCAATTTAATTAATGATACGGTAAATATAACAGCTAAACCACAATTAAATGTCATCGATACGCCTTCTATAATCTGGGCTTTTTTATATCGCATTCCGTAAGCATACATTATTCCGTAGTATCTTGTGCTTTTCGCTGTTTTTATATTTACAATTCCGATTATACTTATGCAAAGCAGCACAATAGTAACCACAGAGAGTGGAATATATTTCATAAATTCTATTTTAAACATGGTATTATTTCTGTTTACCAGCTCAGCCGGTTCAGGATATGGGCTTGAACCGGTTATATCATAATCCGCTATTCTGTTATATATTGTATCTCTCTCTTGTTCCGTAAGTGTTCCTTTGGGATTAATCATCACATTATCGCATAGGTAACTCATTGTTTCAGGCAATTTGCCGGCTTCACTCTCCGGAATAATAAGCCATACGTCTTCTGTCTGCTCGTAACTGTATACAGGAAAAAAATCTTCATATGACATATTAATAAAAATTCTATTTAAACAGATATATAACCTCTGTCCCTCCTTGATTACCCCTGTAACATACACATTTACCGGAACACTGCTTCCATCTACATTTAATGTTAATGTATCTCCGGCCTTTATTCCATACGGATTATCACTTATCAATGCCTTTATGGTACTATCATCTGTTGTAACTTTATCAGGATATTTACCGTATTCAAGTTTTGGTCTTAAATTTTTCATAATTTCGTCGGTATATATGCATCCTCTTATTAGTTTTGATGGTCCATATTCTCCTCCAAAAGTCTTTACAAAGTTCACATCGCCCATTTCCTGCAATTCTTCAATATTTTGTTTTTCTACAGCTGCAAGATACATACTGTCATAATCCATATATTTACGTGCTATTTTATACATACCGGCTTTTTCGTCAATATTTGATATCATGCCTGTGGTTAAAATCATCATTACAATAAGTAATAGTATTGAGCACAAATTAAACCAAAAATTTCTTATATATTCGCTGATTCCAAATTTAGTCATTCTCTGTCCTCCTCAACATATCTGCCAGCTTATCCCTGTTCATAACTGCCAACAAAACAGAAGTAAATATCAGTATGCACATAATATACAGTATTGTCATAAACACATACATCTTTACAGTATATATTTCACTGCTGTTGTCATATACTTTTAATACAATACTCTGGAAAATTGTTCTGAATAAAACAACTCCTACTAACGAGGTTGTAACGCTGAATACCAGCATTTCCGATTCACTTATTGCAAATCTCCTTATTCCGGTTGCTCCGATTATTCCATATACAACCATTTGTTTTTTTCTTTGGCTTACTATATATCCATACATAAGACAGGTATTAAGTGCCGAAATAATTCCTATTGAGACGGAAATAGCAATTATGGTCCTATATGAAGTAAGTTCATCATTGTTCTTTATATCGAATTCATCCATTGTGTAATTACTAAAGTTACCTGTAACCATCTTTTTTATTGCATTATAATCATTAACCGTAGGCAATTCTTTAAAATTAAAGTAACACATTCCAAGCTGTAAATCATCAGGGCATGAATTATAAGGTATATCATAACCAGCTGCAAACAGGTCATCACAAGTTCCTACAATTTCAAATTCAGTACCTGCTATATCTACAATATCGCCCACCGAATCTTCCTTGCCCATGGCAGAAAAAATAACTCTGTTACATTTCTCATCATCTTCTGAATTGAGGTATCTTCCTTTCATATTTTCATACTGTGCTTTTGTTATTACAGTTCTAAAGTCACCATCAATATACTTTGTTCTCATTGCCACCATTTTATGATTGCTTGCTCCTGCAACAAACACGAACTCCAGTTTATCATTAATCCTGTCTAATACTTCCGGAAGATTTCTTTTAAGTGTGCCAACCGTATTTTTCTCAGCCTTCTCAAAATCTATACCTATCCTGTAAGTGTTCAGTTCTATTTCCTGCATCTTGGCTGCATAACTTCCGTATATTCCGTATACAAAAAAAATACTCATAATGGAGATTATCTGTGAAACAATTAACAGGATAAAAATTTTGCGAAAATTTATGAATGAATTTTGGATATTTCTTAGAACCATACTAATCATTATTTCCGTCTCCTTTTTTATATTTTATTCGTAGTATTGTTTTGCTGTATATCTATAATTGTCAAGCATAGTAGCCGATGAATACTCACTGGATGCATATCCCTGTCCTACATGAATGTAATAGTATGCTTTTGAATTTTTGTCCCTGCCGATTTCTGCATTAATTGAACTTCCGTTCAATACTTTTTTGATACAATATCTTTTCTCTCATTTCTGTTATCGACCACGTTATATTCATACACCTGTGCGGAAAACCATCTGCTGGCACCACTTAAGTTTTGTGCACTGGTTGCTGCTGTATCTGCTTCTCCTCCGGCGGCATAATTACCTAATGTTCCTTTGTAAGAATTAGAATAATTGTTTTTACCTCTCACATAGCTTTCCCGGTTAATTGTCCCAGCAAATACCGCTGTTCCCATTGCGATTGTTCCAATAAGACCACATAAAATTGTCTTTACTAAATTCGTTTTTCTCATTATTATTTTATCCTTTCTTAACACGTTATTAATCACCCGAAGATAATAGCACTCCCTGTAAATATCATATTGCTCTGTATACTTCTCCTTTCCTAAATTTAATACTCACTCAAGAACAATATTACCTTCTCCACGGAAAATATCATATAAATGTATATTTTTCAATGCAATATGCAGAATTAACCATTTTCGATGCATTTTTGACCTAATGAATTGTTTTTGTTTTTAAATACTTCGTAAATAAATTCATAAATTCATCCCTATATTGTCTGCTAATCGGAATCTCTTTACCATTACTCATTTTAATATAGTTACTGCCGCACTCAGTTATATATTGCATATTAACTAAAAAACCACAATGACACCTTGCAAAACTGCGTCCTCCAAATCTTTCCTTTTCTTTATGTATTGAACCCATACTCATATAACTATCTTCTCCGGTAACAATATACAAATGTCTGTTATATGCTTCTATATAGAATATATCTTTATAATTCAGCAAATGATTGACTCCGCACCAAGTTATATCATATATGCTGTATATATCCGCATATAATTGAACTGCCCTGTCAAGCTCATCATATACTAAATCCGCATCTATCGGTTTCAATATCACCTGAAAGATTCCCACTTTCATCATCTCAGGTATAATCTGCAACTTATCCGTAAGGAGGAAAATAATAGCATTTTTATTATTTTGTCTTATTCTTCTTGCAAAATTAATTGCATCGCCCTCTTCTCCGTCTATATCAATAAATACCATATCAGTATTATTTCCTGAATCAAAATCACAAAAAGCACCAAGCTTAGTAATAAACATACTAAACATGATGCTTCGTTCTTCAAAATATTCTCTAAGTATCCCTTGTAAATTACCTATACATTCTCCGTTATCCTCATATATCATAATATTCATCATTTACTTCCTCCTCAAGGCTTTTTCTTATTGTACCAACATTCGACATATTTTGCAAGTAAATTATCCTATAATGGATGTCACTCAATCCATAATCTCAAGTTCATATATATTATCATATAGAAGTATTATTTCATTCTCAAGAGTCAACTGTCCGCGGCTGTTAATTTTCTTAACAACACCTCTGAATTCAACGTATGTTCCTCCTTTTTTAAGTTCATCCGGTTCAAAATATACTATCCGCACATTGCATTCAGCACCGCGGTCCCTTAGTTCCTGCAGTTCCCTGTCAATGTTCTCCTTCTGTTCCTCTGTCAGTTCTATCCGTTCCTCTGTGTATCTGGAGGTCTCATTTATGGCTTCCTCATGGCCCGTAAGTGCCGCAAAGGGTGCAAATTGTGCCGCCCTGTCGTACATCGGCATATGCGGATATCTATCTGAAACATGATGGGGAAGATTAATAATATCATCATAACTGTCTGTCATGCTTTATGTCCTCCTATCTGCCTGTTCCTGTCTCTTGCTGTTGCGCCTTCTTCAAAATTCATGCCCTTGAGAAGTGCGTTCTTACCGAATTTTTTCTTTATCTCAATGGCAGCCTCCTGGATATGGCGTTCTTTTTCAAACTCCTCATTCTGTTCTTTTTCTATACGTTCAAGTTCTTCATAATTGGTGAAAATATCAAGCTGTCTGTATGAATCTTCCTTAACAACATCCTCTTCCCGCATCACATGATTAGCCACCACGTTAATACGTCTTACCAGAAGGCTTTTATCAATAATCCTGTTGTAAAGTTCCATTGTCTTTTTAATAATAACTCTTGTAGAAGAAGTGAACCTCTCAAGATTAATAGTACCATGGGCATGCTTTGGAACTGGCCTTCCATATCTGTCCTTGGTAATTTCTCCTCTGTAACGTTTTCGTACCTCACTGTCATTAAGACTTTCAATATCATATCCTATGGTAAGAACTATCTGATTGGTTACAAGTCCCTTATCAACAAGATCAAGCACAAGAATATCTGTCATCTCTTTAACAATAAGTCCTGCCTTATCGTATGTGTAGGGGCACTGTAAAACCTGTCCCTGACTGAGGCTGTTATTCTCAGGTCTGTAACTTTTAACATCTGCCATGGTGCATGGTTCATATCCCCAGCTATGGTCAATAAGCAATTCTGCATTAACACCAAATAACTTATACAAAAGAGCCTCATTGTAATACTCTTTATCATCCCCAACAGAACACCTTGCCACATCTCCCATTGTATATAGCATGTGCTGTTCAAGTTTCTTTGCATAACCCGGACCTACACGCCAGAAATCTGTAATAGGTCTGTGATTCCACAAAAGCTTTCTGTAACTCATCTCGTCAAGCTCGGCAATTCTTACTCCATCCTTGTCCGGTGTTGCCTTCTTGGCTACTATATCCATAGCTACCTTGCAAAGATACATATTGGTTCCTATTCCCGCAGTAGCTGTGATTCCCGTTGTGTCAAGAACTTCTTTTATCATTTTAATAACAAGTTCCCTCGGTGACATCTCATATGTCTTAAGATATGATGTCATATCTATAAAAACCTCATCTACGGAATATGCAAAAATATCCTCCGGAGCCACATAATGAAGATATATACTATAAATCCGTGTGCTGTACTCCATATAAAGAGCCATTCTCGGAGGTGCTACTATATACTCAACTCCACGGCGTCCTGCTTTCTGAACAACTTCAAAAAGTCTCGGTCTTCCGGGAATGCCATACGCTTTAAGAGAAGGTGATACCGCAAGACATATCGTCTTCTCTGTTCTTGATGGGTCTGCTACCACAAGATTAGTTGTCAGAGGGTCAAGTCCTCGCTCTACACATTCTACCGAAGCATAAAAAGACTTGAGGTCAATTGCTGCGTATATTCTGTTATTCACAAATGCACCTCCAGTCTTTTTAGTTTTATTATACAGAACATTAGTTCGTTTTTCAAGTAATTCTTCTTTATATTATCATAATCATTCTGACCACAAAAGCCATAATCCACGCAATCAGGCATTGACCTATTACAACAAGGACAGCATATTTTATACCCAGTTCTCTTTTAATTGATGCTATTGCCGCAATACATGGTGTATATAAAAGACAAAATACAAGTAATGGCAATGCCCCAGCCGGAGAAAGTATGGCAAGTATTTCTGAATTGCCATGTACAAGAACGGACAAAGTGGATACAACACTTTCTTTTGCCATAAATCCGGTAAGAAGTGCCGTTGATATTTTCCAGTTACCAAATCCCAAAGGAACAAATATCGGTGTTATTATTCCCGCAAGTGCTGCAAGTATACTGTCTTTAGAATCGGTTACCATATTAAAATGAATATCAAAAGTCTGTAAAACCCATATTACAATGGTTGCAAGAAAAATGACCGTAAATGCTCTTTGTAGAAAATCTTTTGCCTTTTCCCATAAGAGCATAATGACGTTTTTCATACCGGGCATTCTGTAATTAGGGAGTTCCATTACAAATGGCACAGGATTTCCTTTAAAAACCGTATTTTTCATAATAATGGCTACAAGTATTCCTGTAAGTATACCGCCTATGTACAACAAAATCATTACAAGTGCTGCATATTTTTTAAAAAACAACGATGTAAAAAGTACATATATCGGTAGTTTTGCCGAACAGCTCATAAATGGTGTCAGAAGAATTGTCATCTTTCTGTCACGTTCCGATGACAATGTCCTTGATGACATAACACCGGGAACCGTACATCCAAAACCTATGAGCATCGGAACAATACTACGTCCGGAAAGTCCGATTTTACGAAGTATTTTATCCATAACAAAGGCAACTCTTGCCATGTAACCGCTGTCCTCAAGAATTGACAGGAAGAAAAATAACGTAATGATTATCGGCAGGAAACTTAATACACTGCCCACACCCGTGAAAATACCGTCAATTACAAGAGAGTGTATAACCGGATTAACATCTGTAGATCTTAAAATACCGTCTACAAGATTTCCCAATTTATCTATTCCCATTTCAAGAAGACTTTGGAGTCTTGCTCCTATCACATTAAAAGTCAGGAAGAACACCAGTCCCATAATAAGAATGAAAGAAGGAATTGCCGTGTACTTACCTGTAAGGATTTTATCTATCCGGCTGCTCCTCTTATGTGACTTACTTTCTTTAGCTTTTACAACTGTTTCCTCACATACCTTGCTGATAAACCTGAAACGCATATCAGCTATTGCCGCTGACTTATCAAGCCCACGCTCTTTTTCCATCTGATACGTTATGTGATCTATCATATGTTTCTCATTATCATCAAGATTAAGCAATTCAATAATTCTGCTGTCTCCCTCTGCCACTTTGGATGCTGCAAATCTTATTGGAATTTCCGCTGCTTTGGCATGATCCTCAATAAGATGCATTATGGCATGTATGCATCTGTGGACTGCTCCGTCCTCTCCATCCTCATCGCAAAAATCCTGTCTTTTTGGCACTTCCGAGTATTTAGTAACGTGAATTGCATGGTCAATCAGTTCATCAATTCCTTCATTTTTGGCAGCTGACACAGGAATCACAGGGACTCCAAGCATTTCTTCCATCCTGTTTATGTATACGGAACCACCGTTCTCACGGACCTCATCCATCATATTAAGTGCAATTACCATAGGGATATTAAGTTCCAGAAGCTGCATTGTAAGATAAAGGTTTCTTTCTATGTTGGAAGCATCAACAATATTAATAATTCCTTTTGGTTTTTCTTTTAAAATAAATTCTCTTGTAACAAGTTCTTCACTGCTATATGGCGACATTGAATAAATTCCCGGCAAATCAGTGATTAACGTGTTATCATACCCTTTTATACTGCCGTCTTTTCTATCGACTGTCACACCCGGGAAATTGCCCACATGCTGATTGGCTCCTGTAAGCCGGTTAAACATAGTTGTCTTGCCACAGTTCTGGTTACCCGCCAGGGCAAAAGTAAGCACTTCATCATCCGGCAATGGGTGTTCTTCTTTTTTATTATGAAATTTACCGCCTTCACCAAGACCCGGATGTGGTATCTGCTTATTGGGAGATTTTATATTCCCGTTTTCAGATTCAATATCACTTATCTTTTTTATTTCTATTTTCTTTGCATCATCAAGTCTTAAGGTAAGCTCATATCCATGAATAAGAAGCTCCATCGGATCTCCCATTGGCGCAAATTTGACTAATTTGGCTTTAGCTCCCGGAATAAGACCCATATCAAGAAAATGCTGTCTTAGTGCCCCTTCTCCTCCTACTGAAATTATTTCACATGATTCATTAATTTTAAGTTCTGCAAGTGTCAATGTTTTATCCTCTTAAGTCTGTTTTCAATGATAATTTATACTTATTGAGATTTTTTGTCAATTACATCATTGCAAAAAAATAAAGCGGGTGATGGGAATCGAACCCACGTATCTAGCTTGGAAGGCTAGTGTTCTACCATTGAACTACACCCGCTGGAATTTAAAATATGAAATTAAAACACTTGATCATACTATCATACTTTAATAAATAATGCAAGTATTTTTAGTTACCCTTGGCTCTAAATCCTTTAACTGCCAATGTTATACCTACCACAAAAAAGACTCCGCATATGACGTATCCATATATCTTTCCCATATTTCTCACTGATTTAAACGATTTCAATGACTTATTTCCGGTTGTGGAAATACTGGTTATTTTGTCAGGATTATCATTTTTGACTGTAACATATACAGTATCGCTATAAGCATACAGATTTTCGGTTGAAACATCAAAACTTCTTTCGTATGGCTCACCGTTATATAAATAACGAAGTTTCAGCTTTGTATAATCAGGATTATCACATGCTTCCCTTGAAATTACCTGTGCCCTGATACTGCCCGATGATTTCTTTGATATATCTTCTGCCCTGTTAAAAGCATTATCAAAAGTAGAATTATTAATAAGTGAAATAATCAATGCAACAATCGACATAAGTATGAAAGAAATTCCTATAAATACATTCCGTCCGTTTCTTACATTATTAATTGTTCTTGCTTCTGCCTCTGTCTGCGGGCCTTCATACGCCCTTAAAGCAAGATTCATGACTGTTGCGCCCACAGTTCCGCCATCGGTAAATGCTCCGGGATTAATTCCTGTTATATCAAGGCCGCCTTCCCTGAGACATTCTTCTTTAAAAAGTCCTCTTGCGGCGAGAGCCTCCGTATTCAGATAATACACTCTGCCCTGAATCAGATAATCTTCATTGGAGGTCAGGTGCATAGTTCCGTGGCGGTAATTATAATGCTGTTCGTATCCTTCTCCGCTGGTCCAGATAACCGTAAGTTCGTAATGATATCCGTCTTCTCTCTTTTCAACCGAATCACAACCCGCAAACACACTGTTATAACTGTCGTTCTGCGACTCTATAAGAGTGTTCTCTGCTTCCTCGGGTGACATGCCCTCTGTCATCTTTCCTATAGAGCGAAGAATGATTACAATTATTGCTGCAGCAATAACAATAGATGCTGCCGATGCCATATAATGTTCTGTACCAAAAAATATTAATGCGATGCCTAAGCCCCAGCATGCTAAAGCAATTATTCCGCGCCGTGTCTGTCTTTTGCCCTTCGTTGGACTGTATTTCTGCAATAGCATTATAATGATTGTAGCTAAAAAAACTACCGCTATTCCTATGTACACAAATGTCATTAATTTCATTTCCTAACTCCTGTTGCCTGAAATTATACCGGCATATTACCATGTTTTTTAGGTATTTTAACACGGTTCTTCTGACTTAACATATCAAAAGCTTTAACTACCCTTTCCTTGGTTTCATCAGGTTTTATAACTTCATCAACATATCCTCTTGAAGCAGCAATATAAGGGTTCATGAATTTATTTTCATATTCGGCAATAGCTTCTGCCCTTGCTGCTTCAGGATCTTCCGATTCTTCGATTTTTCTCTTGGCAATAATATTAACCGCTCCTTCGGCACCCATAACCGCTATCTGTGCAATAGGCCATGCAAATACGAAATCCGCTCCGATACCCTTGCTGTCCATACCGATATATGCACCGCCGAATGCTTTTCTTAAAATGACTGTTACCATAGGTACCGTAGCTTCACTGTATGCATATAAAAGTTTGGCTCCATGTCTTATAATTCCGTTATATTCCTGGGATTTGCCCGGTAAAAATGCCGGCACATCCACAAGTGTAAGGATAGGAATATTAAAACAGTCACAGAATCTTATGAATCTTCCACCTTTGTCACCTGCGTTGTAATCAAGCGAGCCTGCCATAAATTCAGGCTGGTTGGCAACAACGCCTACCGTATGACCTTCCATTCTCATAAAACCTACGATAATATTTTTGGCAAAACCACTCTGGACTTCCATAAAAGTATCTTTATCCGCAAGTTCTTCAATTATCTCATGCATATCATAAGACACCTTTGGATTAGGTGATACAATATCACGAAGTCTCTTGTGGTAATATTTTTTAACAGGCTCCACGTATGGTGCCTTTTCTTCAAAGTTCTCAGGAAGGTAAGAAAGAAGTCTCTTAACTCCTTCAAGACACGACTCATCATCAGGGTATACGAAATGTGCAACACCGCTGTTATTCATATGAACCTCTGCACCACCAAGTTCTGAAGTTGTTACAACCTCTCCTGTAACCTCTTTAATAACCTTAGGTCCTGTAAGGTACATCTGTCCGTTTTCCTGAGTCATAAATATATAATCGCAAAGAGCAGGTGCATAACACGCTCCGCCTGCACATGGTCCCATTATAACGGCTATCTGTGGTGCAACACCGGACATCTGTGTATGTCTTCTGAACATGAGAGCATATCCGTTAAGACTGTCGATTCCTTCTTCAATTCTCGCTCCGCCGCTGTCATTGATTTCAACAAACGGTGCCCTGGCATCCATAGCCATATCCATCGCATTACATATTTTACGGGCATGGTACTCTCCGAGAGCACCTCCGCCTACGGTAAAATCCTGTGATGATGCAAATACAACCCTGCCGTTGACTTTACCATATCCGGTTACAACACCGTCTCCCGGTATCTTCTTTTTAGGCATGCCAAAATCAATACATCTTGATTCCATTAAAGAATTAATTTCCACAAATGTTCCCTCGTCAAAAAGAACATCAAGTCGTTCCCTTGCCGTCAGCTTGCCTTTTTCATGCTGTTTGTCAATTCTTGCCTGTCCGCCACCATTGTACGCTTTTTCACGTCGGGCTTCCAATTCCTCAATCTTCTCATCCCACATTAGTTTACGCCTTCCAAATCTTCAACTGTGTTGATTGTGATTACCTTTTTGCTTCTGTCAATACGTTTCATAAATCCGGCAAGTGTTTTACCTGGTCCGATTTCATAAAAGAGGTCTACGCCCTCCTCAATCATCTTATTAACGCACTGTTCCCATCTGACAGGTGAATATACCTGACGTTCAAGTGTTTCCTTTATGCTGTCCTTTGTTGTAACGATTTCAGCGGCTACGTTGTTAAGGTAAGGAATTTCAGGGTCGTTAAATTCCACATTCTCAAGTTCCACGCCTAACTTTTCTCCCGCACCTTTTAACATCTGTGAATGGAAAGGTCCGCTTACATTAAGAATGGATACAAGCTTCGCGCCTGCCTCTTTAAGAGGTTCTACCGCTGCTTCTACAGACTCCTTATATCCTGAAATAACTATCTGTCCCGGACAGTTGTAGTTAGCTGCCGCTACACTCTTTCCGCTTTCTTTAGTTATCTTTTCGCATATATCATCAATAATCTTGCTGTCAAGACCAATTACTGCTGCCATTCCGCCCTTGCCTGCAGGAACTTCTTTTTCCATATAAATTCCACGTTTTCTTACAAGCTTCATTGCATCCGAAAAGCTGATTGCACGGGCTGCAACAAGCGCCGCATATTCTCCAAGGCTTAATCCTGCCGTAATATCCGCTTTAATGCCTTTCATTTCAACAGCCTTAAGAATACAACACTCAGCCGCTAACATCGCTGCCTGTGTATATTCTGTTTTGTTTATAAGATCATTCTCTTCAAACAATATTTTTTTAAGATCAAAATCCATGCACTCGTCAGCTTCATCTATGATAGCTTTGCACTCATCATATTTATCATAAAAATCCTTTGCCATTCCAACATACTGTGCGCCCTGGCCGGGGAAAATAAATGCCACTTTACTCATTTTAATATGCCTCACTTTGATTTATTCTGCGTAAATTGTTTCTTTATCTACCGCAGTAAACATTAACTCACCTTTTGCCCTTACCTTATCATTAACCGATATGGTTACGGCAAAAGAATATAAACCTGCACTTCCCATTGTCTTTTTACAATTAATAATCATTGTATCTCCCGGAATAATAGGTTTTACAAACTTAAAATCCTTTACTTTAAGAAGTACATAAATTGTGCTTTCGTCTGTTCCGTCCGCTTCGATTGCAAGTGAACAAGCCTGTGCTGCCGATTCAATTACGAGAACTCCCGGCATTATAGGTGCATCAGGAAAATGTCCCATAAAATAAGGCTCATTTACAGACACATTCTTAAGTGCGGTAACGGATTCGCCGGGAACCACGTCAAGCACTCTTTCAACCATCTGGAAAGGTGGTCTCTGCTTTATTCTTTTATTGATTTCAATTATGTTCATCAAAGGCTTAATCCTCCGTCAAGAACTATTACCTGTCCTGTTATATATGAACTTGCTTCGCCACAGAGCATTGCAACCGTTGCAGCTACTTCTTCTACTGTTCCCAGTCTTCCCATTGGAATATCCTTGAGGTACTCTTCTCTTTTCTCATCAGGAATCTGTTCAATCATTTCTGTCATGATAAATCCCGGTGCTACCGCATTAACCTGAATACCGTAAGGTGCAAGTTCTTTTGCAAGAGTTGCTGTCATTGAATTAACGGCACCCTTTGTAGCTCCGTATACAGACTGTCCTGCAAGTGCCAGCTTTGAGCTTACCGAAGATACATTAACGATTCTTCCGCCTGTCTTAAACATTTTAAGCGCAGCCTGCTGACAGCAGTAAAAATATCCTTTTACATTGACATCCATGCTTCTGTCAAGGGAATCCGAGTTGATTGCAAGAAGATATGCGTCATCAAGAACACCTGCATTGTTTACAAGCACATCTATATGTCCAAAATGCTTAAAAGCTTCGCGGAACATATTTTTAACATCATTCTGGTTACCTGTGTTAGCTTTGATTGCTATTGCATCCTGTCCCATATCTTTGATTGCATTGACAACTTTCATTGCTTCTGCTTCGTTACTGTTGTAATTAACTACAACATCCATGCCTTCTTTTGCAAGTCTTAATGCACAGGCTCTGCCGATTCCTCTTGATGAACCTGTAACGATTGCTACTTTACTCATAATAGTTCCTTTCTTTTCTGTTTTATATATTCTTTTATTTCCTCCAGTGTATCATCTTCGGAAATATTTTTGTATATAGAGCTAAAATATACCTTGCCATTTTTTTCTATAAATGCAAATCTCTCTGCATCTTCAAAACCATATTCCGCTAACTCATCCATATATAGATTATTTTTATCATTCTCCCAGACATCTGTATCACTATATTTATAAATAATAAAAATACCTCTGTCTTTTTCTTTTAATGTTTTTAGGATTTCAGAATCTCCGCTCGAATCAGCCTTGCCAATATTACAATCCACAAAAATCTTAATCTGCGTTTCATCAAGAGTTCCTTTTATAATTTCCTCCGGCTTAATTGTAATAATCGCACCATAATATTTTTCAGCTCCAAACCTAATCTTTACATTTCTTATTTCTTCAACAGTGCCTTCTACGATACCATACCGTTCATCGTTCCATATCTCTTCCTCTGTTATATCCGAAAGATTCCGGTATGAAACATCAGGAAATTTATTAATATAATTAACAGTAATTCCTTTTGAAGATTTTTTTAATTTGATATCTGAATGTATAAAATTACAATATAAAAATCCCATTGCAATGCATAATATTAATGCACCCGCTACAATAATAATATTTTTTTTAGACATTACTGTACTTTCTTAAGAACTACCGCTGTGTATGAACCACCTGCCGCATAACTTGTTACAAGTATGTACTTGAAGTTCTTTGTATCTGTTGTGGTCTTAACTGCCTTTCCATTCACAAAATTGTAAGCAGGCTGTGTTGAATCAAGTTCACCTGATAAAATCATGGCTGCATGAGCTGCAGAGAGAGCTGCTGAACATGCCCTTGCTTCACCTGTAAGTGTCTTAACACTGAGTACAGGCAATGTCTTAACCTTATCTCCAAATACTTTTTCATAAGACTCTGTCTCGATTGTATCAACGTTAGTGTTGCCGTTACCAAAACCGACAACCGCATCTATATCATCTGTTGTAATTCCTGCGTTTTCACATGCTTTAAGAACTGCTTTACAAAGAGCTGCGCCTGAACCTTTAATTGTACCTACTGTTACAGATTCATGTGTCATTGCGTAACCTGCAACTTCGGCAAGCTTCTTAGCACCTCTTTCATTTGCAGATGCTTCGCTTTCAAGCATAATGGATGTTGCACCTTCACCGAGTACAAAGCTTCTTCCATCCATAGCATAAGGTGTTGCTTCATCTTTGTCTGAAAGAAGTCTGAGCTTGTCATAAAGAAGTTCCATTATATCTGTATTTTCATCAAGTCCTGTTGCAATCATCATCTTTTCATCACCTGTTTTAACTACGTTATATGCGTAGCAAAGGCTCTGAAGTCCTGCCTGTGGACCGTTTGTAAGTGTTACGTTGACACCCTTAACGCCTGAATTGATTGAGAAATATCCGCCTGCTGCATTGTAAACAGTGTTAGGGAATACAAAAGCACTTCCCTGATGAAGTCCGTTCTTAATAAGACCTTCATGGAAGTTAATAATATCTGTTGCAGGTCCGTCTGATGTTCCTACTATCATACCGATATCTGTTGCGTTGTCGTCAGTTACGGTAACTCCTGCGTTATCAAGACATGCACGTCCTGAAACAACCTGCATCTGGCTTAACTTATCAAGCTTACGGTAGAAAGCTAATTTAATTCCGTACTTGGCATAATCTTCTGAGGATACGCCTGCATGGATGTTACCGTTTTCTGCTTTGGTTACGCCTGCCTTAGAGCCTTCGATATAGCTTTCAACGCTGTTGCCTAAAGGACTGACAAGTCCGATACCTGTAACGTATACTTTATTGTTTTCAGGTTCTTTTATATCTTTTTCATGCTTTGCAAAAATAACGCTGGCATTATTGCCACCGAAAGCAAAGTTATTTGTCATTGCATATTCAATATCTTTTTCTTTCTTGACATTAGGCATAAAGTCTAATTTACCGGCTTTTTCTTTAAGTCTTTCAAGGTCTTCCTCTGAATATCCGATTGTTGGAGGAACTGTATTGGTTGTAAGTGCCTTTACTGTGTAGATTGCTTCTACCGCACCTGCCGCACCGAGACAATGTCCTACCATTGACTTAGTTGAGTCAACCGCTGTATTGTCATTATCGCCGAAAATATTCTGCATTGCCTGAATTTCAGTTGTATCATTTTTAACGGTTCCTGTTGCGTGTCCGTTAATATATGCGATTTCTTTTGGATCCATCTTTGACTTTGCAAGCGCCCACTTCATCGCATTCATCTGACCTTCGCTGTCATCTCTTGGTGCTGTGATGTGATGGGCGTCTGAACTGATTCCTCCGCCGAGTACGTCACAATATATTTTGGCACCTCTTGCAACGGCATGCTCATAAGATTCAACTACAAGTACGGCTGCACCTTCGCCAAGTGTTATGCCTTTACTCTTGTTATATGGTGAACATGGGTCTGTATCAAGTGCGTGTAATGCTGTAAATCCACCGAAAGCAAGAGCTGAGAATGAATCTGAACCCCCTACGATAAACGCATCGCCTACACCGGCTCTGATTAAATCACAGGCATATTCAATACTTATTGTACTTGCTGCACAGGCATTACCTACATTGGTTACAACACCTTTTGCACCTGAAATTTTGGCAATGTTATTTGCGATTGCACCGATTGGCATCTTGATAATATCGCTCTTATCTGCCTTTTCAGGATTTTCTTCATAAGCTGTGAAGAAATTCTGGATGCTTATTGCACCGCCTACACAGCTTCCGATGATTACACCGACTCTGTCTGCATTTTCATCATTTATCTCTATTTTTGAATCACTGAGTGCTTCCTTTGCTGCCTTTACGCAGAGTAATGATACTCTGTCCATCTTATCCGCATCACTGCCTGCATCCACATCAAAATGCTCTGCTGCCTCTGCTCCAAGGTGAGCGTAACACTCAGTTGTATCTATCGATTTTACTTCCTTAATTCCTGAAACACCGTTAATACAGTTATTCCAGCTTTCGTCTACCGAATTACCGATTGAGTTAATCATTCCAAGTCCGGTAATTACACATCTCATTTTATTTTCCATACTTATTATACCTCTTTGTCAGCTTTATTCCCCCGGCCGGGCCGGGGGGAATGTCAAGCTATTAAGCTTCCATATGTTCCATTACATATTTGCTAAGTGCTGCGATGTTGAAGAAGTTTTCTTTAGCAACGCCTGTCATCTGTACGCCGAATTCCTGGTCGATACCGGCGATGATTTCAAGAGAATCGATTGAGTCAAGACCAATTCCATCTCCGAAAAGCTCTACATCGTAATCAAGTTCTTCTGCTGGAATTCTTAAGTTATCTACTAAGATTCCTTTGATCTGTTCTGCGATCTTTGCCTGTTTTTCATCCATCTTTAAATTCTCCTTTAAGACTTTTTTTAATGTATAGAATAAAGTGTTTTCCACTAATTCCCTTAATTACCACTCTATATTATAGAGTCTGTCACCTGTTTTATGCTCTATTGCTTCGTAAGTAACCACTGTTTTGGTGATTGCCTTATAACTGGGCAGGAGGTTACAGGTGTCCTTTACAAGTGTTTTGAAATAGGTAAGAATATCTTTTTCGTCCTTACTTTCACAAAAACTTTCCTCCGGCTGTATTGTGATTGCCATAAGCGGTCTGCCTCTTAAAGTGTCCTCATATACAGCACAATCTTTTATCTCATCTATACTTAAGAATATGTTCTCAAGCTCCTCAGGAGAAATATTTTCCCCGTTAGGAAGTATTATGAGATTCTTTCTGAGTCCGAGAATGTGAAGATAACCGTTTTCATCAAATTCTCCTATGTCTCCGGTCTTAAGCCATCCGTCTTCTGTAAATACTTCCGCTGTCCTCTCCGGGTCATTATAATACCCTTTCATAACAACGTCACCTTTTACCTGAATCTCTCCGTCTTGAATTCGTACCTCCGTTCCCGGATATACTTTTCCGATAGAGTCAGGAACCGTATCCGTGTCAACGTTACCGCTGACAATATTGGCGGCCTCGGTAAGACCATATCCTACGAGAAGGTTGATTCCGTAATCTTTTGCCTGCTTTACAAGCTTTGGCTGGCAGTATGCACCGCCGCATATTATAGTCTCAATTCCTTCAAGAAATTCCTTACCCTTAATTCTTGCCACGGAAAGTATCATCTCCGCAAGCCCCGGTACAAGGGTAAGAATTGTAGGTTTCATCTTAGGTATATCAAAAACAATGTTGCTCATGTCTTCACAGGCATACACAAGTGCTCCTGTGTAAATACATGTAAGAAGCCCTCTTATCGCTCCAAACACATGGGACAAAGGAAGGATTGCTATTGTCCTTTGATTGTAAGTGTGTCCCGGTATAAACAAACCATTGTGTGCGGCTCTCATTATCGCTCCGTGTGAAAGCATTGCTCCGTACGGATTATCAGGGCTGTTATTAACAGAAAAACATATTACCGCAATATCATCCTTTGTAACGTCCGCAGTAGGTCCCGGTACATTGTCGGTGTCATGGATGTCAAAAACCTTGACAGGCTGACCCTCTGCCACCTCTTTATATTCAGGGTTAATAAATAATCCCTTAATATCAAATTTATTAATAAGTGCTGTAAGACATTCCCTGCTTATGGCATTTTCTGCCGATGGAAGCATTATTACAATACATCCTGCTGTGGGAATTGCCATATATAACTCCATCGAATACATGCTGTTAGGTGCAAGAACTGCGATTATATCACCCTTCTTAAATCCGTTGCGGTATAAGAAATTACGCCTGCACGCAATTCTGTCATAAAGTTCGCCATAGGTAATGGTATTGACCATGTCGCTTATGGCAGGGAGATCGGCATAATCATTTTTGCACATCTCAAGCAATTCACAAAATGTATCATATCTTGGGAGTTTTGTCAAAATTTCAGGTTCTATCAACTTTTCAAAATATTCTGTCTGTTCTGACTGATAATTCACTTTTCTAACCTCTTTTTAAGAACTTCATCCAATTTATTCTGTATTCTTTCTTTTACAAGATCACACAATTCATTTTTTCTGAGATCCTTATATTCTTCGTAAGGTATCGGCTTGAGGTAATGTACCTGGGTTGTTACCTTTCTGAGAGAATTGCCATTAAGTCCTTTGTAGGAATCGACTATCGCCACAGGTACGACCGGGGTCTTGGAATCAAAAGAACATCTGAAACATCCGGCATTGAATTTCTGAAGCGTATTTTTATTGTCACCCCATTTTCCCTCAGGAAAGATGAGATATCTTCTTCCTTCTGCCACCTGTTCTGCCACTTTTTTGAGTGTGGTAATCTGGCTCTTAGGATTGTCAAGGTCCAGAGTCTCACTTCCTGTAAGTCTTAACACCTGCTTGGCAACTATCCTGCTGCCCTGTTTTCTTTCCATAAGTACGCTGCAAGGTTCTTTCTGGTCTGTAAGTATTCCGATTGCATCGTATTTGCCCTGATGATTGGAGTAGAGTATATATCCGCCTTCTTTAGGAAGATTCTCTCTTCCGTAGTAGTCAGTCTTAACTCTTCCTCTGTTCTTCATATGGAGCATAATCTTTTTGGCAAATTTAAAACGCTGCTCTTTACTGTATTTCTCAGGGTGTTTATGATAATATTTTTCCCTGAATATCATTGTCGAAACAAATAACGGGCTGGATCCTGCTACATAATAGAACCTGAACAGTCCCATGCTGCTTGTGCTTCTTTCTTTCATCCTATTCCATCTCCTGTGGGTAATCCTGCCAATATCCCGTCATCATCTTTTCAACTGCTCTGACAGGTATAAGCGGAGCACATACTTTTTTATGCGTCTCTTCTGACAGTCTTCCTTCTTTTGCAAGCTCTCTGCCTGCTTCTTTAACTTTATTCAGATATACCGAAAGTATCGGTTTCATCTGTTCTAACATAAGGATCTCGCCTTGTGGACAAAATACCGTATCGTAATTGCCGGGACCCCATGCCAGGTCAAACTGTTTTGTAACCGGTTCATATACAACATCCGTTGATGCGTGTGCGCAACTTGATATAAGCACCAGCCTTTTCTTTGAAAGGTCATGGCGGAAATCCATAATTACAGGATTCTCCTCAGTTGACAGACAGCCCTTATATGGCATCTTTAACGGAAGAAGTCTGTCCATAAGCGTCTTCATAGGTGAAGATACTCCGAAAAAATATAAAGGGAAACAAAGAATAATTACATCGCTGTCAAGTATATCCGATATTATTCCTGCCATATCATCCTTTATTGCACATCTGCCGGGAGTGACTTTCCAACAGGCGAAACACCCTCTGCAATGCTCTATCCTGGTATTGCCAAGGTATATTTCCTTAACTTCTGAATCCGTTTCTTCGCAGATACCCTCCACAAACTTACGGGCCACCATAAGTGAATGGCTGTTTTCTCCGCGGAGGCTGCCTTTAATCAGCAAAATCTTCATTACTGCTCACCGGTCTTATCTTTAATATAATTACATACATCTTCTACCGTATTAAGTTCTCCGGCATCTTCAAATTTAATACCAAACTCATCTTCAACTGATACTGCAAGAAGCATCATTGTTAATGAATTGAGTCCCAAATCTTCAAACAATGTACTGTCTTTTGTAATTTCTGAAGTATCAACTTCAGGTATTACATTAGAAAAAATCTCTAAAAGTTTATCAAATACCATAACTATCTCCTATTTCACTTTTTCTTTCATATCTTGTATTATCTGACGAAATCTTTCACTTTCCTTCTCCATATATTTTGGAGTAAGTGATTTGCCTTCTTCTGTAAGTGCTAACGGCTCACCAAGGTATATTCTCTGTCGCCTTCCAAATACCATTTTATATTTACCATCTATGACAAATGGAACTATTCTGGCTCCGGTCATTATGGATAACATAACAAAACCTGATTTGAACTCTCCGATATTACCATCCTTACTTGTCTTTCCTTCAGGAAAAATAATAATCGATTCGCCTTTTTTGACGGCTTCTTTTGAATTTCTAAGCCATCCTGTGTCAACTCCGTATCTGTCCATCGGAATGCATCTGGCATTCTTAAGATACCAGTTAATGCTTTTCTTCTCAAACCAGTCCTTTGCAACTATTATATCAGCTTTGCTTTTTTTAAATTCCACGGAAGTCATTATTCCGTCATAATGGCTGGTATGATTTCCTACAAATATGACAGGTTCACCGTAATTGCAATTTTTTCTGTTTTTATTTTGAAATATCTGCTTAGGTCTCATTCCCACCTTGACAAAAATAGTAAGAACGGTGTTTCCTATTGCAGCTTTTAACGAATCAGTCCACTTTGGCATATCTTTTTACCTTCCAAACCACCATATAAGATATTCTGCTATAACACATAATCCGGCTATTATGAGCAGTGCCCCGCCGCTTAAATATACTTTGTTATTAAGTTCACCGTTTCTGTATCCTACATACACTCCGGATATAACAAGAGTTATTGTCATAAAACATACCATAATGCATATATCCGCAATATCCATACCTATCCACTCACAGGCAAGGCCGGCAAACAGCGTATATACACTGGTGGATGAAGCTATACCGCATATTTTCTTAAAATCTATTTCCTGTCGTATTTCCGGTCTTGCTACTTTATGGTTGCTTATATATATCTTAATAAAACCTATAGCAATGAAAATCAATGCCGATATAAGTGACCATACCATCCTGATTTCGGTAGACATGGCATATACTTTAGGAAGTCTGGCAATTCCGTAACCTATTGCCAGTGCAACCATCTGCCATCCGCAGACTATAAGGCACATTAATGACATATTCTTGCCTTGTATGCGGTCTAACACGCATCCTTGTGATACAGCTATATAAAATACATCAAACGCTAATCCAAAACCGACTAGTATTATCATCACTGTATTCATGAATAAACCTCTATATACTTTCTTCAATTTACCCTTGTATTCTAATTTTTCAATGTAATTTTTTCCATATACAATTTTGTTTAAATGTAAAAAGCGACTACATTTTCCCAAAAATGTAGTCGCAATTATATATCATATAAGGCATGACTTATCAGATAACGGTATCCATAGAGGAAATCTTCAAGGCTCTCCGAGCCATTATCCCCAACAAGCATCTTAAGCACGGTAATCAATCCACTGGAGTAATATCTGGCTACAGTGTCAACAGAAAGCTTTGTCTCTTTTACGATTTTCAGATTCCTTGATGCAGCTTCTTTATAAAAAGAAGTAAACATATCGGACAATGTATCTGCAAAACCATTCTGTCCCGTTATCTCAAACGCCTTCCGGTAAAATTCCCTGTCTTCGTAAAATTTAGAAAAAATATGATAAATTCCTTCCTCTATCTTACCTTCACGTTCAAATATTTCTGCCTCATCCAGAACCTCATCCCTGAAAATCCATTCAAGCAGCTCGTACTTGTCATGGAAATGGTTGTAAAATGTAGGTCTGATTACATTAGCATGATCCGTTATCATTTTAATAGTAATTTTTTCAAAAGAATTCTGAAGCAGAAGCTCTTTAAAGCTGTTCGCTATCAGACGTTTCGTTAATTCTTTAATCTGTTCCATAATTCAATATTATATCAAATTATTGAGATAAATTTCAAGTATTAACAAGAATAACTGATGAATATGCCGGCATATTGATTGTTATTTTACCATTATCCACGGTAAATTCCCTGTCATCAAGCCTAAAAGTATCTCTCTCAGATATTATTGCTTCTCTCATAATGCTTCCGTCAGGTATTTCACATTCCCATACCGGAATATCAACCTGTTTCTCATATTCATTATTATTAACGATTGTAACAGCCTGACTGCTTCTCTTAAATCTGCCGTATGCAATAACATTATATTCGCCAAAAAGATTTTTGTATGAACCGTCAATAAGTGCAGGTACTGACTTGTGTATATTAATTACTGCTTTATGAAATTCAATAAGTTCCTTATCTTCGTGTCCCCATGGATATGTTCTTCTGTTATCCGGGTCAGTCCATCCACACACTCCGGCTTCGTCCCCATAATATATCGTAGGTGCACCCGGCCATGTCATCTGGACAACAACAGCCTCTTTGAATACGCCCTTGTTGACATTCATTTCTGCTGCCTTAGGTCCTCTTGAATCTGTTCTTCCTACAGTTCTGTTGGTTCTTGTAAGGAAACGTGAGTGGTCATGGTTAGACAACTCATTCATGGAAATCCTTACAGGCGAATCTCCCATTCTTGACATATTATGTCTCATTGAATCAAAGAAATATGAAGGATTACCTATTTTTTCCTGCTTAAATGAATCACTGTGCTTTTCCATACCTGTAAGGAACCATGTAAGAGGCTCCATAAAAGCATCATAGTTCATGATTGTATCCCACTGGTCACCCTGTAACCATGAATACGGATCTCCGTAATGTTCCGCAAGAATTACGGCATCAGGGTTGGCCTCCTTAACCGCATTACGGAACTTTCTCCAGAATTCGTGGTTGTATTCAGCGCTGAAACCAAGGTCTGCGGCAACATCAAGTCTCCAGCCATCCACATTGTAAGGAGGTGATACCCACTTACGTCCTATGTTAAGAATATACTCTTCAAGCTTCTTTGAACCCTCGTAGTTCAGCTTAGGAAGCGTATCATGTCCCCACCAGCCGTTATAGGTTCCGTTATATGGCCACGCACCCATATCGTTAAACTGGAAGAAATCCTTGTATGGGCTGTCAGCCGATACGTAAGCACCTTTTTCAAAATCATTGCTGTTCTCATAAATTCTTTCCCTGTCTAACCACTTATTAAAAGAACCGCAATGGTTAAATACGCCATCTATTATTACTTTAATGCCTCTCTTATGTGCTTCGTCCACAAGATGGGCAAACAATTCGTTACTTGCTTCAAGGTTGGCAAGGCTTGTAACTCTCTTAATGTACTTTGTTGCCTTGGAATTATCCCATACACCTTCAGGAAGCACATCGCCGCCGTCTTCAACTATCTTTCCGAAATGAGGGTCGATATAATCATAATCCTGGATATCATATTTATGATTGGATGGTGATACAAACAATGGGTTAAAATATATACACTGTATTCCCAAATCCTGAAGATAATCAAATTTCTGGATTACACCCTCAAGATCACCTCCGTAAAATTCCCTTACGCCCATTGTTGCGGGATATTTGTCCCAGTTCTCTACCCTGTTAACGTGTTCACCTATATAATTATATTCATGGTCTACTACGTCATTGCTCTTATCACCGTTATAAAAGCGGTCCACATATATCTGATATATTACGGCACCTTTCACCCATCCCGGGGTCTTAAATCCCGGATTAATGGCAAAGTCATAATCCTGATTAAATTCAGTCATTGCACCAAGCTGGTTAAAATATACAGTGGCACGACCTGTCACAACTTCAAAATAATATCTGAACTGTGTCTCTCCCACATGGACTGTTGTTGTATAATAATCAAATCTAGAATCATAAGAGGTCTTTTTCATAGGAGTGTACACTCCATCCGTAACAATTCCGACCTTATCGGCATTATTTTTCACTGTTCTGAATTTAATAAATACATCGGTATTCTTGTCCGGTTCAGAAGGATTTCTGTATTCTTCCGTACAGTCATGGAACAATCCTCTCGAATTAAGAACCGGTCTCATATTAATTAAATACATACATGTCTTTTCTTCTCTGGACATATAATCAAAATTTCTAATAAATTCCATTGCACTACCTCTTATAATTGACATTACTCGTTACATTTTAAATCTATTTAGATTTACTTGCAATATAATCTTCGCCGAAAATTTTCGCTAATATGCACAATAAGCTTAATTGTGTACATAAAGTAAAAAGGACCGCTTCCGTCGGCGGTCCTCTTTGGAGAAGGTATTTTTGTTTCTTATGGGGTGTAGTAAAACTATATAATGTATTGGGGGGTTACAATGAGAGTATATCAATATGTCCCAAATAAGTGTGCACAAACTTGCACAAAAATCAATTTTTATTTTGTGCACATTTACTAATTGTTAGTTTCAAACAATGCCTCAAACTCTTCTCTTGTGATCTTTTCTTTCTTGATAAGGATTGCTGCACAGCTGTCAAGCACATTCTTATTGGCAAGAATAAGCTCTTTGGCTTTTGCATAACATTCGTCAATAATCTTTTTAACTTCTTTGTCAATCTCTCCGGCTATGTTTTCACCGTATTTTCTTGTATGGGCTAAATCCCTTCCGATAAATACCTCATCGCTGTCATTACCATAATCAATAGGTCCTATTTTGTCGGAGAAACCATATTCGGTTACCATAGCTCTTGCAAGTGCGGTAGACTGCTTAATATCCTGTGATGCCCCTGTAGTAACATCTTCAAATACAAGTTCTTCTGCAACACGTCCGCCAAGTCCCACGATAATCTGCTGTAACATCTTTCCTTTGGTATTAAACATCTCATCCTTTTCAGGGAGAGGCATTGTATAACCTGCTGCGCCCATTCCTGTAGGAATGATTGAAATTGTATGGACAGGTCCAACATCCGGCAGTACATGAAAAAGAATTGCATGTCCTGCTTCGTGATATGCGGTAATTTTCTTTTCCTTATCGGAAATAACTTTGCTCTTCTTCTCTGCACCTATGCCAACCTTGATAAATGATCTTTCAATATCAGCCTGTATAATATACTTTCTGCCGTTCTTAGCCGCATAAATAGCAGCTTCGTTCATAAGGTTCTCAAGATCCGCTCCCGTAAAACCGGCCGTTGTCTGTGCAACGGTATCAAGATCTACATCATCTCCTATAGGCTTGCCCTTAACATGTACATCAAGGATTTCTCTTCTTCCCTTGACATCCGGCTTACCAACAGCAACTTTTCTGTCAAACCGGCCCGGTCTTAAAATGGCAGGGTCGAGAATATCCACACGGTTGGTAGCTGCTATTACGATAATTCCGGAATTAACACCAAAACCGTCCATCTCAACAAGCATCTGGTTAAGCGTCTGCTCACGTTCATCATGTCCGCCGCCCATTCCTGTACCTCTTCGTCTGGCAACCGCATCAATCTCATCTATAAAAATAATACATGGTGCATTCTTCTTCGCTTCTTCAAAAAGGTCTCTTACTCTTGACGCACCAACGCCGACAAACATCTCAACAAAGTCTGAACCAGAAATGCTGAAGAAAGGAACTCCCGCCTCACCGGCAACAGCCTTTGCAATAAGTGTCTTACCTGTTCCCGGAGGGCCTACAAGTATAACACCCTTAGGTATTCTGGCACCGAGTTCAACATATTTGCCGGGGTTCTTAAGGAAATCAACAATTTCCTCTAATTCCTCTTTCTCTTCTGAAAGTCCCGCAACCTTATCAAAAGTTACCTTAGCGGCACTTGGGTCCATAAGTCTTGCCCTGCTCTTGCCAAAGTTCATCATCTTTGCATTGGCTCCGCCACCACCGGAACTTCTTCCGAGTAAAACAAACACTACTATTATGCTCACTGCTACGAGTATAAACGGAAGAACGGTTGTTAAAAACACGCTTTCCTTCGTGATATCTTTTGTATCAAGTTCTACTCTCTGGTCATTCTTGCTGTTATATTCCGTTACAGCTTTTTCAACCATGTTAACATCCGTTACATAAGTTGATACAGACTCCTTACCCTGCTGACTGAAATCAACTGTAATCTTACCGGTCGGTGCCTGTTCGTTCTGTTTGATTGTTACACAGGATACAATACCGTCATTAAGGTCCTGTACAAATTGTGAATAAGAATAATCATCACCTTTTTTGTTAAATGACCTGACAGAAAAAATAATTATTCCTATAATTGCGGCAAGAATTATATAAAAAACAATTCCGCCGCCTCTGTTCTGCTGCTTCTTTTCCAAAAAAATATCCTCCTAGTCAAATTTCATTACGCCGATATATGGAAGATTGCGGTATCTCTGGTCATAATCAAGACCGTAACCCACAACAAATTCATCCGGTATCCTGAAGCCTACATATTCAACATTAACATCACTGACAACCCTTCTCTCAGGCTTATCGAGCAATGTACATAATCTGATGCTTCTTGGATTTCTTTTCTTAAATATCTCAATAAGATGGCTTAATGTTCTTCCTGAATCAATAATGTCTTCAACAATAATAACATCCTTACCAACGAGCGGCTCGTCAAGATCTTTCACTATCTTAACGACACCTGACGACTCTGTTCCGCCGCCATAGCTTGAAACAGACATAAAATCCATTGAAACGGGAACCGTAATTCTCTTAGCCAGCTCACACATAAATGGTGCTCCGCCCTTAAGGACACATATAAGGTGTACGCTCTTTCCTTCGTAATCCTTGCTTATCTGTGCCCCGAGGTCTGCAATTCTTTTGTCAACCTCTTCTTCGCTAAGCAGCTTCTCTACTCTTTCCATTCTGATCCTCCACATTCTACACAAAGAACATTCTTTGTATCTTCGGTTATTTTATATTCTTCACTTATTCTGCCGCCCGGAACCCACATAATATGGTCTCCGTCCGCAAGAAGAAAAATGCTGTCTCTTATATGTTCCGGAATCTTGCAGTCTATAAAATAGCGGTTAAGTTTCTTTCTGTTTCCGGCACTGTTTACCACTAAATAATCATCTTTTCTGCGGTTTCTGACTAACAGCCTGTTTTTTATTCTATCATAATCAAAGAACTTAGTACACACTTCATTTGAGATTTTTTGGCTCTTATTCCATAAAATTTTTTTAAATTCCATAAAATTTCCATCCGGTAATATCAATTTTGACGGAACCTCAACTTCATACTCATTATATGTTATGTCCGAATCCTTAAGGAAAAATATACCTTTTTCTTCTTTTTCCACCGTTATTCCGTATTTAATGTCTATTCTGCGGCCGTTTCGTTTGTCAAACATTTCACAAATTTCGGTTATATGATTGTCGGTTATGTCTTTTAAAGTCCCTTTAAGATTGCTTATTGCTTTTATAATCATTCCTTTGACAATATATGGGCAGGCATTATCCGGTCTTTTTAACAAAATTCCTCTTTCGTCCTCAACCGCACATTTATCATACATATCATCAATGTAATTCTCTACAAAATCATTAAGCTCCATCATTTTATCCGCCATACTGCATATATTGGATACCGCGCTGCTGTTAATCTTCGCAAGTTCCGGAAGAATGACGTTTCTTATACGGTTTCTGCTGTAATCATTGGATTCATTGGTGCTGTCAAGGCAGTAGTCCTGATGTATCTCATCAAGATAACCAAGAATGTCCGCTTTGGTAACGCAAAGAAGCGGTCTTATTATGTTATCCCGCATAGGTACAATTCCACGAAGCCCTTTCATTCCTGTTCCCCTTGTCATATTAAAAATTACAGTCTCTGCCCTGTCATTTCCATGGTGTGCAACTGCTATCCTGCTGTTTTCATACTCCGACGCAACACTTCTGAAACTGTCATATCGTACTTTTCTCCCCGCTTCCTCCGGGCTTAAAGAAAGTTCTTTTGCAAGTTTTGGAATATCGTAAAAAAATTCCCGCAGTTCCACTCCGTACCGGCGGCATAAATTTCTGCAAAAATCCAGATCCCTGTCGGCTTCTTCCCCCCTGATTCCATGATGGACATGAACCGCAATTATACTAAAACCATAACGGCTGCGAAGCTCCCTCAGCACATGAAAAAGTGCCACGGAGTCCGCACCGCCCGATAATCCCACAATAACGCTGCCGCACCCGTCGAGAAGTCCGTATCTGTTATTAAATTCAATTACTTCACTAAGCATTTATCCGTCCCACCGTATCTTTAATCATAAATGTAATATACTTTATCATATTTCCCTTTGCAAGGACTTTCTGTTCCATATTCCGAGAACAAGAACCGTCATATCGTCTTTATTGCTGATTCCGTTATAATAACGGCACTCCTCAAGTATATGCTCAGCCATACGCTCCGGTTTTTCCTCTTTTGTCTCGGAAATTATCCTTACAAGTTGTTTTTCCTTATCATAAAAAGGCAGACTGTCGGCAACTCCGTCACTAATCATAATGAGATAATCCCCATCACATAACATTTCATCCTGCCTGTAAGATGTTATGTCATCAATAACGCCAAGAGGCAGCGACGAAGGAAAATAATATTTTACCATGTTTTTTCTTTTAATAAAAGTAACCGCCCCTCCTGACTTTATCATTTTTACTTTTCCTGTATTCAAATCCACATCCGAAATATCCAATGTTACAGGGCAGTCATTATGTCTGTAAGTAAGTGCCTCATTAATTACCTCCGGTGCTTTTGTAATGTCAAAACCCGCCGCAACATATTCCTCCATAAAATCCATGACGCTGCCGCTGTCTGCCGCAGCCACAGCTCCTGTTCCCATTCCGTCAGATATTGCCATTATAAGGTGGTTATCATCTGTTCTCACAAAAGTATAAGAATCCCCTGATATATCCTCCTTATTTTTACTTATCATCGCTTTACTGTATATGCAGTTATATTCCGCCGTTTCTTTAAGAATGTACTCAAAAGGCGCAACCGATATAAGATTTTTACACTCACTTGCTACAACAAGGTCTTTTCCCACTATATTTCCGATTATGTCCGACAGGATTTCCGATTTATAACAGCCATTTTTCATCCACGCTGTTATTATTATTTTAAGTTTTCCGTTATTATATGTAAAAAACATGTCCGATGTCTGAATCTGTTTTGAAGCAAGTTTCTTTTTGATTTTATTGGCATAAATTTTATAAAGATTATCATCAGGCCGCATATCCATTATTTTTTCAAGGGTATACGCAGACTCTGACAACTGATTCTTAATTATTCCTCCAAAATTCCATCTTCCGTAGATTGCAGCAAGCCTTTTAAGACTGTCCGACATTTCCAGTATCTTATTTCTGGTAAAATTTTCCACGACATCATCTCCTTTATTTATCCGCTTAACTTCCATTATATATCGGCAAAAGAGAAAAATATGTCATATTGTGTATATTGGATAAAAAAAACGGAAGCCTGACAGCTTCCGTTCCATTCAGTCATCTTCCGGTCTGAAAATAACTTCATTCGGATATACAAGTCCTAATTTATTACGTGCCATAAACTCGACAAACTGCTTGGTATTCACATACTTGGAATATGTCTCAAGTTCCTCCGTACGCTGTTTCTCTGCCGCCAGTTCATTCTCAAGCTGTTCTATCTTCTTGTCACCGGCATCATTCTCAGCCTTGATGTCTTTTACCTTGAATTTAAAAAAAATGCAGATGGCAATAACAGCCACTGTAATAAAACCGGCAATAAAAACATTAGATTTTTTACCTCTATGACTCATGGGTGCCACCTCTTTTCTTCTTTCTAATTGTAAATAATTCCGTTAGTTTTTTCAAGATGAATTTACTTACTGTTTTATATAATATGGTGCCGCATATAAGACCAATGAAAAAATATACCCTTAGTCCGCCGTCATCTATTTTTATTATAAAAACCAGTGTGGTATAGCTTACAAAAAGCCAGAAAATTATATCTTCAACAGATACTGCCACGTTGCAATGTTTTATTATCCTTCTTATTATCCTCAACAAATCATAAGAAAACGTCAATGCCATTCCGTATGCCATAACCAGAAGAGCTTCTTTTATTTCCTCAACAATAAAATCCGGCATCACTTGAATAATCTGGTAAAAATAGATTCACCTTTCCTGGCATATGTATTCACGTCAGAATATACCATTCCGTCTATGGTTCCCGCGATTTCAATTTCTCCTTTTTCCACAGACAGTCTGTTTACATGTAAATCGTGTCCTTTTATTGAAAGCATCCCCGACTCCGTTTCAAGTAAAATAGCATTAAGGTCAAAAGATATTACATCTTTCACACCCGTTATTGTACCGTTATGTCTGTCTGTCAAGGATAAATGATGAGGATTTGCCTGTATGTGTTCTTCCATTTCTGCCCTCCGGTTTTATGAATTATTACACAATATATTCATAAAAAATCCGGTTTATGAATGGTTAAAATTACTGCACATATTTATACATATCTTTGGCATCGTCTTTTTTGGTTGTCTCGATTATATCTGTTACCATAACCTTAACTGTCTTATCGCCAAAATGTATTTCGATTACGTCACCCACTTTTACGTCAACTGATGCTTTTGCGGTTTTGCCGTTAATACTTACTCTTCCGCTGTCACAGGCTTCATTGGCTACCGTTCTTCTTTTTATAAGTCTTGAAACTTTTAAATATTTGTCTAATCTCATTTTAATCTCCTCCGGACATAACTACAAGAAACGCCCCAGGTCATCCCTGAGGCGTTAAGCTCTGATTCTTTATTAGTTTAAGCTGTCTTTTAACTGCTTGCCTGCTTTGAACTTAGGTGTCTTAGCTGCTGCAATTTTGATTGTCTCACGAGTTCTAGGATTGATTCCTTCTCTTGCTGCTCTTTCACCAACTTCAAATGTGCCGAAACCTACTAACTGGATCTTCTCACCCTTCTTTAATTCTTCGGCAACTACTTCTGTGAATGCCTTTAATGCTTTTTCAGCATCTTTCTTGCTGATTTCTGCCTTTTCAGCGATTGCTGAAGCTAACTCAGTCTTGTTCATGTATTATGTCCTCCTAATAACATTCATATTCGAGTATCTTATTATATCGAGCGCCTGTTTTGCACTCCTCTACCCACAATGATATTTATAATGGTTTTTTCTTCCTTTGTCAAGAAAAAAAGCCTTTTTTCCTTTATTTTTCCGTGTTTTTTCTGTATATAAGATACAACCCTTTAAGAAGGAGTTCATCATCTGCTATAATATCATGTTTGCACAGAGGAATAACTGTTTTTGCAAGTCCTCCGGTGGCTACTGCTTTTGCTTCACATCCAATTTCTTCCCTTATTCTGTCAATAAGTCCGTCAATCATCGACGCATTACCGAAAAGGATTCCGCTCTTCATACAGTCAACCGTATTTTTACCTATAGTCTTTGCAGGTGCTTCAAGTCCTATTCTTGGGAGCTGTGATGTTCTGCTTACAAGAGATTCAAGAGAAACCCTGAGGCCCGGAATAATCATGCCTCCGATATAATTCTTGTCCTTATCAATCACGGAAACCGTTGTTGCCGTTCCCATATCTATAATTATAAGCGGTGCCCCGTATTCATTAATTCCTGCAACAGAATCTACTATAAGGTCAGCTCCCATTGCCTTTGGATTATCCATAAGTATATTGAGCCCCGTCTTAATTCCCGGACCCACAACCATAGGGACTTTACCGATTATCTTATTTACGGCAGTCTGAAGTATAGTTGTAAGCGGTGGAACTACCGACGAAATAATCGCACCATCAATTTCATTATCTTTTATGTCATATAATTCAAGCACAGTCTTGATGCCAATAGCATATTCAAGTTCTGTCTTGGATAAATCCGTGCAGAGTCTCTCAACAAAAAGTATTTTGCCTTTTTCGATACATCCTACCACGATATTGGTATTTCCCATGTCTATTGCTAAAACCATTTCTTTTCCTCTTCCTAATAAGCAAATACGCAGGATATTCCGTCCTGTTTTGCCGTAATGCAGGCACTTCTCGCCTTGGATATGTAATTATCGATATTGTCAACATGTTCCGGCAAAAACATAATTCCGGCATTGACATCCACCTTTGCGTCAGGACATTTTTCATCACATATCTTCTTAAAATTAAGTTTCATACGTTCTACCATTGCCGATGATATTTTGTTGCCCCTTGTATCAAAATGATTGATAAGTGCTAAAAAATTATCGGCATTAGTTCTGCATCCTATTACAAATCTGTCTTCTATTTTGGCATATTCTTTGGTAAATTCCCTGAGAATGGTATCTCCCATTGCCCTTCCATAAATACTGTTAACCTTATCAAAATTGGTAAAATTAAAGCAGGCAAGAGCCAGTTTCCCTTTCTTTTTGGAATTAATGTGTTCCAATGATTTTTTCTTGAATATCTCCAGCTTAGGAAGTCCCGTAACTTCATCATGTGTCTTTGACTTAGCGTCTTTCTTAACAAGCTCAAAGTAATTCTTTAAGTTAGAAAGATAAGCTGCTATAAACTTGGAAACAAGCCTTAATGCCGTAACTGTTTCTTTACTCCACCTTATACTGTTTCTATGTACCTCAAAGCAGGCAAAACCTGACGCATTATTGCCTGAATATGTGCATACGATTGCCGACCTGGTTCCGATTTCCTTAAGTTTTAGAAGTATAGAATCATTTCCCGAATAACCGGCAAAATCATCAACAACCATAACTTTATTTTTTTCAAAGCCATTATATGTCAGTCTGTCAAGCGGATTTCTGGCTAATACATTGCCAACCGCTACATTGTTCTCGTCATACCACTGGAATGAAGGTGAAGAAATTCCCGTATTCTTGTCATATTCACTTATGGATACGCAGTCAAGTCTGTATTTTTTACCGATTTTCTGTATTAATGGCAAAACAGCAGCGCCGATATTCCCTGTGTCTGCCAGCGTGTCCAAAGCGTCTTCTACAATTTCCGTATCTATATAATGACATTCCTCATTATTGTCACCGGATGTCATTTTCATAACATATTCTTCGGGAATCTGCATATATTCCATGTCTGTAAGATTGCTTCCCACATAATCAACTGCCATGTCATTGTTTTCAGGATGTTTTATTATTTTACCTAATACACTGCATGCATTCCAGTTATTATCATATTCAATTCTGCCCTTAAGTGTGTAATCCCTTAAATTACCGGGAGTAAATGCTACCTTTATCTCCTCTTCTATAGTTCCTCCCATATCACGGCTGACTGCTTCCTTTATATATCTTATTATTTCATTATATGCTTCATTGGCATATTCGCTCCCGGATCCGTACACATTAACTGCATTACCGTATTTTGAAAGTTCTGCCGGTCCGCCAAGTATGGTAATATTACCCTTTAATATATCATATTTGAAAATTATATCTCCTGATATAAGTGCAACATCTTTATATAATTTAAGTTCATCTTCTGTCTTCATAGAAACACCCTTTCATTATCTTCATCTGCCTTTGAATAAATAAGGCACTATCAATCCTCAGATAGTGCCTTTAGATAGATGGAAATTATTCGGATTTGGTATCCGCTGCTGATGAATCCGACTCTGCTTTTGTAGAAGTAGTCTTTTCGTTGACATCCATCTTATTATTATCGCATAACCACTCACTTACGCCTTCAAACACAAAGCTTTCCATAATGTAGTCACGTCCATATTCCTTTTCAAAGGCTTCTACACTATCAAAATTATAATCTGAAAGAAGATCTTCTGCAAGTGCCTTATAAATTTCTTCTGTTACTGCTATATTCTCTTTCTTAGAGATTTCACATGCGAGCATTATGTATTCAAGCTCTTTCTTTGCCTGTTCCTCGCATGCTGCTTTGAGTTCATCTTCTGACTTAAAACCGTATGCAGTAAGGATTTCCTCGTATGTTTTTGAATATGTCTCTGCATATTTCTTATACTGTTCCTGATATTTGCTGAAATAATCATCTGTAGCCGATGTAAGCTTATCTTCAGGATATCCGTTTATCTTGCTTGACTCGAGAATTTTTGACCAAAGTCCGGAACTGTAAGTTTTCTTAAGACTATACTCATTCTGTGCCTGGATTTCTGTCTTAAGTTCCTTCTCAAAATCATCTACTGTTGTGAACTTATTGCTTGTAAGTTTTGATACAAAACTATCATTCCATTCAGGAATTGTCTTTTCGCCATAAATGTAATTAACTTTGATTGTGAACTCAACATCTTTGCCTGCAAGTTCTGTATTAGTCTTGTAATCATCAGGGAATTTACATTTAAGTACGTATTCTTTGCCGCATTCAAGTCCAACAAGCTGGGAATCAAGGGATTCAATAAAACCGCCATGAATCTTATACTTATAATTTGTTGAAGTTCCGCCATCAAATGCTTTTCCATTATATGTTCCGGCAAAATCAAGATTGATTTCGTCTGTATCAGCTACTACTCTGTCAGTTATATTCTCGCCGTAGGTAGCATTCTGTGACAAAACGTTGTCTTTATATGCCTGTAACTGTTTCTCTACTGAATCAGGCGCATCCACAGGTATCTCATATCCCTTGTATTCGCCTACTTCAACATACTGTGAATAGTCCGGGAGTTCCACGTAATTCTTTCCACCAAGTTCATAATACTGTAACTCCTTAGTCTCAGGTTCCTTATCGGTATTTTTGCTCTTATCTTTGCCGCATCCTGCAAGTGAAACTGCCATAACTCCTACTAAAAGAGCTGCAATAAATTTTCTTTTCATTAAATAAAAATCTCTCTTTCATATTTTTATATTGCACAAAATGCACTTATTAACTCTATCATATAAGCACTGAAAAATCAAAGGTTTTCACAAAACATTCACTAATTATCAAGTGAAAGGTCTTCCGCTTCTATAGTCATTATGGTTTCTTTGTCAATATCTTTAATTCCCACAATTCTTCCTGCCTGGTTGGAAATAGCTTTTTCCAGGAAATTTCTGGCATCTCTTGCATTACCGAAATTCTCAGGCTTATTGGCAGTTACTTTTCTGTAATATTCCAAGGCTGCCACTCTCGCTCCTTCCGATAATACATAATCCTGCTTTGCTGCCATGCTTTTGATTATTTCCAAAAGCTGTTCTGCCGTATAGTCTTCAAATTTCATAAACTTATTAAATCTTGAACGGAGTCCCGGATTAGAATCAAGAAACTGTTCCATAAGATCTGTATATCCTGCAACAATTACCACAAGATTGTCCCTGTTGTCTTCCATTGCTTTTAAAAGTGTATCTACGGCTTCCTGTCCAAAATCTCCCTGACCTTTATTGGCAGTCAGGGTATATGCCTCATCAATAAACAGCACGCCGCCAAGTGCGGTATCCACTACTTCCATTACTTTGGCAGCTGTCTGTCCGATATAACCGCTTACAAGTCCCGACCTGTCCACTTCCACAAGGTGCCCTTTGCTTAAAACGCCGAGGGAATTATATATTCCTGCTAAAAGTCTTGCTACCGTTGTCTTACCTGTTCCCGGATTGCCCGAAAAAACAAGATGTTTTGAAACGGTGGGTACTTTCATCCCGCGTTCTTCCCTTATTTTCTGGACTTTCATCAGATTAACAAGGGTATTGACATCTCTTTTTACATCATCAAGTCCTGTAAGGGAATTAAGCTCCTCTAACGCCTCTTCGACTGTCTTTTTCTCAGTGTTTGTTTCTTTAACCGTACCTTTAACATTTACGAGTCCGTATTCTTTTGCATTTTTTTCAAGCATGCCTATATAACCTGTAAGTCTGTCTATGAGTGCGTCGCCTGTTGTGCCGTCCCTTGCAATAAGTTCCTGTCCCAAATTTCTCATAACATTAATATACTTAGGTGTTCTTCTTTTATTATCTTTTGCCTTACCGCCTGCATCCGACAATATAAAATACTTCATCGCAAATGGTGGGTTGTCCTTATATGACGACTCCTGAAGATGTTCACTTGCAACGATGGAACGCAGCATACCTTCCGTTACATTAAACCCTGTTGCTTCTTTAATAAAATTAATCTCCTGCCCGGAAAAAAATCCGTTACCATAGCCGATATAAGCAAGAAGCTTAAGCATTTCATATCTGACATTTTCCCTGAAAGTGGTAGTCATTCTATCTTTAATTATTCCGTATGCTTCTATCTCATCTGCGCATACCAGACATTCTTCAATATCGTTTTTTAAATTCTGGTCCATAATCAGCCCTCTTATAAATAACATTGGAACAATTATAAACTTTATTGACATATAAATCAATAATATGTAAAATAAGAATAATTACTATTATCAAAGTGAGGTATTACATGCAGATAAAAAGTTTGAAAAAAAGCAGGCAGCGTGAGGCTGTTTATGATTTTCTCATGACAAGAAAGGACCATCCCACAGCTGATTTTATATATGAAAATGTAAGAAAGACATTTCCGAACATAAGTCTTGGTACAGTTTATAGAAATCTTAATCTTCTGGTTGAGTTAGGACAGGCACAGCGTTTCTCTACCTATGATGGCTACGACCACTTTGACGGCAATCCGGCTCCGCATTATCATTTTGTCTGCAACAAATGCAGATGCGTTCTCGACATTGATACTCCGGCGGATGATGGACTTGAGGCACTTGTTTCTTCATGCTTTGGTGGTAAAATAGATGGTCATGCCGTTCTTTTTAATGGCTTATGCCCATCTTGTATGTCCTCAGAAAAAAACTCTTCAAAAAATAATTGAAAAATTTTTTCTATAAAGTGTTGACATTTTATTATTTTATGATATTATAATTTCAGTAATGATTACTATTATTGAAATAAAAAATTTTAAAATAAAGGAGATTTAAGTTATGGCAAAATATGTATGTAGTGTATGTGGATATGTTTACGAAGGAGATGAAGCACCTGAACAGTGCCCTGTATGCAAGGCACCTGCTGAGAAATTCGTAAAGCAGGAAGGTGATTTAAGCTGGGCATCAGAACATGTTGTAGGTGTTGCACAGGGTGCACCTGAAGATATCATCGCAGATTTAAGAGCTAATTTCAACGGAGAATGTTCTGAAGTTGGTATGTATCTTGCAATGGCAAGAGTAGCACACAGAGAGGGCTATCCTGAAATCGGTCTTTACTGGGAAAAGGCAGCTTATGAAGAAGCTGAACACGCAGCAAAATTTGCTGAATTACTCGGTGAAGTTATTACAGATTCAACAAAGAAAAATCTCGAAATGAGAATTGAGGCTGAAAATGGTGCAACAGCAGGAAAGACTGACCTTGCTAAAAGAGCAAAGGCACTCAACCTTGACGCAATCCATGACACAGTCCATGAAATGGCAAGAGACGAAGCCCGCCACGGCAAAGCTTTCGAAGGACTTTATAAGAGATACTTTGGTTAAGTTACAAGCCATGCAATAAAAAATAAGTATAGCCCGACGTGGGAGCTTGCTCACACGGAAGGCTGTACTTATTTTTTGTTATACGGCGACAGCCGTCCACTGAGCCGCAGCTTTTGCGTAGGCGAGGTGGGCATGGCTTATGCCCTGACAAATTTATTTGGATGGGCATCCCTTTTCTTATCGTTATAGGGCGATAGCCCCATGAAATAGGCACGCAGTGCCTATGAATGGCAGTTTTCATTCAAGCCATGCAAAATGGGAAAAAAAACGCTCTGCAAGTTTACTTGTAAGAGCGTTTATTTTTGACATTTTATACGGCGACAGCCGTCCATAAAATAGCCCGTCCATCATAACACAGGCAGGATAATCCCCTCTTATATTTTCCGCTGACTATTCTTCTGTCCCAGACTCCAGTATTTTTACTTCCGTAATTTTTTCCAACAAAGCCGGATAGATTTCCTTGATGTAACCACTATATGTGATTTCAACCTGATCTCCTACCTGTAATTCGGTATCTTTCGGCAAATATTGTGATGATATATAAAAGCTGTCCGAAGATTTCAACTCCTCTGAGCCATCTTCCGGTGTTACCAGAAAGCCTGCTTTTTCAAATGATGTTACAGTCGCCCTCATAGTTACGGTTTCTTCCTGTTTCCCAGTATTTGAACCTGCACAGCCGGATAATACACATACTGCTACCAGCAATATTGCAATCAATTTATTTATCTTTTTCATACACTCTTTCTCCTTTCATTTTGGGATTGTTCAGCCATTCTTCTTTACTCTTAGCAATAAGAAATCTGGCTTATGAAACAAATCCTTATAATCTGGATATTGTTCAAATAAGTTATTGGCTTTTATTTTGTTATCTCTAATCTTTTTGTACCCCTCAAAGAACACTTCGTTATCATATATATTCTACTGTGCAACCTTGCAACAGCCATCCACCGAGACATAGCTTCTGCGTAGGCGAGGGGGCATGGCTTGCAAACCGGATTCTCTACCGTTTCTGGTCGAAATCGGCTGTTTGGGTAGAGATTTCCAATCAGCGGCTCCCGGATTCTCTACCTTTTCCGGTCGAAATCGGCTGTTTGGGTAGAGATTTCCTATCGGCGGCTCTTAGAATGAATGTATAAGGGCTTTGTATAAATGCTCCGGATAATTTCCCGAAACCCAAATACCGCTTACGGGATTGGATGGTGATGATGTGCTCGCTGTAAAACAGGAATATACTTTTACCCAATCACCGAATAATCGGTTCCGCCCTTTGCATATCCCGTAGTGACAAGGTATTTTACCCCGTCATAATACATTTCAAATTCAATAACGGATTTTGACGTGTACCATGTATGATCTCCTAAAACGGCAAAATACACAGGTGCAGCTCCTCCCGGTTCAATATCAACATAAGTCCTTGGCATATAGTTCTTATCAGTGAGATTAAGTTTTCTATCATATTCCGAACCATAGTTAGGATTATACAACATTGCGTTCTCTGTAAGTATTCTGAGAGTAGAATTTCCCCTGTTAGTAATAGTAACAGAAAATTTATTGCAGTTTCCGTTAGATTTTTTTGGACAATTTATATTCAGATTAGGCTTTTCCTTATTGCCTGATGCAGGAGGCATGGAAACAGCATCTGTCGGTTTGGTAATATTAGGTCCGGCTGTCGTAGCTGCATTAATCGGAGTAGATGTAGTTGGATGCTGTACCGCAGGGGTTGTTGGCTGTACTGAAGGCTGTGATGCAGGCGTAGTTGCAGGTACTACGGGCTTAACTGCTGCCGGTGTAGTAGGCTGCTCACCAGAATGGTCTGTCTTATTCTCACGACCCCCCGAAGTCTCTTTCGAAGGTTCATCAACCGGTTCAGAAGGCTTAACAATAGGTTTTCCGGAATTATTTACATTAACAATAACAAAGAAGCCTATACGGTCACTCTTAAAAGAGATTGTGTTACCATCTACTTCTGAATCAACGGCTGTAATTTTGTTGTCACTGGAGTCATAATAATACAAATCATATGTATCACCGCCGGCATTTGTCATTGTATCAGACATTTTAACCTGAAAAGATACTTCTCCCTCCTGCTGTACTTTATTACCGGATTTGTCATAAAGATTTATGTAGCACAATTCGATATAGACAACTTTATCATTGTACACAAGAGAGCGTACCTTTGAATATATCTCTTTTTTGCTTGTGATTTTATCAACATTAACACTTTCCGCTGTTCCAAGATTACCAGCCACTGAAATATTATTATTTTCAAGATGTTCAGCATAAGACTCGGACTCATTGCTGCTTCCATTGCCAAGCAGACTGTTACTGCCCTGAGACATTGAACATCCCGCAAAACACGCCCCAACTAACAGAGCTGCTATTACCATCATACATAATGCCTTTGTTCTCACTTATAATACACTCACTTTCTTTAATACCTTGTAATTGTCTTTTCAACAAGTTTTTCACCTTCATATCTTAATTTGAGGGTAAAATATTTCAGATTCTCATCTAATAGCCTGAAAAAGATTTTGTCGCCCTCCCAAAGTCTAAGATTATATATCTCATCCTTAGGTACCCACAAAAGATCTCCTTCATTACACTCAATCATATCTCCTGTAAACTTATCTGCTGTGAAAAGATGCATATACTCTGTTTCCCACCGGTCTGATATAAAGACCACAAGTCCTCTGTATCTGTATCCGGTCAGTGTAAATCCCGTCTCTTCATACACTTCCCGCAGCAGGCATTCCTCAGGCGTCTCATTTTCCTCGAATTTACCGCCAACTCCTATCCATTTGTCATGGTTAACGTCATTTTCCTTTTTGACACGATGGAGCATAAGATATTTATTATTCTTCTCTATGTAACACAGCGTTGTCAGTTTCATTTCTGCTTTCTGTCTTCTTTCTGTTCTTTTCCTCGTACATCATTTGGTCTGCTTCAGATATGTATTCATCAAAAGATTTTGCTGAAGAAGGATTAGTCTTAACAATTCCCATACTTATCGAAATGTTGTCATTTGCAAGCGTCTGAAGCACATTATCTTTAAATTTTTCCATGGATACACCGTCCGTAACAGGGAAAAATACAACAAATTCATCTCCGCCGAATCTGCATACAATGCCTTTAGGCGGACAAAGTTTTGAAAGGGTGGTTCCGATAATCCTTAAAACCCTGTCACCGTAACTATGTCCGAATTTATCATTAATAGTTTTGAAATTATCCGTATCTGAAAATGCTATTACACATTCCACCCCTTTTTTATGGTAGGAAGTCAGCTTTGGAATAATTTTTTGTGTAAACGCAACTCTGTTATATACACCTGTAAGAATATCTTTGAGATATATTTCTTTAAGATGTTCGTTGGCATTTTCAAGCTGTTTTTTACTGAAAAGGTTATTAAGCGTCTTGACAATTGTACTGTGTACATCGTAAAAATAAGATTCTTCGCCTATAAAACCTGCATTTTTCAGTATTGAAAATCCTACTGTATAATCGCCGAAATGAATTGGTGAAAAAAAGTAATAATTATTACGTCCTTCACGCTCCAGATGTCCGATAATATCTATGCAGCTCTTATATCTGGACTTAATTTTGTCTTCAAGTGCATATACCATTTTAAGATGTTTCCAGTCATATTCATTCTTAGGAAATTCCGTCAGCGGATCCGCATTGTACAATCTGTCATCCACAAAAAAGTACACTTCATCACATTCCATATGCTTAAAGAATTCTCCGGTCTTTTCAAAAATCTCATCAAATTCCTCACATTCCGAAAGTGCACCTTCAAGTTCAAATAAGTGGGATTCGTTTACTTCTTTTTGTACTGCCGAAATGATTCTACTGCATGAATAATCTCTGTAATCAACATCATCTCTCTGAGGACAGCCACAGCTTTCTGTGAAAAAATAATACACATCTGTAAAATTATGTACCGGTACATCCTTGCCTGCCCATACATCCTTTAATATCTTTGCACTTACTTCTCCTACTTTTTCTCTTTTATGGCCCACAGTGGTCACCTGTGGTTCAAAAAATAATGCTTTATCAAGATTATCAAATCCCGTTACAAGAAAATCTTCAGGTACACTGTAACCATACTTCTGTGCCTGACTTATAAGTCCTGCCGCAATATTGTCATTGGTACATACAAAAGCATCCGGGATAGGAATATGTTTTTCCACAATTGTCTCAAAATGCCTGCAGCCTGTCATAAAATCAAAGTTACCTATGAGAACAGGATTATCCTTATTGCTAAGACCTCTTAATGCAAGATATTCGTTATACGCCTGTAAACGGAGTGAATTTTCACTATTAGAAAGCGGACCTCCTGCAAACACAAAACTCCTGCAGCCATGCACACTATATAAATGTTCCATTATCTCATAAATAGGCTTTTCATTATCTATTCCCGCATAATAAAATCCATCAACCTCAAATCCTATCGTAATTGTAGGTACATTGGCGGATCTTACAACCCGCACAAGTTTCTCAACCTGAGCCATATCTACTATGGTATTTATATCCAATACAATTCCATCAAAACCTGTAAAATCAGGGAGATCATATATCCCATATTCTCCTGCGTTATTTTTCTCATTCCTGCTCCAGCTTCCGAAGCTGTTAAAGTGACAAAGGATTACATCCTCCTCGTAATCAGAAAATGAATCCAGCAAAGCTTTCGGCATAACATACGATACATATCCGTGCCACGCATCCGACACATAAGCTATTCTTTTCATCCATATTCCTCCGCATATAATTATTGATTATTGTACCATATATCATAAAATATTGCATTATTTTTTAAATAAAAATACCCCTGACTGCAGAATATTCACATCTTCAGTCAAGGGCGTGATTATTTACTGTTCTTCCTCAAGAAATAGCATTGGGTCTAAAGCCATTCCGTCTTTTGTAAGCATCATATATAGGTTGCTTCCCTCTTTGGTATAATATTTGGTTGGTGCCGCAACTTTACCTATAACTGTATTTTCGTCCAGGTTATCACCTATTCCAACCGCTATATCTTTTAACTGTCCGTAAGTAATTTCATATCCGTCGCCTGCCAAAATCTTCATTGTGGTACCCGTTTCATTGTCAGAATACACCTGAGTAACGACGCCTTTGACTCCTGACCTGACATCTTCACCCTCTGTGGCATTTATCATAATTGCAGGATTGCATCTGTATACATCAAGCGTTGGGAAATAAATTGTATTATCCATATTAAAACCGAGAACAATGTCCCCCTTCAAAGGCCACTTAATTACGCTGTTTTCATTAAAGGAGTATGTTATGCCGTTGACAGCCTCCGTATCATCTTCATTTATAACCGGTGCGTCAACCTGTTTTGTATCTTCTGTGGTTGTCTCTATCTCTACAATTTTTTCTGTAACCCTCTCAACAGTTGTCTGTGGTTCTTTATGTTCCGTTGTTGTTTCTTTTTCTGCAACATTCAAATCAATATAATTCTTTTTTTTATCCTGTCTTGTATTACTTCTCACTATGGAAATAATTCCCGCAACAAGTGCAATAACAATAGCAAGACTTGCAACGATGGAAAAAATTTTTTCTCCGTCAGGTTTTTTTCTTTTCTTATTCATTGTTACCTCCATCTGTGCCGCAAACACAATTTGAAATTTATCTACACATATAATTACCAAAAAAAAGTGCTTTATTCACTTTTTTAATAAAATATAGTATGATATAAAGTGTCAATAAGTCTTAATTGCGATTGTGCTTGCACAAATGAGCAATTCGTATACATCATTAATAAATAAGTCTTAATTGCGATTGTGCTTGCACAATTGAGCAATTTGGACTTCCACATCATATATCTAGGAGTTATTGTAATGGAACCTAATACCAGACCTGTTGGTGTTTTTGATTCGGGCGTTGGCGGAATAAGCGTGTTATCGGAGCTTGTGAAGCTTATGCCTTATGAAAATTTTATATATTTTGGTGATTCGGCTAATGCACCTTATGGTACAAAGCCTTTGGATAAAGTAGCAGAACTTACAATCCACACAGCGGATATGCTTATAGCAAAAGGCTGTAAATGTCTTGTAATTGCCTGCAATACGGCAACGGTTGCCGCAGTATCGAGAATCCGTAATATGTACCCGGCGATTCCCGTAATCGGCATTGAACCTGCACTTAAACCTGCGGCTCTTGATAATCCCGGAAAGCGTATTCTGGTGCTGGCTACTCACATAACGTTGAACCAATCCAAATTTCTTAATCTGATGACCCGCTATAAAGACCTTGCCGATATTTTTACGCTTGAAGCTCCCGGCATCGTTGAGGCAGTTGAAAAAGGACTTACAGATTCGCAGGAATTTATGGATTATCTTAAAAATCTTTTGCACGAATACATAGATAATCCCGTGGATGCCGTAGTTCTCGGGTGTACCCACTATCCCTTTGTTAAAAGACAGATTCTTGAGGCACTTCAATACACTCCCGCTGTCTATGACGGAGGCAACGGAACTGCAAGGGAAACCTTACACCAGCTTACCATGCATAGCATAGTTTCCCATTCCGTTTCAAAAGGGACTATCGAATTTTTAAACAGTGATGTGGGAGAAATAGAATTAAGCAGACAATTATTTGCTGCAATCAGTAAAGGAAAAAATTAATGGAAATTATAGTTACTGTTCTTATGGCAATCCTTTTGGCAGCCCAGATTGCCCTTTCTGTCAAACAGATAAAAAAAGGAGCCCCTGACGGCAAAATACTTCTCAGAATTAACCTGATTGTATTATCCGTTTGGACTCCGTTAAGTATTCTCAGATTTTTTAACATTCATAAAGCAATTACCGCCGTATGGTTTGGAATAACCGCTGTATACATGCTTTTTACAATATGGTATACCAACAGTCTTTCCAAAACTTTCAAGTAATTACCTGTCAGAATAAGATACGGCTTCGATGGCAACGGCTCCGCCTCTTACCACTTCAAGTCTGTAACCGAAAGTCTCTCTTAAAAGTGTGATGAGGTCATTATTCTTATCCTCTGTCTGTGTACACTGTAAAAGCACCGTATTACGGTTGTAATCTTCTACGGTTACGCCGTATACCGACGCAATTCTGAAAGCTTCAGCTTTGTCTTTTTCATTGCAGGAATTAATTTTGATAAACATTAATTCCTTCATATGAAGCTTGGCATCCGTAAAATCAATAACCTTTACAACTTCAACACTTCTGTTAAGCTGTTTTTTTATCTGCTCAAAGGTCTTATCATCACTTGTAACTCCTATTGTCATTCTTGACATGGTAGGATCCTCGGTAACTCCTACGGTAAGTGTATCAATATTGTAGGATTTTCCGGAAAAAAGTCCTGAAATTCTAGCAAGTACACCTATTTCATTTTCTACATATATTGAAATCCATCTTTTTTTAAGTTTATCCATGTCTGCCTCCTAACCAAATAACATATCCGTTAATGCTTTTCCGCCCGGAACCATCGGATATACGTCCAGTTCACAACTTATCATAAACTCAATAACCGTTGGTCTGTTTACATTAGCTGCTGCCCTGTCAAAGGCTTCATCAATATCTTTTTCATCCGTAACCCTGATTCCAAGTGCATTGTAACTCTCGGCAAGTTTTACGAAATCCGGTACATACTGTTTGCCTGTGCAGGTTCCGTCTATCCGGCACTGTCTGTTACAGCTTCTGCTGTACCTTAAACAGGTGCTTGAATATCTTTTATCATAAAACATCTTCTGCATCTGCTTAACATTACCAAGATATGTATTGTTGATAATACAGAGTATGACAGGAACATCAAGAAGTGAAGCTGTGGCAAGCTCCTGAATATTCATCTGTACTCCACCGTCACCGCTTATGCAGATAACAGGTCCTTTTTCCTGTCCAAGGTATGCTCCGATTGCTGCAGGAAGTCCATAACCCATTGTGCCAAGGCCCCCGGATGTTATGAATTTACGTCTGCCGTCCATTTTGAGGTACTGTGTTGTCCATAACTGGTTCTGTCCTACGTCGGTTGTAACTGTAGCTTCAGGAAATTTACGGTTGATTGCATCTATAATCATTTCAGGGGTCATGCCTTCATAATTTTTCATTGTTATAGGCATTTTGTCCTTCCAATCACTGAGTTTATCAATCCATGCATCATGTTTACCCTCAACCGCGCTTTTAAGCATCTCTTCTATTGCAAGTTTGGCATCGGCAACAATAGGAATATTAACCACAATATTTCTTGAAATTGAGGCTGTATCTATATCAACATGGATAATCTTTGCATTTTTTGCAAAATCTTCGATTGTTCCTGTGATTCTGTCACTGAATCTCACTCCGATGGCAAGTAAAACATCACATTCGCTGACAGCCATATTGGAAGCGTAATTTCCATACATTCCGATATTACCCACATAAAGTCTGTGATTGCTTGACATCGCACCTTTTCCCATTATTGTTGTAATAACCGGAATATTCATCTTCTCGGCAAATTCTGTAAGAACTTCTTCGGCCCCTGCAATTCTCACACCGCCGCCTACAAGAATAACAGGTTTTTTTGCACTCTTAAGCATTGACATTGCCTTTTTAATCTGTCCGGCATGAACCCCGCTGGCAGGTTTGTAGCCTCGTATAGCAATTTCCTCCGGATATTCTTCATTACCCATTGCTGTCTGTATATCCTTAGGTATATCTATAACAACCGGACCCGGTTTTCCTGTTCTTGCAATATAAAAAGCCTTCTTGATTATGGTTGGAAGTTCATTTCTGTCTCTTACGGTAACTGCATATTTACATATATTTCTCGTTACACCTACGATGTCTACTTCCTGAAAAGCGTCATTTCCAATTAAATCCCTTGATACCTGTCCTGTAAAACACACAAGGGGAACACTGTCAAAATTGGCGGTTGCAATACCTGTAACAAGATTGGTTGCACCCGGGCCGCTGGTTACAAGGCATACACCGACTTTTCCCGTTGCCCTCGCATAACCGTCAGCCTCATGTATAAGTGCCTGTTCGTGTCTTGGAAGAATTACATCAATATCATTTGCCGAATATAAAGCATCAAATAAATCTATCGCCATTCCTCCGGGATAGCCGAATACGGTATCTACCCCCTCTGCCCTAAGGGCTTTTACAAATAATTCTGTTCCTTTAATTGCCATAATATCCTCCATTAATATTACATCTGTTTTCTAACAACTCTGTATTCATCTCTATATTGAAAATACGGACATTCCCTGCTGTTGCCGGTAATAAAATTATACATCTCGTCTTCATCAAGATTCATTGTACATTCATAATATTCCAGTTCTTCATTGTACTCCAAATATCCGCACATCTCGCAATTATCAGCTGCCATAGGTTTTTTCCTCCTGCAATGCTTTGATTAATAAAAGAACATTGCCGTTCAAAGTATTTCCAAACAATATTTCTTTAGCTGTTTTCACATAGTAAAAAATCTCATCACCACATACAATCTTAATCTCTGTTTTTTTGCCTTTGATTTCAGGTATTTCATAATGTTTCTTACTGTCCAAAAACTCATATTTTACATTATCATATCTATTTCCGAATATTTCAAAAGAATCCGGCATTATGATTATTTCGGTACCGGCTACATTTTCTGTGAGGTGTTTTGCAAAATCTTCATAAATTTCGTTAAGATGGCTGACCTCCGTACATCTGTATCTGCCAAATATTCCGTATTGTTTTTCTTCTTCTTTTTCTTTTCTGGCTTTATTACTTGATTTTATAAATATAAAGAAATATATTCCCAAAAGTCCGGCTGCAATGTATTCCGTAATATGTCTTACCGCAAAACCTTTCTCATATTTCTTGTCTATTCTCATTGTAAACCATTCGTTACCGACTTTCCAATACATATGGTATTTCCCGAATTTTCTTGTAATTCTGTATGTATTAAAATCCGCAAATCCATATTCCACTTCTGTATCCGTAATTAACTCACCGTCTTTTGTATGGGCAACATATATGTCCGGAAAACTTCTGCTCGTATTAAACATAACTATGTAGTATTTGTTGCCGGTTCTGTCTGCCTTTACGATATCCATGCTATATAAACGGTTTACGTCATCCAGATCATTTAAATAGCTTTTGGTGATGCTGTCCTCTGCTTCATATCTGCCTTCATACAATTTTACGGAAAAATCATATACAAAACCTGTCAATATAACAGCAGACATTACTGCCATACCGATAACGGGGGCAGCTTTTATTTTGTTAAATATCAAAATAAACGACAGGACGGCAAATATAATAACTGCCACTATACGAAGCACATATCTCATATAGTTATTATTCTGCCGGTCTGTGGAATTCATTTTTACCATATAGGCCAAACTATATAATTCGTACTCACCTGAAGAATAAGAATTTTCAAGTTCACCTGCTGCACCGTTATAATAATCTCCTTCATACATTATATAGGTCTGAATACACATAGAATTATTAAACATATATACCCTGCACAGGCTGTGATCATCTATCTGAATCATTTCACCCGGTTTGTCAGGAGAAAACTCCACATTAACATATTCAGCATCACCTATAGGCAGTTTTATACGAAGTACATAGATTTTGCCGACTTTTTTAACTTCAACATTTTCCTGTGTTCCATATAATCCTGCATCCGTATATACACCTGTATAGTCTGTACCACCTATTCTCTGTGGCAATAAATATGATATGACAAAAAAAGCAAGTGATATTACGGCTAATATTATTATAAACCTTTTCTTCAAATAATTTCCTCCCACAGCCCTGGATCCTGCAAGGCCTTTTCCCGTTATTGTAACACATCTTATTTTAAAATAAAAGAAAAAGTCCCACAAATGGCTTAAAAGTGCCACTCATGAGACTATGTTCTTATAATTGTTATGATTATAATTCTACTTTAACTTTTTCAAGATGCCAGATATCTCTTACATACTCTTCGATAGTTCTGTCTGATGAGAATTTTCCCGAACGGGCGGTATTAAGCATAACCGATTTTGCCCATCCGTCTTTATCACGATATTTTGCTTCTATCTTTTCCTGTGCTTCTGCGTAGGAACGGAAATCTTTTAATATAAAATATCGGTCTGCCACTCCGTCATAGAGAAGTGCATTATACAAATCCCTGAATAATTCATGGTCAGCAGGTGAATATGTTCCGTCTACAAGCTGGTTAAGCACCCTTCTTATTTCTTCGTCGGAATTGTATATGTCCAAAGGATTATATCCGCCGTTCAGCTCATATTCTATTACTTCGTCTGCACTAAGACCGAATATAACAGCATTTTCTTCACCGACTTCTTTAACGATTTCAACGTTGGCACCATCCATTGTACCGAGTGTCATGGCACCGTTTAACATGAATTTCATATTGCCGGTTCCCGATGCCTCCTTACTTGCGGTAGATATCTGTTCGCTTACATCTGCTGCAGCAAAAATAATTTCTGCATTGGATACTCTGTAGTTCTCTATAAATACAACTTTAAGTTTGCCGTTAATAGACTTATCGTTATTAATAACATCTGAAACGGAATTGATAAGTTTAATTGTTAATTTGGCTCTTCTGTAGCCTGCTGCTGCTTTAGCACCGAAAATAAATGTTCTTGGTGTAAAATCCATATCAGGGTTAGCCTTTATCTTATTATAAAGGTACATAACATGAAGAATGTTAAGCAGCTGTCTCTTATATTCATGAAGTCGTTTTACCTGCACGTCAAAAATTGAATCCGGATTAACTTCTATATCATTATGTTCTTTGATATATTTTGCAAGACGTACTTTGTTCTCTCGCTTAATCTGCATGAACTCTTTACGGCTCTTTTCATCATCGGCGTATTTCACAAGCCCTGATATCTTTGAAAGATCTGTTATCCAGCCGTCGCCGATTTTGTCCGTTACCCAGTCTGCAAGCAATGGATTGCCGTGGAGAAGGAATCTTCTCTGTGTAATACCGTTAGTCTTGTTATTAAATTTCTCAGGCATCATTTCATAGAAATCTTTAAGTTCCTGTTTTTCAAGAATTTCTGTATGAAGTTCCGCAACACCGTTTACAGAATATCCTGCAACGATAGCAAGGTTAGCCATTTTAACCTGTCCATCATATAAAATAGCCATTTTTGCGATTTTTTCCTGATTGTCAGGATACATACGTTTTACTTCATTTACAAATCTTCTGTTGATTTCTTCTATAATCTGATAAATTCTTGGAAGTAATTTCTGAAAAAGGTCAATAGGCCACTTTTCAAGTGCTTCAGCCATGATTGTATGGTTAGTGTAAGCACAGCATTTTGTAGTAACGCCCCATGCTTCATCCCATGAAAGACCCTTTTCATCCATAAGTATTCTCATAAGTTCCGCAACTGTTACGGTAGGATGTGTATCATTTAACTGAAAACATACTTTTTCATGAAGTTTCCTTATGTCATCATGGTTCTTTTTGTACTTGGCAACTGCACTCTGTACACTTGCGGATACGAAGAAATACTGCTGTTTAAGTCTTAATTCCTTTCCTGCATAATGGTCATCACAAGGATAAAGGACTTCGCAGATATTCTTTGCGAGATTTTCCTGCTCAACCGCTTTCTGATAATCACCTTTGTCAAATTCATCCAGGTTAAACTGCTGGATTGGCTCCGCATCCCATATTCTTAACGTATTTACAACATTATTGTTGTAACCTACAACAGGAAGGTCATAAGGCACTGCCCTTACACTCTGGTATGCTTCCTGAACGTAATGTTCATGATAGTCTGCATCTGTATAAGATCTTACATAGCCGCCGAATTTTACGGTAACCGCATATTCAGGTCTCTTGATTTCAAATGGATTGCCGTCACGAAGCCAGTCATCAGGAATTTCTTTCTGATAACCGTCTACAATTTTCTGTGCAAACATTCCGTATCTGTATCTGATTCCACAGCCGTAAGCAGGGTATCCGAGAGATGATAACGAATCAAGAAAGCATGCTGCAAGTCTTCCGAGTCCTCCGTTTCCCAGTGCAGCATCAGGCTCTTCATCCTCAATGGCATTAAGATCAAACCCCAGTTCATCAAGAGCTTCCTTAACACCTTTATAGCATGTAAGGTTAATCATGTTATTACCGAGTGCACGGCCCATGAGGAATTCCATTGACATATAATATACTGTCTTTGCGTCCTGTTTCTCGAATTCCTTATGTGTTGCAATCCAACGGTCAATTATATAATCCTTGACCGTATAAGCAACTGCCTGAAATACCTGCTGTTTATCTGCTTCATCAATGGTCTTACGATATCTGCTCTTAACAGCATTAACTACATTTTTTTTAAATTCTTCTTTGTCAAATTCAAATTCACTCATTTAAAATTCCATCCTTGTACCGTTACTGATTCTTTTTAACACCGAAAGTTACATTCTCTCCGTTGATATTCCACTCTTTAGAATAGCCTTCAATTTTACCTGTGACAATTTCCGTAGCAAGTACATCATTTTTAACCGTGTCTTCATTCTTTGAAATAAGCTCTGCAATCTTGTCGTTTCCGTCGGAATATACAGTTATCTTATCCATAACTTCAAATCCTGCTTCTTTTCTCATTGTCTGGATCTTGCTTATGATTTCTCTCATAAATCCTTCCTCAACGAGTTCAGGCGTAAGATTGGTATCAAGTACAACTGTTATATCTCCGTCATTACCTGACTCAAAGCCTTCTGTCTGTGCAATTTCAATTAATAAATCATCTTTTGTAAGTTCAACTGTCTCTCCGTCAAAATCAAATGTAAGCTGTCCTTTTTCATTTAATTCATCCATCGCAGTATTTCCGTCAACTTCCGATAATGCCTGCTTAATTTTTCCAAGGAGTCTGCCATACTTAGGTCCTACTGTCTTAAGCTGTGGTTTGAAGCTGTATGAGCTGTAGGCTCTTACATCATTTGTAAACTCCACTTCTTTGACATTAAGTTCGTCTTCAATGATTTCCTTGTAGAAATCGGAAAGTTCTGCTTCAGCCTTAACGTACATCTTACCTATAGGCTGTCTGTTCTTAATGTTAGCTGCGTTACGACATGCTCTTCCCACAACAACGATTCGTAAAACTTCATCCATATTGGCTTCAAGTTCTTTGTCTATATATGCTTCGTTGGCAACAGGGAAATCACAAAGATGTATGCTTTCCGGTGCTGTCTTATCTATTCCGGCAACGATGTTGAGATAAATCTCTTCCGTCATAAAAGGAATCATTGGTGCGGCAACCTTACAAAGTGTTACAAGGGATGTATATAATGTCATGTAGGCATTGATTTTATCCTGTCCCATTCCTTTTGCCCAGAATCTTTCTCTTGAACGTCTTACATACCAGTTACTAAGGTCATCAACGAACTCTTCAAGAACTCTTGTTGTTTCAGGAATCTTGTAATCATTAAGATAGGCATCAACTGATTTAACAAGTGAATTAACCTTTGAAAGAATCCACTTATCCATTACAGATAATTTATCATATTCAAGCTTATATTTTGTTGCGTCAAAATTATCGATATTCGCATAAAGTACGAAGAATGCGTAAGTATTCCAGATTGTTCCGAGGAACTTTCTCTGTCCTTCCGTAACTGCTTTGTCGTAGAAACGGTTAGGAAGCCATGGTGCCGAATTAGAATAGAAATACCATCTTATCGCATCTGCTCCGTGAGTCTGTAAAGCGTCAAACGGATCTACCGCATTACCCTTTGACTTACTCATCTTCTGTCCGTTCTCATCCTGTACATGTCCGAGAACGATTACATTCCTGTAAGGTGCTTTGTTAAATAAAAGTGTTGATTCCGCAAGTAATGAATAGAACCATCCTCTTGTCTGGTCAACAGCTTCTGAAATAAAGTCTGCAGGGAACTGTGCTTCAAAAAGATCCTTGTTTTCAAATGGATAATGATGCTGTGCGAATGGCATTGCACCCGAATCGAACCAGCAGTCAATTACTTCAGGAACTCTCTTCATTGTGCCGCCACATTCACATGGGAAAGTAACTGCATCAATGTATGGTCTGTGAAGCTCAATATCATCAGGGCAGTTATCGGAAAGTTCTTTAAGCTCTGCAATACTTCCGATTGAATGCATCTTACCGCACTTGTCACACTGCCAGATATTAAGAGGTGTGCCCCAATATCTGTTACGGCTGATACCCCAGTCCTGTACGTTTTCAAGCCATGCGCCGAAACGTCCTGTTCCGATAGTCTCAGGAATCCAGTTAATTGTATTATTGTTACGGATAAGGTCATCCTTAACTGCTGTCATCTTAATAAACCATGATTCTCTTGCATAGTAGATAAGAGGGGTGTCACATCTCCAGCAGAATGGATAATCATGTTCAAACTTAGGTGCATCAAAAAGCTTACCCTCGGCATCAAGATCTTTTAACACTTCAGGGTCTGCTTTTTTAACGAAAAGTCCGGCATAAGGAGTCTCTTCCGTTAATTCACCCTTGCCATTTACAAACTGTACAAAAGGAAGGTCATATTTACGTCCCACCTTTGCATCGTCTTCACCGAATGCAGGTGCAATATGAACGATACCTGTACCGTCTGACATAGTTACATAAGTATCACATGTAACAAAATGTCCCTTCTTGTGCTGCTTTGCAGCCGCTTCTCCGGCACATGCGTAAAGAGGTTCATATTCTTTATATTCAAGATCTTTTCCTTTATATGTCTCAAGAACTTCGTAAGCAGGAGTTCCTTCTTCTCTCTCAATTCCTGAAAGGACCTTGTCAAGAAGTGCTTCTGCCATATAATATGTGCGTCCGTCTGCTGCCTTGACCTTACAGTATGTCTCGTCAGGATTAACGCAAAGTGCCACGTTGCTTGGCAATGTCCAAGGTGTTGTTGTCCATGCAAGGAAATATGCGTCCTCACCTACAACCTTAAAACGTACAACTGCGGAACGTTCTTTCACTGCCTTATATCCCTGGGCTACCTCATGTGATGAAAGAGGAGTTCCGCATCTTGGACAATATGGGACAATCTTAAATCCCTTGTATAAAAGTTTCTTATTCCATATTTCTTTCAGTGCCCACCATTCTGATTCGATGAAATCATTGTGGTATGTTACATATGGGTTATCCATGTCAGCCCAGAATCCGACTGTACCTGAAAAATCTTCCCACATTCCTTTGTATTTCCATACACTTTCCTTGCAATGCTCGATAAACGGTTCAAGACCATACTGTTCAATCTGTTCCTTACCGTCAAGTCCAAGCATTTTCTCAACTTCAAGTTCAACAGGGAGTCCGTGTGTATCCCATCCTGCCTTACGAGGAACCATATAGCCTTTCATTGTTCTGTATCGCGGAATCATATCCTTGATTACACGGGTAAGAACGTGTCCGATATGAGGCTTACCGTTAGCTGTTGGTGGTCCGTCATAGAATGTATATGTTGGACATCCTTCTCTTAATTTCATGCTTTTTTTAAAAATATCGTGGTCTTTCCAGAACTTTTCAACCTGTTTTTCTCTCTGAACCAGGTTAAGGTCAGTAGATACTTTTTCGTACATACTATTAAACTTCCTTTCAAAAATAATTAAAATGACCTCCGCCATTAAATTGGCAGAGGTCCTCAACTTCATTACAATCAATAATGTTCTAATACCGACATACCAACATATGCGTTCTCTGTAACGGGAGAAATCCGTCATCTCTTACTCGTATATACTTTCAGATAGAAGCTCCGGAGTGATATTCGTTAAAATCCTAATCATACCGCATCACAGCAATCGCGGCTCTCTGTTATTTTCGGAATATAACTACTGTCTCCATCACAGCCTTATTACTCTCCATAATTATAGTCAGTGAGAAAATAAATGTCAATTCTTACTTGGCATTGTTTTTTTAATATTTTATCTTTCTTATTTCCCAAAATGTTGTATACTATTGTATATAAAATTTTATCTGAATGGAGAAAATTAATGATCAGAATAATATTGGTGGCAATTTTTTTACTTTTATATTCAATAATCAGCCTTATTTTATACCCTGCTGTATGGCTGATTGGTAAATTCAACAAAAAAGCCAAGGACAAAAGTTCTCTTTTCATCGTAAAGAACTCTTTTAAGGTCGTAAGATTCCTTTCCGGAACCAAAACAACCGTTATTGGCTATGACAGAATTCCAAAGGATGAGCCTGTCCTTTTTGTAGGTAACCACAAAAGCTACTTTGATATTGTAATTTCATACTCCCTTATGCCGGGATTAACGGGCTTTGTTGCAAAAAAAGAACTTAAGAAAGTACCTGTAATAAGCTGGTGGATGCGTAATCTGTACTGTCTCTTTCTTGACAGAAATGATACAAGGGAAGGTCTTAAAACAATTCTTGAAGGAATCGATTATATTAAAAAAGGAATATCAATCGTTATTTTCCCGGAAGGAACCACGAGCCATACCCTGGACCTGCTCCCATTTAAGGAAGGAAGTTTCAAATTTGCCGAAAAGACCGGATGCAAAATCATTCCCATGGTCCAGAATAATACAAGAGCCTGTTTTGAAAATCAGTTTCCGAGAATCAAAAAAGCACATACCATTATCGAATTCGGCGAACCTATTGACATTAAATCCCTTCCAAAAGAGGAAAGAAAATTTATTGGTAACTATGTAAGAGACATAATTAACGAAATTCAATTAAAAAATGAAGAACTGGTTTAATAAATCCTTGTCTATAGTTCAAAATAATGTTACAATAATATGCGATTTAAAGATATTACTAGGAGGATATGAGTAATGCCAGTCTGGGTAAGAGTAATTATAATTGTTCTGGCCGTAATAATCGGAATTCTTATAGCATTAATTATCATCGGTAGAAAGATGCAGAAGAAACAGCAGGCTTCACAGGCAGATATTGAAGCTGCTTCACAGATTATATCAATGCTTGTCATTGACAAGAAAAAAATGAAAGTTAAAGACGCAACACTTCCAAAGGTTGTAGCCGAGCAGATTCCAAAGTACATGCGGTTTGCAAAGCTGCCCCTTGTAAAAGCTAAGGTCGGTCCTAAGGTAATGACACTTATAGCTGATGTTAAGGTGTTTGATGCACTTCCGCTCAAGACAGAAGTTAAAGTTGCCGTAAGCGGTATTTACATCACCGAAATCAAGTACATCCGCGGTAAGGTTGAACCTAAGCCATTAACCAAGAAAGAACAGCGTGCTAAAGCTAAAGCGGCTAAGAAATCGAAGTAATAATATTTTAAGAAAAATGGTGTAGCCTCAGAATGATATGGCTACACCATTTTTTTCAACTATTGCACCCCTGTATATACTCATCCAATCTCCTCACCGCTATTCTTCTACCGCTTCAATACATATCTTTACGGCGCACTCCGATACATGCTCTCTGTTTACTTCAAGTCCGTACTCCAAGGTTACCTCAAGGTAATCCTCTTCTTCTCTGAAATCCATTGAGTAGGTATCCACCGCAACATTCATTTCCCCAAACGGAGTTCTGTAAAAACTGTAATTTTTCTTGCCCTTTGCAAAATACATATGGGAGGATTTGCTGCCTCTTGATACAAGTTCTACCTCGTTCTCGGATATCTTTAAAAGGTTCTTAACTACCTTATCTGAATTTTCATCTAACTCATCGTATTTTATGTAGTGTTTTCCACCCTTTTTGGCATACTTGCCAAAGGTTATTAATTCCACGTTGTCGGACTCCACATCCATTACTACGGTGTGAAGTCCTTCAATTCTCACTCTTACTTTATCAGTCATTTCTTATTCCTATATCTTATGTCTTGTGAATGCCTCATTTATGAGTTCATCAACAAGCTCTTTTTTCTCTATTCCTCTGTCTGCCCAAAGCATTGGGTACATGCTGATTGAGGTAAATCCCGGCATTGTATTGATTTCGTTAAATACCACATCGTTAGTTCCATTCTCAATAAAGAAATCAACTCTTGAAAGTCCGAAGCCGTCTACTGCCTTAAATATTCTGACCGCATCGTTTCTTACCTCATCTGTTTTGCCGTCAGGTAATTCAGGATTTATAACTGTCTTAGATTCTGCATTGTTATATTTTGCATCAAAATCATAAAAAGCTGCTGAATCCGCTGCAAGAATTTCTCCTACTCCGGAAGCCTTTACATCCGATGTTCCGAGAACCGCACATTCTATTTCACGTCCTACGATAGTCTCTTCCACAAGAATCTTTTCATCATGTTCTGCCGCAAGTCTTAATGCTTTCTCAAGTCCTGCCCTGTCCCCTGCCTTGGAAACGCCCTTAGAAGAGCCGGCATTGCTTGGCTTTACAAATACAGGATATGGAAGCCTTTCCTCTATTCCGTCAAGAACCTTATCCATTTCCTTTAATTCATATCTTCTTACAGGAACATATTTTGCCTGTCTTACATCCTTAAGACCGTCAACAATCTTTTTGGTAAAAAGTTTATCCATGGATACTGCTGAGGCAACCACACCGCATCCGACGTATGGTATTCCCGCAAGTTCAAGTATTCCCTGGATTGTACCGTCCTCTCCGTATAAGCCGTGAAGTACAGGAAATACAACATCCACTTCCGTAACCTCTGCCTTGCCGTCTTCAATTTCAACAAATCCCTTATGTATTCTGTCAGGAGAAAGTATCATTGTTACCTTTCCCTCTCTCCATTTTCCGCTTTTAATATCCTCCACATTGTCGGTCTTAATCCATCTGCCGTCTTTGGTAATGCCTACTGTTATTACGTCATATTTTTCCCTGTCTATGCTTTCAATCACAGTAGCCGCAGATATACATGATATATCATGCTCTGATGACTGTCCTCCGAATAAAACTGCCACTTTAATCTTTTTCATTATAATTTCCTTCCCGGTTCAATCCAACAGCTTATTTAAAAATGTCAGATATTTGAACCTTATCACATAATTATTATTAGGTTCAGACATTGTAATGGCAAAATAAGCCTCATTAGATAATACATTTCTGAACTCATCTTTTGTATCTTCCGGAACTACCGCATAAGTAGAATCCACAAAACAAAGAGGTGGAAACAAAACACACCACCAGTTTTTTCCTTCACTGTCTCCGATATCTATTCTGAACGCTTCATATTTTCCCGCCGGAAAAACCATATCTCCGTATGTCTTAATAGGGAAATAACTTTTTTCAAAATACACACTGACTGAATAGTTATACCCCTCTTTATGAATTGTTGCAAGTGCTATCTGCCCAATTTCTTCAATGTTGTCATTCAGAACCGCTTTGGCATCCTTTACGGAACCGCTCTTTGGAAGACGTTCATCAAGATATGCCATAACTTCATCCCTGACTTTCAGTTTCAGTTTCTGGTCCTCCTCACTGTCACTGTTGGCACGCACATGAAATCTTATTATTTTACTGCTGATTTCTTTTTGTATTTTATATTCTTCAATTTTATTATATGTACGGATTCCCAGAACAGCTATCAGGAAAACTATCGGAATTATTATAATTTTTTTACCCATGGTAACAATCCTCCTTAACTTATATTGGGATTATTACCATATTTTGTAATTTTATTCTTTTTCAGACTCAAGAGCTTCAAGAACTTTTTTCTTCTGGTTCTCGATATGTCTGCTCATAAGTTCTTCTGCTTTTTCCTCATCTCTTGCATCTATTGCGTCAATCAGTTCCTTATGCTCCTTAATTAACTGCATATAATCTTCTATTCCCTTGATGTAGTCAACTCTGTACCTGAGAACTTCCGCATCAAGCATAGCCATTGTTTTCTGAAGCACCTGATTATTGGCTCCCGCACATATACTGCTGTGAAATCTCTTATCTGCCTCTGTTATTTTGGCTAATGCCTTGTCCTTCAGTGCATCTTCCATTTCGCTGTTAATGTCTCTTAATTCGATAACCTGGTCTTTTGTCATATATCTTGCCGCAAGTTTTACAGCCATATTTTCTATAACAAGACGTACCGCCAGAGCGTCAGCCACATCCTTGTCCGAATAGTCAGCCACTTTGGCACCGCACTTTGGCATTATAACAACAAGATGCTCCTCAGCGAGCCTCTTGATTGCCTCTCTTACCGGAGTTCTGCTGACACCCAGTTCTTCCGCTAACGGTATCTCCCTTAACCTTTTATTGGGAGGATATTTTCCGTTAAGGATTGCTTCTCTTATTGTAAGATATACCGAATCCCTTAGTGATATACTTTCATAACTGTTTTTCTCAAATTCCAATCTCATCGTCCCTTACACATCCTTGCTGAAACCGGTTCTGCTACATAAGCGCTCTTGACCAGTCTGCTTTTTCTCAAATAATCATTACATTCTTTTGCCTTTTCGTAATCGGTAAATATTCCGAATACCGTAGGACCGCTGCCGCTCATAAGTGAATTAAGTGCTCCTTTTTCAATCATGACTTTCTTAATCTCACCAATCTGCGGATATTTAGCCACGGTAACCGTTTCCAGCACGTTACATAAATTGTCCGCAATTCCTGCCACATTGGCATGTGATATGGCATCTATTATCGCATCCGTATCGGGATGTACCGTGGATTCATCCAACACAAGGTTCTCATACACATATTTTGTAGACACATTCACATACGGCTTTCCGATTACAAAATAACACTTCGGACATCCCGGAAGTCTCGTAAGCTTCTCGCCGATTCCGCACGCAAGCGCTGTTCCTCCCATAATGCAGTATGGTATGTCAGCTCCTATCGTGACCCCAAGCTCCTTAAGTTCCTCTTCCGTTGCATTAAGATTATACATGATGTTAATTCCTTTAAACACGGCTGCTGCATCCGTACTGCCGCCTGCCATGCCCGCCGCAACAGGAATAAACTTAAACAAATCTATATCAAAACCATCCTGTATATTATACTTTTCTTTCATAATGTATGCTGCCTTATATACCAGATTATCTCCGTTGACAGGAAGATATGAAAGATTTGTTTTGACATTGATTGTGCCTGAGTCATTTTTCTTAATATTAACCTTATCATACAGGCTTATGCTCTGCATTACCATTTTAACTTCATGATATCCGTCAGGAAGCGTTCCAAGGACATCAAGGCCAAGATTAATTTTAGCGTATGCTTTAAGACTTATGCTATTCATTGTTACCTCGTCTCCATAGTAAAATAACAGGTAAGAAAACACCTTACCTGTTATTATATGATGTTACTGTATTAAAAGCAATACAATTTAAGAATTATTAATTTCATTCCCGGATAAATCATGTCATTTTCAAGATTATTGGCTTCCATAATGCTATCTGCAGTGGTATAAAAACGTTTTGCGATGTTCCACAGGGTATCTCCCTCTTTTACTATATACCCTGTTATACCGGGGATATTTTTTAATTTTTCTTTCGGAACCTTTTCCACATCTGCATTAATTACCACAGGTGTGGTTGTTGTGCTTTTTGCCATGATTTCCATTTTAATTGTGCCGTTTACGGAAATTTCCTTATCGGATATCCTTTTGGAGTACAATGATATGTTATTCACTTTTCCACAAAGTTCACTGTTCTTTTCATATTTATCCATACCGGCCTGATAACTGAAGGGGATATCATGGTGGCTTACGGTGATTGGAGGCATTGCGTCTTTATTCTCCATCATTATCTGAACCGATATCGTACCCTCAATATCAATTTTATTATCTTTTTGTATTATTTCATCTACAATGACATCACCGCAGGTATAGATTATCTTCCCGCCGTCTTCGTTTTTAATTCTTTCATTTATATCTATGTCTACGACTTTGTTTTCTACAAGTCTTTCGTATTCCAGTTTCTCCGTCTTGGGGGTAATCTCATATCCGGGTGCATATATGTCGGTCAGGAGACTTACATCTTCATTCCTGTATCCGCATATATCAAGGCTCATGATAATTTCACCATCAAAAATTCTTGTTTCTCCGTTTCCGTCATTGCGGGATATAAGGCTCTTTTCGCAGGAAACTATGTTGATATCGTATACATCCTCCTGTCTGCCGTTGCTTATATCAAGGCTTCCGCTAAAGGGAACCACATTGTCATAGTAATTCAATTCCCCGCCGTTTTCGCCCTGATATATCACGAAAAAGCTCAGATTGCCTTTTACGTCTATCCTGCCGTCAGCCGGCGTGAAGCACAAATCTTTTACCCTCAGCTCCTGCCATATTATTTCGCCTATATTTGACATTCCCTGATTAATATTAACGGATTCCCTTATACGAAAAGTATCTTTTCTGTTGGCGATAAGCTTCATCATCCTGACTTCAAGCCGCTCATCCCTCACATTATCCATTTCAATCTTTTTAATTACTTCCCTGTCATATATCTCTTCTGCCGATACGGTGACAAGGACTACTGCCCTGACGCTGATTTTATGGGAACTTATCACGGATATTTTCATATCCATCAGATTAGCTTTGCATCTCACAATATCCTGACCCGTGACACCGGCCATTGCCGCCGTCTCTTCAAAATTAGCTTTGCCGTAATATGACTGGCAGTTTCCGCCACTGTTATAAAGCAGTCCAAAATACAGACACATCCCGATACTGACCCTGTCTTCCATAGGTCTTACCTTTTCTATACACACCTCTCCCATATCTTTGATTTTATAATCCATGCCGGGCTTACCCTCAGGGATTGTAAAGTCTTCGTCTACAGTCGCCGAAAATACCATTTTTCCCTTACTTTTGTTCATATGTAAGTTATCTTTAATCAATTCCATAAAAAAATACTCCCACTTTCTCATTCTAATTAATAATATGAGAAAGCAGAAGCATTTATGCTTATTCAAACACAATTTTTTTGTCAGTATATTCTATTTTGACAACTATGTAAGGGCAGGTCTTCATTTTATTAACAGGCTCCGATGCCTGCGGTCCCACCAATGTAGTATGGAAAAAAATCTCATCCGACGTTTCCGCAAGACTGTCTACCCTTATGCTGTATCCTCCTGTGGGCATGGTGCCATATCCCCGCATTATATACAGATATCCGTCCATGCCATAAGACATGGTAAATTCTCCGGACTGTTTTTCTTCAATTATGCCTTTGATTTCATCCGGCATATCTTCTCTCGGAACAACGGTAAAATCCATATCCGTCCTGTCTTCATTCTTTGCGGATTTGCCTGAGCAGCCTGTAAAAACCATTACAAGCAGGGCAAAAATAAATACTAATTTTTTCATATAACTCCCCCTGTTTACATTATATACCGTTTATATTATTTTATTCTATTTGTCTGTAAAATCGTAAGTAACGTCATCGGCTCCATCAGCCAGATTTACCGTATAACTGTTTATTTTAGTTCCTGAAAGGATGGAAATAATGTGTTCACCTGTCACAAGCGGAAAACTTACAGGTGCAACGCCTTTATATGTGCCGTCAAAATATACAACTGCATTGGCAGGTCCTTTTACGGTTACTTTGTTCTTGGAACTTACATACGTCTCTCCCTCCACCTTAGTTGTAGTAGGTTTTTCAGAAGATGTTGATTCATTATCTCCCTTTGTCATGGATATGTTGACCGTCATATATCTGCTTTCAACGTCTATAACCTGTTTATAGTCCGAGTATCCTTCTGCATGAACCACAACGTTATGCTTACCGTTCTTAAGCGTAATAATTGAAGAATAATCGTATGCCATTCCGTCTATATACAAAGATGCACCCTGTACATCTATCATAAACCTTATATTGCCTGTCTGGGTAACATTAGCAGGAACATCCGAAAAATCCACAACCGTCTCTTTACCTCTTTCCACGGTTATTTTCTTTTCTGACTTATAGTCGCCGTTCACTACTTCCAGGAGATATTCTCCCTCCGTAACAGGAAGAAGCATATCAGGTTCTATTCTTCTGGCAAGAACGTTGCCCACATTAATAAGCCCGCCTATAAAAAGACTGTCTCCCGTAAGTGATACATATCCGTGCCCTTTTTCAACCACTATGGAAACCACCTGATTCTTATAGCCTCTCACAACCAGTTGGTCCATTGTATTATTAAGCTCTGTAATGTCAATCTCTTCATCCCCGGATAAAACAACAATGCCGTCGGTATAATAATACATTGTCTGGCCAATTTTAATTGCACCATCATTATCATTGATTGCAAAAGTCGTTACTTTGGAATTTTCCCATACATCCTTTGAGGGAGACACCTGAATACTGCTTATCTCATGGCTGCCGTTATATATTATATCAACCACATCGCCTTTGCGAATCTGCTCTGATGAAAGCACACTTTTATTGCGGCTTAAAAAAGAAGTTCCGTTGGTGTAACGATATGTCTCCCGTGCTCCGTCTGCAATATTTACAAATGCGAGTCTTCTGTTTTCCGTATCGTTATCCCTTACAACCACTGTCGCATTGTATGTACCGGATTCGGTCGTCTTTTCGATATGATTGGTCCGTTTCTTCGGTGTTGTCTGTGATGTGCAGGCAGTAACCGTTGTAATTAAAATTGCTGCCGTTAAAAGCAGAGTATATATCTTTAATTTTCTCATAAGTTCTCCAATTAATTTGATATGATGATTATACCATAATATTTTAATGTATAGTAGATATAAAATTTTTTCTTGCACTGTTCATTTCAATAAGTTTTTCCAGCTTCTCAAGATTTTTTACCGGGAAAAAGGATTTTCTTGCGTTATAGTAACCATTCATCAGTTTCCAGTATTTTTCGGGGAATGAAAAAAAGATATACAGCAGCTCCATTTTTTCACTGTTAAGCCTTATTACTCTGTCATATTCCGCAAACATCCCGTACCCGATTTTTATATCCCAGTTATTTTTTTCAAGGATTTTTCTCATAAAAGTATATAAATCCTTTAACTGGAAGCCATAACACATTTTTTCAAAATTGCCTATGACTCCAAGTGTATCGCCATATCCGATATTATGATAGTTAAAATTACCATGGCACAGCTTTTCTTCAATATGATTCCCGCTAAAAAAATCATCCGCAAAATTTATCGAACTTTCAACTTCCGGAATAAATTCGCCAAATGATTTTGATGCCATCATTTCAAATTTGTTTTTCTCATATATTGTTCCCAGATATTTTTTTATTCTTGCAAGCTCCCGTCCTTTTCTTGCATATTCTTCCCTGATTGGCCGTTCCGTATATTGTTTTTCTGCTTCACATTCCATAAGTTCTTTATGCAGAAATGCCAGATTTCTCACAGCCGACATAATATCATCATAGAATTTTATATCACAATCCCTACAGGGATACCACCTCTTGAGAACATATCTGCCCCCTGTTTCACTCTCCGTAACATAGCTGCCATCCTTGTTTTTTTCGTAGGCATCTACGTTAATAACCCCGCTTTCATTCAGTTTTTCCAACACCGGAGCGCACCACTCCAGATGTCTCCCGCTGCCTATGTAATTTTTTAAAACCCTGGGACCTTTATCGGTATCAACCATAATAACACCCCGCCCCTTATAAGTCCTTTTTACCTCAAAATCATATTTTTCTAATACATCAAGACCTCTGTCTGCCATAAAAAAACCACCTAAATATTTGTAGCTTTCTAATCTTATGATTAAAAAGGCTCAAATATGAAGATGGTTGTCAAAAAGATATTTTTTTGTATTGTGTTCAGGGGTGTTAAGTACATCATCAAGCATGCTTTTCAAAATATTCCCAATTTCTTTTCCGGGATGTATTCCGGCTTCAATCAAATCATTGCCGGTTACGGCAAGTTCTTTTAATGTAAGGCAGTCCCCATTCTCAAGAATCTCTTTAAAGAGTGCTTCCTGTTTCTTAAGCGCCATGGCTTTATCCCTGTCATCAGCTGCCATATAAAATTCGTATTCAAATCTCAATACCATTTCGTACATAGCTGCTCCACAGGATGATGCCTGATGTCTGATAAGAGGTTTATCTTCCGTTATCTCCATCCCATGCATATCTACAAGCCTGCCGGTATTATCTATGGTATTATTGTCTAATTTCAATTCACGCAGTACCGCAACTGTTCTCTTTTTACCGAGTTCAAATAAAACTGCACCGTAGCGGTATACAAGTTCTTTTGGCAGCCTTATTAACAGCTTCATGGCTGTTTCTTTGTCAGGAAGGTCATTAAGGGCAGAAAAAACAATCTCCGTTATTCCAAGCTCCATAGCTTTCATAAGATAATCGGGATGGTCTGAGAGAAGTATTTTGTTAAGTTCTGTATGGATTCTTTCTTTGCTGATTTTACTTATGGTTCCGGCTAATTTCTTAACAGCGTCCGCTGTCTCCTCCGCTATTTCATATCCAAGCTGTGCGGAAAACCTTACTGCTCTCAGCATACGAAGTGCATCCTCCGTGAATCTCTCTTCCGGATTGCCCACACATCTTATTATTTTACGCTCTATGTCTCCTTTTCCGTCAAACATATCCACTATACCCTGACTGTAATTATATGCCATGGCATTAATGGTAAAATCACGCCTTTTTAAATCCTCTCTGAGATTAGACGTGAATTCAACGTTTTTGGGATGTCTGCTGTCCTCGTATTCTCCGTCAATTCTGTAGGTAGTGACTTCATATCCTTCATTACCCATCATGACAGTAACAGTTCCGTGTTCTATGCCTGTATCCACTGTTCTGCGGAAAAGCTTTTTGACTTCCCACGGTTTTGCAGAGGTTGTTATATCCCAGTCTCCCGGAACACGACAAATAATGCTGTCGCGGACACATCCCCCGACAGCATATGCTTCATATCCATATTCAGTTAATCGTGTAATGATGTAATCAACATCTTCCGGTAACTTAATATACATATTCTGTTCCTTAGTATGCTTTGCCCCAGTATACCATCTTGGTTGCAGGCTTGCCGCAGCATACGCATACATCACTTAATTTTTCCTGATTAAATGGCATACAACGGCTTGTTGCTGTTGTATCTTCTTTAATCTTGTTTTCACATTCTTCATTACCGCACCACATAGCCTTAACAAATCCGGGCTTGTTGGCAACTGTCTGCTTGAATTCCTCATAATCGGTTGCCACATAGGTATGTGTGTCTCTGTGTTTTCTTGCTCTTTCAAGCATTTCAACCTGCATTGTATCAAGAATTTCTTTAACCTTAACATCAAGCTCGTCTATTGACACAACTGTCTTTTCTCTTGTATCTCTTCGTACAATAACTGCCTGATTGGCTTCAATATCCCTAGGTCCCATTTCTATTCTTACAGGAATTCCTCTCATCTCCTGTTCAGAGAACTTCCAGCCCGGATTCTTGTCGCTGTCATCAACTTTAACTCTTAATCCTGCATTAATAAGTTTTTCTTTAACTTCCGCTGCTTTTTCAAGAACTCCTGCCTTTTTCTGCATAACAGGGATAATATCAACCTGTACAGGTGCTACTCTTGGAGGAAGTACAAGTCCTGAATCATCACCGTGAACCATAATAAGCGCACCGATAAGTCTGGTGGTCATTCCCCAGGATGTCTGGTGAACATATTTCAACTTATTGTCCTTATCTGTGTACTGGATTCCGAAAGCCTTGGCAAAACCGTCACCAAAGTTATGGCTTGTTCCTGACTGCAATGCTTTTCCGTCATGCATGAGTGCTTCAATAGTATATGTTGCTTCCGCTCCGGCAAATTTTTCTTTATCTGTCTTACGTCCTCTGACAACAGGAATTGCAAGAAAATCCTCACAAAAATCAGCATATAGGTTAAGCATCTGCTGTGTTCTTGCTTCTGCTTCTTCTGCTGTTGCATGGGCTGTATGTCCTTCCTGCCACAGGAATTCTCTTGAACGTAAAAATGGTCTTGTCTCTTTTTCCCATCTTACAACAGAACACCACTGGTTATATACTTTTGGTAAATCTCTGTATGACTGAATCTCATCCTTATAGAAATCACAGAAAAGTGTCTCGGATGTAGGTCTTACACACATTCTTTCCTGAAGAGGATTAAGTCCTCCGTATGTTACCCATGCTACTTCAGGAGCAAATCCTTCTACATGGTCTTTTTCCCTCTGTAAAAGGCTTTCAGGAATAAACATTGGCATATATACGTTTTCAACGCCGGTTTCTTTAAATCTTTTATCAAGTTCTGCCTTTATATTTTCCCATATTGCATATCCGGCAGGTTTAAAAATCATACATCCCTTTACACTGGAATATCCCATTAACTCTGCCTTTTTAACTACGTCTGTATACCACTGGGCAAAATCCACATCCATTGATGTAATTGCCTCTACAAATTTCTTATCCTCTGCCATTATTCTAATCCTTTCAAATAATTATATTTCATGATAGGTCTCAGCTTTATAAAAATATCCGAGATCATCTAATCTTCTGCCAAACCATATACTCTTTTCTTCATTTTCTCCTCTTTTATAAAAATTCATATCAAGATCAGGATCAAATGAATATCTGGTTCCGTTAAGATTTACATAAAGCCAGCAATGCGGCGTAACTCCTCCGCCATAAGACGGAACGTTACCTGTTACAAGGTGTGCATCATAACCCAATGCTCTCATAATAAACATAAACGCAGCCGAGTAATTATAACAACAGCCCTGCCCCGAATTAAGGAGGTCAGTTGCCCACAGCACTTCCTTTGGCGTTGTATTAACATCAGAAGATGAATAAGCCCCTGTATTAGCATCCATTCCTCTGTTATATGTAATTTTGTCTACAAGATAAAGATAACAGGTCCATACCTTTGCATAGTTATTCATGTCTTCTGTAAGAATTTCAGAAAATAACTTATCTATCAGACCATCAAGCTCAGAATAACCTGATTTCTTAGGATTGACAGGTTCACTCATAAGAAGCGAATATACCGTAACCGGCTTGCTTTCAGGTTCTGTAGGTACCGGGGTTGTCGGCTCCGGAGTTGCAGGTTCCGGGGTTGCAGGTTCCGGGGTTGTTGTTTCCGGAGTATCAGACACCGGCTCATCAATGGTTGTTGATGTTTCTTCATTAGTTTTTTTGCTGTCATCAGTAACAGTCGGGTTATCTCTCTTCTTTCCGCATCCTGCAATACATAAAGAGATTACCATTACCATTATAAGAAATACTGCAAGCATCTTTCTCTTCATAGTCTTATACCTCTATTTAAATTTATTTGTTATCAGTATCTATGGCACAGCCAAAATATTTCAATGTATCATTAAGGAAGAAGAAATATATATACTTGTCGCCTTCCTCATAGTATTTGTACATATTGCCTGTCTTAACATAGTTGTCACCGTAAGCCGCTACCACCTCGTTAACAGTTGCTCCTACAGTAATCCCTTTATCCGTGCTGAATCTATCCGACGATATACTGAGATCCTGGATAAAATCTCCGGATTCTGCCGGATAAGTCCGGACTTCAAATCCGTCATAAGTAAATACCTTATCCATACCATCAAAATAGCAGCTTGCAGCCTCCGTATATTTTACGGGCTCTCCAAGTTCTTTATATGCTCCGGAAAAATCTGTTCCGGGAATAATCTTTATATTATTAATTGTATATGACACCTGTGCACTGTTGTCATTATCCTTTGTCGGTGTCGTACTATCTGACTTACCGCAGCCTGCCAGGATAAACATAACAGCCAGTAACGTCACTGCAAATCTTTTCATAATTTTTCTCCTATGCTTTATTCAATAATATGATTATACACAAATTATTCAAGATTTCAAGCAATACCATTTATATATACATCTTTACTGCTCACTGTATTCAAGAAGATTTTTGATATTTCTCTCAACAATTTCCACTACAATTACATCATAGTCCCCAACAGATGACATATCATACGGTACAGCCCTTGAAACAGTTACATTTTTGAAGTCATCCGAAAAGAATTTATAAAGTGCGTTACCGAATGAATCCCTGTATAAAAGAGCACTCCCTGTTTTGTCAGTATTTTCTGTTGTAATAATTAAATCATCCACACCCATAAATCTTGATGTGTAATCAAAATTCCCTGTATTTTCAAAATAATACTGTATGTCCTTCTTTCTGCCTTCCGGAAACAGCATATCGTATAAATCTCCGTTAAAATCCAAGGCTTCGCTATATGGTATATTTCTGTAATCCGTTGCATTTATACCCGCCTTATCCATAATTTCCATATATGCCAGCGATGCGCCGAGATTGTTCCAGTGTGAGTCCAATTTATGGTACAGCTCCACTCCGGGATATGTGTTATCCTCTTTAAATAATTTCTTAAGGTCAGTATATGCAACTTTCCTTGACGATAATTCCTTTATAAGTTTCTCGTAATTACCATCCGGACAATTCTCTACATAATAATATGGCATATATTCTCCGTATATTTCCATCTTATTAGGTGCTATTACAAAAACAAATTTTTTACCTGCTTTTTCGCACTTTTCTGATATTGCTTCCACATAATCCGCAATTTTTATAATTTCCTCATCAGAAAGAACATCCTCTCCTATATAATCATGAAGTGCACTGTTATAAAACAGCCACCCATCCCTGCCTGCAATTACATTATCTTCTCCGGATTGTTTAAAAACATTATATTTTACAATATTATTCATACTAATAAATCTGCTCCGGAAGCCGAAATTTGCAGAAAAATACTTATCAAACTCATTACAGAAGGAAGTATAAGACGATGGTTTAAATTTAACTTTCTCCTCTTTTGCCGGGCTGTTGCTTTTTCCCACAAATGTCTTAATCCCGATTGCGATAAGCAATCCGAATATTCCCACAACATATATTGTTTTCAGTATTTTTTTTACTTTCATACCTGCCACCTTAAAATCTGAAATAGATAAACGGATTATATGAATCTGCTGCCAGTCCCATTATACATAATACAAGAATGGCACCAACTGCAACATATGATAATCCATTAAGAAATGTCTGTAGTTTTCTGTCCTTTACGGCTGCTGATATATATGGCACAACCGGGGTACAGGCAATAATGCCTGCTATTGCCGTAACAATAAATACAGGGGTCAGAAATCCCATAAATACCGTAAATGATGAAGAAAGTGACGTAAATGAGAACATTCTTCCTATATATGAAAACGCATATCCTGTACTGTCTGCCCTGAATATAACAAATCCGATTATTACAACAAGCATTGTATAAATATATGCCAATGCATTAAAATGCTTACCGGCATCTTTTTTATCTTTGGTAACAATGGTTTCAATACACATAAAAACGCCATGTAATATTCCCCAGATAAGGAAAGTAAAGTTAGCACCATGCCATATTCCCGTACATATAAATACTATCATTGTGTTAAGTATTTTTCTGCCCGGTCCCCTGCGGTTGCCCCCAAGAGGGATGTAGAGATATTCCCTGAACCATGATGTCAGTGACATATGCCATCTTCTCCAGAAATCCCTTACAGAGCAGGCTGTATACGGATAATTAAAGTTCTGTGGGAAATCAAATCCCATCATGCTTCCAAGTCCCAGTGCCATATCGGAATATCCCGAAAAATCAAAGAAAATCTGGAGAGTATAACAGACTGCTCCAAGCCACGCAAGCCTCATATCCATTGCCGATGTATTCATTGAAAAAACACTGTCTGCAACGTAGGCAAAAGAATTTGCAAGTAACATCTTCTTTGACAGCCCTATTATAAACTTCCTGATTCCGTGAGCAAGTCCGTCGAGAGTTACATTTCTTGACTTAATACTATCTTTAATTGAATTAAACTTGACAATGGGGCCTGCGATAAGCTGCGGAAAAAGGGATATATATAGAAGTACATCAAAGAAACCAACGTCCTCACGTTCCTCTTTACGATATACATCTACAATATAAGATATTGCCTGAAAAGTATAAAATGAAATTCCTATAGGCATAGTAATATCCGGCACCTTAAAATTACATACCGGAATAAAATTGATTATCTGCACTATAAATCCAGTATATTTAAAAACAACAAGCAGTCCGATATTGATGACAATCGAGGCGGCGAGTAATACCTTGCTTTTTCTTACGGAAAGGATACGCCCAAACACATAATTAACAGCTACTGAACCGATTAACAAGGCAATGTAAACAGGTTCACCGTAAGCATAAAAAATAAGACTGGCAGCAATCAACAGCCCGTTTCTTATTTTGTTATTTTTAATAACTGTATGAAGTAAAATTACAACCGGCAAAAACAAAAACAAAAAAACTGCCGAACTGAATACCATAATTACCCTCCTGATAATCTATCAATATGGACATTATATAGTTATTTTTCCTCAATCACAAGTTTTTTTATTACTATATCCGATATTTCTCTGATAAGGATTAATGCTACAGGTCCCGTGAACACACCCATTACGCCAAACAGTTTAAGTCCTGCATATATTGTGATGAGCATAACGGTAGGCGACATTCCGAATTTGTCTCCCATAAGCTTAGGTTCAAGAAACTGTCTGGTATAATAGCATATAAGATATAAAATCATAATCATGGATGCCTGTTTTAGTCTGTGCATAAACACAAGGACTAAGACCCATGGTAAAAAAATTGTCCCGGTTCCGAGAATCGGCAGTGCATCAACGAAACCAATTACAATACCTAACAGCAATGCATACGGATTTTTCATAATAAATAATCCAACACAGCAAATCACACAGGTTATGGCCATAATTATAAGCTCTGTTTTAAGATAATTTCCAAGAACCGTTTTAAGACGTCTGCCAAGATAAATTATCTCTTTTCCGAAAATATTCTTCTTAACCGAACTTCTTATGGAGGACATATCTCCGGAAATAAATACGGTTGCCATTATAAAAACCGCCACTCCCGTAAACACCATGGTAAAACCTGAAATATAACCCGGAGAATTATCTAAAACTCCGGAAACGATTTTTTCATTTATTACCTTTATATCCATATTAAGGTTAAACGGCAGCTTATATTCTTCGATTTTGTTAATGAAATCATACACCTGCTTAACAAGTATTTTTCCTCCATAACATACAAACAGACATAGCAATGCCATTGCCGCAATAACAATTACAAGCGTTCCTATGCTTCTTTTTATGTGGCACTTATTCTCAAGAAAAGTCACAGGTCTGTCCACCAGTACCGAAATAATCAATGCAATAATAAATGGTGCCACAACCGGAAGCATATATTTGAATACAATGTATATAACGCCGCTTACCACGGCAAAAACACTGAGAATCTTTAGTTTAGTTATATAATCTCTGCTCATACTGGAAGTATCAACAGATTATTCATTAATATTCAGTTATAAACGAAAAATTTCACTTTCAGGTTCTGCTTCCACAGTTATTCTGTCTGCTCCCACAGGATTTTTGAATGAAAGATGATATGCAAAAAGTGCAGGTGAAACATCTCTTCTGTTCCTGAAATCACTGTTATATTTGATATCACCATAAAGCGGATATCCGTGGTGGCTGAATTGTACTCTTATCTGATGATGTCTGCCGGTAAGAAGCCGCACCCTCATCAGTGAATATTTTTCGCCGTCAATTGTTTTTTCTCCAAGCTTTTCGTATAACAAAACCGCTTTTTTACTGCCCTTGGTATCCTTGTCTGTGACAGTTGATATATTATTCTTACCGTCTTTCAGAAGGTAATCTGTAAATTCTCCTTTATCACAAGGGCTTCCTTTAACAAGAGCATAGTAATTTTTTTCTATGCCATGTTCTCCCGATACAGCACTTAGTCCTGCCGCTGCCTTCTTATTTTTTGCAAAAAGCACAAGTCCTCCCACAGGCTTATCCAGCCTGTTAATAATGGCTGCATAAGCAGGCTCGTTTTGTTCCGTTCTGTGGGTAAGAACGTAGCTCACAAGGTCCTGTTCAAAGGTTCTGTCTGACTGGGATGGCATCCCTACAGGCTTATTACATACAATTATATTATCATCTTCATAAACAATTATGTCTTTTTTCATAATTACACCTTAAAGCGGTATCCCACACCCCATATTGTCTCTATATACTGAGGTTTGGAAGTATCATACTCTATTTTTTCTCTTATTTTCTTAATATGGACCGTTACCGTGGCAATATCTCCTATTGATTCCATATCCCATATATTTCTGAATAGTTCGTCTTTGCTGAACACTTTATTAGGGTTACTTGCAAGAAATAGCAAAAGGTCAAATTCCTTGGTTGTAAAAACTTTTTCTTCATTGTTGACAAATACCCTTCTGGCTGTCTTGTCAATCTTAAGTCCCCTTATCTCCAGTACATCATTCTGTGGTACAGTGGATGCCACAAGCCGGTCATACCTTGCAAGATGTGCCTTTACCCTGGCAACAAGTTCACTTGGGCTGAAAGGTTTTGTAATGTAATCATCAGCACCGAGGCCAAGACCTCTTATCTTATCGATATCGTCTCTTTTTGCCGATACCATAATTATAGGTATATTCTTTTCCTTACGGATAGCTTTACATATTTCAAAACCATCTTTGCCCGGCAGCATGACATCAAGTATGCAAAGTACGTAATCTCCTTTAAGAGCCATACTTTCTCCTGTCTCTCCGTCGCTCGCAATATCAACTTCATAGTCGCTTAATTCAAGGTAATCCTTCTCCAATTCGGCAATACTTATCTCATCCTCTACTATCAGTATTCTGCTCATCTTTATCCTCCTTATATCTGTCAAGAATTATTTTTATTGTGGTCTTTTCATATGGAATACTTTCCGCTGTTATGCTTCCACCGTGGTCTATTATTATTTTCTTCACAATTGAAAGTCCTATTCCGCTTCCGCCTGTTCTTGAATTTCTTGAAGTATCGCTTCTGTAAAAGCGGTCAAATATATGGCCAATGTCCTTTTCGGAAATTCCTTTTCCGTTATCGCTTATATCAATGTGAACGTCATCTCCTTCATTATAAAGATGAACTTCCACAACTCCATTGTTAATTTCCATATACTTCATAGAATTATTAATAATGTTATTGATTACACGCTTAAACTGCTCAGGATCGGCTACAATGGCTGTCTCTTTATCAAGTTCATTAATATATTTTAATTCAATATTCCTGCTTTCAAGGTCAACACCAATCTCATCTATGCAGTCATTAAAATATTCCGTAAGATTTAACTTGATAAAATTATAATTAATCTTATCTGAATCAACCTTCGCATAAAATGTCAGCTCATTAATGAGATTATCCATATCACACGCCTTGGTATAAATTGTTCTTATATACCGGTCCATTTTTTCATCTGTATCTGCAACGCCATCCATTATTCCTTCAACATAGCCCTTAATCGCCGTTATCGGTGTCTTAAGGTCATGTGAAATATTACTTATAAGTTCCTTACTTTCAGAATCCCTGCGCACATTTTCTTCAGCATTATATTTAAGGCGCTTCCTCATATTATCGAAATCCTTGCATAATTCGGCAAATTCATTATTGCCCTCCACATCCATATCAAAATCAAGATTGCCGTTCTTGATATTATTGGTTGCAAGCCTCAATTTGTTAATAGGTCTTACAGTGGAACGATATATCCACATTGTGAAAGCACCGCTCGTCAGAATCAAAATAATTATCACGGATATCATTGTATCAAAAAGAAGTTTTTTAATCTGTGGCAGAATCTCCGCAAAACTAATAACAAAATATACTGTTCCGTATGTATGGCTGTCTATCATATATGATACTCTGCTTGCCAACACATTAAAATCTCTTAGATAAGCCGACCTTATTTCGGAATCGTGATTCTGACTTTCAATCAGCTTCGCCCTTAACTCATCACTGATTTCTTTTCCTTGATACATAATGTCATTATCCTCTATGACCACTATATACGCATTACGCTTTGAAATTCTGTTATTAATCGCATTCAGATAATTTAAATCTCTTAATTTAGAGGGATTATCTTCTGCGGTCTGCCTGATTTCTTCATACTCCTGCCTGCACATCTCATTAGATAAGAGAACAGGATTCATAAGTGCATCATAAGATATGTTCTGTATACCATATTTTTCCTGTATTCTGTGAAGCTGTATCTTAGTAATACTAAAAAGAACGGTTCCAAAGAGAGCAACAGGCAATATTATTAAAAAGCCAAATGATATCTTTAACTTAGTGGAAAGTCTCATTTAAGTGTCTCCTAAAAAAAATAAATCCGGATAAACTGTACCCGGATTTATTTTATCATAATATGCTCACTTACATTATAAATATTTTCTTAAATTTTCAACTTTATCAAGCTGTTCCCAAGGAAGATCTACATCTGTACGTCCAAAATGTCCGTAAGCGGCTGTCTGCTTGTAAATAGGTCTTCTAAGGTCAAGCATCTTAATAATACCATTCGGTCTGAAGTCAAAGTTTTCCCTGAGAATTTCAACAAGTCTGCTGTCACTAAGCTTGCCTGTTCCGAATGTATTAATGTTAATTGATGTTGGATGAGCTACTCCGATAGCATAAGAAAGCTGAATCTCACATCTGTCAGCAAGTCCTGCCGCAACAAGGTTCTTTGCAGCATATCTGGCTGCATAAGCTGCGGAACGGTCAACCTTTGTGCAGTCCTTACCCGAAAAAGCACCGCCGCCGTGTCTTGCTGCTCCGCCGTATGTATCTACAATAATCTTACGTCCTGTAAGTCCTGAATCTCCGTTAGGTCCTCCGATAACAAAACGGCCTGTAGGATTAATAAAAATTTTAGTATCGTCATCAATCATCTTTCCGTCAACGACTTCGTCGATAACATACCTGCGGATGTCCTCATGAATCTGCTCCTGTGATACATCTGCCGCATGCTGTGTTGATACAACGATTGCATCAAGTCTTACAGGCACATTATTCTCATCATATTCAACCGTTACCTGTGTCTTTCCGTCAGGTCTCAAATATGGAAGGGTTCCATTTTTACGAACCCTGGCAAGCTGCATTGCAAGCTTCTGTGCCAATGCTGCAGAATATGGCATATACTCAGGTGTCTCATTGGTAGCATAACCGAACATCATACCCTGATCGCCTGCGCCGCCTTCTTCGTCAGTCTCCTCACCTGTCTTAACCTCAAGTGCCTTATCAACACCCATTGCGATGTCTGCCGACTGTTTATCAAGTGCAACCATGACCGCACATGTATTTCCGTCAAATCCTTTATCCGAACTGTCATATCCGATTCCTACAACAGTATCTCTTACTATCTGTGTAATATCTACATTAGCTTTGGTAGTAATTTCACCCATTACAAGTACAAAGCCTGTATTGGTACATGTCTCACAGGCAACCCTTGAATATGGGTCCTGTGCATATAAAGCATCAAGTACGGCATCCGATATCTGGTCACATATCTTATCAGGATGTCCTTCAGTTACCGATTCAGAAGTAAATAAAAATTTCTCCATTTGTTTCTCCTTTCAGATTTACCTTAGATAAAATTAATAAAAAAGAGTCCATTTAATTTCTCAATGGACTCGATTAACTCTGACTAAACCTAATCCACTTATTGCTCGAATACTTTCGCTCAGGTTGGCACCTTCCGCCAAGGGGGTTGCCGTGACTTCACAGATCCTATGTATCTCCATCACTCTGAATAAGCAGTTTAATTTATATGAACTTCTTTTGCCTGTTCATTCTATATCTTATATCAGGATAAGTCAATATATTTTTTATTAATTAATAATTTTTCCATCCTCAATACGGATTATCCTGTCTGCATAAGCTGCAACATTAGGATCATGGGTTATGAGAATAATTGTTTTTCCCATTTCATGCACCTTCTTAAAGACCTCCATTATCTCTTTTCCCGTTGTCTGGTCAAGTGCTCCCGTAGGTTCATCCGCAAGAAGGAGTTCATTATCTCCCGCAAGTGCTCTTGCGATTGCCGTTCTTGTCTGTTCTCCGCCGGATATATGTATAGGAAGCTTTTTGGCAAGGTGTGCTATTCCCACCGCCTCCATTTTTTCTTCTATTATCTTTTTGCGTTCTTTCTTGCCGACGTTCATTGAAAGGAGGGGCATTTCAATATTTTCTGCCACGGTGTAATACTTCATGAGTGCCGCATTCTGAAACACGAAACTTACATGGTCACGCCTGAAAATATTAAGTCTGCCCATTGACATATCATGTACTGCTTCGTCATTGTAATAATACTCTCCCGACGTAAGCTTATCCATTCCTCCCAGTATATGTAAAAGTGTGGATTTACCCGAGCCTGACGCTCCCATTATTGCCACAAATTCACCGTCTTTTACTTCAAGATTTATATCCTTTAATGCGTTGGTTACAACCCCGCCTTCTGTATAATCTTTTTTTACATGTATTAATTTAATCATATTATTGCTCCTTCTTTATTATTGAAATTACAGGCTTATGCAGCATTGCCGCTAACATAACCGTTATCATTATTATGGTAAGGACAACTACTGCTGCAAACGAATACGCTCCGTATATAAATACAGTCTTCAGGTTACATCCCAGTATTACCCCGTAAATCAGCCATTCTGCCGCAAATGCCAGTACAACTCCGATAAGAACAGCCATTCCCAGTTCCTTAATAAGCATTTTAAGAATTACCGTTTTCTTGGAGCCTGTCGACCACAGAATCATAATGTCTGCTTTCTTTCTGTTCATATATAGACGTATAGCTTCAAATACCGCAAATAGACAGAAGGCTGCTGCAAGATAACATACGAATTTTTTAATGATCTGATATGGCATACTTCTTATGTCATTCTTTTCATCTTCCACATATGCTTCATTTGAGCCTGAAACATTAACAACCTCTACGATACCGTTTTCCCTGCACCATTCTTTCATAAGTTCGATATCATGTTCAACTACGCCCGGCCTGTCTGAAGCAAAATATACTGTAATAGCCCCTTCATGTACCATATAATCAGCCAGAATTCTATGTAAATCAGTCTTTCCCCTTTCTGATATAACATCATAAGGTATATAAATTCCGTTATTAAGCTGTAAATGGTTACTGCTTACAATTCCTGCCACATCATATTCTACTGAATCAATTTGCACCTTACCGTCACTCCAGTATCCGTTATACGAGTTACCGATATATATGCCTTTTTCACTGCAATTTTTAGTATCAATGATATATGGCAATTCCTCATTATATGCTATTATCACATCACAGCTTACACCTATCATTCCGTCATTCATGCTGCAATATACCAATGGAAATACAACATTGCCTTCAAATTCCGGAAGGTTATCTAACAGATAGTCAAGGTCTTTTTCTGCTTTTTTTTCCATCTCTATTCTTTCTGAACTATCATAAGGACCCTCCTTCTTATCCAAATATTTAAGGTCCTTAAGTTCCATATATTCATAATCGGAATATTTTTCCGATGTAAGGGAAACCTTAACATATTTATCAAGGAGTTCCACAAGATTCATACTTACAATAATAGTCACCGCAATGGCAACAATTACAGAAAATTTAATTACAAAATCTCTTTTTAACCATCTCATATTACAGTTCCCCCTTTACAAGTTTTACCGGTTCGGTTCTGGCTATTTTGAGAAGCGGAACAATTATGGATACCGTAACAATAAGTATTCCCACACCGATTATTACCGGGTATATATTAAGTGTGATTATTCTGTTGCTTATTCTGTGAGATATTGCCGTATTCTGGAAATTTTCGCTAAACATTATGAATCTGCATCCAAGATTGATAACCAGTATGGCAAAAATTTCTGAATATATCAGCTTAATAAGGTTCTGCCATATAAGTATCCACATGATGTCCTTCTTGGTAGCCTTATTGGTAAGCCATATACCATACTCTTCACTCCTTGTAAGTATATTGCTAACCTGTGAGACAAGAAGGACTATTATGCATGAACTTCCAAGAAGAATTGCTGCTATTACAAGATACTTTAATGCTTTAGTTATATTTTTTTCCATATATGCAATTGATTTATCTACATTGGTTATTGTACATGTCGCATTACATCTTGCATATTCTTCCACAATCTGTTTTCTGATATTCTCAAAGGAATCAACCGAAGGGTCACAGTAGAAATAGCCATCATACGATATGGGCATCAGTCCACCGATTTCAATTACTCCATATTCAAGGGAATATGCTCCATCCTGAGTTACGGTACTTGTAACATTTTGTGCCGGTATGGCAGAATCCTCAGAAAAATATCCTGCCACAACATAGTCCCAGTTTTTCTGTGTATAATGTTCTCCTAATCCGGTTATTGATTTATATTTCTCTGAAAGATATAGTCTTATTCCCGGTGTATTATCAAGTTCTTCCTGTGGAATGGATTCTGTCATACGGATATTATACAAGGCCAAATCCGGTCCGAATACCCAGAATACCTCAACTCCGTCTGTGATTTCACCTATCTTATGTCCGCCTTGGACTTCATTAAGAAAATTAATACACTCCGTTGTGTTACATGATATCTGTGGATGATAAAATCCTGTCATCCCATCAATTTTGGATATATCAGGAACATCATTGCCCGAAGCAGACAATAGATAATATACATCCTCCATAGGCTTGGCAAAGCTTTCTTCAACTCTCATCCTGTAACTGTAGCTCGATTTATATTGATATATAACGAGTCCCAATATGACAAAAGTAAGTGCCATAAGAAATGTACTCATTCTGAAAGAAAACAACTGTTTTACACACATATCATGTGCTATTTTTATTCTGTTCTTTGTTTTCACAAATAATCCTCCAAACATATTTTTATTGGGGCAAACACCGGGTTAAATTATTAATCTAAAGTAAATTTATCGTCTATATGGTTATACTTTGTTCCAAACTCCAAATTCACATTAATTTTTTTTACATAGTCCTTGTGCTGTTCCGTATTAATCTGATGATTACTTGCCGCATAATCTTTTACCAGATTTCCATCGTAATGGTTTTTAGTGGATATCATCAATGTTCCAACCTCATCATTGGGTGCCCTAAAAAAATTATAATTTGAATCTACAGATAAACGCGACAATCCCTTATCTGCCCCACCTATGTGTCCATAATAGGTTATTACACTCTTAAACAATCCATTTCTCACAGAAAATGATACATTCCCATAAAAATTAGCATCCATTCTTTTATGTTCTATATTCCATCCTTTTGAACTGTCCGCTGCCACGCTTACTGCTGTGCAGATAATTAATGCTATGGCAACTATTATACCTCTGATTTTTCTACCTTTAATCATTTGATAGTTCTCCTTCCGTTTTTTAAATATTTATATCATACCTGATGTCTGCCCCCGGTATTATTAATATCACTTACAAACATAAAGGGATAAAAATCTCTTGTCAACCCGCTTTGCATAAATGGATGGAATTCATGCATAAACGGTAGTAACATTGCTGTTTTGTAATAAAAAACATCAGGAACATACAGTTCCCGATGCTGTAATATAGCCTTCATTTTCTTTTTTTAATTATTATAATTCCGGTTGCTATAATGACAACCCCCGCGGCAATTCCTAGGGTTCTCCACTGCTTTGCACTTATCCTGTTAAGATTGAAACATCTGACATTAATCCACATCTGGTTAATCCTGTCATTTGCCTCATTGTCAAAATATTGCATGACCGCACTTCTCTTTATGACATCCATCTGCGGATACTGTGCTGACAGTTGTCTGTCCGCCTGTTCCGGATTAATGGTAAGGATATAATTTTCATCCTCATCATCTCCTGCAAAGAAAAATCCCACAGGATATTCAATAACATCTGTGTCATCCTCTTCTGCTCCGTAACAATAATCCACATATTCATACACTAAGGGATTATCCCCACCGGAAATTACAGAGGTATATCCGATATAATTCATATTTCTTACCACATTATCAGACCTTGACAGAAAATTTATGAAGCTCTGCGCTGCATGCTTTTTATCATCATTTCCTTTTATGCCGGATTTAAGCATTACCCATCCGTCAAACCACAGATTGGTACATTCCTCAGGGGTTCCCCAGTTAAGATACACATCATTTTCTTCCGACTGGTCCATCGCAAATACACCATCGCCTGACCATTGAAGGCTGGCAACAACTTTACCGCTTATAAGATCCGCCTTACCGCTGTCTGTTTCAAAAGAATATACATTTTGTCTTATGTCTTTTAATCGTTCTTCAGCCTCATCTATAATGCTTTCATCGGTATCATTCATTTCATAAAGAAGGTTTTTTTGATAATCCTTACTATTAACAAATGAATCATCTAAAAGCAAATCTTTTTTAAGAATTGCGATTGTTGGAAAAAGAGCGTCCCTGACATTATCCTTAATTGTTACCTGTCTGTTAAATTTAGGATTAAGCAGCAAAGACCATGTAGAGGCCTCTTCTTTTGTAACGACCTCCGGATTGTATACAAATCCCGTTATTCCCCACATATAACCCGCTGCATATCTTGACCAGCTTTCGCCGTTAATTTCATTCTCGTTAAAAACAGAGTTGATATACGGTGATACACCTTTTACATAATAATTCAATTCATTACCGGTATCAAAAAAATCCTCCGACAGAGGCTCCAGCTTATCTTCTGCCATAAGTTTCATAATCATATAGTCTGACGGACATATAAGGTCAAAACTATCTCCCAGGGTAAGCTGGCTGTATAATTCCTCATTGGTTCCAAAGCAGGAATATTCAACCTTTACTCTTTTACCATAGGTTTCATAATACCAGTCTTCAAAATCTTTTATCATACTCTGTTTTCCAAAAACAGTACCATCCTCCAGTTCGATTACTTCGTCATCAGACCAGCCGCCTTCATCTATGTATTCTTCCCAACTACACACACGAAGCCTGATTACATCATCTGCTGCTTTTACATCATTAATACAAAATAAAGGCAGAATGCCCAATATAACCGCAAGACAGAAAGCTGAAATTCTACACATTAACTTTTTCATCGGTATTTCCCTCCTTCCTTGCACTTATAATGTTATTGGCAATAACGATTATAAGAATTATAAGGAATATCAGCGTTGACAATGCCCATAATGCGGTCTTGATTTCTGTATGTGAACCTCTTGTGGCATTGTAAACATAAGTGCTTATTGTATCAAAGGTTGCCGGCTTGGTATATGTTGTTATAAAGTAATCATCCAACGAAAGAGTAAATGCCATAAAAAATCCCGATACAATTCCCGGAAGAAGCTGTGGAATTACAACCTTAAAAAGAGCCTGTCCCGGACCTGCGCCAAGGTCCAATGCCGCCTCGTAAAGACTGTGATCCATCTGCTTAAGTCTTGGCATTACTGACAGATATACAAAAGGCGTGGATAACACAACATGTCCTGCCACCAGTGGAACATAACTTTCCTTGCTGATTCCAAGCACAACAATCAGAAATACACAAATGGAGAAACCTGTAACAACGTCCGCATTAACCACAGGAATCTGGTTAAATGTCGTTACAACCGTTCTAGGTGTTTTCTTTGAATAAAAAGCACCTATTGCACCAAATGTTCCCAGTAACATGGCAATTGCTGCAGAACCTGCCGCTAAAATCAACGTGTCCTTAATCATTTTCAGCAATTCAGGAGTCGTAAACAATACTTTATAATTATTAAGTGAAAATCTGCCCGATGCTCCGATAATCGCGGTATCCGTAAAACTGTATACTGCTAACACAATAATCGGAAGATACATAAAAACAACAGCAATAATAAGCCATGAGGCTTTAAGTATTTTCTTTATCATAATACAGCCTCCTTATTTTCTTCTTCACTGAAACCATTGGTGGCTATTGTGATAATAAGAATTATCACTAATAATACAATGGAAATCATTGAACCGCTGTTCCAGTTATATGCGTGGAAATAGCTTCCTATCAGGCTTCCCATAATATATGTACTGTTATAAAGCATATCCAGCACTACATAATTGGTCATTGCAGGTAAAAATACCATCGTAACACCGCTTATTATTCCTGGAACCGATAAAGGAAGCGTCACCTTTATAAAAGTCTGGCAGGCGTTGGCACCAAGGTCTCCTGCCGCCTCCAGAAGATTTTTATCCAGCTTACTTATGGTATTGTATAAAGGAATGATCATAAACGGAAGGAAATCGTAAGTCATTCCGATTATTGTATTCATAAACGGATGAAATGCAAGATTCCCTTCAATAAATGTGAGAATTTCTTTAAGTGCCGCAATTCTTAATGTAAAATTAATCCACATAGGGGTTATAAAAATCAATAACATTACTGATTTTCTTTTCATATTGCTTCTTGCCAGTATATACGCAACAGGGTACGCAATCACAAGGCATACAACAGTTGTTGTCAACGCAATAACCAGACTGTAACACAACGTTCCTATTGTATTGCTGTCGGTAAAAAATCCCGCGAGGTTACTTAATGTAAATTCTCCCTGTCCGTTTGTAAATGCATAATAAAACACAACCAGAAGCGGAGCTATAACAAAAAATATCAGAAAAGCCACATAAGGAATACACAATTTTTTCCTTGAAAATCGAATTTGCATATCAGTCCTCCTGCTTCAGTTTTAATTCTATACTTTCTTTAGGTATAATTACACTTACATAATCATCCTCATTCCAGAGATATTCATCGTGAAGATGGATATCCTCTTCATTTTTGGTTCTTACTACATAGTGATAATGGTCGCCTTTATAAATAAGCGAAATAATATGTCCCGTAGTTCCGCCTGCTTCAATATCATCGCTCATAGTAATATCCTTAATAGGCACATTTACACTGACCTTTACTCCGGCAGTCTCAATTTCCTTGCCATTGCTGTCAACAAGTGTATTGTTTTCATCAATCCTTGAACCCGGATATAATTTCGTAACGTCACATTCAAATTCTCCGTCCGCAAACAGAACTGTATAATCCTTTGTAAGTTCCCCGTCAAACTTGTTCCGGTTCATATCGGCAGGAATTACATGTATTCCGTCAGGTTCTATATTAATGCCTATAGTATCACCCACCACAGCATTTCTTGTGCTCTGGATAACAATTTCATTAGCACCGGCCTCAACGGTAATCTCATAGTTCATACCTTTGAAAATAACAGATGTGACATCTCCCACAACAGCACCGTCTTTCGCTTCTGTCATTATAACGTCTTCCGGTCTTACAACAACATCCACTCTTGAGCCTACCGACATATCATCAAGACATTCAAATTCGACGCCACAGAATTCAACCCTCTTATTACCTGTCATTCTTCCGCTGAAAATATTGCTTTCACCGATAAAATCGGCGACAAATACATTCTTTGGTTCATTATAAATCTCCTCAGGAGTTCCGACCTGCTGTATCATTCCGTCAGACATTACAACAACTTTATCGGACATGGTAAGTGCCTCCTCCTGGTCATGTGTAACGTATATAAATGTAATACCCAGTTCTTTATGCATAGCTTTCAGTTCTAACTGCATTTCTTTACGCATCTTAAGGTCTAATGCTCCGAGGGGTTCATCAAGGAGTAGTATTTCAGGTTCATTTACTATGGCTCTTGCTATGGCGATTCTTTGCTGCTGTCCTCCCGAAAGAGTTGTAACATTTCTTTTTTCAAAACCCTCAAGGTCAACGACTTCAAGAGCATGTCTTACTTTTTCAGCAATTTCTTTTCTGGTATACTTATTCTGAAGTTTAAGTCCAAATGCAATATTGTCAAAAATATTGAGATGCGGAAATAATGCATATCTTTGGAATACCGTATTAATTGGTCTTTTGTTAGGCGGAAGTTTGCTTATATCCTCTCCATTTAAAAGGATTTTACCTTCAGTAGGAATGTCAAATCCCGCAATCATTCTGAGCGTAGTTGTTTTTCCGCATCCTGATGGTCCTAAAAACGTAACAAATTCACCTTTTCTGACTTCAAGGTTAAAATCTTCAACGGCTGTAAAATTGTCTTCATAGCGTTTGGTAATTCCTTTTAATTCGATAATATTTCCTGTCACATTTTTTTCCATCTGCATATTCTCCTGTCTCTTATTGTATGCCATTTTATCTGTTACTTCAGAATTGCTTTCTTTATACACAAAAAAAAGCAATCAAGGTTGCTTTCGTTCCTTGACTGCTTTGTCTTTCGTTCCCTGCTATATGAATTATGATACTGAAAACTCAAATAACTTAATATCTTTTTCGCATTCTGCTTTGATAATATTAGCCCCGATTCCGCGAAGCTTTTCATCAAAGTCTTCGTATCCTCTTTCTATAAACTTAATATCATCAACATAGGTATAACCTTCTGCCATCATACCGGCTATAACAAGTGCAGCTCCGGCTCTGAGATCCGGTGCAGCCACCTGAGCTCCCGTAAGACGTTCGCATCCTGTAATAATCGCCGTATTTCCCTCAACCTTGACGGTTGCACCCATTCTCGACAGTTCATCAACATACTTAAAACGGTTCTCCCATATACTTTCGGTAACAATACTTGTTCCCTCAGCACATGAAAGAATTACTGCCATCTGTGGCTGCATATCCGTAGGAAATCCCGGATAAGGTAATGTCTTAATATTGGTATGGGTTAATTTGGTATTGCTTCTGACACGTATTGCATCATCATATTCTTCTATTTCACATCCCATTTCAACTAACTTGGCTGTTATGGCTTCAAGATGTTTTGGTATAACATTATTAATCAGGACATCCCCGCCTGTTGCCGCTGCCGCAACCATAAAGGTTCCTGCTTCAATCTGGTCAGGTATTATAGAATAGCTTGTTCCATGAAGCTTATCAACACCCTTAATTCTTATAACATCTGTACCGGCACCCTTTATGTTGGCTCCCATACAGTTAAGACAGTTAGCCACATCTACAACATGGGGCTCTTTGGCTGCATTTTCAATTATTGTATTGCCGTCAGCAAGACATGCCGCCAGCATAACATTAATTGTCGCTCCTACCGAAACAACATCCATATAAATATGACTTCCGGTAAGATTATCGGACTGTGCATGAATCATGCCATGTTCTATCTCTACCGTTGCTCCAAGTGCCTTAAAGCCCTTGATATGCAAATCTATAGGTCTGCTTCCTATATTGCAGCCTCCCGGAAGAGCAACTTCTGCGTTGCCAAGTTTTCCTAATAATGCGCCTAACAGATAATAAGACGCTCTAATCTTCTTGATATATTCATAATCAACTGTTGTTGAGTAAATTGTACTGCCGTTAATCTTATATGTGTGTTTATCAACTCGTTCAACGATTGCTCCGATTTCTTTAATCGCATCAAGAACAATTCTTGTATCCCTGACATCAGGGACATTTTCTATAGTAACCGGTTCATCAGACATTATTGCCGCTGCAAGTATTGCAAGTGCAGCATTCTTGGCTCCGCTTACGAGAACCTCGCCTGTAAGACGGCTACCGCCTTTGATAACATACTGTTCCATTTTGCACCTCAATATAAATATCTTGTGACACGTTTATATATTATAGCATAAATGTTTCTTTTGTAAACTAATTATTAAATATTTCCATCAACGCATTTACGATATAATCATTCTCTTCGTCAGACTTTACTGAGAGACGTACATAATTGCCCTTGTTAAGCCCTTCTTTTGATGCAAGATTCTTAATTAGAACGTTATATCTATTAAGAAGTATATCTGCAAGCTCTGTCGATGTCACACTGTTTTCTATATGACACATGACATAATTTGCCTGTGAAGGGTATACCTTAAAACCTTTTATTTTACTGAGTTTGTCAAGATATCTCCTTCTGACCTCTTTAAATTTTTCCATTGCTTCATAATAATCATCACGGTACTTTTCTATTATCTGGAGATAATATTCTGCAAAGGAATTAATATTCCAGATTGCCACATCTTTTTTCATGAAGGCAATGAGGTCTGTATCGGCTGTGGCTATTACTCCAAGTCTTAGTCCTGCAACACCAAAAGATTTGGAAATGCTTTTTAAAACAATTAACGACGGATGATTAAGCAATACTTCCATATCAAGTAATGTATGCCACTCATCATCTTCAACAAAATCAATGAATGACTCATCAACTATCAGTTGTCTTCCCTTGCTGCGGCACCAGTCTTCCAATCTCAAAATATCTTTTTTGCTTATAAAATGTCCCGATGGATTGTCTGGATTAACAAGGACGATTGCGGAAATATCTTTACCTTCGTAATAGCTCATTATATCGTCAACAGAATAATCAAAATCCTTATCAACGACATAATATGGTATAACTTCTACATCTTTTTTTCTGTGTGGATATTCTTCAAAAGTAGGGTAAACCATTCCTATGTTACCGCTTATATTTTCCATAAGTGATTTAATAAGTTCCGCTGTTCCATTTCCTACACATATATTTTCGGTTCTCACGCCAAAAAAATGTCCTGCCAAAAGACTGTTTACTGCCATTCCTGATGGATATTCCCTTACAAGGACATCAAAGTTGGATTTCATCTCATTCATGAATCTCTCATTAGGAAAATATGGATTAACAAGATAACAGAAATCTCTCATCGCAGGGTATCTCCAGTATCCTCCGTATCTCTGAAGATATTTACGTACCTTTTCATTTCCGTCTGCAAACATTGACTCTGCAATATCCATATCCTGAATATCATTAATCTCATACCACTGTTCTTCATCAAGAATTTCGGCAGGTATCTTTTTCTCCACATCAAGATCAATCACTTTAAGGAGGGACTCGTATAAATTATTGTCTTTGTTCTTTTTAACATATTCATTAAGATATGTCATATATTTTTCTGAAACATATCGTTTTTTGAATTTGTATATACTAACTATTTTATGATAATAACTTGGATCTATTCGCTTAACTTCTTCATCATCAACAAAATATACAATATTATTATCTTTGTCGAGTTTAACGATTGAGCCATCCATCCATGGTCTCGGTCTTGCGACAAATGTACCGCATCCATTATCAACGGCTAACATCTTTTCGATAACCCTGTCTTCAAATATCATATCTGACTCAAGAACCAATGAATCCATTTCCTCAAGGAATTCTCTTGTAAGCCATAATGAGTATATATTATTAGTATGCCGGTAATCAGAATTATCTACAAAAACAACCGGTGTATTAATTCTGAGATTCTGTACATAGTCCTTAAGAATATCACCCTTGTATCCTGTAACAATTATTATCCTGTCCATACCATACCTGTCAAGCTGTCTTAACATTCTCTCAATAAGGGTTATTCCATTAATCTTTACCATACATTTGGTACATTCTTTTGTCAGCTCACCTAAACGGCTTCCCAACCCTGCTGCTAATATAATTGACTGCATCCTTCAGTCTCCTCCGCACTAATCGTTGTATCCGTTTTTAATCCATTTAACGGCATTTTCATAATCATTCATTGTGTCGATTTCTCTTGTTCTGATATATTCCATTTCAATAGGAAGTACAGATTCAAGCATGTCACATACATGTCTGTCTCCGGGTATAAGTCTGTCAGTATATACCTGTGCAAGGCCTGTCCATTCATAACTTCCTTCTTCTCTTGAAAACCCTGTACATAACTCTTTGCCGTTTTCCTTAATGGTCTTCATCAGCATAGGATTATCCGTTCCGATTTTAGTTCCACATGCACATTCCTTATCACTGTGCATAATCCTCATTAAATCATCCGGGTGCACGAGAAGATCTCCGTCAAGTGAGACGACCATTTCCCTTGCATGCTTTATACCGAGGGAAAAACTTCCACCTGTTCCCGTATTTCTATAGTTATGGTTAAACACAAAAAGAATATCCTTGCGGTAATTGTTCACAACTTCAATAACTTTTTCCATCTGATAGCCCACAACAATTCTTATATCATCAAAGTCTTTTAAGAGTTCCAGCTGTCTTAATATTAAAGGCTTTCCTTCAATATCTATCAGTGCCTTGGTTGTTCCTATACCAAGTCTTGTTCCCATTCCGGCACAGCTTATAACAATTGTTTTAGAAACTGACATAACTTATCCTCCGAATACGCAGCATGTGTTGCTGATTTTAATACAGCGGGAGCAATATCCCTCACTCCGCCAAAACCAATACCGATTTCTGCCGCAGCAATCATATCGGCATCATTATTTCCGTCGCCAATCGCGACAAACGGTTTATCAAAACTGTTTACAACCGTCGCCTTATCAATTACCTGTATATCTCCAACAATCCGGTCATTCTTAACCTCTGCCTTTGAACAATAGAAAGAATGACCTACTCCTAATTTTTTCATAAGGTCTTCAATCCATATATCAAGATTGCCGGTTATTACATAGCATCTGTCGCTATTCTGTCTTATAAATGCGGCAACCTGCTCATTAAGAGGAATATTTTCAACTATTTTTCTGACCTTTGATACCGGTATATCCTTCAAAATACTGACTCTTTCACGAAAGCTTCTTTCAAAAGGAATCTCTCCTCTCATAGCTCTTTCTGTCAGTTCTCTCATTTCTTTATCTTTTCCAATTTCAGCAGAAATTTCCGGCAGGATTTCCACTTTGGTTATTGTTGCGTCCAAATCGAACAGGAATACATACTCGCTCATCCCAATCCTCCAATTTTTAAACATATAAGATGATATTAACATTTTATTACCATATAGGCAAGTATCCATCTATAAAAAAACTCCCGGAATTCTTCCCGGGAGTTAAATGTCTATTATAAATTAAAATATATAATTAAGCGGATTAACTGACTGACCGTTGATTCTGATTTCAAAATGCAGATGTGGTCCTGTGCTGTATCCTGTATTACCTGAGTATGCAATAACCTGTCCCTGTGTAACTGTCTGTCCATAGGTTACAGCTATTGAATTCAGATGACCATATCTTGTCATGCTGCCGTCCGAATGACGTATATCAACGCAATATCCGTAATTGCCATACCAGCCTGCCATAGTTACAACACCTGTGGATGATGCTCTTACAGATGTTCCGACCGGTACTGCTATGTCAACACCGTTGTGCATACCATTAATTGGTGCAGGTCTGTATCCCCAATTAGATGTAACATATGTAGAATATACCGGATTAATATATGTAGGAGGTGTTAATGTGCCTCTCTCTATAATCTTAGGTACTGATTCTGTACTGATTTCCTGTTTAATAATTTCTCTTGAAGATTCTGTTCCGTTCACATAAGTAACAAGTGCTACAACCGAACGTTTCCCTTCTGAACCCTGCTGGATAACATTCTCTGTTCCAACGTATAATGTATCGTTGTCCACATACTGCACAGGTGCATTATATGACTCACTGTAAGATTTCTCTTCAACAACTTTGACTGAAACTTCTGATGCAGGCACTGTTATTGTGAGGACATCGCCTTCATATATTGCGGTATCTACCGTAAATCCTTCATTCAGTGCTATCAATTCATCAAGTGAAAGACCGTTATCCCTCGCTATTGATGAAAGGCAGTCTCCCGAAGCAACAACATAGGTCTCCTTCTCTGCGTGTTCTTTAGTAACAAGTTCATATGCCTCATCTACACTGACAACATCTCCGGAATTACTCTTTGTCGCTATAACTTCTATATTTTCAACAAAACCTATCGAAAGTACGCCGTCTTTATATGATGTACTCTCTGCTTTTTTTGCAGCCGACTCGCTCACTGAACCATCTTCAGCCAAAAGCACCTTAGCTGCTTCATTAAGCTGCTTGTCCGCTGAAACAAAATTTATCTTATACGAACTGTATATTCCGTTATCTTCTTCATTAATGACAATTGAGAAATTAGATGTATCCGCATATCTGCTCTTAACGCGTTCAAGCAATTCCACAACATCATCAAGGGATGCAAGAGTTACGGTAAAATCATCAATTCTCACTGTATATGCTGTTACCTGTTCGGATGGAACGCTCGCTTCTGTTGAAAGAGAATTATAAATCTTTTCCGTCATCTGTTCCTTGGAATAAACAGCACCTCCGCTTGTCTGCTCGTTAAGCTGCATATCAGCTTCCACAAGCACAAGTCCTTCACTCTCTGAATCAAGAAGATTCCTTGCATCTAGCAAGGCATTTTCTGCTACCTGTGAGTCACTTACATATCCAAGTTCATTGCCGTTAAGCACTACCATATATCTTGAATCTACAGTGTACTTATTTCCATCGCCGGACACCCTGTTCACAAAAGGAATTGCAACTAATGTGAATAATACTGCAATTACTGCTGTTTTAACATAGGACATATTAGATTTCAAATAACTCTTTAATGCTTTCATTGCTGCTCCTTGATTGTAACATTTTTGTAACAAATTGAATTTTAACAGAACTTTGCTGTCTTGTAAACCCCTTTATAGTTTTTTCTTACTCATTTCTTTGAAATTTCACAATTAACGGTACCAAAGTACCAACTGTTTCTTCAATGGACATACCATCAAGCGAGACTGTTATATCTGCATATTTTTCGTATAATACGCATCTTTCATCATATAAGTCTTTAAGTGTCTGTCCTTCTTTAATTGCAACGCCACGTCCTTTGAGATTGGACAACCTTTCATTAATTGTGGCAAATTCTGCTTTAAGATATACCACAATTCCAATTTCTTTAAGGTGTTCCATTGCGTTTTTACCATAGATTACACTTCCGCCCGTGGCAATAACCGTCTTATCTGCTTCGAGTTCGGAATTAATTCTGTCTTCTATTTTAAGAAAGCCATCGTTACCGCACTCTTCTATAATGTCACTTAACAATCTGCCTTCCTTGTGCTGGATAACGATATCCGAATCAACAAAATGATACCCCATTGCCTTTGCGAGAACAACCCCCGCACTGCTCTTGCCAACACCTGGCATTCCAATTAATACTATGTTATTTTTCATATCATTATTTCTTTCTTACTGAATATCCAAATGTTCCTATTTTTTCACCTAATGTAAAATATTCTCCATGGGAATAAGCAACAAGGTCGGAATCATTAAGATTAAATTTGTTGTTTTCGTCCATATATCTGTCATCAACCGTGACATTGACAACTTCTGCAATAAACATATCGTGTGAACCAAGTTTTTTAACTTCTACAACTTTACATTCAATATTTACCGGGCTTTCCTCAATTCCTACCGCATCAATCATCTTTGAAGGGAGTGGAGTGAGATTCATTTCTTTAAATTTATCCACATCTCTTCCTGATCTGACTCCGCAGTAATCTGTGGCATAAGTAAGATCTTTTGTTACAAGATTAATAACAAATTCACCTGTTTCTTCTATAATATCATGTGAATATCTTTCCGGTCTTACGGAAATTGACACCATTGCAGGATCCGAACATATTGTTCCTGTCCATGCTACCGTTACAATATTCGGTTTCTCACCCTTTCTGTTACAACTTACCATTACAACAGGCAATGGATAAAGCATATTGCCCGGTTTCCAACTTTGTTTACTCATAATTTCTGTCTCCTTACTGTGTTATTTCCATCATAATTTCAGGAACCACCTGTTTCTTTCTTGATACAACTCCCGGAAGATAAACAACATCATCCGATCCCTGCACACCGAAAGCGCGCTCAACAAGTTCCATTGCACCATCACCTACACATAAAAGTTCTGTTCCCGGTTTGATAATATCCGTAAGCATAAAATAAAGCATATTGACGCCAAGGGATTTGTACTGTTCCTTCATATATGTCATTACTTTCTTCTTTACCTGATCCAGTTCTTCACCATCCATACATGACACCTGACCGATACCAAAGGTCGTATCTCCGATAGAAAATCGTTTGAAGTCTCCGGTAAAAAGTTCTTTTGCTGTCTTTTCGCTGATATTGCTTCCCGCAAAGAACATCTCATGTGCATGTTCTTTTATATTAATTCCTGCAATTTCAGCCAGTGCCTTACCTGCTTCCCTGTCCATTTCTGTACATGTAGGACTTCTGAATATCAATGTATCCGATATAATCGCAGAACACATCAAAAGTGCAATCTTAGGTTCTATCTTAACACCTGCATCCACATACATTTTATATATTATGGTTGCGGTACATCCAACCGGCTTATTATAAAAAAATACAGGAGAAATTGTCTCCACAGCGCCAAGCCTGTGATGATCTATTATCTCTAAAATATCTGCACTTTCTATACCGTTTACCGCCTGATTAGCTTCATTATGGTCAACCATAATAATCTTTTTCTTATCAACATCCAAAAGATTACGTCTTGATATCATTCCCACATAATTACCATGTTTGTCAAGTATCGGGAAATCACGGTGCCTTTTTTCAGCCATAACTTTTCTGATGTCATCAACAAAATCATCCAGTCTGAATGTTACAAGACTGTCCTTTTTCATTACATGACCGATTGGTACACTCTGAAAAATAAGTCTTGATACTGTCAGGGCATCATGTGGTGAACTGATAATTGTACATCCGCATTCCGTTGCAAGCCTTGATATTGTTATTGATACCGGTGCTTTTTCACATATAACAAGACATCCTGCTCCCATCTCTATAGCACAAAGCTGTGCCTCATATCTGTTTCCTAATATAACTATATCACCGGTCTCAATGCTTTCTTCTATTATGTCAGGAGTTGCCACAGCCGTTATAACCTTACCGCTTACGCATGGACGATTATGGTTAGTGCACACAATCCTTCCTTCAAGTGTCTCCGCAATCTGCTTGTAGGTTGTCTCCGCCTCCTCAAGCATATGGTTATCAACAACTTCCATATAAGATGTTGCAATATCCGTTATTGTGATTAGTCCCTCAAGCTTCTTATTTTTGACAACCGGAAGCGTAATAACGCCTAATTCTTTCATCAGATTCCACGCATTTTTCATGGAAATGGTTGATTTAACGCTTTCCGTTTTTCGTATTTTAAGGTCACTCACCTGTACACGCACATCCTGTAAAAGGGGTGGTACGGCAACATCACATTTTTTCAGGACAAACTGGGTCTCCTCATTAAGCTGTCCGGCCCTGTATGGATGATAGTCCTCTGTTCCTGTAATTTTATTTTTAAGATTAGCATATGCTATTGCTGAACATACCGAATCCGTATCCGGGTTACGATGTCCTACTACATAAACTTCGCTCATATGTTACTCCTGTTTAACTTAGTTTCTGTTTTATCATAGTATCATTTTTTCTAAACTTGTCAACTCTCATACTATGCCCATCAGAGCAGTTCCGGATGATTCTCAAGTCTGTCTGCTTCAGTTAATTTCCTAATAACCCTGCAGGGAACTCCCGCAGCAATAACTCCTTGCGGAATATCATGGGTAACCACACTTCCTGCCCCTATTACAGTACCTTCTCCGATTGTTACTCCTCCGCACACGGTTACATTTCCCGCAATCCAACAGTTGTCGCCTATTACAATAGGTCTTGCATACTCTTTATCTGTAATTGTCCCATCTTCCCTTGTATACACGTTTCTATCCTGATACATAAGGGGATGAACCGGTGTCAGAAGTGACACATTCGGTCCCATAAAAACATTTTTTCCTATTTTAACAGGTGCACAATCAAGACATGTCAGATTAAAATTCGCATAACTGTTATCTCCTATTTCGGTAAAACATCCATAGTCAAACTGGATTGGTCCTTGAAGATACACATTTGTTCCTCTGTTTGGAACAAGTTCATCAAGAATTTTGTTCCTGTCATCATCATTTTCATATAAATCATTATATTTTTTACTGAGTATATGTGCAGCCTGTCTCATTTCTGCCAGTCCTTTGTCTGCCGGGTCATATATAAGGCCGGAAATCATTTTTTCTTTATCTCTCATAAAAAGTACCTTCTTATATCCATTATATTAATTAAAAAAGGGAATATGCCCGACAGACACATTCCCTGCTTGAATTTTCAATTAAAGGAGCATTGGTATTGATGAAAAATATTGATAGAAATGACCAAGGAAGAGTGTTCCTACAAGGTAATCTCCGATTACAAGACCTGCAACAAGAATAATTGTTGCCAATACATATTTATTTTTTTCTGAAACCATGCCACGGATAATTTCAAGTGACTGTAACAGTGCAACAACAAGTGCTGCAAAATACAAACCAGCAAGAATAGTTCCGTTAATTCCACTAACATGTACAAAACCATTAATAAATCTTACAAGAAGAGCAGTTCCGATAGCCGGTGAAACAGCTCCGCCAAATCTTGCAACATTAACAAGGTTCACCTTATCTTTCTTAATTACAAGAGCATTAACAAGATATGCCATGCCTATTACAATTGCTGCCATAAGAATAGCGTACACTATAGGGAAGAAAATTGCCTGAACCCATGTTCCTCCTGATATACCTGCATATCTTAAAATATCGCCCTTATCCACATAATGATAAGCAAACGCGCCATAACTTCTCTTTGCTATTGCAAGAATATGCCATACGTTACCGAGAAGATTGAATACACTTACCAATACATAAAGAACCACAACTGTCACCATTGATGTAATTGCAGTCTTAAGTGTAGCTGTCTTATAATATGTATCAGCCGCATCAAGTGGGTTCTTAGCTGTTTCTTTAATGCTGTTAATTACGGGTGTAAAAAGATTGTCGCCCTTAACCTTAGGCTGTTTCTGAGGTGCTGTGTATGTCTCACCCTGTGGCATACCATTGCCCTGTGCTGTGTTATATCCGCCCTGAGGTGCTGTATATGTTCCCTGCTGTGGTGCAGTATACGTTCCCTGAGGTGCAGTATATGTTCCCTGAGTTCCCCCGTTATTCTGTGGTGCACCATAAACATTCTGCTGTGGTGCTGTCTGCTGACATGTACATACCTCTCCGTCAGCAAGTTGCTTACCACAAAAAGTACAAAATCCCATTCTGATTCCTCCTAAATAGATAATTACAAACTATGTAGTAAATTATACCATTACCACATTAATTTGACAATACTCCACCACTTAATTTAAAATAAAATTATCCGGAGGTAGCAAAATGAAAGTAGTAATTCAAAGAGTATTAAATGCATCCGTCAGAGTTGACGGCAATATAACAGGTAAAATCAAAAAGGGGCTTCTTATTTTTTTAGGTATAGAATCCGGTGATTCAGATGATATGTTGAAGAAATATGCTGATAAAATCGTCAGGATGCGCATATTTGAAGATGAGAACGGCAAGACCAACAGGGCTCTCTCCGATGTTAACGGTGAGCTCCTAATTGTGTCACAATTTACATTATGTGCTGATTGCAGCCATGGCAACCGTCCTTCTTTCATCGGAGCCAAAGAGCCGGTTGAAGCAAAACGTATGTACGAAAAATTTATATCCGTCTGCAGGGAACAGGTTCCCGTAGTAGAACACGGTGAATTCGGTGCCGATATGAAAGTAGAACTTCTTAATGACGGTCCATTCACAATCATTCTATAAAAAAGGCTGTAAAAGAATTCCATCCACACGGAGGACTCTTTTACAGCCTGTTCCGATTCAGCCTTAAAAATTACAGTGATCTGACTGCCTTAACAACATTTTCTGTTGTAATTCCAAATTTCTTGAAAAGTTTATCTGCAGGTGCACTCGCTCCGAAGCTGTGCATTGTAACATAAGCTCCGTCAAGTCCCACATATCTGCCCCAGCCGAAATCTGAAAGTGCTTCAACTGCAACTCTCTTTCTGCAGCTCTTAGGAAGAACAGCTTCTTTATATTCCTCACTCTGCTGTTCAAATATATCCATACATGGCATACTTACAACTCTTACATCTGTTCCTTCTTTTTCAAGGATTTCTTTTGCTTCAACTGCAAGAGATACTTCTGAACCTGATGCTATGATAATTGCATCAGGAATTTCCTTAGTTGAATCAGCAATCACATAACCGCCTTTTAATGCTTCCTTAGAAGAACCGTTTATCTGTGGAAGATTCTGTCTTGAAAGAACAAGTGCTGTAGGTGTGTCCTGATTTGTAAGGGCATAATACCAGGCTGCCGCTGTTTCAGTAGCATCACATGGACGATATACCGCAAACCCCGGCATTGAACGGAACATTGCAAGCTGTTCGATAGGTTCATGTGTAGGACCATCCTCTCCAACACCGATACTGTCATGTGTAAGAACGTATGTCAAAGGAAGTTTCATAAGTGCCGAAAGTCTTGCCATTGGCTTAACATAATCACTGAATACAAAGAATGTAGATACAAAACTTCTTAATCCTCCGTGGAGCATCATACCATTACCGATAGCTGCCATAGCTATTTCCCTTACGCCAAAGTGCATATTGCTTCCCGCATAATTCTCAGCAGAAAAATCACCTGCACCTTCCATATATGTCTTGGTAGATGGTGCAAGGTCTGCAGCACCGCCCATAAGGTTAGGCATAACTTTTTTGGCTTTATTAAGTATTTTACCTGACACGCTTCTTGTTGCCTCAGGCTTATTGTCAAACGCCCAGAATTCTTCCGTATCAAGAACCTTTTCAGCAAGGTTTTTATCAAAATAAGTATCCCATAATTTTTTCATTTCAGGATATTTAGTACAGTATTCTTCAAAAAGAGCATTCCACTCTGCTTCTTTTTTTGCACCCTTCTTAGCAAGTTCTTTGTAATTTTCATATACTTCATCAGGTACATAGAAACTTTCATCCGATGGCCAGTTAAGGGTTTTTCTGAGTTCTGCCACATTATCAACCCCAAGAGGTTCTCCGTGGGCACTTGCTTTTCCTTCCTTTGCAGGACATCCAAAACCGATTTTTGTTTTAACTGTAATAAGTGAAGGTCTTGTTGTATCAGCCTTTGCTGCTTCTATCGCTGCTCCGATTTCTTCTATGTCGTTTCCGTCTTCGACAGTAATTGTCTGGAACCCGAATGCCTCAAATCTTTTCTGAACATTTTCAGTAAATGCAATATTGGTACTTCCTTCAATGGAAATACTGTTAGAATCATATATAACAATAAGTTTATTAAGCTTTAATGTTCCTGCAAGTGACATTGCCTCAGAAGAAATTCCTTCCATCATACATCCGTCACCACCAAGTACGTATGTGTAATGGTTAACTACAGGATAGCCTTCTTTATTAAAAATTGCCGCAAGATGTGCCTCCGCAGCTGCCATTCCCACTGCCATTCCCATTCCGGCTCCGAGAGGTCCTGTTGTTGCCTCAACTCCTACCGTATGTCCATACTCCGGATGTCCCGGTGTTAATGAATCAAGCTGTCTGAAATTCATCAGATCTTCTTTGGTAAGACCGTATCCAAAGAGATGGAGAAGTGAATATAACAATGTGGAACCATGACCTCCTGAGAGGATGAATCTGTCTCTGTCAGCCCATTGAGGATTGGCAGGATTGTGATTCATATGATTGCCCCAAAGTTCATATCCGATTGCAGCACATCCTAATGGGAGTCCGGGATGACCCGAATTAGCTTTCTGCACAGCATCCGCTGCTAATACTCTGATGGCATTTACTGACATCTGTTCAAGATTTGTACTCATAATAAAAATTCCTTTCCGTTAAGGCCTGATGACCATTTATTTCAAAAAATGTTTTTCCTTTAAAGATATTAATCCATTCCTCTTCTTTCCAAAGAAGTTTCTGGATGATTTGCCGCACTTTATTATGGCGGAATCAACTATCTTCTTGACTTTTTCAATTTCTGTACCTTCATCATCGCCATTAAGTTCATCAATTGATATATATAACCCTGAAAGCGCTCTTTCGTCAATAGCATATCCTTTAACTCTGGCATATTCCGTTGCAACGTCAACAAGTTCATTAACGGAATAGTGCTTAAGTTCCAGCTTGTAATCAAATTTATCCCTGAGGCTTTCGCAATTATAAAACAGTCTTTTTAATGCAAATTCCTCACCTGTAAAAATAACAAGCATTGAAGCTGTATCGGTTTCCATAAACTGATTAAGTTCTTCAACCACATCCCTGTTGAGTTTCTCTGCATTTTCAACAATAAGTGTTGTGCCTTTTATCTTATCAGCCGATGCGGCAACACCTTTTGCATTCAGAACTTCTGCTCTTGTTTTTGCAATCTTCAGTTCCCTCTGTTCGTCATTGGCATGCAATGATTTAAAAAGATTAATCGCAAATCCTGTTTTATCAGTGTCTTTTTTCCCGATTATGATTATATTTCCATGTCTTGAAGTACCATCCGGAATCTCATGTCTCTTTCCGTTAATAAAATGGAGAATGGAATCTTCCATTCCGTTCATAAAAAGATACTTCTTAATGTACTTTCTTGTATTATCGTCAAGCTCGTCCATTGAATCCTCCGAACTGTACTCTTCTTCCTCCGTAACATCATAAGACTCATCGGCATATCCGTTAATTTCCTGTTCTGCTTCGGAAATTGCAGCTCTTGTAATACTGTTAATGGCTTCATCAAGCTCTATGGTATTGTCTGTATGTCTGTTTTCTATCGTTGTTTTTAATAAATCATCTATTGTTGCCTCCGGCTCTTCAACCGGATCATTCATGTGTTCAAGATAGTATAACAAATCAACCTGTCCCTCAATAGGAGGTTCTTCAAGATTCAGTTCCATCTGTACAGGTATTCTGTCCTCCCCGGCTTCCGGTTTATAATCCTCCGGTACAGTCTCTCTGATATCTGTCTCTTCAGGTATTGTCTCCTGTTTCTCAACGGATTCAACCATCTCCTGTTTCTCAACAGTTTCAACCATCTCCTGTTCTTCTGCTGCTTCAGGGATATATTCTTCCTTATATTCAGTCTGTGCATCATTCTCAGGAATCATAGGGTCATCTTCCCGCATCTCTGATTTAATTTTATTCCAATGGTGGGTATTGATTATGATTTCTCTTGTAGGCTCGTCAACAAGTTCATCATCCCCTGACATCTGAAGTTCAATTACTTCAACATTAACCGGTTCTGCTGTTGCCGCCATATCATCATCTATTATTGTATCATATTCAGGTGTATCTTCTGTTTTCTCTTCTTCATCTTCTTGCGCAGGCTGAGACACTTTATCGGCAGTTTCTTCATCTGCGGATTCTTCCGGTACAGTCTCTTCCGGTTCAGCTTCTTCCGGTACGGTCTCTTCCGGTACAGTCTCTTCCGTTTTCTGTTCCTTTACCGGACTGAGTACATCACTCCCGTCGTCATTTTTATCATCATTTTGAAAAATTTCCTTAAGGCTGTTGGCAAGATCATTCTGTAGTGTCTGTGTATCATAAATATCCGGTCTGGCGAGTGGGACACTTATCTCATCATCATTTGTCTCGTCATGGCTTATTTCCTTCATGCTCTCTCCGGCTGATTTCATTTCGTATTCATCATAGTTTCCTGAAAAGCCTGCTTCATATACAAGACCGGCTTTGTCAAACTTGTCCATTATGTTGAGTTTCTCCTGCTGTGCAGGGGTAAGAGAGGCATATTTCTTTTTGAGCTTCAATGCCTTATAAACATACTCTCCATCTCCGAACCAGAGTATAAGGTCATCACATTCTTTAATACACTCTTCTATTCTTCCAACCTCAGCATAAAGGCTTGCCAGTTCGTATCCGAAATTCTCATCCTGTTCATTATCTCTGTATTCTTCAAGAACTTTTATCAATTCCTCAGGAGGAACATTCTTAGCCTTGTCAAGTTCATATAAAAGGACATATCTGTTCATATCTGTGGGAGCCATTTCCACAAATTCATTATAAAGATCCTCTGCTTCTTCATAATCTTCAAGTCTTATGGAAAGTTCTGTCATTTTAAAAACAAGGCTTCTGCCTCCAAGGTTACGGTTATAGGCATAAATGCATATATTTCTCGCTTCCTTAATTCGTTCTGCCTTTTCGTATACTTCTTCCGCCGTCATAAGCTCTGACCACTTCTTAACCTTCCGCCATTCAATGGTATCCGCTATATCCGCCGCTTCATTATACTGCTTTTCTGATTTAAGTTTTTCTATCTGTTCTAATTTAATTCCATATTCTACTTTATCCAAAGCGTTCACCTCTAATACTACGCATAAATCCTAAATAATTCTATCACATGGCTATGTCAATTTCAATCAAGTTTTAAAGTGGTTTGTGTGAATTCCGTTACATTGTAATCAGAATCCTCTGTATTTACCTGACTTCTGTAATCCACCACAACTGTCTGCTGCCTGTCACCGACCATTTTCTGGCCCAGTATATAATTCACATCAAACATCCTCGTAATTGCAGGTGTCGCTCCTCTTGCCGGAACGATAAGCTGCACATGATTGGTTTTGAGCAGTTTAAAAATCGGTTCCCAGATGTATATATCTTTTGCCGCACCAAACGGATTATCAATAAAAATTGTATTTCCTGAAATTCCCATATCATAGGACGAATTTATGCTGGATATATAGTGAATAACCGAAATTAAAAACTGGATATAAATTCCTTGTGACTGGCCTGTACTTCCCACAGCTTCCTCGTATTTTAAGTATCTGCTCCTGTCCTTGATATGTTCCCTTTTATACAGGCATAATCTTATACTATTCATATCGCTTACAATTACTGAAAACAATTTTTTCCACGATAACTGGTTTTTGATATATTTTAATTTATCGTCCTGTGTGTCAAAAATATCAGCCCTTGCTATTGTATCGTTTATGTATGTTGTCATTTTTTCCTTATAAAACTCCTCTTTTATATAAGGAATCTGTAACGTAATTACAGGAACGGATTCTCCGTCAAGATTTATCTTTGAGAGCTTTGGCAGTCGTTCTAACTCTGTACGGATATTGCTGCAAATCTGGATACAACGTTCTTCAAAATTATCAGCAATCTGCTGTAAGTCTCTTATGCCCTGCTCCACATTGTCCCTTTCAAGTGCAATATAATCCGAAGTTTCCCTAAGACCATTTACCATATCTTCCACATCTTCTGCTGTTTCCGGTGCATTAAGACTCAGTTTGATTTCCGCCGCAAGGTCATAAGCCTCCAGTCCGTACAAATCATCGGATAACTTTTGTTTATCATTAAGAAAAGCAGTTTTCTTACGCTGTTCATCACGTTTTAACCTGTCATAATTCTTTTCAATTTCTTCATAATTCTCAGTGATATCGTCATCCACAGCAATATTTTCATCCGTCAGTCCGTCCTCCGGTATATAAATTCCCATGGTCCGGAATATTCTCCCGATATCTCTCTCCATTACAATAAGATCCCTGTTATTCTCATCAATATTTTTCAATTCTTTCTCAATATTCTGTATTCCCGATGTAATAGAAGATATTTCCTGACGTCCGGTAACAATATACGCCTGAGGGTCATTAAATTTTTCCCTGATAAATTCACCGTATTGTTCTTCATATAGTTTCTTTCCGTGCCATATACTTCCTTCAATACGGTTCTTCTGTGCCTGTTCGGAATTAATTATTCCGTCGGTTTTGTCAATTTCAGATTTAATTTTATCAAGCTGATTCTTGATTACTAACCTTTCATCAACAGATGCCTTTGAAAAAAGGCCTTCGTCTTTTGCTTTTTTTGCCTCATCTAAGGTAAAACCATAATATTTAAGATTATCAATATTTTTCTTAATAAGGGCATCATAATGTGCAAGCTGTTTTTCTTTATCAGCAAGTTCTCCTATTTCATCAGATATGATTTTTCTCAAAGCCCCTGCCCTGGTATTGATTTCATCTTCTTCAATATCCGGTTCTTTTGCTTCTCCGTTGAAATAAGACTCGAATTTTTCCCTATATTCCTTGTTGATTGAAGCGGCTTCCTCTTCAAAACTTTTTCTTATATTTTCTTTTTCCGTAAGCAGGGCATCAAATGACCTGACTTTTCTTGACAGTTCTGCGTGTTCCTTTGTAAGCCCGCCTGTAAGTTTTTCACAAGTTCTTGTTTCATCATATAAGGAAGCCAGTCTGTCGGTATTTTCTTTTATTTTTTTATACAGCAAAAGATTGTCTGCTGTTTCACCACTATGTGCCTGCTCTCTTTCCAAAGAAGTCCGGTAACTTTCAAGACGCTTTTTTGACATTTCCATATCGTCACTAATCCTGCCAAGATATGATATAAGTCTCTCTTTTTCTTCTTTTAAGTCCTCCGGCACTCCGTAAGAGGAGCTGTCATTAAGTTTATTTTCTGCATATTGACAAAAATACAAATCTTTGCTTATAACATTATATTTATCATTTAATCTTGCAAGCATGTCCTTTTCTTTGTCAATATCTTCACTTATTTTTATAAGCTCGGAATTAGCACCTGTCCCGTTAAATATAAATGATAAATCATGACACGCACCTACCATGTTTTCTTTACAGACTCTTAAAATATTATCTTTTTTTATAATAGGAATAATATAAGAGCCTGTGTTAAGGGAATAAAGCATTTCGTCATGTTTTATTTCTTCATAACTGTCCCCGGCAAAAATCATATAAGGCAGCATCGGATTTTCCGCAATATAATCACTGCGTTCATTTTCATCCATTAGTGCAATATACTCGGTGCCGCTTTTCACGTCATCGTATCTGCTTTTCAGATATGAAAGGACTTCTTCATAACATCTGTCATATTCCGGAAGTTTATTCTCACTTATTGCTTTTTCGTAATTGCTAAGATACTTAATTCTGCCTTTTACTTCAACGATATTTTCGGTAATCTCGGCTAACACCTTTTCTATTTTTTCAATAAGCTGCTCAATATCATTCTCACCGTATACATTTTTAATCTGGTTTAAATCTTTTAGAAGCTGCTGTTCTTTTTCATACAGTATTGCAGCCCTTTCTTCTTCATTTTTTATATAGGATATTTCAGTTTCTGTCTTAAGATATTCCCTGTTTAAATCAGAAATATTATTTTCTTCCTCCGAAATATGGGAGGTGTAACCGGATAAAGCCTTGTCAGATGATTTAAGCATATCTTCCGCCTTGGAAATTATATCTTCAATGCCGGCATTGGATGTAAGATTACATCTTAGCATAAGCTCATCCGTGTTTTTATTCAGTTCTTCAATTTCGTTTTTAAGTTGTTTTAACTGCCCCTGATTTTTGTTGATTTCACCATAAACACTAAGCTTTTTATCGGCTGCCTCATCCCGCTCTGCGCATACCTTCTCTGTTAAAGTTTTGATTTCGTCAATCCGGGCTTCCAGTTCCGTTGTTTTTCTGTCAACAATTGTCTTCTTAAACGCTGCAAGTTCTGATAACTCTTTTAAAACATCTTCCCGGTTCCATGTGCTGTTGGATATCAGCTCTTTAAGTTCATCGTATCCTGCCTTGTTTTCAATATAATCAAAATAATCCGAAGCTGCTTTTACATATCTAAGATTCTCTTTAAGCCTGTCATAAGAAGATAAAAGCGTCTCTTTCTCTGCTGCCGTTTCAGCAATCAGCTTCTCTAACTGTTCAAGCTCAACCGTCTCAGTCTCGATTTCCGCAATTGCTGTACGTCTTTTGATTTCGTTAATATGTGCCTCAAGTTCTTCTTTTTTGTTACCAAGTTCTTCTGTCTTTGCCCTTTCTCCCGCAAGTCTCTTCCTGCATACGCAAAGGCATCGCATAAGTTCATTCTCTGTCTTTTTCTTTTCCTCAAATATTCTTTTATATTCACCCATCTTATCGGTAAATATATTAATAAGTCTTATCTGCTCGTCATATTTATCTATGTCTGTTTTTCGTTTTGACAGCTCCGTCAGTTTTTCCTTCATATCAAAAAGTGTCTTTGCCATCTGGGAATCGTCTTCATTGCCCTTACGAATTCTGTTATTATATGACTTTTCTATAATTCCCTCTATCAAAAGGTCCTCTATGACTTTCCTGGTCGTCTTATAATTGGTCTCAAAATATGTACGCACATGACCTTCGGTCTTGTTAATCCCACGGATGATTTCCCACTGGCTCTCATGAAGTCCGTACTCACTTATAAAATTCTGGTAATCTCCCTTTCTTTCAAAAATCCTTACTTCGATGCCATAATCTTTTTTCTCCAAATCCCTTAAGTATGATTTAAGACCGTTGTAGGTAATGCGTTCATTACCTTTACTGAGTGGGAGATTTTTTATGTCGTTATCTCCGAATTCTTTATAAAAAATACAGTAGTTAAAATATTCGATATTGGCAGTTTCGTTCTTCCTTTCGGCATTGTCCGAATTCTCCTTTGCCTTTCTTGCACAGAATCCCGTAGTCATATATTTCATTCCATTTTTAACACAACCTGCATCCAGTTTCCATTCTATGAGCGAATGTATCGTAGTGTTATCACAGCCCGGTCTGAAAAGCTTCTCTATCGGCTGTTTATCGTCAAGGGTACAGTTAGGAATCATATTCTGTAAAAGCAGAAGCATTAACACACTTTTACCGCCGCCGTTTGCAAGGTCATAAATAGTATTCCTGCATGAAAATCTCATAAAAAAATCATCATAATACTGTGTGCCGAAATTATATTTTACATTGTTTACTCTGATTCTGTTAATCTGTGGCATTTTCGTCCTCCCTGTTTAAAATTTCATATAAACGTCCTTTATTTTCTTCAAAATATTTTTCTGCCATTGCTTTAAACCTGTCTGTAGGATAGTATTTTTCATTGGTTTCAACAAAAAGTGCCTGTGCCGTCAAAAAATTAAATGTCAGTTTCACGTACCCTGTCCTTGAATTTCTGGCTGCCCTCACGCTGCCTTTGTCTTCAATGCTCACAATCGGAAGCTCATCCCATAAAAGGGCAAGGGCTTTGAAAGAATCTTTTTCCTCCTCATCCTGTGTAACGCCGATGTCGTGGTTAATAATTCCGTGAAGTGAAGCATCCACCGATTTAATAACATCTTCTATCCTTATGTATTCAAGATATGTTGCACTTGAAGAATCCTTGTAAAACTCAGTGATAATATTATATATAATAAAATAAACCATAAAAAGCTCTTTATTAACCCTTAATCCCATAAGTCTTTTCAATTCCTCGTTGGAATATCCGAACACACGGTTTTTCATGCCTGCACTTATGAAAAGTGTATCATTATACTCATAGAGATTAAGATTAAGTGCCTTGCAGGTTTCGGTAATGATATCGTACACCTCAGAATTGTTGCAGTATTCTTCGTAAAGCATGGTATTTGATTTTCTTCCCACTTCCTCACCTGTGATTAATTTTGACACTATATCAAGTGCCTTGTTTAAGTTTCTGTTTTCCATGAATTGCCTCACTTATACTAATATAATTCTGAAATTGGTAACGTTTGCAATACGGGAAGTCTCTATCTCTTCTTCCTCTCCGCCTGCAAGTTCCAAATAAAAATGCATTCCTATAAATTCCGAAAATTCCGGTTCATTCATATATTCTTTAATCATCGCATCAAGAAATGTGTCCTCCGATGCTTCGCCCTGTTCCAGCACATATTCTTTTTTCTCGCAAAGATGAATGAGAAACGTATAGTAATCCCCGTTTTCAAGCGCTTTGTCGGACAAAATATTTCTGACCCGCTCATTGTATTCGGTAAACATAACTGTCTTTTTTTCTTTTAGCAATCTTAAAAGAATCAAAAATAAAGTCCTGGTATTTCTGTTAAATCTTCTCTCGTCAAGTTCGTCTTCAAAAACGATATCTTTTTCAGTCAATTCAACCTTTTTCTCCGGTTTTTCTTCATTTTCAGGTCTATAACTTAACAAATCCTCCACTTTACCCACATCAAAAGTCTTTTTGATATTAAGCATAAAAAAAGGTGCCGCAATGTACTCTAATATATCCGTTCTGTCTTCTTTTATAATCCGGTTCATAATTCCTTTGAAGTCAAAACGTGTCCTTAACCTTGTAAGTTTGCCTTTTTTGATTATTTCATCTGCTTTAATGCCAAGCTCCGTACAGGCTTTTAAAAGCTCGCTGTGATTGTTCATGGCAACCTTAAGTTCCGTATCCAGCCTATGGATTTCCCTTCCCGTTCTGAAACCTTCACCCTGTACCGGGTTAATATCGTTTTCTGTTCTCTTTAGTGCAGTTTCAATAAGCTCCTTATTTTTAACAAAGAGCTTCTGTTCTTCATCAAACCACTTTATTCCCGTATTAAAAAACTCCTTATAGCTGTCAAGTCCCGCAAAAATATCAGTTGTGAGAAGTTCCATAACCTGATTTTTCTTTATTCTCAACCGCTTTACTTCTTCGTTAATTCTTCTTACGACTTCAGTTCCGCCCTTAAAATCTTTAGACTTAATCATCTTTTCCAGGAGAAGCTGCTCCACGCTTATACGGCTTTCGTCCCTTATTTCCTTGGTATCAAGATAAAATTCTATTCCCTCCGGACTTATGGAATACCATACAACTCCGTCTTCTATTCTGCTTTCAAGCAGCCTGACCCTCGAAGTCTTTTTAATTCTGTCCACAGGGTCATAGTAAACAAATGAAAAAGGTCTGCCATCATTCTTCAATTTATCAAAAACAAAGTCCGTAAGTTCCTTATATTCCCTGTCCCCTGCCACTATTCCAAAATCCCTTAAAATACAGGATTTCATAAAAGTTGCATATTCAGGGTATGTAACTTCACGTTCTTTAAAATTATTTTCTTCAATAAAAAAGCGTAGCACAGCCATAATAATATAACCCATATCCAGCCTGTCCTCATACCGTCCTTCCATAAACCATGAAAAAGAGGTCTTTGCCAGTTCAAAAAATGGATAATATTTTTTCAGGTTGAGCATACGCTCTCTATGATCTGTTATTATTTCATTAACTAAAATATGTTCCTTACGCATCAGTACCCAAACCCCGTTACAGTTCAGTACGCCCTTCAAGGGCTCTTAATAATGTTACTTCATCAATATATTCAAGGTCTCCGCCAACCGGAACGCCACTGGCAATTCTTGTTACCTTAATTCCGGTAGGTTTAATCAGTTTGGAAAGATACATTGCCGTTGCTTCTCCTTCAAGACTGGAATTGGTAGCTATGATTACCTCATCCACATCTCCCTGCAGTCTGACTAAAAGCTCTTTAATCTTTATGTCGTTCGGTCCAATTCCAAGCATAGGTGAAATTGCACCATGGAGAACATGATACACACCTTTGTATTTTCCCGTTTTCTCATAGGCTACCAAGTCCCTCACGTTCTCAACTACCATAATAACCTTGTGGTTGCGTTCGGGATTTCCGCATATATTACACTCATCCCTGTCCGTAAGAGTCTGACAGGTCTTACAATATCTGATATTGTGTTTTGCATCAACAATAGCCTTTGCTAATCCGTCCGCCCTTTCTTCGGGCATATTAATGATATGGAAAGCAAGGCGTTGTGCTGTCTTAGCTCCAACGCCCGGCAATGCTGATAATTCTTCAATTAATCTGCTTAACTGGCTTCCGTAATAGTCCATTAGAATGGAAATCCTCCTCCGAGACCACCTGTAATCTTAGCCATTGATTCCTGTGAATAATCCTCAACCTGTCTTATTGCTTCATTAGTGGCAGCCACAATTAAATCTTCTAACATTTCAATATCATCAGGATCTACAACTTCCGGCTGTAATTTAACCTTGGTTACTTCTTTCTTTCCTGATATTGTTACTTCTACGGCTCCGCCGCCTGCTGCTGCCGTAAATTCTTTTTCTTCAAGTTCTTTCTGCTGTTCTTCCATCTGCTTCTGCATTCTCTGTGCCTGCTTCATCAGATTATTCATATTGCCGGGCATTGCTCCTCCCGGAAAACCTCCACGTCTTGCCATAATTAAAAAATGTCCTTTCTTTTATTCTTCTTCTACATCCATTTTAATAAATTCTTTCAAATCTGTAAATGACTGATTAAAATCCGCACCCTCGTCAAGAAGAGTTACCTCAACGGGTACCTCTTTGCCGATTGTATTTTCTATTATCTGTCTGATGTAATTAAGATGTTCTTCTCTTTTCATAAATCTGTATGTAAAGTCATCTTCCGCTACCATGGTGAGCCTGTCATCCACAGCGGTTATTCTCATCTTTTTCAGATATGCATTATATATATTATCTGCCTGACCGATTATTCCGTTCCAGTTCTTTACAACTGCCTTTATATCCTCCGGCAAAGCAGTCACGGTATGTCTCACTACCGTCTTAGGCTCCGGTTTTGCCGTGTAAGAATTATCCGTGTCAACAGGTCTTATTGCGCTCAATGCCAGCAGGTCTTCTTTTTCCCTTACGAGCTCCTCAACACGTTTCAGCCTCTCCGTAATGGACGTGATATCTGTTTCCATCTGTGGTCTGGTCATCTTAATCAATGCAACCTCCACAAGAACTCTTTTCTGTGTGGCATATCTTATGCCGGCTGACAGCTCGGACAGTATTCTTATATACCGCATAGCCTGTTCTTCCGTAATGGCGTAGGCTTCTTCCTTAAGCCGTTCAAGATTCTCTTCCGACATATCAATCATATTGCCTGCATTTTCTGTAGTCTTAACCACAAGAATATTACGGACATACCATGTAAAATCAGATACAAACTGTCCTAAATCCCTTCCCTGCAGAATAAGTTCCTCAAGCTCTGCAATCAGTTCTGGAACATTTTCATTAATTATATTCCGTAGTATTTTGGAAAATATCTCGGTATCCACTGTTCCCAGTGTCTCAAGCACATCCTCATACTTAAGTTCACCGTTCATATTCACTGCCATACACTGGTCAAGGAGACTAAGCGCATCTCTCATGGCTCCGTCTGCCAGTTTTGCAATATACCTTAATGCTTTTTCCTCTGCCAAAGCACCCTCTTTATCAACCAGTTCCCTGAGTCTCGCTTCTATGGTGTCCACTGATATTCTTTTAAAATCATATCTCTGACACCTTGACATTATGGTAACAGGTATCTTATGTGCTTCAGTTGTTGCGAGGATAAATATTACATACGAAGGCGGTTCCTCCAAAGTCTTAAGAAGTGCATTAAAGGCACCTATTGACAGCATATGAACTTCATCGATTATATAAACCTTATATCTTCCTTCTGTCGGTCTGTATGCAACCTCATCCCTTATCTGTCGTATATTATCAACACCGTTATTGCTGGCTGCATCTATTTCTATTACATTAAGTGACGAACCGTTAGCAATCGCCTTACATACGGCACATTCCCCACACGGACTTCCGTCAATAGGATGTTCGCAGTTGACTGCCTTTGCAAGTATCTTGGCAATAGTTGTCTTACCTGTTCCTCTTGTCCCGCAAAAAAGATAGGCATGACCCACTCTGTCCGATTCTATCTGATTCTTAAGTGTCCTTACAATATGTTCCTGACCTTTTACATCTGAAAATGTATCCGGTCTCCATTTTCTGTATAAAGCTGTATATGACATACTTCACCATTTCCTGTCTTTACTAACTCGTTATAGTTTAACACAAAACGTGATTTATAACAAACAAAAAAACAGGCCGGAGAATGTATTTTCAGTCATCTGACTCATTACGCATTCCTTCAATATGTATTACCGAATCTCCTCCCGGGAAACTGTCATGTGCCTCAATTGTTACCACATCACCTATGTGAAATGTTCCCTCTGATTTACCTTTCAAATCCTCCACAGCCTTAACAACATCTCCACGCTGATATGTCGATGTCTCATCAAGAATAACTTTAATAGTGTATTCATTATTATTGATTTCTAATATCTTGCCAACCATAAATACAGGTCTGCAGCCATTCTTATTGTTAAAATTATTTTTTATATCTTTAATCAATATATATCCGCAAAAAGACACTAGTGCTACAATGGCACAAATTGCTATTACTTTTAAAACCTTTTTCATATACATTTCCTCCCTGCTTTTGTGAAAACGCCAACTACTTCTAATTTGACTATAACAATATCTGATTATTTTTACAACAAAAATGTCGTGAGCGGTAGGTTTTTCGTAATTTTTATTGTAATTTCATAAATTGGAATAAATAAACGATTAAAAGATAATTTTTGATAAAAGAAAAACCATGCATCCTGCTTCGAGCCCGTCCATCACACGTTACCGATTCAGTTAACTCAACTCAGGCGACCTCACGTCACATAAGAGCTTCCACTTAATGCTGCTTTGTTCCCAACCTGACATGGTTCGTGGATTCCTATTGCGTAAGACCCAAGCATCAACATCACTTAAACCGGGCAGCTACAATAAACAAAAGCCCTCGGCAGAATATCACCCCTGCTATAGCGGATTTCAGGTTCAGGGAGCCGCTAATTCCCCGGCTGCATGGAATTTAAGTATATCTGTTTTGTTAAAAAAAATCAATAGTTTTCCATTTTTTTCTTTTCCCTGAGGTTTCTGAAAAAATTCTGCATCATTTCCTTACATTCATCGGCAAGAACACCTTTGCATATATCCACCTGATGATTAAATTCTTTCATCTGTAGAACATTGATAACCGAGCCGGCACAACCTGCTTTAGAATTCATTGTTCCGATAACAACTTTCGGTATTCTCGCCTGCACAATTGCACCTGCACACATCTGGCAGGGTTCAAGCGTAACATATAAAGTACAGTCCTCAAGGCGCCAGTCCTTTATTACTTTACTGGCTCTTTTTATTGCAATAATCTCTGCATGAGCCAACGTACTCTTGTCCGTATTTCTGCGGTTATACCCTCTGGCAATTATTTTACCATCATATACAATTACACAACCGATAGGAACTTCATTAAGCTTTTCAGCTTTCTTTGCCTGTCTGATTGCCTCTTTCATAAAACCTTCGTTTTCAGTCATTTTAATTAATCTTCCTGCATTTTTTTAAATCCTACCACAGTTTTTTATTTTATGCTATACTAAGAATGATTTAACGGAGGAAATCTTATGAAATTCATATACACAACCGACAGATTATATTTACGCACGCTTGACGAAAGAAGTGCAGATAAAATACTGGAATTTTACAATGCCGGAAGGGATGTTTTTTCAAGAGTAGAATCAGAAAAGCCATCCTCTTTTTATACGCTTTCCTATCAGGCAACCTTGGCAAACATGGAATTTAAAGCTTTTCTTGACGGTACATATATGCGGTATTATCTTTTTGACATAACAGAACCTGACACGATTATAGGCACCGTATCTTTCAGCTATTTTATGCCCATGCCTTATTATTCCTGCATTATCGGTTATAAATTGCTGCCGGGCTGCTGCAAAAAAGGATATGCCACAGAGGCAGTATCCTTTCTTACCGGATGTCTTTTTAAGGAGCATAAAGTACACCGCATAGAAGCCTTCTGCCTCCCTGATAACACCCCCTCCATTAATTTACTGCTCCGCACAGGTTTTGAATTTGAATCCGTGGCCAAATCCGCCATCCGATTAAAAGACGGCTTTACAGACCACAGACGGTATGTGCTTATCGACTATGATTCTTAAGCTTCTAACACCTTGTACCAATAGCCGAACTGACTGAGTCTTATATCGGAGCGGGTGCTGAATTTAAAGTGCATAAACCCAAACATCCCCGCCATATTTTTATCCCTTCTTGTAAAAACACCGGGAACACCGATTATGTATTCATATCCGTCAGATTTAGCCTGCTTGCCAAAAATAAGATGCCTGTACGCATAGTATCCGTGATTTAAAAAACTGTTATTCAAAAGTCCCCAGTTCGTGTTGGCAAATCTCTTAATATCCTCCGGTTCTATTTCCACACAGTCATAAATATCCTCATCCGAAAAAAGGGTCACCGCCTTTTTCTCATCATATAAGGTCTCATATCCGTTCTTTTCCGGCTTTTTATCCACAAAATCTCCGTAAAAAAGAATATTATCCCCGTTTTCTACCTGTACTCCGGTGATTTGTTCATAAGTGCAGCCTGAGTTCTGTATGCTGTCAGCACGTCCCATATACCTTAGTTCACCTATGCCACAAAGTATTTTCATTTCGCCTATCAGTATCCTTTGTCCCTCCTCTCCATAAAAAAATACACTGTGTGTCCCATCTTTTTCCCTGTTCTGATATCTGATATTAACAAGCAGACGCAACATTCCGTTTCTCACATCCCACTTTGCAAAGCCTATGCTCTTGCCGTTTTCCTCATAATCATACAGATATGTTACTTTTTTCTGAAAATCCATAAAAATAAGCTCCCTCCTTGTACTTAAATAGCCTTCCTGCTAAAAAGTATATGAAAGAAGCTTTGTAAAAATACTATTTAATATTACTAAAATAATCGGATAATGCAGCAAACTCCGAAAGTGTTAATGCTTCACCTCGTATAGACGGACCTTTATGAAGAGACTCTATTGCCGCCGTAATTTCTTCCTTTGAGAAATTAATTTCCGGAGAATTATTAAGTCCGTTGGCAAGGGTCTTACGTCTTTGGTTAAAGGATGCCCTTATTAACTTAAACATTAACTTTTCATCCCTGACTTTGACAGGAGGTTCTTTGTACCTTGTAAGCCTTATAACCGCAGAACCCACATTAGGCCTTGGAATAAAACATTCAGGCGGTACATTAATTACGACCTGTGGTTTGGAATAATACTGCACAGCAAGGGAAAGCGCACCATAATCCTTTGTGCCCGGGCCTACCTGCATACGGTCCGCCACCTCTTTTTGCACCATAACGGTTATGGAATCTATAGGAACATTGCTTTCAAATAATCCCATAATAATAGGCGTAGTTATATAATACGGCAGATTTGCAACGACTTTTATGGGTTTACCGCCGTTTTTTTCTTCTGCCAGTTTTTTAATATCAACTTTGAGAATATCTTCGTTAATTATGGTTACGTTATCGTATTCTGCCAATGTTTCCTTAAGAATCGGTATAAGATTAGTGTCAATTTCAACTGCTGCCACACCACCCGCCTGTTCACATAAAAGCTGGGTCATGGTTCCGATTCCCGGTCCTATCTCAAGTACAAAATCATCTTTTGTCACACCGGCTTCACGCACTATTTTATTAACAATTCCTTCGTCAATAAGAAAATTCTGTCCGAATTTCTTCTGGAATGCAAACTCATGCTTGTTTATCACGGCAAGAGTGTTTGTTGGATTACTTAAATACATATTTTTTCCTTTATCCCAATCCTAAGCTCTTAAATTTTTCAAGATCAACAACATAATTTTTATATGTCTTATCCTCAAGATATACTTTAACCTGTTCGCCCGGAGAATATACTATTCCCGGGTCATCATAGCAATGCTCACTCTTAAATACAATAACTTCTCCTGTTTCAGGCTCTACATACCTGCATTTAATGACAAAAGGGCAGACCCCGTTTACTGCAGTTGAATAATCAACAACAACATCATATATTTCTGCATACACATAGTAGTTTTTCTTGATTTTCTTTGTTCTGACTTCTTTGATTCCGGAAATAACACCCACAAATAAGAATGCACCGCCCATTACATATAAAATAATTATTATTGCCGGTCCCATTCTTCGTCTGAGATTATATGGATTATCCTTATCCGCATACGCTTTTTCGGTTCCGCCTAAATGGGCATTATCACTGTTTACAGGTTTATATGCAATATGGCTGTATGTCTCTCCGTTTACGGTATAATCCACATAATACAGATAGCTGTCCTCTCCTACCTGTTCTTTCTGGGTAATACGCACCTTTACTTTATAACAGTTAGCATTATTTTTTATATCTTTTACCAGAAAATATGTACCAAGCCCTATAAGTACCAGGCCCACAATCAAAAAGATTGCCATGATCTCCTTAATTATTCTTTTTTCTCTCATATCCCATACATTCTCCTGCCATTTTTAAAAGTTATATCTATCACTTCATCATAATCAAGCTGCTTAATCTCTGCAATTTTCTTAACCACCTCAGGAATATATAACGAGGAATTACGTTTTCCCCTGAATGGCTCAGGTGCAAGATAAGGGCAGTCTGTCTCAAGAAGTATCCTGTCAATAGGTACATATTCTGCCACTTCACGGATTTTGGCAGCTTTTTTGAAGGTAAGCACACCTCCGATACCAATATAAAATCCCATATTCAGATATTTTTTTGCTTCTTCTTTTGAGTATGAAAAGCAATGAATAACACCGCTGTTGTCCCTGTCAGCCGATGCCTTTATTACTTCATAGGTATCAAGAGCCGCTTCTCTTGAATGAACAATAACAGGCTTTTTAAGTTCTTTTGCAAGCACTAACTGACGTTCAAAAAATTCCTTCTGCTGCGCTTTATTATCCTTATCCCAATAATAATCAAGACCAATTTCACCGATGGCAACAATTTTGCCATTGGCAGCCGCTTCTTTACGAAGCCACTCCATGTCTTCATCAGTAACCGTCCTGATTTCCTCAGGATGAATGCCTAATGCACCGTACATATAGTCCCACTTTGGAATAAGTTCAATAATTTTGTGGCAGGTATCGACAGAAGACCCCACATCCACGACATATTTTATACCATTTTCGGGCAGGGACTTTAATAGTACGTCCCTGTCCTCGTCAAATGCCTCATCCTCATAATGGGCATGGCTTTCAAATATTCCTGTCATTAACGAATCTCCGCACCGTTAGGCACATCCTTCTCAGGTGTTAATAATGATAAGTTGCCTTCCGCATCCTCCGCACAAAGAAGCATACCTTCTGAAAGTACACCTGCGAGCTTGGCCGGTTTAAGGTTAGCAACAACCACAACCTTCTTTCCAACCATTTCTTCTGCGGAATAATGCTGCTTGATTCCCGATACAATCTGCTTAACTTCGCTGCCTATCTTTACCTGTGAGCAAAGAAGTTTCTTAGACTTAGGTACTTCTTCACATTTAAGAATTTCACCCACTCTTAACTGAACCTTCATAAAATCATCAATGGAGATTTCCGGTTTCTTTTCAACATCAATACCTGCTTCTGCCTGTGGTTCCTCGGTTACACCTGCCTGCGCACGCTGTTTAGCACGGATTTCTTCTACCTTTGGCATAATTTCATTAATGTCAAGTCTTGCAAAAAGGATTTCAGGTGCATCGGTTACTTTAGTTCCCGAAACATAATTACCAAACTTTGTAAGGTCTTCGAGTGTAAGTTCAGGTGCATTAAGCTGTTTACGAATCTTAACTGTTGTTTCCGGCATAAATGGCTCAAGAAGTGCAGCACCGATACTTATTCCCTCAACAAGGTTATAAAGAACAGTTGATAATCTGTCCGCCTGTGTCTCATCCTTCGCAAGTGCCCAAGGCATTGTCTCATCAATGTATTTATTGCAGCGCTTAAATATATTAAAGGTCTCTGTAATCGCATCTGCAACACGGAGGTCATTCATCTTAGCGTCAACTTTTTTAACTGCTTCAAGAATTGTATTTTTAAGGTCATCATCAACTTCTGCCGTTACACCTTTGTCGGTAACTACTCCGCCAAAATATTTATTACTCATTGAAATTGTTCTGTTTACAAGGTTTCCAAGAGTATTGGCAAGTTCTGAATTAAGTCTTTCCACAACCAGTTCCCATGTGATGACACCATCATTTTCAAAAGGCATTTCGTGAAGTACAAAATATCTTACGGCATCCACGCCAAACATATCCGCCATATCATCGGCATAGATTACATTTCCTTTGGATTTGCTCATCTTATCGCCACCCTGTAATAACCAAGGGTGTCCGAAAACCTGTTTTGGAAGCGGTAAGTCAAGTGCCATAAGGAAAATAGGCCAGTAAATTGTATGGAAACGGATAATATCTTTTCCGATAAGATGAAGATCCGCAGGCCAGTATTTTTTGAACAATTCATCATTATCGCCGTCACAGTCATATCCAAGTCCCGTGATATAGTTGGTAAGTGCGTCAAGCCATACATATACAACGTGTCTGTCATCAAAATCCACAGGTATTCCCCATTTAAAAGATGTTCTTGATACACAAAGGTCCTGAAGTCCCGGTAAAAGGAAATTATTCATCATTTCATTCTTACGGGAAACAGGCTGTATGAATTCAGGATGTTCGTTAATATAATCAATAAGTCTGTCCGCATATTTGCTCATCTTAAAGAAGTAAGCCTCCTCCTTTGCAGGCTTGACTTCTCTTCCGCAGTCAGGGCATTTTCCGTCTACAAGCTGTGACTCCGTCCAGAAGGATTCGCAAGGAGTACAGTACATGCCTTCGTAATGTCCCTTGTAAATATCCCCTTTATCATATAATTTCTTAAAGATTTTCTGAACCTGTTTCTCATGGTATTCATCGGTGGTTCTGATAAATTTGTCATAAGAGGTGTTCATCAAATCCCATATCCTCTTAATTTCACCGGCAACGTTATCTACAAACTGTTTTGGTGTAACACCTGCCTCTGCTGCCTTTAATTCAATTTTCTGTCCATGTTCATCCGTACCGGTCTGGAAACGGACATCATATCCCTGCATTCTCTTATATCTTGCAATACTGTCTGCAAGAACTATTTCATAGGTATTACCGATATGTGGCTTACCTGATGTATACGCAATCGCTGTAGTAATATAGTAAGGTTTTTTCTCCATTTTACTAAATCCTCCTAAAAATCTTCTGTCCTAACTTATAACGCTATCATAAATAGGCTCTAAAATCAATATTTAATCCCTTTTAAGTTGTCTTCCAACATTGGGTCTGATAAAAGTCTCATCTGCATATTTCCATAATTCTTCCGAACCCAGATGTGTTTTCTCATTACGTCCGTATACCTGTGAAGCATGAACACCATGTTCTTCCCACGATCTGCCCTCTGATGCATTATTAAGCATTAAAGGCTGAATCTTGTCCATTGTGTTGGCAAACCTTGCTTCCGGCGTAATATTTTCCTCGAATTCATCCCACAATGCCCTGAATTCCTCTGCCTGGTCTTTTGGCAGAATATTAAAAAGTCTGTCCGCAGCCGCAAGTTCACGCCCGCGTTTGCTTTCATTGCCCTTTGAATCATAGGCATAGGTATCGCCTGCGTATATTTCTATTAAATCATGAATAAGAACTATTTTCATTGTCTTCAACACGTCTATATCTTCATTGGCATATTCCGACAGCACCATTACAAACAATGCCATGTGCCATGCGTGCTCCGCATCATTTTCTTTTCTCATGCCGTCTGCAAGATAAGTCTGTCTGAAAATATTCTTTTCCTTATCTATCTCTTTAAGAAATTCAAACTGTTTTTCTATTCTTTCAGGAAACATATCTACTCTCTTTCATTGATGTATTTTTCTACTATATAACGTGGTCTTTTCTTGGTCTCAAGATATATTTTGCCAATATATGAACCTACAATGCCAAGTCCCAGAAGCACCATTCCGCCGATTGCCCACACCGAAATAAGTATGGAAGTCCATCCGGCAACAACTCTGCCGGTAAAATAACTTACGAATGCGTAAATCATCATAGCAATGCTCACAAGAAAAACAAATATGCCCATTCCCGTTACAAATCTCATGGGTTTAATGCTTAGTGAGGTTATTCCCTCAATGGCAAAGCTCATCATTTTCTTAAGCGGATATTTGCTTTTTCCCGCAAGTCTTTCTTTTCTCTCATATTCAACAATCGTCGATGGATACCCGATTAATGGTACTATTCCTCTTAAGAAAAGATTGACCTCTTCAAACTGTGCCAGTCCCTCAAGGGCTCTCCTGCTCATAAGCCTGAAATCCGCATGATTGTATATCAGGTCTCCGCCTAATTTGTTGGTTAATTTATAAAACATCTGCGCCGTATGTCTTTTGAAAAAAGAATCTTTTTTTCTGTCATTTCTCACACCATATACGACATCATAACCCTCGTTATTTTTCCGGAGCATTTCATCAAAAACATTTATATCGTCCTGTAAATCCGCATCAAGGGATATAACTATATCCGCATCATCCTTAACAGTCATAAGTCCGGCTAAAAGTGCATTCTGGTGTCCCCTGTTTCTCGTAAGGTTAATTCCGCCAAACAAGGTATCTTTATTGTGTAAATCTTCAATTATTTTCCATGTCAGATCCATAGAACCGTCATTAACAAAAATTATCCTGCTTTTTACGTCAATAAGCCCTTCTGCCATAAGTTCTTTCATTTTTTTATCAAGTTTGCCCGCTGTGTCAGCTAAGACTTCTTCTTCATTGTAACATGGTATTACAAGGTAAAGTATTTTCGCCATATATATCATCCTTCCGGAAATATCCGTATCATATTTAGAGATTATCACATTGTGTTATCATTTGCAATTACGCTGTTACCTATGATAATATGTACTTTAGTGAGGGTTTGATATCGGAGGTAACATTAATGAAATCAAAACAATATGTTTATGTTATTACAATAATTTTTATATTATCACTTATTCCCCTTTATATCATAGGTAAATATAACCATCCGAGTGTGGATGACTATTATTACGGCGTGGAAACTGCCAAAGTTTACCGTGATACAGGTTCTGTTTCCCAGGTTATATCTACATCTTTTGACGAAATGAAAAATACCTACAATGACTGGCAGGGCAATTTTGCCGCTATTTTCCTTATGCGCCTGCAGCCTGCCGTATTCGGTGAATCAGCCTATGTATTATCATCTGTTATACTTATAAGCGCATTTGTTGCCGCCATGCTTGCATTCATATATAATTTTTTAAGAAAATGGTTTGATGCCGGCAGACAGGCTTCCATAATCACGGCTCTTGCCGTTACTTTCTGTGCAATGCAGTTTACCATTATGCCTTCGGATTCTTTCTATTGGTATAACGGTTCTGTTTATTATACATTTTTCTTTTCATTGGCTTTATTTTTACTGACGCTCGTAACGGTTATGATTAAAAGCAAAGCTATGCCTGCCAGAATTATTGCGGGTATTTTCGCAGTTCCTTTAGCCTTCATAATCGGTGGTGGTAACTACGCAACATCCCTTGTTACGGTTCTTATATTAATAACCCTTGTTATACTTATGATTGTTAAGAAAAATAAAAGTGTCATCCCTCTTGTACTGATTACATGTTCAATAGGAGTGTCCTTTGCCCTGAGCATCCTTGCCCCTGGTAATGCAATCCGTCAGGAGGCCGTGGGTGGCAGTCATGGCGTAATTAAGTCCATTATCTGTTCGTTCGCTTACGGTGGATACAGTATTGCAAGCTCAACTTTGGCACCTGTGCTTATACTTTTTATAATGTTAATACCTTTGCTTTACAGAATCGCCAAAAGAAGTTCTCTTTCTTTTAAACATCCCGTACTTGTGCTTTTGTTTACATTCTGTCTTTTCTGTTCACAGGGCACTCCTGTATTCTATGCACAGGGATTAAGGATGCCTTACAGAATGATGAACATTATTAATTTCAGCTATTATATCTTTATGATTTTCAATCTGGTATACATGCTAGGATATATAGGTAAAAAATACGGGGATTCCCTGGTTCTTTGCAAATTTGCGAGATTTTTTGAGATGAAGCACGAACGTTTTGTATTTATTATGTCCTGCACCATTATTTTTGCAATTTCCTGCGTAGGCCTATGCAAAGTGTCGGAGGGAGAAAACGGCGGTGCCGATTTTTCCAATATGCCACTTTCCGTAAGTGCCACATATTCCCTTATTAATGGAGATGCAAAACAATATGATAAGGAATGCAGGGAGCGTGCGGAATACCTTTCCGTCACAGAAGAAAAAGGAGTAACCTTAGCTCCGCTTTCAGTTACTCCTGCACCTATTTTCCATACGGACATTACAGCAGACCCTCTTCACTGGAAAAATGCACATCTGGCACTTTTCTATGGTAAGGACTGGGTAAAACTCAGTAATAAATAGGACTATTCCTTTACAAGAAATCTGTCCCATTCCTCGACATCGCCGCTGCCACTCACTGTTATTTCGTAACATCTGTCGTTGGCATCTATGGAGAATACATAAGTGTTCTCCTTTTTTTTGATGGAATATATTGTTCCATAAGGGAATGTCTTAAACATGGCCGCATATTCGTCTTTTGCAAGAATTCTGTCATCTACGGATTCCTGAAGGACATTATCAGCATTGTAACGTTTATAGCCTTCCTCTATAAATTCCTGTATTCCGGGATTGGATACGGATAAAAGAAATCCGTTGGCTCTCATTACCCTGATATCCCTGTTACATGAACATTCGGGCAGAATCGTTACATTATCAAGCCACAAATGAAAAGTACCGTTCATTGTCTCAACTTCCGATATTACACTTTCCGAAAAATCGAAATTATTAAGTTCGTCGATTGTCTTGTAGTTCATTACTTGTTCTCCATTTTTTCAAATAATTTAACAACCTTGCTTGTGCCAAGTCTTGACGCTCCAAGCTTAAGGAAAAGGTCTGCATCGTCAAGGGTGGAAATTCCGCCTGCCGCTTTAACCTCCACGCCCCGTCCTACGTTGGCTTTAAGAAGTGCCACATCCGAAGGCGTTGCGCCCCCTGCCTGGAATCCCGTTGAAGTCTTAATGAACTTTGCACCTGCCTCGGTAACTATTTTACAAAGTGTAATCTTTTCCGCGTCATCTAAAAGACATGTTTCTATAATTACCTTCAAAATTCTTCCGTGACACGCTTCTTTCACAGCCTTAATTTCATTCAATACATCATAATACTTACCGTCTTTTACCCAGCCGAGATTGATTACCATATCTATTTCTGAAGCTCCGTCAAGTACTGCCTGTTCCGTCTCATATACCTTGACTTTGGTTGTATTGTAGCCGTTAGGAAATCCTATAACCGTACATACTGCCAGGGAAGAACCTTTGCCTTTAAGGTAAGCCGAGGCTTTTTTTACATAAGACGGAGGTATACACACGGACGCACATCCGTACTTAACCGCCTCATCGCATAATGTCTCGATTTCAGACTCCTCAGCTGTTACGGCAAGCAGTGTATGGTCGCACCTCGCCAATAATTCTTTAATATCCATTTTCTTTTTCTCCTATGTATCTTTATAATCCGGCAGACTGCTTAAGCCTGTCCATTGCATTTTTAATTTCTCCAGTTTCCGTAATTGTCATTTTCTCAGGCTTGGCTTTTCTGATAAGACGACCAAGATTATATATATCCTGATTAATCTGATTCTTTCTCATTTTATCAATTGTCTTTTTCTCAGTCTTTAACTTAGCCTGTGCATCATTAATAAGCTGTTTTGACTCATTAATGGCTTCAAAAGCATCCATTCTCGTACTGTCGGCTTCCGCATATTCCGCAGCGTCCCGCATGGCACGTTCAATTTCAGTTTCCGAAAGATTAGAGCCTGCGGTAATCGTAATGCTCTGTTCCCGTCCCGTATCAAGGTCCTTAGCCGATACATGCACAATACCGTTTGCATCAATATCGAAAGTTACCTCTATCTGCGGAACTCCGGCCGGTGCTCTTCTTATTCCGTTAAGACGGAAGGTTCCAAGAAGCTTGTTATCCCTCGCAAACTGTCGTTCGCCCTGTAAAACCTTGATTTCAACATTGGTCTGTCCGCTCATTGCAGTAGAAAATACCTGGCTTTTTCTGCATGGAATCGTAGAGTTTTTCTCTATAAGGTGTGTGGCAATTCCTCCCACTGTCTCTATTGAGAGCGTAAGAGGAGTTACGTCAAGCAAAAGAAGTTCGGACGCATTACCTGAATCTCCCGCAAGCTTGCCACCCTGTATTGAAGCTCCGAGTGCAACACACTCGTCAGGATTCATATTTTTGCTTGGCTCAAGTCCCGTAAGCTGTCTTACTTTATCCTGAACCGCAGGTATTCTTGTAGAACCGCCTACAAGAAGTACCTTATTAAGTTCGCCCTTTGTAATTCCTGCATCGTTAAGTGCCGTAATTACAGGACCAGTTGTTCTCTCCACAAGGTCCGATGTCAGCTCGTTAAATTTTGCCCTCGTAATATTCATATCAAGATGAACGGGACCCGCTTTGGTGGTTGTAATAAAAGGCAGGTTAATATTAACTGTCTGTGCCGATGAAAGCTCTTTCTTGGCTTTCTCGGCTTCTTCAGTTATTCTCTGAAGTGCGACTTTATCTTTACCAAGGTCTATTCCTTCTGTTCTCTTAAACTCCGAAACAATATAGTCCGAAAGACGTTTATCAAAATCATCACCGCCGAGATGGTTATCCCCTGAGGTTGCAAGCACCTCAATAACCTTATCACCGATTTCAATTACTGAAACATCGAAAGTACCGCCGCCAAGGTCATATACCAGGATTTTCTGTGCTTCACCGTTATCAAGGCCGTACGCAAGAGCTGCTGCCGTAGGCTCATTAATAATTCGTTCCACTTTAAGTCCTGCTATTCTTCCTGCATCCTTGGTCGCCTGACGTTGTGCATCGCTGAAATATGCCGGTACGGTAATTACCGCTTCCGTTACACGCTGTCCCAGATAATCCTCGGCATCCTTTTTTAATTTCATAAGGATAAAAGCCGATATCTCCTGAGGCGAATAATTCTTTTTGTCAATCTTAACTTTATAGCCGGAGCCCATCTCTCTCTTAATGGAAGAAACAGTTCTTTCAGGATTTGTGACTGCCTGACGCTTCGCAGGTTCTCCCACAAGTCTCTCTCCTTTTTTGGTAAAAGCAACCACGCTTGGTGTTGTCCTTGTTCCCTCGGAATTAACGATAACCGTAGGCTGTCCGCCCTCCATTACCGCAACACAACTGTTAGTAGTTCCTAAATCAATTCCAATAATCTTGCCCATAACAATAAATCTCCAATTCTTTTATTCTGTTTCAATCAGATATACACCTGATTTATGAATGTGTTATGTATTAATTATTTTATTTTGGTAAAAAAGATTAATTTTTTATAAATTAAATATAGCATATTTATTTTACATTTTTTATAATAAAAACACAATGTCAATATGTTCTTCTTGACTTTAAAGCGTTAAAGTGTTAATTTATATATACTGAAATTAGAAGAGATGAGGATTTTAACAATGTCAATGAATTATTTTAAAAAGCTTCCGGAACCTGAAGTTCTTAAAGAAGAATTTCCTATGACACCGGAGCTTACAGCAATCAAATCAGAAAGAGACCGTGAAATCCGTAAGGTTTTTACAGGTGAAAGTGATAAATTTCTTGTAATCGTAGGTCCATGTTCCGCTGACCGTGAAGATGCCGTTCTTGAATATGTTGAGCGTCTTGCAAGGGTCAACGAAAAGACTAAGGACAAGCTGATTATTATTCCCCGTGTATACACTAACAAACCAAGAACCACAGGTGAAGGTTATAAGGGTATGCTTCATCAGCCTGACCCTAACAAAGAGTCTGACCTTTATGCAGGAATTGCATCTATCCGAAAACTTCATATAGATGTTATCAAAGAAAGCGGTCTTACATCAGCAGATGAGATGCTTTATCCTGAGAACAGGAGCTACCTTGACGATGTTTTATCGTATGAAGCAATCGGTGCCCGTTCCGTTGAAAACCAGCAGCACCGTCTTACCGCCAGCGGTATGGATATCCCTGTGGGAATGAAGAATCCTACAAGCGGAGATTTTGGCGTTATGATTAATTCAGTAATTGCTGCACAAAGTTCCCACGAATTTATTTACAGAGGATACAGTGTAAGCACATCAGGCAATGACCTTGCACATGTTATACTTCGTGGCGGTGTCAACAAATATGGAATATGTATTCCTAATTACCATTATGAAGACCTTGAAAGACTTCATGAAATATACGCTTCCAAAGACCTTAAGAATCCTGCTGCAATAATCGATGCTAACCATTCTAACTCTAACAAGCAGTTTAAACAGCAGATCCGTATAACAAGCGAAGTTCTTCACAGCAGAAGATATAATCCTGAATTCAAAAAATTAGTAAAAGGCGTAATGATTGAAAGCTACCTTGAAGAAGGTAATCAGAAAATCTGCAAGGACATGATTTATGGTAAATCAATTACGGATCCATGCCTCGGATGGGATGACACCGAAAACCTTATTTACAAAATAGCAGATGAATGTTAAGAGGTTACGTTATGAAAGATAAGAAAACCGTCCTTTTAGGAATAACCGGAGGGATTGCTGCATACAAGATGGCTGATGTAGCAAGTGCTCTTGTGAAATCAGGCTGCAATGTCCGTGTGATAATGACTGAAAATGCCACAAAATTCATAAGTCCTATGGTATTCGAGACGCTTACTTCAAGCAAATGCCTTGTGGATACTTTCGACCGTGACTTTGAATTTGACGTAAAGCACATTTCACTTGCAAAAGAAGCCGATGTGGTTTTAATTGCTCCCGCTACTGCCAATGTAATCGGAAAAATGGCTAACGGAATCGCAGACGATATGCTTACCACAACTGTTCTTGCCTGCAAATGCACAAAAATAGTTGCTCCTGCAATGAACACCAATATGTACGAAAACCCTGTTGTAAGGGACAACATCGCCAAACTCATGATGTATGGTTTTGAAATTATTCCTGCCGCAAGCGGTCACCTTGCCTGCGGGGACAGCGGTAAAGGCAAGCTTCCGGATAAAAATACACTTATTGAATATATTTTAAGGGCTCTTAATGGTAAAAAAGACCTTATAGGAAAACGCATCCTTATAACGGCAGGTCCTACGAGGGAAGCCCTTGACCCGGTAAGGTATATTACCAACCACTCCAGCGGTAAAATGGGTTATGCACTTGCAAGAGCCGCCGCATTCCGTGGAGCTGATGTAACACTGATATCAGGTCCTGTTTCCCTTCCAAAGCCACTATTTACCAAAGTAATTGATGTTATCTCTGCCGAAGATATGTTTAATGCAGTAAAAGATAATTACGAAAACCAGAACATAATAATCAAAGCTGCGGCTGTTGCCGACTACACTCCCGTATCGGTTGCAGACAACAAAATCAAAAAATCCGACAGCGATATGTCCATTCCATTAAAGCGTACTACTGATATACTGAAATTTCTCGGTGAAAACAAGAAACCGGGACAGTTTATATGCGGCTTTTCCATGGAAACAGAAAATATGCTTGATAATTCAAGGAAAAAACTTGAAAAGAAAAACGCGGATATGATTGTTGCCAACAGTCTTGTTACAGGCGGTGCCGGATTCGGTACAGACACCAATATAGTAACTTTGATTACCAAAAATAATATTAAAGAATATGATATTATGTCAAAAGAGAAAGTGGCAGACACTATTCTGGACGCGATTATAAACGGATTTTAAATGATTTTTACAATATTTTTATTATAAAGTTTCAATTTGTTCATAATTAAGACATTTTTTATCCACAAACAAAAAATATACTATAGAGGATGAAATAATTTTTTTTGTTTTTCATACTCCTCTTTCTTTTTATATAAAGGCAGCTTCGGCTGCCTTATATTTTGCCTGAATGTCTTGACAATTTTTTTTCAATAAATTAAAATAAGAATTCAGCAGGCCTTGCCTGTTTTTTTTATTTGTGAAAGAAAGCAACGGAGAAATATACAAAGGAGAATTCTCAGATGGATTTATTCACACTTATCCTACTGGCAATAGGTCTTTCCATGGATGCTTTCGCAGTATCTATATGCAAAGGTCTCGCAATTAAGAAAATCACATTCCGCCATATGCTTATTGTTGGTGCGTGGTTTGGCTGTTTTCAGGCAATAATGCCTATGATAGGATATTTTCTTGGCATACAGTTTGCAAAATTTGTTAACGCATTTGCCCCATGGATTGCATTTATTCTTTTGTTACTGATAGGAATTAATATGATTCGTGAATCATTTTCAAAAGAAGAAAAAGAAGGCGGAGAATCTGACGCCATCGGCTTTAAGACAATGTTATTAATGGCTATAGCAACAAGCATAGATGCACTGGCTGTCGGAATCACATTTGCCTGTATCCCTGTTAATATAATTCAGGCCACAGCATTGCTTAATACAGTTCTGGCTGTTATTATTATAGGAATAACAACATTTATAATTTCCATTGCAGGTGTTAAAATCGGTAATATTTTTGGAAATATCTACAAAAACAAATCTGAATTTATCGGTGGGGTTATTCTTATTTTATTAGGTATCAAAATAATTGTTGAACACTATTTTTTCTAATTTACGGAGGTTTTAAAAATGCCATTACCAGTCAATATTTTATTATTAGTTGTCGGTTTTGTACTTCTTATGAAAGGTGCGGACGTATTTGTTGATGGTTCTTCAAGTCTCGCAGGCAAGCTTGGCATTCCACAGATTGTAATCGGTCTTACAATTGTTGCTTTCGGAACAAGTGCTCCCGAAGCTGCCATAAGTATCACTGCAGGAATCAAGGGAAGTGCCGAACTTGCGGTAAGCAACGTAGTCGGAAGCAACATCCTTAATGTTCTCCTTATCCTTGGCATCGCTTCAGTTATCACACCGCTGGCAGTTAAAAAGAATACTCTTTTTATAGAAATTCCTTTTGTTGCCGTAATCACCATTGTACTACTTGTACTCGGCATGAATGGTTATTCCCTTTCAAGATTTGATGGAATAATTCTGACAATATTATTTTTAATATTTATGGGATATCTTGTATATATCTCTCTTAAGAAAAAGGATGAAGAAGAGGAAGAAGTCAAGAAATTACCTACATGGCTTATGATTCTTTACATAATTCTCGGTGGTGCCGCAATTGTAGGCGGAAGCCAGCTTACAGTTAATTCTGCTACCGCCATTGCAAAATATTTTGGCATGTCCGACCGTTTAATAGGTCTTACCATTGTTGCTTTGGGAACTTCACTTCCGGAACTTATCACATCCGTTACGGCAGCCTGCAAACACAATGCGGACATTGCAATAGGTAATATCGTAGGAAGCAATATTTTTAATATACTGTTTGTTCTTGGAATTACGGCGCTCTTAACACCTGTTCAGTATTCAAAAGATTTTATCGTAGACAACATAATGGCAGTAATCTGTATGGTGATGCTCTTCTTATGCGTAATCTTGACAAAAGACAAGAAACTAAACCGTGCAGGCGGTATCCTCATGTTACTTTCTTATGCCGCATATTTTGTATGTTTTATCGTATTACAGATAAAGCTGGTATAATAATGACATAATTAAAAGGTTTAGAAAACATATCCAACACGTTTTCTAAACCTTTTTTCTTCCTTTAATCATAAATATCTTAGCCACAATGTAATATCCTCCGGCTCTTACCGCATTGGCAATTACATATCCGACAGTCGCACCATATATTCCCTTCCATGATGCAAGCGGCGTAACAATAACCGCAGCAACAACCGCTGTAACAACATTAATAACAATGCTGATATTCTGTTTTCTGTATATAATTATTACATTTTCGTACAAAGTATACACGGCAACAAGTCCGCCCGATAACATAAGTAAAAGATTGGTCCATTCATGACCATACAGGTCAATTCCGTATATAGCAGTAAGAACGGGGCCTCCAAGAAAAAACATTCCCGCCATTGACAATACCGTAAGTCCCGTAATCACGCCAAGCTGCTTGTTAATTGTTTTCTTAAAGCTTCCGTAATCTCCGTCATTGTGATATACCGCCATCCTGGTAAGCCACATTCTCATTGTAAATCCGGCAAATAAATCTACCACAAATACGGGCATAAACAATGCATTAAACTCTGCAAGAATTGAAGTATCATTTCCTGAAATACGGGTAAGTGCATACTTAGGTGCATTATGAATATATATAAATAAAAAAGAGCTTACAAACAACGCCGTACAGGCAAAAAACAGTTCTTTTGTCACTTTCCATTTGAAATTCCATTTTATTGCTGCAAATTTCCCGGCAATCGGAAAATCGATTACAAATATAAGTACAAATGATACAACTGCAAGCACGACAGAGGACAAAACAACATCTTTTGTAATAATTAACATTCCGCCGTAGCATATTATCATAATAAGGTCTTTTGTGAACTGACTTCTTCCGCTTATATCAAATCTGAACCTCTGTTGATAAAGTCCTTCAAACAAGTCAGACATACATTCAGCCATCTTATATACCGTAAGACTTATGATCACTACCGCTTCATCGCCTCTGTATCCGCCAAAAATAACCCAGCCTATGGTAATAAGCATTGCCGCGGCACAGGTACATATTCTGAACGTATAATACTGGTCAAATGTATATTTTTCATTAATATCAGACACCTGATAATTTCTTACTGAATACTTACCCACCGTAAGCATCTGGTTGGCTATCATTATTCCCAGTGAATATAATCCAGCCGCTGATTTTCCCATAATATTAGTTAAGATAATAAGGAATATCAGCGACTGTAATGAGTATACTATTCCGGATAAAGCTGTCCACACAAATGTATTCTTTGCCTGATTAATATCTTTTCCTATAAATAGTCTTGTAAGCATATAATTATTCAGCTTTTGCTGCCTTTTCAGCAAGATAGTTATTGATAAATACTGTCAACGCATCTGCATCGATACCATGTACCATACATGCTTCCTCAAGAGATTCTCCCTGTGCCGATGGGCATCCCACGCAATGCATTCCGGCGTCAAGAAGGATTGGTATTATATCAGTATCAATCTGGATGATATCATGAATAATCATATCTTTATTAATCTGTGCCATGTTATTTCTCCTTTACATTCTATATTTATAATATATTATTACCATTCAGATAACAAATATAATTATATACTAACATAAAAAAAGTGGCAACACCCATTGTAAAGTGTTACCTGTATATTTTTTCAAATTTTTTGAAATAAATGTTTCTTGATATTTTTATATTGACGTATTATAATGACACTGTAATATACATAGGAGGTAACTATTATGGCATACGTTATTTCAGATTCTTGTGTAAGTTGTGGTTCATGTGCCGGAGGATGTCCAGCAGGAGCTATCTCTCTTGGCGATTCACATTATGAAATAGATGCAGATACATGTCTCTCATGCGGAGCTTGCGAATCTGCTTGTCCTGTAGGCGCTATTTCAGCTAACTAATAAGAATAATGCGTAATGGCTCGTGCAATGCACGAGCCATTATTATTTTATCATTCAATAGTGTTCTCCGGATGCATCCAGTTATCTTTGTATATGTATGCCAACAGTTGCAGCATAGAAGCATTTTTACTCCATTTGGCATATCTGTCTTCTGAATTCAAGGTCGGAGCCACATACATACATAAGTATAGTCAAGTCGGCTTTATTTTCCGGTATTTCCGGTTCTTTTACAGGATTACCTGTTGTGTCATCTTCTGTGAATATCCACATCCGGGGGGCTGCCTTTTTGTATGCTTTTTTCATCGAACAACCGCACAATACCGGCACCATTGCCAGAACTGCAAATAATATTTTTTTCATATGTGTCTCCTCTTTCAATATCCTTATGCTATTTATTATTGCATATACTTATGCGTAAACAAGGTAGAGAATCCCGGGCCAGCTTATTGGAATTCTCTACCCAAATGGCGGGAAACTCGGAAAAGGGTAGAGATTTCCGGGGCTGCTTCTTGAGAATCTCTACCCAAACAACACAAATCGGCAAAATAGGTAGAGATTCCCGGGGCTGCTTATTGGAATTCTCTACCCAAATGGCGGGAAACTCGGAAAATGGTAGAGATTCCTAGGCCCAGCTTATTGAGAATCTCTACCCAAACAGCGCAAATCGGCAAAATATGGTAGAGATTCCCGGTCCAGCTTATTGGAATTCTCTACCCAAATGGCGCAAAACTCGGAAAAGGGTAGAGATTTCCGGGGCTGCTTGTTAGGAATCTCTACCCAAACAGCGCAAATCGGCAAAATAGGTAGAGATTCCAAGTTCCGCCGTCCGCTTTCTTGCTTCCACGCACCAATAAACCGATATCCCAATTACAACATGTTCCTCTTCCCACTTCTTAGTAGCCGAATCATATATTGTTATTCTTAACTTTACCTGCTACAAATGTGATAGTTATTAGACTTTGTTGCTTTTAGCCAACTTATCTCTCGTAGCCTAGCCTTATATGTGATTTCTGTCCGTCAGACCAGAGATTTGCTTACAGCTTCCTTCAGATTCCACCTCGCAATAGACACCCTTGCTGTTCAGCTATACACTTCCCACTATCCGGGCGTGTTCGAGACTTTCACCCGTTAGAACGTGCCCATGGCGCGCAAACTAAAAATGGACTTCAAATTTAATTGAAGTCCATTCTGTATTTATTCACCGTTTGTCTGGTCTGACAATTTTTTCATATATGAATTGAAAATTATCTCTGCATCTTCTTTAGTATCTGCATCAACCAGATATTTAGTGCCTGCATCTTCATCCCAGATTTCGATAATAATCTGCCCTGTTTCCCTGTTGTATATGAATCGGTATAGAACAATAGTACTTAAATCTTCTATTCCACCGTTTTCATTGTATTTCGTTACAGTAGCATAAAAAAAGATTTTACAGAAATCTTTTGACATATCAACCGATATAACAGGCCTGTTTCCCGTTAATTTTCCGTAATCCTCTACGCTTAATACTCCGTCTGCTTTCTTATTGCGAACTAACAGGTCAATATACCAACTGATATTTTCTCTTTCCCATTCCTTGGTAACTGTATTGTATACATATCCCTTTCCTCCTGTATTAAACCTTGCGTATTTAGAAATTATATGTATCCCTGTGGAATTGAGAAATACCATTACCGCTATCTGAAGCACCACGACTATTGCAAGAATAGTCGACAGAATAATTATCCATGTTTTTTTCATATCTTTGTCCTCCCTGTATATCTATATTGTCACATATGCTATGTTAATCGATGTGCTGCCTTTTCAACCGTTGAGTAAAAACATTTAGTAATCAAATATGTAAATTCATTAATACTCATTAAGATTATTACCGGCATAGACCTGAGTGTACCTTTTACTAGTCCACCTTATGCCACTCACGTATCCGGAGTCATCTGCCCTTACTGAAACACAACGTGGTATAACCGCCATCACCACGTTCAAAACAATTACTATTAATTGTTTACCCAATATCACCTCTCCTTTTTTCATGATAAACTACTGATATTTTTATACTATCATATATCTTAACGAATGTCCACTTTTCAAGTCAGTTTTTTCATTTTCTTCCTATGCTTGAAACGTGTATCCTTACCTGCTGCCGATAATCGCTTTGAACTGTTCCATACGGACATTCCTTGTATTCTGTTCCTCACTTTCAAGCTCACCCTGTTCATGCTCCATATGTATAGGTATTATATCCGCTTTTGTCTGTGCCGCAAGTCCGGCACTTTTCAAAAAAAGCGGCTACCGTTTCCGATAGCCGCTGTGTGAGTTATACTACTTTGTTAGCTGTTGTACTTTTTCTTTTTGCTGACAACCGTTGTGCCGATAACAGCTCCTCCGCTGGCAAGCATCAGTGCGATCCACAGCATGAGGTTGCTGTTGTCGCCGGTCTGAGGATACTTCGGCAGTTTCGCCGTTACAGTGTCGGCCTTGGCGATTTCCTTGGTGCCGTCTTTGTCACTGTAATACTTTCCGCAGCCGCTGCAGTACCAATACTCGATATTGCCCTCGGAATCCTCGGTGGCCGCCTTTGCCGGGAAATGCTTTAAGTCGGTGTGGTTGGAGATTATCTTTCCACAGATATCACATTTGTGATTTTTATCCTCATCGGTACAATTATCCGTTTCGACGCCTTCCGCACAGCCGCCTGCCGTGCATTGGCGGGTGTGTGTGCCATCGCCGTTTGATGTCCAGTCACCGAAGGTATGCCCGTCGTTGACCGTTACGGTCATCTCGGCGGTGTTGCCTGCCTTGTCGGTGACAACGATTTTCTGCCCGCCGTCTGCCGGAGAGAGGACAAAGCTGCCGTTTTCATCAAGCGTGACCTCCGTTCCGTTTACAGTGACAGTACCGATATGCTTCTCGTCAACGGTGACCGTCTGCGCCTCGCAGTAGGTCCTGCCGTTTTCTATGCCGGTGATAACCGGGCTTGTTCCGTCAAGAACGATGCCGTCCGAGCAAATGTAGTCCGTATTGCCCGCCTTATCGGTCAGTCTGACATAGATAATATATTCGTTATCAGGGTCAATGCAAAACGGTGCGGTGTACACTGTGAAGGCCATGCCGTCAAGCTCAGCTTTTGTCAATTCCCTATCTGACAGCAGATATTCAACCATTACCATCTCGCCGCTGTTGTCGGCTGCGGTGATCGTCACCTCCTGCGTGCCCTTAAAGAACAGACCGAAGGTGATATTGTTGAGGAACGCTTTTCAACTGTTCTCGCTGATTTTAATTTCACCCGTGGGCTTTTTGATGTCTTTCCATTTCGCCTTAATTGTGATGTTTTCCGCAGGCATGGTCGCGGGAATTTCCATGTCCCAGCCGATAAAGGTGTAGCCCTCTCTTGTCGGGTCGGCAGGAGCGGTGATCGCCGTGTCGTAATCCTGTGTAATCGGCGCAATTTCACTGCCGCCTACAGTGTCAAAGGTTATTGTGTACCGGTTTATTACCCACTGCGCATACAGGGTGCAGTTTTCCGTCTTGTCATACCGGCTTGTGCCTTTGCCATCGCTATTACCGTAGCATTTGCCTTCAACCGGGGCATCATACCAGCCACGGAAAAAGTAACCGGTGCGCATTGGCACGGGCATATCGCCGAGCTGCTCGCCATAGGTGACGGCCATAGTTTTTTCTATCACCTCGCTGCCACCTGTGGAATCAAAGGTCACCGTGTAGTGGTGCCTCCTGTATATTCTGACTGTCGCCGTAGTTTCGTTTCCCGCGTTGTCAGTCGCGACCACGGTATATTCCGCTCCTGCGTCATTGTTGCCGCCGTCGGGTGCGGAGAGAGAATAGGTGGGACCGTCTTGCGGCTCGCCGTTGATGGTCACCGACTTGATGCCGGATGACGTCTCTCCCGATGCAGCCGGGTCGCTCACGGTGAAGGTGTACGCGCCGGGATTTCCATCGATGTTATCCTCGACGATGTAGCTTTCGCCGTCCGTCAGAGTTTCCATAACCGGGGCTTTCGTGTCCCTCTCAAGCACATGACCGCACACAGTGCAGAGCTGCTTCTGATTGCTCCAGTCGCCGGGAATGTGTTTGGCGTTTTGTTTGGACATTTCCGCGGCGGGGTCCCACGCGCCCGTTTTCGTTGGGGATGAGAAGCTCCGTCGTGGTGCCCCAGTCCCATTCATACTGTCCCTGACTGCGGCGCCACTGCCACCCTGTCGCGCTCAGCTGCACGGTCTTCCCGTCCGAGGCTCCGATTTTGACGTTCTCTTCATGAAGCAGTCCAAACTCCGGGTTGAACAGCACAGACGTCCAGCCTAAACGGTTTGAGCCTCTTCCGACCGCGACTGCAGGACCACCGCTAATGGCTGCGTCTTCATACTGGGGGTTCGGATAAAGCGGGAGGGACTGCGCAGTAATCGTTGTGTCCTTGATCAGAATGTTCCCGCTGTCGCCGTTCATGCCCCCGCCGATGCCCGCGCCCCACCAGCCCTGCGCCTTCACATTGCCGCCGGTGATGGAAATGTCACGGCCCGAACCGTTTCTTCCGCCGCCGATGCCCGCGCCGGCATAGTTACTCCAAGCGTTGACCGTTCCACCGGAAATCTCGATATGATACGCATCTTCCGAGTTGTTCTGTCCGTCTTGATCGCCGCTGCCGATTCCGGCTCCGCATGTCGAGCTGCCGGCATTCACCGTGCCGCCCTTGATATAAATATAGCGTCCGACGCCGCCCTGACCGCCGCCGATCCCTGCGCCTTGCGAAACGGATCTCGCCGTCAGCTTGCCGGAATACACATAAATCCACTCGCCGATGCCGCCGCCCTGACCGCCGCCGATACCCGCACCGAAAGCGCCGCTGGTCGCAAGAATCTCACCGCCATAGATATCCGTCGCCAGAGAGCCGAAATGAAGGTTCATGCCGTGTCCCTGCGAGAAATTCTTGATTCCGACCTTTGAGCCTCCGATGCCGGCGCCATAAGTGCCGCCCTGACACGTGAGCTTTGTCCCCGTCTGCACCAAAACCCGGAGATAACCATCGGTTTTGTTTTTCTGCAGTGCGGCGAAGTTCTCCGCGCCGATCAACTCGCTGTCGTTGCCGATAAAGTACAGACAGGCAGAGGCACCGCCGTAAAGCTCGATGGCAGGGCCGTCCTCGGGTGCCTGAATGCGGACGCCGTCCAGAAAGATGTGCGGCGTATTGTTCTTGCCATCAATTTTGATCCGGTATTGAAAATACCAGTTCGGATCTGCGGAGCCCTTGATCAGATAGGTCTTGCTGTCCTTGATTTTTAATTCTCCGTTCTGCTTCGTAAGGTCCACTGTCTTGTCAAACGTCGTTGGGACGGAAAGCTTGACATCCGGTAGCTCACCTGCGGCAAAAACCGTTATCGGCACAAGGCAGAACAGCATACATAGGGCGAGTAGGATACTAAGTATTCGTTTCTTCATATTTTATTACCTCCGTTTTCGTGTATATCTGCTCAGTCAAGAGCGGTGATTGTAACAGAGCCTCTGAATGAAAGCAGATAGGTTTTGTAATCACCTTGCTCCAGCGAAAATTTGAGTTCAACATCGTTTATCGCGCCGGTAAGGTCATATATTCTGTTGAAGCAGAGAGAATTTGATCCCCTGCCGTCTTGTTCTATCAGTGTAATATATCTGCAATAGTCATCATCGTAACCGTCAGTCATCTGAACGGAATAGTTTCCGCTATTATCATTTGTTATCGCATTAACCATGCCGCTTACACACACATTGTAGGTATGTCCTTTTTTCAGCCTGAGTGTTGTTCCGTTGTACGATATAAGCCCGCCGCGGTTATGCATTTCCCGATAGTACAGGGGAACTGCACCGTCTGAAAGATGGGTTGACAGTACATACCCCGTGCCGTAAAAATACCCGGAGCTTCCGCCGTTCTGACCGGGGTCGCCCTTGTCGCCTTTGTCCCCCTTATCTCCCTTGTCTCCCTTTTCGCCGGGGTCACCTTTGTCGCCCTTATCACCCTTTTCGCCGTCAACACCGTCAGCACCGTCAATGCCTGCGGCTTTTACGGCTGTGTCGATTTCTCCGATCCACCAGTTGCCGTTTTCGCCGATAAACGGGGTGTTACCGTCTTTGCCGTCAGAGCCGTTTTGTCCGTTTGTGCCGTCCGCACCGTCCCTGCCGTCTTGCCCGTTTATGCCGTCTTTACCGTCAACGCCGTCTCTGCCATCCGCACCTTTTAATGCGGTAAGGTCGTAGAGGTTCAGCCATATTTCATCGCCGACATAGCGCCATTGCAATGTGTTTTCGTTCACGTGGAACTCCGGCGGTTTTCCGTTTGCTCCGTCCTTACCGTTCTGTCCGGTGGGGCCTGTGATGTCGGCTATCGCCACAAGGTCCTGCCACTCATCGCCCTCGTAACGCCACTGTATGTGGGTTTCAGCTCGCTGCACCTCTATGCTTTTGGCATTAATGCCGTCTTTACCGTCAACTCCGTTAATGCCGTCCTTGCCGTCGGAGCCGTTAATGCCGTCTTTTCCGTTTGTACCGTTTATTCCGTTCTTGCCGTCAGAGCCGTCTTTACCGTTTTTACCGTCTGTTCCGTTTTCTCCGGCAGCGCCCCGCAGCTCAGTAAGCGCCACAAGGTCGTGCCAGTCGGCTTCGTCGCTGTATTTCCACTGAATCGCCGTGCCGTTGTTTCGCACCTCCGGCAGTGCGTCGCCTGTTTTTGCCGCCTTGCTCCATCCTATTGCAAGCACGCTGCAAAGCACCAAAAGAGCGGTGCAAAGCGCCAAAAGTGTACCTGTGAGTAGTTTTTTTTCTGTTTTCATCTTTTTTCCTCCGTTCGGAATTGTTTATCACGGCGGAGCTTTGCACCGCTGCCCACGCCGTAAATGAGCGGCGGTCGATAGGCTTATGCTTGGTTTGCTTTGTACTTATCCACAAACAGGGCGACCCCCTGTTTTAAGACCTCCATCTGGGTTTTCAGATAATATTCATCCTCAAACATCGCATAATGAACGCAGGCGCGGACGAATATAAAGATCAGCGGCGTGATGACCGTATATGGAATGCCGATCTTCGGCTCAAGCCGCTTGGCGTACTCGGTATAGCGTTCGTTCACGCCCTCAAAGAATTTCTTGCCGTGCTCGATATACTTCGGGTGCGTATATATCTGATACATCAGGCGATATTTTTTTCCGTGCTTTTTTGCTGTCCAATACGGGACTTCCTTCACAAAACGGACAACATCCTCGGGGTCAGTGGGTGCCATCTCCATAAAGTCGTCCTCAACCTTTTCCATACAGTATGCCGTTGACTCAATGATCAGTTCATCAAGGTTTTTAAAATACGAATACAAATTTGCTTTCGTGCATCCGCACGCATCGGCTAGTGCTTTAATTCCTGTGCCTGTGAGCCCGTTTTCCGCATAGCACTCGAAGCACTTTTCCATTAGTTCACGTTTCCGCTCATTGTGCTGTTGCTCAGTTGTTTTCATGTTGTTTCGCTCCTTTTATGCGTACCGACCGTTCGTTTATGATTAGTATAACACAGATTTGTAACAAAGTCAATGATTGTTCAAAAAATAAAGAAAATAAAGTTTCAACATGATCTTATAAAAAAGTCCTTACAGCAGAAAGAAAATAGCGGCTTACCTCAACGATCAAAACCGTACTAATAAATATGTCCATAAGACTTATGGAAAGATGGGATAGGCTTATTGACTTTCCATGTTCTCATATGATATAATAAATTCATATTAACACAACATTTCTGTTCAGGGGGGTATATCAAATGAAAAAGCAAAATGCAGGGCTTATCGCTCTGAGTATCGTTTTTATTCTTATGGGTGGTTTCTCTACTATCTATAATCTCAGCAAGTATGTTTCAAACAGGGTTTTCATGTCAAGTGCTGAGAAAACCACAGGCTATGTGAAGTGGATAGACCATGAGTTGAAAACTTGGGGACATAACAAAAAGGCAAGCAACAAAGCTGAAACATATTACATAACTGTTGCTTTTGATGTTGGCGGCAAGGAGTACACAAGAGAGATCTTCACAGGCACATATTATGTGAGTCAGAACGAAAAAGTGAACGTGTATTACAACACTGATAAAAATGGTGAGCCTGATAAGGTCGTGACCGATATTGATAATGATAAAAGACCGTATCTTACTTGGCCGCTGATACTTTTGCTTGGCATTGTGCTACTTGTGCTTACTAAGAAAAATATTATCTCAGTGGGGAGAAAGAGATAAAAAAGTAATCATTAAAATAGTAACCAAAAGAAACTTTGTGCAACTAAATAACAGAAAAGCAGAAAGGAGATCTTTATGAAGGTGATCTATAAATGTGCCGCCATTTTGACGGCAGCGATATTGTCAGTGCAGTTTCCTTGCGCAGCTTTTGCGGATATGGAGCATGGCGGAGATAATGACAGCCCGAAATTCAAGATGGGCAGGATAATTTTTACTGATAATGGTTATGGCTACGAAAAGGAAGGTCTGGAAAAATCGGAGATCGCTGATGAAGATCTGGCCGATACGGACGACGGGGCTTCAGCTTATGCACAAAAGGCAACGGCTTCGCTGCCTGCGAAATATGACCCCAGATCTAAGAATACGCTGACGACTATCAAAAACCAGTTTCAGACAGGCACTTGCTGGGCGTTTGCGGCACTTTCCTGCACAGAGAGCAATCTTATTCAAAAGGGGCTTGAAAATCAAAACGTGCAGTTTTCTGTGCCAAGTCTTGTCCTCTCTACGTATGCTAACGGCGGATTTGACGAGTCAATATGGGATTGCGGCGGAACGTGGATGGATTCGTCCCTTGCAATGGCGGCTCATAGAGGACTTTGCTATGATGAATATGAGCCTTTCGTGTCCGACGGAACGGAAGCCACTATCGTATCTGAGGAGAAAAAGGGCGTTTGCGAATATCAGCTTAATTACGCTTCCACTATCACAGGCGGACGAAACGCCATTAAAAACAAGATAAAAGAGCTTGGCGGAGTAATGGTGAGCTATTATGCAGACGACCTGTATATGACCTTTGATAACAAAAGCTATTACGATCCGGAAACTACAAAATATAGTGGAATAAATCATGCCGTAAGCGTAGTGGGCTGGGACGATAATTACAGCAAGTCAAATTTCCTTGCAGGCTATCAGCCAAAGAAAAACGGGGCATGGCTTGTGAAAGGCTCTTGGGGAGTATCCAGTGGCACGGACGGTTATTACTGGATATCCTATGAAGAGGCAGAAATGACCGATTGGGTGGCGTTCGACCTCACTGAAAGCTGTGATAATAATTACCATTATCCTGCTAATAAGGATAATTCTATATTTTATGTTAGCAATAAAAATAAAATGAGCGGTGCTGATGTTTTTACAGCAAAAAAAGACGAGCTTCTTGACAAAGTGGGCTTTATGTATCTTGGCTACACTGGAAAGTCTGACTACACCGTGCAGGTCTACACTTCTGTTTCAGACAGCACTCCTGTGGGGATACTTGAATGTGAGGTCAGGGGAAAGGTGCAGAGCGACGGCTTTTATACCGTGGATATCCCTGATGTTGAGCTTGACGAGGGCGAAAGATATTCTGTCGTGATGACATTCAGCGGTGATGACGGCTCAGGTTATGTGACCGTTTATGGCTATTCAGATGGGGTCATGAAGCCTGGTCAGGCGTATATTTCCAATGACGGCGACAGTTGGACGGACGTTACCGACAAGGACGCTTATACTGGTCAGCCTATAATATTTGCCTATACCGATGATATAGATAAGTCTGATAAAAGCGAGCTTGAAACACTTGTGGCAAAGTATGAAAAGCAGAGCGGTTATGAACGTGAGGTCAACAACGGCAAGAAAGTTATTGCAGACGAAAACGCTTCAAAGAACGATATCACCAATGCCAAGCTTCTTATAAAGGCAAAGGCGAAAGAGATAAAGGAACAAAGCCTTGTTATAAAGACAGCGACGGATTGGAAAAACTTCGCAAAGCGTGTATCAGGCGGTGAAAGCTTTGCAGGAAAGCGTGTTGTGCTTGAAAAAGACATCGACTTCGGTGGTGCAAAGATATCGGCAGTAGGAACGGCTTCAAAGCCTTTTTGCGGATATTTTGACGGAAACGGACACGTTCTGAAAAACGCTGTTATCCAAAATAATTCTTATGCAGGTCTGTTCGGCTATGCTGAGGACAGAGCGCAGATAAGAGATCTCAGTGCTGAGAAAATAACTGTCAGCGGTAAGTACGCAGGCGGGATCGTTGGTGAATTTGATGCGGTATCTATCCAACGCTGTACGTTCAGCGGAACTGTAAAGGGTACAAGCTCGGCAGGCGGAATCGTGGGCAAAGCAGGTGGTCTGACCCTGACAGAGTGTGCTTCAGACCTTGCAAAGTCAAGCAGTTCAAATGCTAAAGCTATGGTGGGCAGCATCGATAATGACGCTTTTTATTATGGACAGCAATATGCCGATTGTTGGTATAACGGCAACTTTTCTGACAGCAAGGTCAAGAAAACGGCTTTGTCTAACGTTACAAGCTCTGCAGCTTATTCGCTGAATACCATTGGCGGAAAGCAGACAGACAGCGGAAGGTGGACAATGGCAGGCGGCAAAGCAAGGCTAACTCGTCCTGGGGAGCAGTCTTCCCACAAGATAACATTTGAAGCTCCCGACGGCAAGCATTATGCCTGCACTGATAAGGACGGCAAGGTGAAATATCCTGCTGTCAAAGTGCAAAGCGGTTATGCTCTTAAATGGTACAAGAACGGCATTGCTGTCGATGCGAACACAGTTTATACTGCTGACAGCACAGTAAAGGCAAAGCTTGTTGAAGCAAAATTTGTCACTGTCGACTATGTTTTAAATGGCGGCACGAACAGCACAGGCAATCCAGAATACCTCAGCAAAGGCGAAAGCGTGACGCTTTCCGAGCCGACAAAAGAGGGTGCAGACTTTGCAGGCTGGTATGATAACGCTGCACTTTCAGGTGAAAGAATAGAAAGCATCTCATATTCAGGCGGTGCAAAGACCCTTTATGCCGCATGGAAGCCTTATACATATAACGTTACGTTTGTGGATAAGGACGGCAAGGTGATAAGTCAGCAGACAGTGGAATACGGTAAGTCTGTAAAAGCTCCGAAAGCCCCTGCTATAAAGGGTCTGCGTTTTACAGGCTGGGATAAGGACTATAAAAACGTCACGGAGGATATGACTGTCACAGCGGAGTATTCTGACAGCAAGCTCATTGCAGACTGCGAGATATCAGGCTTCAAGAACAGCTTTACATACACAGGAAAGAATATTGAACAGCCTGACGTAACGCTCACCTATGAGGGCAAAGAGCTTAAAGAGGGCGTGGATTACACTGTTTATTATAAGACCAATCTTAACGCAGGACCTGCAAAAATGACCTTTGTTGGAAAAGGCGAATACAGAGGCTCTGTTGCAAAAAGCTTTACTATCCAGCCAAAGGACGCTTCCAAGGTCAAGCTTTATTATGCTACACCGCTGTCGTTCACCGGAAATGCGATAACACCTGATGTGCTTATAAAGGACGGCAATAAGACCCTAGAGCGTTATATTGATTATATGGTGATGTATTTCTCAAACGTGAATGTTGGCACAGGCAAGATAACAGTTGAATTTTACGGCAATTATAAGGGCAAGCAGACCGTTTCCTTTGTTATAAATCCTGCAAAACAGCAGATACAAGTGCTTGAAACAAGATACAAGGGCTTTTTTGTGGATTTTGTGCAGAAAGGATCTGCAACAGGCTATGAGGTCCAGTATGGCACAAGATCTGATTTTTCAAATGCTTCCACATACAGATCCACCACCAACAAGACGGATAAGATGACGGTACTTGGATTAGGGACTTCAAAGACATATTATGTAAGAGTTCGCTCTTATACTGTCAAGGGCGGAAAGACCTATTACGGCAACTGGTCAGACGCTAAAAGCATTGTGACGGCAAAGACTAATTTTGCAAACGCAAAGGTCAGCGGTATTTCTTCAAAAAGCTTTACCGGCAAGGCGATAACGCAGAAGATCACAGTAAAATATGGCTCAAAGACCCTTAAAAACGGCACAGACTACACTGTGAAATATTCTGCAAACACAAAGGTCGGCACCGCAAAGGTGACTATCACAGGCAAGGGCATTTACGGCGGAGTTATCACCAAAAGCTTTGCTATCTATCCTGCAAAGCAGGTGATACAGAAGCTTTATGGTACATATGCAGGCTTCTTTATAGACTATGCACAGAAAGGCTCTGCCACGGGATATGAAATATCATACTCACAGCGTTCCGACTTCAAGGGAGCAAAAAGCGTAAAGGTAACAAACAACCGCACCGATAAAAAGACAGTTTCTGGGTTTGCAAGATATCAAAAATATTACGTCCGTGTAAGAAGCTACACTGTCAAAGGCGGAAAGACTTATAACGGAGCGTGGTCCGATAAAAAATGGGTCTATACTCAATGATATGACAGACGATAAAAAATGCCCCTGATCATTTTCTGGTCAGGGGTATTTTTTATGCTCAGAAAAGTTCTGCTTTGTACTTGATAGAATCCTCCTCCGTTATCTCACGGATAACTCTGCATGGATTTCCTGCCGCAAGAGAATTTGGCGGTATGTCACGGGTGACAACGCTTCCTGCACCGATAACACAGCCCTCGCCTATGGTAACTCCGCCTGTGATGACAACATTGCTCGCTATCCAGCAGTTGGAGTGTATTGTGATAGGTTTGCCGTATTCATCATCATAAACAGTGCCGTCAGACTTTTTCTTCATGTTACGCTCCTGCCATCTGAATGGGTGAACAGGTGTGGCGATGGTGCAGTTGGGACCGAAAAACACGTTGTCGCCAATGGTCACAGGGCAGGTGTCAAGCACTGTCAGATTGAAGTTAGCATAGCAGCCTGAGCCGAACTTTGTGAAAACGCCATAGTCAAAATACACAGGACCTTGGAGAAAAAATCCCTCGCCATGGTCGGGCAGAAGCTCGTCAAGGATAGCTTTTCTTCTCTCATCATCTTCATACAAACTGCTGTACTGCTGTGAAAGCTTGTGAGCCTTTGACCTCAATTCTGCAAGCTCCTTGTCGGAGGAGTCATATATCTTGCCAGCAAGCATTTTTTCTTTTTCAGTCATTATAAAACGCCCTTTCTGCGTGTAGTTTCATTTGATTTTGTTGAGAGTATAGCACAAGTTTCGGGCTGTGTCAATAGTTTTTTGGGGTCGAGTGATAGAATAAAAAATGGTATACAAAAAGTGGAGAATGCTTATGGGCAAAGCATTCTCCACTTGATGAGTATACTATTTAAAAAGCTTGGCAGGGTATAAAAAGTTATAGGTAAAATCCCTGCATATAATTTGTGTACATAAAGGGATCTTCGTCATCAGTGATATTGTCACCAGCAGGCTTTTTTCTGCCACTAACACAAGAAGCCAAAATTATCAGACCGCCTAGAACAATTGCAACGCTCACTCCAAGGACTACCAAAACCGCACAGAAAATTTTTACTATCATAAACACCGCTCCAATCATATTTCTCATACTTCGCCATAATTACTATTATGATTATATGCTGGTTTTGCCTGATAATCAATAAAAGCCGTGTAAAATGCAGATAAAAATCAAGTCAGCTTTTGTCTGCATCAAAAATATTGTGGTAAAAATATTATTCAAAACGTTTCATGATTTAACAATTTTAAATGAAGAAAATTATAGCTTTCAGCTTAGTATAAAATTGCACAAACTGAGCTTTTTGTAAATGGTTAGCATTGTATATTACACTGAAAATGTACGGTTCTTGAAAAAATATACATAATTGTGGGGTGAATACTTGACTAGATGAAAATTTTGTGATAAAATTATTAACATGGATGAGTGTATAGTATATATTACATTTATTGCCGATGCATTTTAATTGTGAAAGAACTCGAAGTATAAGGAAGGCTAAGAAAATGAACAGAAAGATAGCAGTAGCAGGAACAGGTTATGTTGGATTGTCGCTTGCAGTGTTGCTTGCACAGCACAATCATGTAACGGCTGTTGACATTATCCCTGAAAAGGTTGAGCTTATCAATAATAAAAAGTCTCCTATTCAGGACGATTATATTGAAAAGTATCTTGCTGAAAAAGAGCTTGATCTGACGGCAACGCTTGATGGCGAAACGGCGTACAAGGATGCAGAGTTCGTAATAATTGCAGCTCCGACTAACTATGACAGCAAGAAGAATTTCTTTGATACTTCAGCTGTAGAAGCAGTTATAGAGCTTGTTATGAAAGTCAATCCTGAGGCTATCATGGTCATAAAAAGTACTATCCCAGTTGGCTACACAAAGTCAGTAAGGGAAAAGTATAGCACTGATAAGATAATTTTCAGCCCTGAGTTTCTCCGTGAGTCAAAGGCTTTGTATGATAATCTGTATCCAAGCAGAATTATCGTAAGCTGTGATGATGATACAAGAGAAAAAGCAGAGCTTTTTGCAAAGCTTTTGCAGGAGGGTGCGATAAAGGAAGATATCGACACGCTCTTTATGGGATTTACCGAGGCGGAGGCTGTTAAGCTGTTTGCAAATACTTATCTTGCGTTGAGAGTTTCTTATTTTAATGAACTTGATACATATGCAGAGGTAAAGGGACTTAATACACAGGATATTATAAATGGTGTTTGCCTTGATCCTAGAATTGGTAGTCATTACAACAATCCAAGCTTTGGTTACGGTGGATATTGTCTGCCAAAGGATACAAAGCAGCTGCTTGCAAACTATGAAGATGTTCCACAGAACATGATGTCTGCTATTGTTGAGAGCAATAGGACTAGAAAAGATTTCATTGCGGATAAGGTGCTTGAGCTTGCAGGCTATTATACCGGAAGCAGTAATTGGGATAAGGATAGAGAAAAGGACGTTATTATAGGCGTTTATAGGCTTACAATGAAGTCCAACTCAGATAATTTCCGTCAGAGCAGTATTCAGGGCGTTATGAAGCGTATCAAGGCAAAGGGTGCTACGGTTATAATTTATGAGCCGACCCTTGAGGACGGCGACACGTTCTTTGGCAGCAAGGTGGTAAACGACTTGGAAAAATTTAAGTCAATGAGCCAGTCTATTGTTGCCAACAGATATGACAGCTGTCTTGATGATGTTAGGGATAAGGTCTATACTAGAGATCTGTATGGAAGAGATTAATTAGCTAGGAGCTTGATTTATGTACAATAACAAAGATGATCAGGAACCCTTTAAACAAAAAGTATGGCTTGCGTCACCTACAATGCATGGTGAGGAGCTTGAATATGTTACTGAGGCTTATAATACCAACTGGATGTCTACAGTCGGTAAGAATATAAATGAGGTCGAGAAGATAGCGGCGGAGAAGTCTGAAGTCAAGTATGCTGTTGGTCTTTCATGCTGCACGGCTGCGCTTCACTTGTGCTGTAAGCTTGCTGGCGAGAGGCTTTATGGCAAGCCTGCTATATCTCATGGCGCTCTTGAGGGCAGGAGAGTTTTTTGCAGCGACATGACCTTTGACGCTACTCTCAACCCAGTTGTTTACGAGGGCGGTATCCCTGTTTTTATCGACACTGACAGAGATACTTGGAACATGGATCCTGTGGCGCTTGAAAAGGCTTTTGAGATGTATCCTGAAGTCAAGCTGGTAGTAAGCGCTGAGTTATACGGTTTTCCTGGAAGAATGGACGAGATCAAGAGAATATGCGAGAAGCATGGTGCGCTTTTGATCGAGGACGCTGCTGAGGCTATGGGCGCTACAATTGACGGCAGACAGTGCGGAAGCTTTGGCGATTACAGTGCTGTAAGCTACAATGGCAATAAGATAATAACAGGTTCTAGCGGCGGATGTTTGCTGACGAACAGCCTTGAAGATGCAAACAGGGCTCGTAAGTGGTCAACGCAGGCTCGTGAGAATGCGGCATGGTATCAGCATGAAGAGGTCGGGTACAACTATCGTATGTCGAATGTTATTGCAGGAGTCGTTCGTGGTCAGTATCCGCATCTTGAGGAGCATATTGCGCAGAAAAAAGCAATATACGAGAGATACAAAGAGGGACTTAAAGGGCTTCCCGTTAATATGAATCCTATCGTTGAGGGAACAGAGCCAAATTATTGGCTGTCTGCACTTATCATAGATAAAGACGCAATGTGCAAGCAGGTCAGAAATGACAGCAAGGCTTTGTACATCAAAGAAGCCGGCAAGACTTGTCCTACTGAAATTTTGGAAGCGATTGCGAGCATAAATGCAGAGGGAAGACCAATATGGAAGCCAATGCACATGCAGCCTATGTACAGAATGCACGAGTGCGTTGGACGCAACGGCAGTATCAGATGCCGCACAAATGCTTATATCGCAGGCGGTGCAGAAGATGTGGGCGCTGATATCTTTGACAGAGGTGCTTGCCTGCCTAGCGATAATAAGATGACTGATGAACAGCAGGAGAGAATTATTCGGGTTATCAGGAGTTGTTTTGAGTAAGGAGAGGCAGTTTGAAAAAGAGTAAGAAATTTGCTTTGCTTACGGGTGCTGTTGTAGGTGCTACTGCAATTGCGGCTCATGTTATGAAGAAAAAAGCTGAGAAAACTACATATGAAGCAGATTTGATAGAGCCTATTGAAAAAAGAAAAATGGGCTTCTATGAGAAGTATGGCAAGAGAATACTCGATATAGCCTGCGCTACGGCTGCTATAGTTGTTTTTTCTCCGCTATATTTGGGCGTTGCAGCGCTTGTTAAACTGAAATTGGGAAGTCCGGTCCTATTTACTCAGGATCGTCCTGGTCTGATTGGCAAAGACGGCAAGGAAACGGTATTTAAAATGTATAAATTCCGTACCATGACTGATGAACGTGATGAAAATGGTGAGCTTCTTCCAGATGATGTGAGACTAACGAAGTTTGGCAAGTGGCTGAGAAATACAAGTCTTGACGAACTTCCGGAGGCATTTAATATTTTAAATGGTACAATGTCTGTAATTGGTCCACGTCCACAATTAGTCAGAGATATGACCTTTATGACGAAAGAGCAAAGGGCTAGACATACTGCAAAACCAGGCTTGTCAGGCTTGGCTCAGGTAAATGGTCGTAACGGCATTTCATGGGAAGAAAAGCTTGAATGGGATAGAAAATACATTCAGAATGTAAGCTTTGCAGGTGATGTCAAGATCATAGTCGATACTGTGAAGAAAGCTTTTATAAAGCAAGAGGGTATCACTCAGGACGATATGGCGACTGCTGAGGATTTTGGGGATTATTTGCTGAGGATGGGGAAGATATCTTCAAAAGAATATATGATGAATCAAAATAAAGCAAAAATGATATTAAATGGTGACGACGGAAATGAGAGAATACCAAATTTGGTTTCAATAATCATGCCGTCATATAACACAGCACAGTATATAGAGAAAACAATTAAATCTGTTTTGGATCAGACGTATACGAATTGGGAACTTATTATCGTTGATGACTGTTCTACAGATAATACCGATGAGGTTGTAAAAAATTATCTTACTGATAAACGAATCAAGTATCTGAAAAATGAACAAAATTCTGGCGCTGCAGTTAGCAGGAATAGAGCCTTGAGAGAAGCAAAGGGTCAGTGGATTGCATTTCTTGATTCTGATGATCTTTGGATGCCAGAAAAGCTTGAAAAGCAAATACGCTTTATGAAAGAAAACGGTTATTTCTTTTCATACACTGATTATGAAGAGATCAATGCAGAGGGAAACATGACAGGCGTTTTTGTAACTGGTCCTAAAAAGATTACTAGAACAGGTATGTATAATTATTGTTGGCCAGGATGTTTGACGGTAATGTACGATGCAACAAAGGTTGGTCTTATCCAAATATCCGATATAAAGAAAAATAATGATTATGCCATGTGGCTAAAAGTTTGCAAAAAGGCTGATTGTTATTTGCTTGATGAGTGCTTAGGACAATATAGAAAAGGCCGTGTTGGCAGTGTAAGTACACATAGTATCAAGACAATGATTGGCTGGCATTATAGGCTTTTTCATGAGGCGGAAGGTATGAGTATTATCGAAAGTTTGCTTAATACTGGGAGAAATATGGCTTTTGGAGTATATAAGAAAAAAAGGTATGCAAAGAATTTAAAAATAGCGAATTGGAGTTAATAATACTGGGGGAGAATGATTATGGAAGAACTAATGACGGTTGTATTTATCGGATTTGATGGATATTCTGATATGTGGGATGATTGTATATCGCTATATTGTAAGTTCTGGGAAGATTGCCCATATCGTACTATTTTTGTGAATAACGTAAAAGATGTACACTTTAAGGGAGTAGAAGTGTTTCATGCTGGTAAAGATGCTGAATGGAGTAGAAAAGTTCAAATTGCAATAAAAGAAAGCAAAACGCCATACATCTGTTTGATGCTTGAAGATTTTTTAGTTGGAAAACAAGTTAATTCTACTACGGTTGGTAAAACTATAGAATTTATAAAAAAAGAACATATTAGATACTTCAAGCTAGCAAATATGAACAGGGCGGTAAAAAATCGTGATGCAAATTATAAGAATTATAGGTTTTTACATGTAATTCCAAAATCTGATGAATATGGGATAAGCTTACAAGCTGCGATTTGGAGTAAGGGATATTTGTCTGATTTGGTTGGAACGGAGAACTATAATGCTTGGATTTTTGAATTTAATCGTGTTAAAGAAGCTCAAGGAAAGTCTGACACTCCTAATCATGGTTGTGTTTTTGATGAAAGAAATATTCTGAATTTGCAACATGGTGTAATTCAAGGTAAATACCTCCCAGGAACAATAAAATATTTTAAAGGAATTGGTATTGATTTAAATGTTGAAAGGGAAATTATGAGTTATGTACAATATTACAAGTTAAGGTTAATTTCAAAAGGTAAGCATCTTCTTCCAAGAAAAATGAGAAAGCTTGTGAAAAAAGTTCTAGAAAAATGTGGAATGAAATTTGTATCCACAACTAGAGATAATTCGTAAATGGCAGATATATTTTTTTAGAAAACCAGTAGTGGAAAAAGTGAATTTTTAGACATCCTTGTATAAGGGTTCATAAAAAGTCTCATTTGTAAGGATAGAAAACAGAAAAATGTTTGTTTTCGTTGAGCGTCACTAACTTAGAACTATTGTAACCAAGGTCTCAAGGGTGGGAATAGATTTTGTTTTCATTCAGGACAACATGCTCTGCGAGATTTGTAGTGTATTGTATATCACTATGAAAACAATTATAAAGAATAAAAATTTTAATAATCCAACATTTTTTTCATGACATTTTGTGCCTTTGGCAGTTCGAAAGGAATGAATATAAAATATAATGTAAAATTGGACATATTATAAACATGTAGTTATTTCTACTTTAGCAACATATGAGATAGTAGATACTTTTACAATTGCTGATGGCTATGTTTATCATGGGCGCAACCCAAATTTGTTAGATGGACAGGGTATTATGATTGTCACCAGAACATAGAGTGGTGGTATGTAATAAAAGATACAACGTTTGATATCAATGAATTCAAAGTAAAAAAAGATATGAAATTGATAAAAGGAAAAATAATTTTGAAGTTCGGGGTATAGATTTTTCTATCTATGTTGACGAATTGTAGAAATTAAATAGTCTATGGTACATTTTTTTTTGAAAATAGGTGTATTGGTAGAATATGAAAAATCATCAGAAAGAAGCATGTTTTAGAATTTAATACACTAAGAGGTAATTTGGATTATTAATAAAAGGAAATTAATGTTGCAATTGTTTGTAAAATTGTTGAAGATTATAATCAGAGTTTAAGAAAGAAGTTTCATATTTTAGGTCGAGGACTATATGTAGATTTTTGTTAAATGTTGTTGTGTAATTACTTTTTCTGTTTAGGGGGAGATTTAATAATGAATCTAAACTGGAAAATTTGTTAGTGGTTTAACAATTAAAGAAGTTGAAATAAAATGCCAATCTTCAAGTAGTCAGATCACAAGGCAAAATCAAAAGTTAATAGTATCAGAATGTATTGAATCATGATAATGAAGGAAAGGAAACATGTGGTAATTAACTTTCTAATTATCACACAAGGTTATATGAGATTATTATATTTTTGCGAGGAGTTTAATCCTTTTTCAACGAAAAAATCAGGAATTGAGAAAAAAGTATATTCTCAGATTATGTCATTAAGAGAAGAAATGGATGTAAAGGTCGAATATTCTGTTGTTCCTAAAAATACTTTAGATAGAATTTGTTTTATTCTTCCATTTATATGGAGCAAGCGTGAGAGCAATTGGAAAGCAAAGCTTATGGATAGTTCTATAAACTATAGGGATTTTGAATATATGTATATCCGAAAGCCTTCATTGTCTTTAAAATTTTATTCAATTTTGCATTATATTAAGAAGCAAAATCCGTCTATTAAAATAATGATGGAAATACCTACTTATCCTAACACGAATGAATATCATGGCATAAAAAAAATTATGGTGTTAAAAAGTGTTAATTGTGAAAGAAAGCTTAGAAAAGTTGTTGATTATATTTTAACATATTCCCGAGATAAAACTATTTGGGGAATATCATGCTTAAATATTGCTAATTGTGTTGATTATAGTTCGATAGCTCCAAGAGAGCATTATTGTCCGATTAAGAATACCTTAAGAATGACGTTTGTTGCGGACTTTATGTATTGGCATGGAGCAGATAGATTGATACAGGGTATTGCTCAATATAAAGGAAATTATGATGTGATATTAAATATTGTTGGAAATGGAGCAGAGATAGAGAATTTAAAAAGATTAGCCAATAATGATAGTAGAATAATATTTCATGGATTTAAAACAAGTGAAGAAATGAATGAAATATTTAATAATACAGATATTGCAATTGATTCTTTGGGAAGACATCGTTCTGGGATTACTTACAATAGTACATTAAAAGGAAAAGAGTATTCTGCAAGAGGTATTCCTGTAGTATCCGCTGTTCAAACTGAATTTGATTATATGCCAGGATATAAATATTATTTAAAAGTACCAGCTGATGAAAGCGTGATTGTAGTAGATGATATAGTAAAGTTTTTTGAAAAAGTTCTATTAGATAATAATTATGAAACGATAACAACAGAAATTAGAAGTATTACAGAAAATATATTTGATTTTTCAAAAGGATTTAAGAAACCTATAATGGAAACTATAATTAGAGGGGATAAATAAAAAAATTGTTATAGAAGAAGGTTGAATTATGATATTCTGGATAATTATGATATTAATAATTATTCTACTTATCTTTGTTGCAAAAACAATTTGGTTAGTATGGTTTAATCCAATAACGTTTATAAATATTGTTTACTTGATTTGGGAAGCGTTAGGAAGGATAGGATATATGGGGCAGTATGTTCCAACATATGATTCTTCAATATTTATTTTGATAAATATATTGATAATTAATATATTTATCATTGTTGGATTTGGTCTTCCCAGAATAGAAATTGGTAATTATAAAAATAATTCAAGGTCATATATAGTATCGAAAAATAAGTCAAGAAATGTATTATTGCTTACTAGGATAATATGTTTGATAATTAATCTGTCAATCTCTATTAATTTATTGAAAATGCTTTTGTCAGGATCTTTGTTAATAACTAGTATAAGGCAGTTAAGTTATAGTACAAGCTATGGCTCAAAAGATTATATAATAATTTTTTTTAATACTGGTATATATTATTTTTATCAATATTTTATTAGAGGATTTGCCTTTTTTGATTTATCGTTTTCGCTGGTTTTACTCATTAAAAGCGAAAAAAAAATATCACTAATTACAATAATTAATTTTGCTCTTTGGGCATTTATAATGTTGAGTAGAGTTGAAATCTTAAAAGCTGTGATATTATGCGGAATAATCATATGTTTATCTGATGTGAAACTGAATAAGAAACAAAAAAAAGTATTAAAACGTGCTATATTTTTTCTTCTTATAGCAGTTGCTATTATTTTTTCATTTAGAAGTATTAATAAAGAGAAGAATGTGATTTTTAATTCAATTGATTCGTTAATCATTGATTTTTCGGGATCAAATTATATGTTTTCAAGTTTCTTTAATCAATATTTTACTTATGGAGCTGTAGCAGATGTACCATATTGTTTGAAAATATTAGGTGGATTTGGGACCATTGTGGAATATGTGATAGCTATAATATTTGGATATTATTTTGATCATGATGCAGCTAATAAATTTCTTACACAAGGGCATAATATAGGGTCATCGGATCATTATAATGCGTTTTATACAATGTTTTTTGACCCACTTAATACGGGTGGAGTACTTGGGTGTGTTATTTTCTCCATTTTACTTGGACTTATTGTAGGTGTTTTGTATAAAAAGTTTTTCTATGATAGGGGGGCTAGAGATTTATATATGGTGTCTTATTTTACTTATGTAATAGTTATGGGAACTTATAATTATACAATAACAGTTGCTGGAGCAGTAGTCATTCTTTTTGCAATGCTATATCCGCAAAAAAAATAATGTCATATATTTAGGTGTATATAATTTGTTTTTGGGTTAATTTGACCATGCCATTGGTGTAGGTGTAGTAAATGGGCACTATAAGATGTTGTTAATTTAAAATATGACTATCACCTTACCTCAGCAACTCCTCAAGTCTACACTCAGGGGAGTTTACGCACGCCAAAGCCATACGTTCGAACAGATTTTCGTGATATGATGCCTGTTAAAGCGGTAGCAAAACTCCTCGAGATAAAGCTGAATATGCTTGCGTTCCATACCGTGATAATTGCATTCAACAAAGGCTTTTGCATTTGAAATTATGTTGTGCAGTCATTTCAGCATGTTCTTGTCAGGTGCAAAAGTTTCGTAGCTATGAAAGTATTTTTCTGCCAATGGTTTGCGGAGCGAGCGGTAATTATCAGTTTCTACTCTCGAAAATTCTGCAATGTTTTTCTTTGCGAATTTGCCTATGGTCACGCCTCTTAAATCAGGCAAAACCTTCATTTTTACGTATTTTGGAGCACCATTGATCGTCTTGGAAACAGCCACCATGATCTTCATTTTGGTAGTGCCTCGACCACGCTTTTTGCCATGATCTGGTGTGCCAATATAGGTATCATCAAGTTCAACAATGCCGTCAAGGAGATATTTGTTTTCTCAATTTGACATGGCACTTCTATGTCGTTGAAGAAGGAACCGAGCAGTTTTGTAAGGCAGTTTCAGCGTTTGTGACAGACACGAAGCTGAACAGCCACGTTTGTCATTTGCAAACAAAACCTTATGGAAAACGCAGTTCAAAGAGAAACTCACAGCACTTGTCTTCCGTATTGAATTTCTTCTGAAAATCTATGATGCCAAGCTTGCTTTTGTGGATTTTTTCTTTTAGACATAACAATTTTACCTCACTTTTCGTTGCTATGTCTATATTATATCACACTATCTGTCCGTTTGTCCGGACTTTTGCTTGCTAAGAAAAAGTGATAGTCATAATTTAAAATTATATAGAAATGAGAATAAATAGAAAGAATAGAATCTGAGTATTTTCGGTTCGATTATACATATTATAGAGAATTTAATTGAACAGTTATTTTTTTATTTAAAATAGTAAAAAAGAATTTGGAGACGAGGTGATTGTTTAAATGAATTCAAAAAAAATAAGGAAAGAGTATGTTGGTACAGAAAGAAATCAAGTTTTTGATTTATTAAAATTATATGCGATGTGTTCCGTGGTATTAGATCATAGTTTAAAGAGATGGATTTATGGAATACAATCTACACAACTATATAATTTTATTTTCCTTTCGCAAATGCCTATTTTTATGTTTATCGCAGGATATTTTTTTTATAATAATTTCAAAAAAGAGTATTCAAAAGAAGAAATTATGAAAAAGGCAAAAAAAATTATTGTTAGCTTTTTGATACCTTTTACATCATTTTCTATTGTTACAAGTATAATATCAAACGATTTTAGCAAAATTATAGTGAATTTAGTTGAGTCCTTTCTCATTCCTGATAATTCATTATGGTTTTTATGGACTTTAATGTGGATAGAGATATTAATGTTGTGTGCACAATTTTTGGGGAAACAGGTTGATATAAAGAATGATAGATGGGATACAAAAAAATTGGTCATTAGTGGTTGTATATTTTTGTTACTTTTGATTCCAGTTGCAGTCTTATATTTTAAATTCCCGCAGTATTTCGAAACAAAATTAATAATATATTATTCATTATTTTTCGTATTTGGATTTATCTGTAGACATTTAACTTTGATGTACAATATAGATAATAAAGTAATACGTAGTATAGGTTTTGTTTGTTCCTTCATTGGAATAGTAATAGTAATGAAGGAACATCCTAATATATTGAATGATGCCGAAAACATAACCAATATGGGTATAAGAGTAGTTGGAAGTGTATGTTGTATTGTTTTCATATGGAATGTCGCTAAATTATTAATACGTTTTAAGTGCGTTGCTAAATGTTCCATGTTGGGAGCTTATTCATTAGAATTATATTATATGCATTTGGTATTGTTTGCATTTCCAGAAACTCATAATTATTTAAACTTTTCTAATTTTATGCTTGGTATTGTAACGTATATTATTTTATATGTAACAACGATTATTACATCATTTTTATTAATTTTTATTATAAAGAAAAATAGAATATTGAATTTTGTTATTTTTGGAAAAAAAGAGGTAATTAAAAATGAAAATTAGAGACAAATTATCAAGATACGTAAAAAAACATTGTCCTTATCTTGCACAAGTGATTTATGAGAAAAAGGTGCTACATAGAATTAAAAAGCATAAAGTTGAGAGCAATGATGAAAGGAAAAAGGAACTTGCTAGATTATATAAAAAATATATTGGAGTAGATATTGATTGGGAGAATCCAAAAAGATATACGGAAAAAATTCAATATCGAAAATTATTTTTTTCTGGAACAATTTATAGCGAATTGAGTGATAAGTATTTGGTAAGAAAATGGGTTTCTGAGAAAATTGGAGAAGAATATTTAATACCGCTTATAGGAGTGTGGAATTCCTTTGATGAAATTGATTTTGAACAGATGCCAAAAGAATTTGTTTTAAAAACAAATAATGCTTCTGGTACAAATGTTATTATAAGGGATAAAAAAATTATTGATAAAAATTTATTAAAACGTAAATTTGACTTCTGGATGAATATGGATTATGCAAATTTTGTTGGATATGAAATGCATTATTCACTAATAAATCCAAAGATTATTGCTGAGAAATTAATAAAGAATGACAAGAAAATGGATTTAATGGATTATAAATTTATGTGTTTTAATGGAAAAGTCGAATATATTTGGGTTGATACAGGAAGATATCATGATCATAAACGGACTATTTTTAATTCTCAGTGGGAAAGAGAAAAATGGCAACAAAGTTATTATGATGTAGATACTTCAGTATTAAAGCCAAAGAATTTTGAGAAAATGATTGAAATAGCTACTATTTTATCGGAGGGATTCGATCATGTTCGCGTTGACTTGTATAATTCAGAGGGAAAAATTTATTTTGGGGAAATGACATTTACAAATGCAGGAGGATTTGAAAAATATCATCCAGATGAAATGGATTTTCGCCTTGGAGAACTTTGGAATATCCAAAACTGTAATAAGAAATTGGTGGACAGTAGTGAAACAGGTTAAAGTAGCATCAATTAAGACGAATTTTATTTATAATACAGCCTATCAAATTATGGCAATAGTGGTTCCTTTAATTACTACACCATATTTATCTAGGGTATTAGGGGCAGAGTATATTGGAATATTTTCTTATGCATTTTCAGTGGTATATTATTTTGGATTATTTGCAATGTTGGGTGTTAATAATTATGGTAATAGAAGCATAGCTGCAATAAGAGATGATGAGGATGCTCGTTCAAAAACCTTTTGGAGTATATATTTCTTTCAGATAGTAACTTCATTGATGATGTTTGTTTTATACGTTATGTATATTGCAATACTATGTGACGATAAAACAATAGGGTGGATTATGATACCTTATATTATTTCTTGTGGATTGGATATAAATTGGTTTTTCTTTGGAATTGAACAATTTAAGCTTACGACCATTAGAAATATCTTTATAAAAATATTTTCAATTGTTGGAATTTTTATCTTTGTAAAAAAACCTACAGATGTTTATTTATATGCCTTAATTTATGTGTTGAGTCAATTTTTATCACAAGTAATATTATGGGTATCCATTGGAAAATATGTAAGAAAATGCAAAATCCACTTTTCCGATATAACACAACATATTAAACCAAATATTATTCTATTTATACCTTTATTGGCTATTAGCTTGTACAAAATAATGGATAAAATTATGTTGGGGGCAATAGTTTCAAAAGTCGAGGTAGGTTATTATGAGAGTAGTGAACGAGTAATACAAGTTCCGGTGGCGTTGATTAATTCATTAGGTACGGTTATGCTTCCTAGAATCTCAAATTTAATAGCAAATAATGAAAGGAAACAAAGCGAAAAATATTTAAGAAAATCTATTTCGTTTGCAATGTTTTTATCTTTTTCTATGGGATTTGGGATTATGGCTGTTGCAAAAGAATTTGTGCCTGTATTTTATGGTCAGGGATTTGAAAAATGTGTTTTGATTTTTCAAGTATTGTTACCAAGTTGTTTTTTCTTAGCATTCGCAAATGTTATTAGGACACAATATTTAATACCAAACAAGATGGATAAGGAATTTACTGTTTCAATAATAACAGGAGCAATGGTTAATTTTACAATCAATCTTATACTTATTCCTAAATTTGCTTCCATAGGGGCTGGAGTAGGTACACTCTGTGCTGAAGCGAGTGTTTGTTTAATGCAATGTACATTTGTTAGAAAAAAGGTAAATTTAAGACAATATTTGATTGATATATGTCCTTTCTTTATCGCTGGTTTGGTTATGTACTTTTCCCTGCAAAATATTGTTTTGAAAAATAATGGACTTGTTGCTATTGCCATTAAAATTTTCTTGGGAATTGTAATATATGGAATTGTTTTGGCAATGTATGTTTTAATTCAAAAAAGTGGAAGAAATCGTTAGATAAAGATTAATTGGTTATTATAAAGCAAAAAATATTGCAAATATATGCAATAATTAACCTAGTTATTTTAAATAAAAGGAAAGTGGACGTTTGAAAAAATAATTTTTATCCTTGAAAAAGAAAACGGGCATATCAAAACAAGTAATGGCGAGATAGCTTAAAATTTATTTAACGGAAGTTATTAGGGAAAATCAGTTATTTCATCTTTGAAGATATAACCACGTTGACAAAGAAGAGCAAGACCTTCAGTTTTGGATATAAGAACAGACTGTTCATTAAGCTTATAGGCGAGATAGCCTTTAGCAGAATAGGGTTTGCATTTAGAAAGTACATTTTGGATAGCGGTCAGGAGCATACGGTATAATGCAATAATCTTTTTTATGCACGTCAAGACCATGGTAGTTCTTACTGATGATTTTAAATGCCATGTACATGTCTCCGAAAAATATTGAGTAGAACGGCATTGACTGAATCTTTGGCAAAATCGAGTCGATTTGAAAGAGATAAGTTTATGAATCACTTGTTTTCGTCACTAATTGATGCCTTAACTGAGAGATGAACCATATAAAAATACGGGGTTGTCGCTATGTAGCCCCACCACTCACCTCCACGGTTTTGTACTTAACCGTTTCACTTAACTACATCACTTACTTTGTTTTAGCGAAAGCACTTTTTCATACATGATTGGTGCCTTTCGCAGAAAGGCGGATTAAAAAATGAAAGGTATAATATTAGCCGGTGGATCCGGCACACGACTGTACCCGTTAACAATGGTAACAAGCAAACAGCTTTTGCCGATTTATGACAAACCAATGGTGTTTTACCCATTATCAACGCTTATGCTTGCGGGAATAAAGGATATATTGATCATATCTACACCTGCAGATCTTCCTAATTTTGAAAAACTTCTGGGTGACGGATCAAAGTATGGAATTAATCTCAGCTATAAGGTGCAACCATCACCTGATGGTCTTGCACAAGCTTTTGTTATTGGTAAAGAATTTATAGGTAGCGATTCATGTGCAATGGTTCTTGGAGATAACATTTTCTATGGAAATGGCTTTGGAACAATACTTCGCAGTGCAAAGGAAAATGCCGAGAAAAACAACAGAGCAACAGTATTTGGATATTATGTTCCAGATCCTGAACGCTTTGGTGTTGTCGATTTTGATAATGAGGGTCATGCGATCTCAATTGACGAAAAACCTAAAGCACCAAAGAGTAATTATGCAGTAACAGGTTTGTATTTTTACCCAAAGGGTGTAAGTGAAAAGGCAGAGCAGGTAAAACCATCTGCAAGAGGAGAACTTGAAATAACAACACTTAATGATATGTATCTTCAGGAGAGCTTGCTTGATGTAAAACTACTTGGACGAGGATTTGCATGGCTTGATACAGGTACAATGGACAGTTTGATTGAAGCATCTACATTCGTACAGACAATTCAAAATTTACAAGGCATCGAAATTTCTGCACCTGAGGAAATTGCCTTTATAAATAATTGGATCTCAAGGGATAAATTGATTGAGTCAGCTATAAGATATGGTAAATCACCATATGGAATACATCTAAAAGCAGTAGCAGATGGCAAAGTAGTATATTGATGGAGGTTTATAATGACAATAATAGTAACTGGCGGTGCCGGCTTTATAGGCTCAAACTTTATATTTCATATGTTGAATAAATATCCTGAATACAGGATCATTTGTCTTGATAAGCTTACATATGCAGGAAATCTTTCAACACTTGCACCTGTAATGGATAATTCTAATTTTAGATTTGTAAAGCTTGATATTTGTGACCGCGATGGCGTGAATAAGCTTTTTGAAGAAGAAAATCCTGATATAGTTGTAAATTTTGCAGCGGAAAGCCATGTTGACAGGTCGATCGAAGATCCTGAGGTTTTCCTTAGAACAAATATAATCGGAACTTCTGTGCTTATGGACGCTTGCCGAAAGTATGGAATACAGCGTTATCATCAGGTGTCAACAGACGAAGTATACGGAGACCTTCCCCTTGACAGACCTGACCTGTTTTTTACCGAGAACACACCGATACACACAAGCAGTCCGTATAGTTCTTCAAAAGCAAGTGCAGATCTTCTTGTGTTGGCTTATTACAGAACTTATGGTCTGCCGGTAACTATCAGCCGTTGTTCAAATAACTATGGACCATATCATTTTCCTGAGAAGCTTATCCCTCTCATGATTGCAAATGCACTGAATGATAAGCCTCTGCCTGTTTATGGCAAGGGCGAGAATGTTCGTGACTGGCTGTATGTTGAAGATCATTGCAAAGCTATCGACCTTATCATACATAAGGGTACTGTTGGTGAAGTGTATAATGTAGGCGGTCACAATGAGATGAAGAACATTGATATTGTAAAGCTGATATGCAAGGAGCTTGGCAAGCCTGAAAGTCTGATCACATATGTTGCAGACAGAAAGGGTCATGATATGAGATATGCCATTGACCCTACTAAGATACATAATGAACTTGGTTGGCTGCCAGAAACAAAGTTTGCGGACGGAATAAAGAAAACGATCAAATGGTATCTTGACAACAGAACATGGTGGGAGACTATCATTTCTGGTGAGTATCAAAATTATTATGAGAAGATGTATGGGAATCGTGCAGAGGTATAGCAATGAAGATATTAGTCACTGGTGCCAATGGATTTTTAGGAAGAGGAGTTGTTAAACAGCTTCTTGATGATGGTATGGAAGTAATTGCTACTGATTTATCGACTGATTTAGTTGATAAAAGAGCAAAGCATATATCTTGTGACTTGTTTACTATCAAAGAGCCATATGATTATTTTGAACAGCCAGATGTTGTTTTGCACATGGCATGGCGTGATGGATTTGTACATAATTCAAATAACCATATCATTGATTTACCTAAACATCATGGTTTTCTACTAAAGTTATTTAAAAGCAATGTTAAATCAGTTGCGGTAATGGGAACAATGCATGAAATTGGTTTTTATGAGGGAAGTATTGATGAAGAAACAGCATGTAAACCTATGAGTTTATATGGTATTTCCAAAAATGCACTTAGGCAGGATGTTGAATACTTGGCCGAATCATGTAATAAAGAATATAAATGGTTAAGAGGATATTATATAGTCGCAAATACTTCGTATGGTTGTTCGATATTTTCAAAGTTGTATAAAGCAGCTACAGAAGAAAAAAAGAACGTTTTCCCATTTACAACGGGAATGAATCAGTTTGATTTTATTGATTATGAGGATTTCTGTTTACAAGTTGCATCTTGCATTGAACAGGATGAAGTGAATGGAATAATTAATATTTGTACTGGACATCCAGAAAAGCTTGCTGATAGAGTTGAACGTTTTATTAAAGAGAATAAACTTAAGATAAAACTTCAATATGGGGCCTTTCCTGATAGAGCATATGATTCCAAGGCCGTTTGGGGTAATGACAATAAAATTAAAAAAATTATAGCTAAAAGGGATAAATGAATATGGGACAAATTACAGTAAAAAAGAATGTAGGCGGAATTGAAGGACTTTGTGTCATCACACCGGCAATTCATGGTGACAATAGGGGCTATTTTATGGAAACTTATAGTCAGCGTGATATGAATGAGGCTGGTATTGATATCGTTTTTGTGCAAGACAATCAATCTATGAGTACTAAAGGCGTACTTAGGGGTCTTCATTTTCAAAAGCAGTATCCACAAACCAAGCTTGTTAGAGTTATTAAGGGCAGTGTTTTTGATGTTGCGGTTGATCTGAGGTCTGGCAGCGAGACATATGGAAAATGGTATGGCGTTGAGCTTACAGCGGAAAACAAAAAACAGTTTTTGATTCCAAAAGGATTCGCACATGGCTTTCTTGTATTATCTGATATTGCTGAGTTTTGTTACAAATGTGATGACTTCTATCATCCAAACGATGAAGGTGGTCTTGCGTGGAATGATCCAGTTATAGGTATAGAGTGGCCTCAACTTGTTGGAGAATATAGCGGAACGCCAAACGCAAATGGTTATAGCGTCGATGGTATTCCACTTAATCTTTCAGATAAGGATCAGAAGTGGTTAGGTATTATGGATACTTTTAAGTTTTAACTTTTAGTTGATTGTTTTATTTTTGATATAATTATTTTATTTCTATGCTTAGTGAAAAATTATAATTAATTTGAGAACAGTAATGTCCAACTACATAAAATCCCTCCGCCAGCACCTAGGCCACACCCCTCTGCTGCAGGTGGGAGCAAGCGTAATAGTAATAAACGAAGCAGGTCAAATGCTCATGCAGCAGAGAACAGACTGCGGAAGCTGGGGATATGCAGGCGGCTCGGTGTAACTTGGTGAGTCTGTTGAGCAAACAGCCGAAAGAGAGCTTTTTGAGGAAACAGGTCTTAAAGCAAAAAAGCTCGAACTGCTTGGCGTCTATTCAGGTGAAAAAATGCAGTATACTTACCCAAATGGCGATAAGGTGTCAAACGTTGATATCGTCTACACCTGCCACGAGTATACAGGCAAGCTTAAAATGCAGGCTTCTGAGGTGTCGCAGCTTAAATTTATTGATATCTGCGACCTGCCCGAGGATATTTTTCCTCCAAATAGACCTGCTATAGAAGATTACATCAACAAAAATAAAACTTAAAGGAGACACTGTTATGTGCGGAATTGTTGGATTTACTGGAAATAACGAGGCAGCCCCAATACTCTTGGACGGCCTGTCAAAGCTTGAGTATAGAGGCTATGACTCTGCCGGTATCGCTGTAAGAAACGGTGACGCAGAGCCTGAGATCGTAAAAGCCAAAGGCAAGCTGAAAGTCCTAAAGGAAATGACTAACGACGGAAAAGCTGTAAAAGGCGCCTGCGGTATAGGCCATACCCGTTGGGCTACCCATGGCGAGCCGTCAACTGTAAACGCCCACCCTCATTGCAGCGACGACGAAAATGTTATCGCTGTACATAACGGTATTATCGAAAACTATCAGGAGCTTCGTGAAAAACTTATCAAAAAAGGATATACATTTAAGTCAGAAACTGATACAGAAGTTGCCGTAAAGCTTATCGACTATTATTACAAAAAGTACCTGGGTACTCCTGTTGACGCTCTTAATCACGCCCTCGTCCGTATCCGTGGCTCTTATGCCCTCGCTGTTATGTTCAAGGACTATCCCGGTGAGATATATGCCGCAAGAAAAGACAGCCCTATGATAATAGGCGTTACAGGCGGCGAAAGCTACCTTGCCTCTGACGTTCCTGCAATTCTTAAGTATACAAGAAATGTCTACTATATAGGCAATATGGAGCTTGCAAGACTTACAAAGGGCGCAGTTGCTTTCTACAATCTCGATGGCGAAGAAATACAGAAAGAAATGAAAACTATCGAGTGGGACGCAGAAGCTGCAGAAAAAAGCGGCTATGAGCATTTTATGCTCAAAGAAATACACGAACAGCCAAAGGTAATAAAGGATACTATCAATTCTGTACTTACAGATGGAAATATTAGCTTTGAAAGCGTCGGACTCTCTGACGAGGATATGAAAAATATCCAGCAGGTGTATATAGTTGCCTGCGGTTCTGCCTACCATGTTGGTATGGTGGCTCAGTATGTTATCGAAGAGCTGACTTCACTATCTGTCCGTGTGGAACTTGCTTCTGAGTTCAGATACAGACAAATGAAGCTTGCAAAAAATAGCCTCGCTATCATCATAAGCCAGTCAGGCGAAACTGCCGACAGCCTTGCAGCATTAAGACTTTGTAAGGATAAAGGAGTAAGAACTCTCGGTATCGTAAATGTGGTTGGCTCATCGATCGCAAGAGAAGCCGATAATGTCTTCTATACCCTCGCAGGCCCTGAAATATCTGTCGCAACCACTAAAGCCTATAGCTGTCAGCTCGTTGCCGCATATCTCCTTGCAATGCAGTTTGCAAAGGCAAGAGGGGAGATATCCGACGAAAGATTTGCTCAGCTCGTTGAGGAGATCAATACTATCCCTGAAAAGATAGAGAAAATTCTCGAGGATAAGGAACGCTTGCAGTGGTTCGCTTCAAAGGTAGTGAATATAAAGGACGCATTTTTTATCGGCAGAGGTATAGACTATGCAGTAGGCATGGAGGGAAGCCTTAAACTCAAAGAAATAAGCTATATCCATTCCGAAGCATATGCAGCAGGCGAGCTTAAACATGGCCCTATCAGCCTTATCGAGGACGGAACTGTCGTGTTCAGCGTGGTAACACAGTCTGCACTTTATGAAAAGACCATAAGCAATATGGTCGAGGTAAAGAGCCGTGGAGCAAAGCTTTTCGGACTTACTACCTATGGAAACTATGCTATGGAGGACGTTGCTGACTTCACAGTTTACACTCCAAGGATAGATAACCTTTTTGCGGCAAGCCTTTCAGTAGTACCGCTTCAGCTTTTGTCATATTATGTATCAGTAGGAAAGGGCTATGACGTTGATAAGCCGAGAAATCTTGCAAAGAGCGTTACGGTGGAGTAAAAAGAGAAAAATACTTACATCGCTGTTTGCAGTGTACATCTTTGCCGTCCTCTGGTTCACACTCATAGACAGACAGTGGGGAGAACGTCGGGCGGAGCTTGTGCCATTCTGGGAGGTGCGAAACCTTTTGGAGAACATAAGCATCAAGTATCTGCGTGATTTTTGGCTGGTACAGATTTTCGGAAACATTGCAATGTTTATACCCTTGGGTGTTTTGCTGCCGTATCTTTGCGGTATCACAAAGTTCAAAAAAGTTTTCCTTATGTCCCTTGCCTTTTCAGCAGGTATCGAGATAACGCAGTATATCACAGGCAGAGGACTTTGTGAATTTGACGATGTTTTCAACAACACTCTTGGGGCATGCGTGGGGTTCACATCTTGGCGTTTAAAGATGAGATACAATAAAAAATACAAGAATGAGCAAAGTCCGTGGTAACAGGCTTTGCTCTAGGGCAATATATTTTAGTATTGCCTTTTTGCAAGCATAGTACAATGGTCAGTATACAAGCTTCCCAAGCTTGGGATGCGGGTTCGATTCCCGTTGCTTGCTCCAAATAGCTGAGCAGACGTTTTGTCACGTCTGCTTTTTCTGTATTCGGTTATTGATTTTTTACAGATTTTATAGTATAATTAGGATTGTAAAAATAATTGCTATCAATAGCTTGGTTGGACACTTGCAGGTTCTCTGCGTGCCGGCGATGTTCTTGTTCTCAGCAATGGTGAACTTGTAACAGTTGAATGGGTTCAGCACGAAATTCTTGAATCACCTATCAAGGTTTATAACTTTGAGGTTGAGGTTTTCCATACTTACTTTGTGGGCGAAAACTCTGTCTTAGTTCATAATATGTGTGAACCTGATTTACCTCTGGAGGATGGATTAGGTACATATGGTGGTCAAAAAGGACACCATACTATGGCAAAAAAAGCATTTGAGGGAGTTCCAGGATATGATGCAAATATGGCTGTAACCATTAGTCAATCTAAATTAGACCAGTTTGGTGTAAAACATTCTGCAATTACTGGTCAACAACATAAACTTTACAATGAATTTGCTGCATCTGGACAAACATTTACATTAGAAGTTATGAAAGATATTGAAATTGCATCTATGACAAATGCTGGCATTCCGAGCAATTATGCTACGCGTGCAGTAACAGAAGCATATAGTCAGTTGAAACTTGCTGGGATTAATCCAATTAAAATTCCGTGGAATTAGTGGGAGGATTTATGAATAATTTGAATAAGGATGAAAAACAGTCTTTGCTTGATATATTTGGAAAAATTCTAATTTCTGAGGTAAGAGATAGGGCGTTGAAAATATCAATGAACATTGTTATGCAAACAACTGTAAATAATCTTGATTTGGAACGATATAAAGTTTTTACAAATCTGAATAATGAAGAAAAAGAAGCAATGTGCGACTTGCTGTCTGAGACAATCACAGATACAATATATCGTTTCCTTGAAATGTTTGAAGATTATTCAGACATTATGGAATTAGATTTAATACAGGGCGATAACAAATATGATATTAAACTTATAAGTGAAAAAATGGGTAGTGAAATTGCTTGTTACGAAGATGACGGTTGGATTCAACGCTTTTCTAAAATAGGAAGATTTGTGCTTTAATTAAGACTTCCAATGAAATCTTTTCTAAACATAATTTGATAAGAAATTCAGGTACGATATAAGGTTCTTTCGGAGGACGAAACAACTGGTGAAGTAGCAGTTAAAATGGTTACTGAAACTTATATCAATGAAACAGACGAGCTTATCCATATTTGTGTAAATGGCGAAACTATTTCTGCTACGCCGACACACCCATTCTATGTTGATAAACTTGGTTGGACTTTAGCACGTTCACTTCGTGCAGGCGATGTGCTTGTACTTTCAAATGGTGAACTTGTAACAGTTGAATGGGTTCAGCACGAGATTCTCGAATCACCTATCAAGGTTTATAACTTTGAAGTTGAGGATTTCCATACTTACTTTGTGGGAGAAAATGGTATTTTTGTTCATAATGGGTGTGGAGATGAAATTCCATGGTCTTCAAAAGAAGTAAAATCTGGTGCTGAAGATTTAGAAAAAGGTGCTTTATCAGTAACAGTTACAAATCGCTCTCAGGCAGAAGAGTTATTCTTGGGAATGTATCAAGGTGATGGATATGTCAATACATCTGGTTGGTCATCTAAAGAGGTATCTAATTTTTACGGCAGTAGAGGAGGTACATATCATTGGGATGATACTTTTGACAGCAATGGAGTATTGCAGTTCCATAGTGATAAGAATCCAGATAGTAAAACTCCTCATTTGCAAATACACCCTGAATGTGGAAAAGTTATAAGAATCTTCTTTGGAGCGTGACAGGTATGGATGCAAAAATGTATTTATTTTCTGGTGTTACAATGTCAGCAGAACTTGAAGCAAATGCTAAAACTGAAAGACGATTTATTACGGTTGGTGGGTATATTGATATAGGTGGTAGAACCTTTTCAATATCAAATTACAGAAAGAAATATCCAATTAATAAAGAAGATATAAAATTCTATTTTCATATATATTCTATTCCAAATTATTTTATAGATGATGATTTGGACGTTCATGAAAATGATTGCATTGAATATATTTATGTGGGAGATATTAATGGTTATGAGAATTTAGAGTGTGAAATCAAAAAGCACATTCCACAATTTGATGTTGATAGTTTAATTCCTATGTGGAAAACAGATGCTCCTATATAAGTAGTTTTAATAGTATAACGGCGAACTCGGCGTAGCTACGGACAGCAACGGTCTCTACTACATGAGGGCGAGGTATTACAACCCCGAGATCAAGCGCTTTATCAATCAGGACGTTATGACGGGTTCAATCGTCAATACGCCGACTTTGAACAGGTACGCATATGTCAACGGCAATCCGATAAGCCTGAACGACCCGTTCGGACTAAGTCCGTTCTTAAATTGGATTGGGAATATTACAGGGCATGATATTCTTGATCTGCTTGGAATGCTTCCGGGTATTGGATTTGTATTTGACGAGCTTGTTCTTATTGGTGTAAATGGCGAGACTATTTCTGCAACACCTAGTCACCCGTTCTATGTTGATAAACTTGGTTGGATTCGCTATTTCACTAAGTAATGTAGAATGGTGGTATCCGTACGGAAGTGGTGGAGTATGAACAGGCTAACATACATCGCTGCCACTCGATCGTAGACAACTGGCTTGCCGATTGATAATGCTGCTTCTCTGTTATATCCTCGAAGTCGATAAGGTTTGTCGAGATTCTCTTTGAGTTTTCTACCGCAGCGTTTAAACTCATCCTTGATTTTCTGAATGTATTCTGCACGCTTTGCAGGATCATTTTCCATGTCCTGCAAAACGGCATTATATGTAATCTGTGCGCACATAGCCCTGCAATAGTGGAGTCCATCTGGAACGTGAGCTTCTGCTTTTGTCAACAAAAAATCATTATTCATTTTCTCTGCACGACTAATATATTCTTTTAGCTTTGCCACTGCGATTATTCCTTTCAATACAGTACGATTATGCTTACCGCCCTTACCCACACTGAATATGTGAACAGTTTCAAAGTCAATGAATTTTATATCATCGACTTTTAAGTGCCCAAGCTCATATCGCCTTAAACCTGTGGTTAATGCAACATCACGAGTTGTTTCACCCGTTTCAGTATTGTATTTTGTCGGATCATTCTTTAAATGAACCCCATGGCGAGGAGGGTGTCTGTAGTCACTTATTTTTTGACCGAAAATCTTGCATAACGCAGATAGATCAGTGTTGAGAGTATTAGCTGATAACCCCCTTGCTTCTCGTACATCAATGTACTCCTGTATATATTTTTCAGCCTCGAACATTGTTAGGTGACTTGTCTGAAACTTTTCTTTAAGATATTTGCAGTATTGTTTTAAGACGCCAAGATATCTTTTAAAAGTGCCTTCAGAGAATATCTTCCATTTAAAAGTGTTTATTCCTTTCAAGATTTCTTTGATTTCTTCATCTTTAAAGCCTTTGTTTTTTAGACTCTTAACAGCCTTAGCTTTCTTTCTCTTTTTTAAAACCTTGAATCGGTGTTTCTTTTGACCGAATGAGCGCATTCCAGTTAGCCTATTTGTTAAGACATACTGCAACGTGTTGTTACCAATTTCTACTTCTACATTTTTACCGTCGATAATTCTATTTACAATTTTAAACTTGCTCATCGAAATACTCCTTTTTATGGTTCTTAATTTGTGTGTTGGTGGGGGCAAGTGCGGTTGATACTAACAGTATAAAGGTGTTATTTAGCAGCACCAAAGGCCAGTGAATCGGATTATAGACCGACCACCAAATGAAGACGTATGTCTTTCGAAAGACATACTCAGTGGACACCTTTATAGTGTTAGTGGCTCTCTTACGCCGAACCTCGCGCTACTGGTCAGGTAGACTAATTGATCTAAAAAACAATTAGTGGAACCATTTTGGGAGTATTATATTTTTTTATTAATAAATTTGTAAAATGCCAAAAGCTTCTACAAACCGTATGATTTATAATGCAAACTATAACAAAGTGGGTCAGTGCATTTATAATAAAGATCTATGGAATAGACCTTTATTAGATTTTGAATGGAATAGGTTTCATATATGCCAATATTTTAAAAAACGATCATATATGCTATACAAGACGTTATTAGTCTTAACTGTTTATTCAACTACATATTTTTTACAAAACTGTTTTTTGCGTTTCTGAAAATCAGGAATGCAATGTTGGACTTTTTTAAACAAGTATTACCTGTTGGAATTGCTGAGGTGATTTTTTTGCCACATTTAGCAAAAACCACAAAAAAGCAAAAAGAGAGCCCACATTCTTTTTTTAACGAATGTGAGCTCTCTATTTTTTGATACAAAAAAAGAGCATCTAAATGACTTAGATACACTAAACTTATACTTCTTTTAACAACTCAATTCTATCATATTTTTATTCAAAAGTCAATGCATTTTATCAATAAAATAAAAATTTATCTGAAGTTTATGCGTTTTCAACAAGGAATAACAAGTGTATTCGGATATAATGTACAAACTGATTGGCGGAAAATATCAACTATCTAAGTTGAACACTCATTATATAATAAGAAAGACAGTGAATTTCACGATTGATAGTATCTTTGTTATAAGCTTGAATAAGTAAAGATACCGAGTAACTCATTATTCTATTTTATTATGAGCAGTATAAGAAAAGAGATAGATATAACATATAAGTCAATTACATCTTTTTTTATCTTGTAGCTAATTATAGGTGCTTTGTCAATAAAAAAGTGAGCCACTTATCCTTATTTCTTATTTATTTGCTTACTTATTATAGTTTTATGTTTATATAAATGAAAATTTGTTGCTTTCTAATGCATTATCTTTAAAACTTCTTGAGCTATTGCTTTTTTAGGGCAAACGTGATACAGAAAATAAACAACTATTATTTGCATTTAAACGATATATATTCTTCCTTTGTAATATAAGCGGTGCTTTCTTCTTATATATTATAATGAGTAGCTTATTCTTCTTATTTTATCTTATAACAAGAATAAGCAAACATACTGAGTATGTATGATCAAATAAAACTGAACCACTTATCCTTATTTCTTATTTATTGCTTACTTATTATAGCTTTATGTTTATATAAATGAAAACTTGTTGTTTTCTAATTTGCTAACTTCAGATTTTACAGCAATACCGCAAATGAAACATTAACATATTTGTGCAATACGCTGATTTTATTTTTAAAACTACTTGAGCTATTGCTTTTTTAGGGCGAATGTGATATGGAAAAGAAACAACTGTTATTTGCATTAAAACGATATATCTTCTTCCTTTGTAATATAAGTGAAGTGGTGCTTTCTTCTTATATATTATAATGAGTAGCTTATTCTTCTTATTTTATCTTTAAAACAGCTTGAGCTATTGCTTTTTTAGGGCGAACGTGATATAGAAAAGAAACAACTATTATTTGCATTAAAACGATATATCTTCTTCCTTTATAATATAAGAAGTGGTGCTTTCTTTTTATATTATAACGAGTTACTTATTCTTTTTATTTTATCTTATAACAAGAATAAGTAAACATACTGAGTATATATGTTAAAATAAAACTGAGCCACTTATCCTTATTTCTTATTTTTTGCTTACTTATTATAGCTTTATGTTTATATAAATGAAAACTTGTTATTTTATAATGCGTTATCTTCAAGCTTTGCAGCAATATTACCAATGAAATGTTTGCGCATTTGTATAAAAAGCTGATTTTATCTTTAAAACTATTTGAGCTATTGCTTTTTTAAGGCAAACGTGATATAGAAAATAAACAACTATTATTTGCGTTAAAACGATATATCTTCTTTATTTTGAATATATAATATGTCATTTATTTTCTTATCTTATAAGTTGAACAAATATATCAAGTAATACAATTTTATTTATAATTATAAACAGTGTTATGGTGATCTGTCGTGGTGCTGCTTGTATCTTTTTCTGGGAAATATATATGCTTTCTTTTTTTGCTATGTCAAAAAGATTTTGCAAGAATTCTTGGCTATCTTCAAATATCACTTTTTTGTGTCTTTTTAATTAATTCTCTTTTTGTTATATTCCAGAAATCTGTATACTGTATTATGGCGGTGGTGTTGACAAAAACGAAAAATATGGTATAATGAATGTAGGAAGTGAAGCAATGTATAGAAAAGCCAGAGCAGGCTATATTGAGCCTATGCCGAAGAAACAGTTACATAAAATCGAAAGGGCGTTAAGGCTCAGGGCGGTCTTATCCAGTATGGTGAAGAAACAGACGCTTACCTGAAAAGTAAGAATGCTGAGGCTATTACTTACAATGACAAGACCATATTGCTTAAACAAAATCCAGGCAGAGCCAGTGTTTTTGAAGAACTTATCCACGCAACACAATATCGCAACGGAGAAAATGACGGAAGTTATGTTTCAAGACTTAATTGCGAGATCAAGGCACAGAAAAAGCTTTTACGAAACAACAAAGCTTATAAGTTGACAGAAACTGAGGTCGAACAAACAAAAATTGCTTTGCAACAGTATGAAAGTGAATTAAAGGCATATAATGAAAAAGGAGGCGACTGATATGTTTAAAGTTCTTGATGTATTTAAAATCGGCGATATGTTGTCTGTTACTTTGGACGGCAAGTGTGAAATGCTCAAAAATGGTACAAAGTTGTACGATAAGAGTGGCAGGACATATGAAGTCGTTTCAGTAGCAATGACAAGATACAATGACCCGTCAGATATTGCAAAAAGTACAACTGTGCTGTTGAAAGCTTGCGATATCGAAACAGGTTCGGAACTCTTTATCGCATAAAAAGAAACGGCATAAATAATTTTACCGCTTGACTAATGTCGGGCGGTATTTTTATACCCAAACATCGGAACTAAGCACCTTAACGGGTGCTTTTTTCATACATAAACTAGCCATAAGGGACTCTATCGACAATGGCATAGATCTTCATTGTCACAAAAAATGTTCCGCTAGATCAGATGCTATGAATATAACAGAAATTCACGAAAGGTGAGAATGAAATCCACCGCCCCACAAATTTCAACTATTTAGCAAAATATCAAACCATAGCAGAAATAAGAACAAATTCGTAAAGTATATCTAATAGTATTGTATTTTATACCATCTTGTAGTATAATGTACATATGACAAAAGCCATAAATCAGCTAAGAACAGGACAAACATATGAAGAAATTACTTATCTCTATTTGTGTGGCAGTGGGCGTATATTTTGCATTTAGCAATACAATTGATGAATTTCTGTATCCAGAGAAAAGACCGGGATTGAATACATACGACACATACACCACAACAACACAGCGGACCACTACCGCAGTTACTCAGCAAACACCCATAGTCACTGATGAGGACGGATATGAGCCTCGTGACGACCGAAAGCCTGACTATGTTCAGCCTGCAGACCCCACATGGTCGAAAAGGACTTTTAACTGGACGAGCTATGACAAACAATATACCTTTGAAATATCAATGAATATTCAGGACGATATGTATGAATATTATCATAGTCTTTTGAGATACTCATATGTGAAAGATTATCATAACTATGTAAGTGACGACAATAATCATAAGCTCGTAAAACAGCTTGCAGACGAAATAAAAAGCCTTTGCGACCAATGTGGTTATGGCGAATCTGAGACTATAAGAGAAACTGCAAATTTCGTGCAGAGCATAGAGTATGTTGACGATATGACCTCAACGGGATATACTGATTTTCCAAAATATCCTCTGGAAACGCTTTATGACCAGTGCGGAGATTGTGAGGACTCGTCCATACTTTTGGGAGCTTTGCTTAAAGAGCTTGGCTATGGCTGCATTTTTATTGAGCTTCCTGAACACGTTGCAATAGGAGTAAAGGCGACAGACGACGCCCCCGGTACATACTATGATTATAATGGAAGCCATTATCTTTACATAGAAACTACAAATTCCGGCTGGGATATCGGAACGCTTCCTGATGATTACAACGAGGAAAAGGCTAAGATATATGATGTGTGGTAAAATTTCAAAAGCCCACAGATGCGATCAATGTGATCGGGTCTGTGGGCTTTTTTATTATGTTGAATATCAGAGATTTATCTAATTACAAAATGAATACCTTGTATCTGCTATTTTCTATCCTTAAAGAAATCCGCCCATTCGGGATTTTCTTTATCAAAAATCTGTTTCTGCTCTTTTGTTAATTTATAAGGATAATCATGGAACATATTAAATTCAGTGGTTTTGTCAAAGCTGAATATCCACACTCCGATAACTGTAGGGTCATCTTTCCACCAAATAGTATCGGTTCCTTTGTTTTTGTACCATATGTTTGGCACTGCGCTTTACCTCTTTTCATAAATCACATTTTCTTGCAATTTCAGTACATTTAATCTCAAACTGAATTATCAAGTCTTGATTATCAACGCTGAAATATGTGGCTTCAAAAATTCAAATGTCATATTAATTTTTGCAAACTATTTTTTCTATCCTGCAACAATGACTCTTATTATCATCATAACTGATCCTCTCTTCTTGTCGATTTTTTGTTGCTTTTATTATATCATTTTTCTGTAGCAAAAAAACAAGGTGCAGGAAAGTTTATTGTATGAGAAATACACTATCAAATATCTCGCAAAAAAATATAAGAAAAAAAAGAATATATCATAATTGTGCCGAATTGGTTCGGCAAACTGTACTAAGTGGGTGCTATAATATATACAGAAGCTTGAAAAGGGAATAAAATCAAAAAACACACCGCAGACCATTTTGGAACAGTAAACAGAACCTTAAAGGTGCTATAATAAGCACATAAGGTCAAGACAGAGTTGATACGGATGTAAGGCTATGAAAAAGAACACAAAGATTTTTAACACAGAGGTCATTGAGAGAATGGCATTGTCAGATAACATTCCGCCATTTGACGAGCAAAGAAAGGGTACACAGGTCATCATGATCGAGGAGGGCAAAAAGACGGTGATATATGATGATTATTCTATGTACTGTGACGCTGACGCAAGAAAGTGGAGAGTAGAGGCCTACAACAGGACGGACGGCAGAAAGCTTGACAGATTGTGTATGTGCGGGGGCGTTTATCCTACAAGAAAAAGGGCTATAGCTGAGATAGACAGATTTGCATACAGAGGTAAAAATCTGGTGTTCTTTGTCCTGCCAATAGATTTTACATATGACAAAAAGGCTATGATATGGCAGGGCGAGGAGCAGTACTCATGCGATGATAAGCTAGTCCTTGCAACTAAAAAAGAGCTTGTGGAAGAAAGCAAAAAGCGCATGAAATTCATGACAGACAGAATGGGGAGTGGAAGAATAAACAGAAAGAAGCTCACAAAAGCGGAAGCAGAGGCTCTGGCTGCGTTTGATGAGTTTCAGAAGTATCGTGAGGATAAGTGTTATCCATATGCTATCATAGGTGGCAATGCAGTGCTTTATGTTAGTCCGTACAAAAACGATTGGAAAGCCGAGCGTGAGTGCCTGGATATGAAAGGCGACGGCATAGACGGCTGTGTTTCAGCCTTTGTTTATAACAGTATCACCCCTGAAACAAGCGAGAAAGGAGATATTTTTTTCAAGATAATTTCAAATACTATAATTCGTGTGGCATAGCTAATTGACAGGGATATATTCCCTGTGATACAATATAATTATAGAGATAATTGTTATAGGAGGGTGAACTATGGCAGAAAACAAAAACATAAAAGATAAGCTTGAAAATCTGAAAAAATGCTCGACCTAGTTAGGGATATGGTCAAAACAAGATCTGGGGACATGGAAGACCTGATAAACGAATACAAGCAAACTAATGATACAAAAGGAGAAAAGCATGAAAATATACTGCATGAGTGATATCAACGGCTGTTATTCAGCACTTTGCGACGCTTTGGAGCTTGTCATTGACCACCTTGACGAGCCTGACACAAAGCTTATCTTTCTGGGAGATTATATCCACGGCGGTGAGGACAATATAGCTGTGCTTAAAAAGATAATGGGCTTGCAGAATATATATGGTCATAGAAAGGTGGTGGCGCTTCTTGGCAATCACGAGGAAATGGTGATGAGCGGTTTTTCTTCGGTCAATGAAATGCTAGGCAGCGGCGAATATGATGACTCTGATGACTCGTATAGATATTGGTTTGAACGTCTGCCGAGATATCATGTTGAGGGCAACACTATCTTTGTCCATGCAGGCATTGACGAGGATTCGGGCAATGCTTGGGAATACTGCACCGAGGATTATATTTTTACAGAGCAGTACCCTCACAGGCTTGGCAAGATACACGGACTTGACAAAAAGGTGGTGGCAGGGCATGTCCATACCAACACGATTTCAGGCGACCGCAGATTTAACGATATCTACTATGACGGAGCGAGTCACTACTACATTGACGGAGATGTGCTCAGCACAGGAGATATAAATGTTCTTATGGTAGACACTGACACTGATAAGTATTATAAGGTAACAGAGAATTACAATATTCCTATTGAGCCTTATGACAGTGAAGCTTGGTAGACTATTGTATGCCGTCTTAAAACCCAATATAACACTAACGTCCCCAAGTTTTCCTCGGGGACGTTTTTTACTTTGTCAAATACCATGAAAAGAGTTAATTAAAAATTCAGAACTTTTGTTCGATTTTCTATTGTAAAACAGAAAGTTTCGTGGTATACTATTATACATAAAGGAAAAAGGCGGTGATGCTATGGAAAAGACCTATGTTGCAATAGACCTGAAATCTTTTTATGCTTCGGTGGAGTGCGTGGAAAGGCAGCTTGACCCATTGAATACAAACCTTGTGGTGGCTGATGAGAGCCGAACGGAGAAAACTATATGTCTTGCAGTGTCACCGTCACTGAAAAGCTTTGGTATTTCAGGCAGGGCAAGGCTTTTTGAGGTCATTCAGCGTGTGGAGCAGGTCAATAAGGAGCGTTTGCAGAAAGCTCCTAAAAGACAGTTTGCAAAGAAAAGCTATATCTATTCGGAGCTATCTGACCCTGCCTGTGAGCTTGATTATATCGTGGCAACTCCGCAAATGGCGAAATATTTGGCTGTGAGCGCAAAAATATACGGGATTTATCTTAAATATGTGTCACCAGAGGATATTTTCGCCTATTCTATCGACGAGGTCTTTATTGACGCAACGGGCTATCTCGGGCTTTATAACGTTGACGGACGTGGATTTGCACAAATGCTCATTTTGGACGTGCTGAAAACTGCAGGTATAACCGCCACAGCAGGCGTTGGAACGAATATGTATCTGTGCAAGGTGGCAATGGATATTGTGGCAAAGCATATCCCTGCGGATAAAAACGGAGTCCGTATCGCAGAGCTGAACGAACAGCTTTACAAAGAAACGCTGTGGGGGCATACTCCTATCACGGACTTTTGGCGTGTGGGCGCAGGTACAGCGAGTCGCCTTGAAAAGCTTGGTATTTACACCATGGGGGATATCTCACGCTGGTCGCTGGACCATTATCTTATAGGGAAGCTTTACAAGGTTTTCGGCAAAAATACCGAGCTCCTTATCGACCACGCATGGGGTATCGAGCCTACCGCCATAACTGACGTGAAGTCATACCGCCCCTCAAACAACAGCATTTCCTCTGGGCAGGTCTTGCAAGAGCCGTGTAATTATGAGCGCACAAGGCTTATTCTGTGGGAAATGGCTGATATGCTGTCCCTTGATCTTGTGGATAAGGGCGTTGTAACAAATCAGATCGTTCTCACTGTGGGGTATGATAAAGAAAGCTTGGCGGACGGTCACTATACGGGCGAGGTGGTTTGCGACCACTATGGCAGGAAGATACCAAAGCACGCCCATGGCACTCAAAATCTAGGCAGGCACATTTCCTCGACCAGAAAAATAATAGACGCAACCATGGCTCTTTTTGACAGAATTATCGACAAGACTTTGCTTGCAAGACGGCTTAATCTGACCGCCTGTAATGTCATAAGAGAAGAGGACATCTCCGAAGCTGAGAGCTATGAGCAGATAAGCTTGTTTGATATGGCGGAAGCGGCAAATGCTGATAACAACGCAGAAGAAAAAGAAAGGGCATTGCAGGAAGCAATGCTCTTGATAAAGCACAAATATGGAAAAAATGCCATTTTGAAAGGCACGAACTATACTGAGGGAGCTACGGCAAGAGAGCGCAACCGCAGTATAGGCGGTCACAAGGCATGAAAGGTGGGGCTTACAATGTATGATAATTATTATGATATAAAGCAGTTTTCACGTCCGCACTATGACGATCATCCGCAAATGTCTATATCGGACAGGGCGGCGCAGTTCAGCCCTTTTGCAGCTTTGACAGGCTATGACGCTGCTGTTGATGAAACCGCAAGATACACCGAAATCAGGGAGGAGCTGACCGAGGACGAGGTAAACAAGCTAAATGACGATCTCAACCGCCTGCTTGATAAGCTTGATGAACGCCCTGAGATAAGGGTGACATATTTTGTTCCCGATAAGAGAAAAAGTGGCGGCAGTTATCAGACCAAGACAGGCATAGTGAGAATTTATGACAGCTATACTAATGAGCTTGTTTTTATGGACAAGACCAGGATAGCCGTGGAGGATATGTGTTTGGTGGAGTTTGTGGAGGAGAGAGGGGAAATACAGTAGAATAAACCTTATTTGCTGATTTTTTTTGAAGGAAGAAAATCAAAGGTACAGTTAAAATTTTTTTGCATAAAAAAGACTTCATACCGCTGTGAAACAGTATGAAGTCTGAAAAAAATCTTAGATCACCAGCAGTAGCATACAGAGTAGATCGTTACTGTGCCGTTTGCTGCACCTGCATGGATCTGATCCAGCTTTCCGCCGAAATCGGAAGTGCCGAATGCTGACTTGCAGTTGTTGTAAGAATACTTTGCGTAGTAGTGTCCGTTTGCTGTGCCTGTTTCGCTTGGTGAAACCTTTGCCCACTCTGCTCCGCCTGACCAGCTCTGAAGAACAAATTCTACCTGATTTTGTGTTCCTGAGTATTCAACGTAGAAGTAGCCATTTGACTGAATGTCATATGCGTTGAAGCTTCCGCCATTCTTTGAAGTCATTGCTGAAACAGCCTGACCCCATGCTGAAGCAGTTGAAGAACCCCAGAAGATCGATTTGTAATTGCTGTCTGAACTGCTTGAAGAAGATGAAGATGAGGAAGAACCTGATGTTGATTCAAGATACCAAAGCTGGCACTTTCCGCCCCAGTAGCTCCACTGGTTAATGTTTGCTCCGTCAGCTGTGTTCTGTTCGTAAACGTCAAGGCATGAGTAGCAGTCTGAGATCTTTGTCTTGATAGCATAAGCGTCGCCGATCTTTACAAGCTGGAATTTCTGACAGTCACCGCCGTGATACTGCCACTGATTGATGTTAGCACCATTGTCCCTGCTCCAGTTGTATACGTCAAGACAGCTTTTGTAATTTGATGCACCTGTGTAAATAGTGTAATAGCCGTTTCCGTCGCTTACAAGCTTGAATTTCTGATTGTTTCCGCCTGTACCTCTGTACTGCTGAACGTTTGTGCCGTTGTCAGCCTTTGCCTTGTATACGTCAAGATACTTGCCGCTGAGTGCGCTCTTGATGTAATATGTTCCGTCAAGTCCGAGAACTCCGCCGTTGGAATCTGTTGAAGTTCCTGAAGAAGAACCGCCGGAAGAGCTTCCTGAACCGCTGTAAACTGAGCAGGTCTTAGAAGTTGCCTTAATTCCGTTTGAGCCGTTGATAAGTGTATTTCCCCATGAAGAAAGGCTTGAGCCGTCCCATGAGTTTGCAATGTCGAGGTAGCTCATGTCAGAGTTGTTGCCCTTCCATGACCAGCCAAGATAGCCTACGCCCTTGCTTGTGCAGTAGCTCATGATAGTAGCCTCATCAACGTCGCCGTTTGTGTGCTGACCGCCGAACTCGCCGATAACAACAGGCACACCGATGTTGAGTGCGTTATCAATGTTGTTTCTTACAGTTGATGCGTTTCCGCCTGCATATTCATACATATGAATGGAGAATACGGTGTTCTTCTGTGAGTCTGCGTTGAAAACAGACTTACCGTAATCCTTGATGCTGTCAGGATACTGTCCCCAGCCTGCGCAGTCTACCATAAGCATATTTGTAATGCCTGCGTTTCTTACAGATCGGATAGCAGACTTGTAGCCGTCAGCCCATGCGCTTCCGTTCCATGTGCCGCACCACTCGTTTGCGATGTTTACGATAACATATTTCTCAGTACCGCTGAGAACGCTCTTCATTTCCTTCCAGTAGTCAACGCACTTGTTAAGATCATAAGTGCTGTCGCTGCCTGTTGCGTCATGTACTTCGAGAATGCATATCAGCTTGTTTGACTTGCACCAGCTTATGATGTTCTTTACTTCCTGTGCGCTTGTTTTTGTGTACTTTGAGCCGTTTGCAAGTACGACTCTTACGGTATTTGCGCCGTTGTTTGCAGCGCCCTTGATAGAAGTTTCAGTCTTCTCTGTGTACCATGCATGAGCAATGTTCACGCCACGCATAACGAACTTGTTTCCGCTAGCGTCATAGATACTAGTACCGCTTACATAAAATCCTGATGCCGCCTCTGCGGTCGGTGTTGTCATAAAACCGAAGCAGGTTATTACGGCAAACATTACAGCAACAAAAGTCTGTAATGCCTTTGCAGAAAAAGTTTTGTTCTGTACCATAAAAAAGCTCCTCTTATACAATTATTTTTTTAATACCGGTATTCTAAGGCAGCACTGCATTATCCTTGTGCGTTGCTGCCTTAACTCTGTCAACGTAAAACATTATATTATTAAAAGTAAAATAAGTCAACTTAAATATTTAAGTAAAACGTTTACACAAATAATTTTCGTATTTTAGCACAATTTTTCGTAGATTAATTGAACAATATGACTAATTTTTATCACATATGCAGTATAATATGTTGTATGTACACAAAACTCCGCTTTTAAATTTCAGAAAATTAAGAAACTTTTTGAAACAAAAATCGGTATATACGCTGCGTTGAGCATATATACCGATATAAAATTTCCTTTATATTGATTCTATCAAGCCGTCAGAATATATCTTTTTTTGTTCTCGTACAAATTCAGAGATCATAATCAGACATCCTTATTCTTGTGTGGTATCACCGTATTTTACATCCTCCACTTCACGATCTAACTGAATGTCATGAGGCTTTCTATTTGTTGTATTTTATCTTGACATTGTCACACCTTTGTGATAAAATTAGTAATATGTGAGAAATTATAGTGGAAAGGAAAAAATAATATGAAGTTATTTAAGCGGACGCTTACGACGGCAGTGGCAGTGTGTCTTGCACTGCAAAGTGCAGTGGTATGCTTTGGAGCTGAGGCAGAGGAGCAAATTCCTGCTGGCGGAGAGGAAGTCGGTCTTTATACGTCGGAAAACGATGAAGCCATTCAGTTGACTGAGGATATGTATAGCAGTTGGTATGAAGGCGATCAGACGTATGACGGCACGGAAAAGACGCTTTATGGCTATTCTCTTAAGGACAGCAACAACTATTACTGGCTCACTGAGGACGAGGACTATGTTGTTACTTATGAGAACAACATAAACGTAGGTACAGCGACGGCTACTTTCACTGGTATAGGTAATTACACAGGAAGCTTTACGAAGACTTTCAATATCGTGCCAACTGATATTTACCGTGCGAATATTGACTGCGAGTATGAGCAGAGCTATTGTGCCGGTAAACCTGTTCAGCCAAAACCTATTGTTACATACAATGATATTGTGCTTGCTGAGGGCGTTGACTATGAGATCGAATATGAGGACGACTGTGGCGAGCTTGGCTGGCATTATGCTTATATTAAAGGTATCGGCAACTTTAATGGAACCGATTCCTTTGAGTATAGCGTTGTAGAGGCTGAAATATCCAGCGAGAATATTTCTGTGGATACTAGCTGCACCTACACGGGCTACGCTCAGACTCCTGCACCTGTTGTTACAGTTAGTGGTGAGGTGCTAAGATGTGGCGTTGATTATAATGTATCATACACAAACAATGTGAATGCCGGAACAGGCTATATGACCATAGCAGGAATGAACGGCTATACAGGATATGTGACAGTGCCTTTCACTATCAGCCCGAAAGCTGTTTCTGAGGTCGAGATACTAAAGATAGCTGATGTGGATTATACCGGCAAAGCTGTCAGACCGAGCCTTTTTGTCAAGGCGGACGGAAATATGATCAAGAGTTCTGACTATACTGTAACATATTACAATAACACAAATGTAGGCACAGCGACCGCAGTTGTTACTCTTGGCGGAAACTACGAAAGCAGATACCCTGTTTCGACAACATTCAAGATCGTCCTTGGAAAGCCAACGGGATTTAAGGCTACCGCTGACTCTACCACTTCTGTAAAGCTTAGCTGGAACAAGATCGGCAATTGCAAATACAGGGTTTATCGCTATGATCCAAAGAAAAAGACCTACAAGCGTCTGACGGTCACGAGTTCCACAAGCTATACTGACAAGAAGCTTTCAGAGGCAACGAGTTATACTTATGCCGTAAAGCTTGAATACAACTCTAAGACCGGCCCTTATATAACAGTAAAAGGCAACACAAAGTTATCCGCTCCGAAAATGACGGTAAAGGCTTATAATAAGAAAGTCACAATAAGCTGGAAGAAGAACACAAAGGCTGATGGATATCAGATATACTGGTGCAAGGGCGATGAGTGGACTATCCCACATAACGATTACTATAGTATGCCAAAGGATTGCTATAACGATTATGTTCAGCTCAAGAAGATAACAAAGAACAGCACAACCTCTTATACAAAATCAGACCTTTCAGGTTCAAAGAATTATCACTTCAAAATGAGGGCTTATAAGACCATAAACGGAAAGGTGGTTTACAGTAGCTGGACGGGTATCCAATGCAAGATAAACACTGTTTCAAGACTTAATGCGGCAACAAAAAAGAGCCACAGCACTTATAAGATTTACAACGTTCAGGGCAAGAAAACAAAGACCTCGACGCACACTCTTACAGCAGAGGAGAAGAAGATACTTAAAAACTTTGCCTCAAAGCATTTCAAGAAAGATTGGTCTGCGGCAAAGAAGATCGAATATACTGCGGACTGGATAAGAAAGAATTTGAAATATGGCAGGATACCGACAGGCTCGCATAGCAAGAATATCTTTGTTTACAAAGAAGGTCAATGTTCTGATTACAATGGCGCACTGGTGGAAATGATGGTTTATCTCGGCTATGACGCAAACCTTGTTATGGGCAACCGCCAGGGCGGAGGACAGCACTTCTGGGGCGAGATAAAGATAGACGGAGTGACTTATCTGCTGGAAGTCGGAGAAAAGGTCTATGACAGTCCACAATGGAATTACAAGTGGCAGTTTATGTGCCTTAAATATTCTGAGGCTGACGGCGGTTACAAGAAAAACGGAAAGCTATACTAAAACAAAATGCTCTGCGGAGAGTGTGATTCCGCAGAGCATTTTTTCGCTTTAATAAATTTGCGATACCTAATAAACCATTATTGCTTCTTCGCTGATTTTTTTCATGACATATAATGAAGAATATGTTATAATGGTTCAAAATAGAACGATAATGAGAAAGGGAAGAGTAAATGTTTTTTGGGGATAAGCATAAAACGATCACCTGCTATTATGAATCATTGACAAAAGCGGTGCGTATATCTGGATGATAGTTATGGGACTGCAATTGCTATTTCAATAATGATCGTTTTTCCCTGTAAACTAAAGAGCAGCTGATGTTTTTCAGTCGCTCTTTTTTGTTTTATGATGGCAAAAAAAATCTTATGATACTTCTTGCCAAATCCCTTCCAATATATTATAATGTATTTAGAAGATCATATTTGAAAGGAACATATGGAAAATGAAAAACATTGTTACAGCCCTAATGCAGTTTGTGATACTTGTGGTCGCACTTGTCATTGTGACCTTTGCTATACCTAAGATCGCAGGAAACGATGACAGATATGATAAGTATATAGATGAAAACTCAAAGCAAACCGTCACTGTAGGAAGTGCCTTTGGCGTTGTCAAAGACGGTGAAAAGGCTTCGTATACTGATATTGACAACAGTCTTAAAAATATCTTTAGTAAAGTGACTCCACTGCAAAAGCCTGTGAATAAAATCCTGAACAGGCAGATAAGCTTCAAGCAGGCAAAATATTTTGAATACTATTGGCTCACTTCACTTATCTCAGGCGTGCTTTGCTGGATATTTGCGGCAGGCTTTCCGTTTAGGATAGGGCGAAAGGGCTTCAATGTGTTTGGTTCTGTGTATAATAACTTTTCAAAAGTTGTTCTCCTTGAAGATGAGATGACCCGTGAGGAATATGAGGTCGATCTAGGTATGACCATATGGGGACCTTTGTGGATAATCCTTATCGCTCTGCGTGCGACCTTTGCTATTACATGGGGCTTTATCCTGCCTTTTGTGATAGCCGCCAATCTTGCCATAGGTATTATAAGAATAGTTGGAAATGTTATTATCGTCAGCGTCCGTAGCTCTGCTGCCACTGCAAAAAGGCACAGCCTTTCGCAAAAGCTTGACAAAACGACCTTTTCTATTTATCCTGAGGGCGGATATTTCAGAGTAGAGCAGGATCAGGACAATGGTCAGGGCGTATATGTGAAAAATTATTGGAACGCTGTTGCGGCAAAGGCATTGTTTGAAAGCGAAGCCGGAAATAAGTCTTTCAGCAAGGAGGATTCTGAGGAGAATATTCTTCGTGGAGATATAAAAGAGAAGAAGTTTTATGAAACATATCGTTTGCTCAGCCGTATAAAGGGTCTTTTTAATAATGATATCAAGAGTAAAAAAGCAATTATCACCGCTTCATTAAAGAATAAAGAGGGCGGCTATGAATACAGATTTATTGCTGAACCGGAATTGTACCATGTTTATATGGTGGGTGATGAAACAGCAGAAAACCTTAGCCATAAGGATCTGAAAATAGATTTTAATGCCGCCATGCTTCTTGACTTGCTTGACTTTGACCGAAAGGGTCAAAGATATGATCATAATGATTTTCTTAATTTGTATTATGCTGATAGTGATGAATTTACAGCCAAACTTATGAATTATAATCATAAGTTGATAGCAAAGTTTGGCAGAAACAGATATGACGAGTATTTTGAACAGCACAAACAGCAGATAATCGAACACCGCCGATATAAAAAGCTTTCGGCTGTGGGAGAGGACGATGAGTGAGATAATTAAATATTCGATATAATAATAAGCCTCCCACGGAAATTGTTTCTGTGGGAGGCTTTGCTTTCCGTACACCAAATCACCTACCGCTTGTGCAACTTTTTTGCCGTTTGTGCAAATATTATTGACTTTTTGTTAAGAATCATAGATAATTATTATAAATATTCATGCTGTTAATTAGAGATGCTTGTTAAACAATGAAAATGAGAATAATAGAAAACAGTATGACGATGATAGAAAAACTCAGCAAAAGTGCTTGTGCAGACGATGAGCTATGATACTGAAACAGTTGAGTGAGCAATGGTGGACACTATGGCGGCTGTCATAATGTCAGATGAAGAGAGGTGAAATATGGATAAAAAGATAAAAGCTTTTTTTGCAGCTATGGGAATTGCCACGGCGTTGTTAGTGCCTGTTTCTGCATCTGCGGATAATTCTGACTCAAAAGTGCAGGTGAGCATCGACATCACTTGGGACTCTTTGGAGTTTACCTATACAGACGAGCAGTGGGATCCTGAGACCCACTCATATAAAGGTGGCGGTTGGTCTGACAGCGGCGGAAATTTTACTGTTAAAAACAATGGTAATGTATGCGTTGAAGCAAAATTCTCGTATGCCAACGCAACGGGCATGGAGGAGATAAAAGGCAGATTTTCAAGCAGTGAGCTAATAGTGCCTATTTCAGAAAGCCGAAACAGCAAACTTACTTTGTCAGGTAAACCGACAGAGCATTTTGAAAGCATGACCGTTGGCACTATTACAGTGAATGTCACTACTGATGATTCGGGAGATGCAGGCGACAGTACGATAACAGGCTGGTATAAGGATGAGGAAACCGGCGATTGGTACTATTATGATAAGAACGGCAAATTGGTCACAGGTTGGTTTAAGGACGGCGGAAGTGAATGGTATTATGCCGATGAAGACGGCAAGCTTGTCAGAGGTTGGTTTAAAGACGGCGGAAATGATGGGCGTTATTCTGGTGATGACGGAAAATTGCACTCAGATTGGGTCAAAGTGAATGACGATTGGTACTATTTTGACTGAGACGGTTCAATAGCAAAGAACACCACTATTGACGGACGATATATTGGACTTGACGGAAGGTGGGACGGATACGGTGAAACACCAAATATGTAAGTAATATGATCAATTATAAAAAAGGAGAACTCACTTATGAAAAAGACAATTTCTATCACAATGGCATTTGCACTTGTGGCAACACTCAGCACGGCGGCGTTTGCAGCGGTGGCTGATGACGCTGACATCAAAAAGGATATCGGCGTAAATGCAAAGTATGTTGAGGATATCAAGACTTCAAAAACTATCAGTGCCGACGTTGTGTGGGGCGAAATGGAGTTCACATACAGCGTGAACGGAACAAAGACTTGGAATGCAAAAACTCATGAATATGATATCGACACAAAGGGCGAATGGTCTGCAAAGGGCAATGATATAAGCGTTACAAACCATTCCAATGCGGCAATCGACGTTGATCTTACATACCAGCCTCTTGATGAATACAGCATTGTAAAAGGCACTTTCACAAATGACGAATTTACCATACCTACAGCCGAGGGCAAGGCTGTTGATGATGAAAGCCTTACAGTAAGCATGGCTCTTACCCTAAGCGGCGAGCTTTCATCAGATGTTACCGCTCTTACAAAAGTAGGAAACGTAGCGGTAAATATTGCAGAAGCTTCGGAAAATGCAGATACAGACGTAAAAACAGTTTCATCATATAACGACCTTGTAAGCGCAATGGCAGCAGGCGGAAAGATAAAGCTTGATGATGATATCACACTGAAAAGCCGCATAAACTGCAAAAAGAACACTGTTATCGAACTCGACCTTAACGGTCACACTATCACAGGACAGATAATGAACAATGGCGCAGATTGTACTATCAAAAACGGCACTCTTAACGGCGACGAAGGTCCGATAATGGTGCAGGGCGGCACAACAAATCTTATAGGCTGTAAGATATCCACAAAATATACTCCTGTTTATGTTTCGAGGGGTACTGCAAATATAACTGACTGCACTCTTACAAATGAAGATGCGAATAAAAGCGTAGTTATCAATAATACAGGTACAGTAAATATCAGCGGTACTACAAATATTTCAAGTACGATCTACAAAAATCCAAACAGCAAATATCTGCCTCACGTTCTTGCAGGCACATATAATTTTGACCCGACCGACTTTGTTGACAGCGAGAAGTTTACTGTAACTCAGAGCGGTGAAAACTGGATAGTTGCGGAAAAATCGCAGAGAAGATAATAAGTTTTGACGATTCAGGGGTCTCATGATGAATAAGCAAAAAAGATGACGGCAAATTGATAGTATCTGTGCTGGCGGTTTGCTTTGCGGTGACGCTGCTTGTTATGATATATGCACTTTGCAGACCGCAGACAAAGCCCAAAGCAGAGTTTGTTCCACCCCCTTTTGAAAGCGAAGCACAGCAGGGCGTGCCTGATGTTCCGGAGGAGCTTGGCTACAGTTCTCCTGACAGGGACGATATGAGCTATGATTTCGCAGTGTGCGGAAAAAGGCTGGGATAGTATGAAGCCTGAAGAAAAATACGAACATATTTTCAAATGCGTTTCCGAGATATGCTTTGATTATTTTCTGTCAACAAAGACGCAGGAACTTCTCAAGGTAAATATCAATAATACATTTTCACAGCTTATTGACGAAGTTGTCGAAGAAAGAAATCAAGAAATTCACGAGAGATTCAAGGAAAAGGCTGAAAAATATATTTCAGAGTAATAGCTTTTTGACAAAACGAGCGTATACCGATTTGGTATACGCTCGTTTTGATTATACCGTGATCGTTATTACGGCACTATAAGTGCCTTTTGTTGAATTAAAATAGTTCGGCATGTGACAAATAACGTACTAGACGTAACGGTGAAAGCGTGTTATACTATAAATATAGAGAAGATGCGTATGAAAGGAGTGGGCAACGTGGAAAGTGATCGTGTTCAGGATAGCTTTTTTGGAATGTCTTTTAATCACCAGATGTCCTGGATAGATGAAACTGTCTCACATATAGTTACACATAATTTACAACCAAAGATAAGGGCAGAAGGTAGAGAAGCCTATGGTCAAAAGGGCTACACACACGCTTTGAAAAGAATATTTGAAGTAATAAAGAGCGACCCAAAGAATATAACGAACCTGGATGAGATTGTAAAGGCGGAAAGGAAGTTGAAGGACTATCTATATGACGGGAAGTTTTCAGATGATGAAATGCTAAGCTGTTGGGGTAAATACACACAAAACTATATGAATGAGTTGTAGGATATGCGATTATAAGAGGAGAGGTTATTTTTATGTCAAAGAAGAAGTTGAATATTCCACTATCGGAGTTTATAAACTTAAATGAGAAAAAACCAGAGGATATGACAGGCTGTGTCGTGCTATATAAGAATGGTGGGTTAGACGTAGCAACTTGGCATTCGCAAGCCTACAACCCAGATGATGAGCCAGGGTATTTCAAGCAGGGCTGCTTTTATATGGGAAAAGAACATATTTTGGCTTGGCTGCCGATAAATGATTACTGCATCGATATAAATGGATAGCTGATATCTGGGGGAGATATGATGTACTTTTATCAAGTGCTCCAAAGCTGCGATGAATTTAAGGTTGTCAGCGAATTTTTAGCGATTATCAAATGTCAAGACAAGTGTTCAGTTAATAAAAATATAAGAGATGCTTTAAAGACTTTATCTCAGAAGACTCCAAAGAAGTCTGACAATGAAGTTTTATTCATCGAACAACTGAAAGACCGACAGGACGAAGGTGAAAATCTTTACAACGTTTATTTACTCGATAGATCAGATAACAAAACCTACAGTATCGAGGCAGTTCCTTGGGATGAGGTCTTAGGTTATGCAGTCGATGAAGCAAGCATTGCAAAGTATGGTGATGTTATATTCACAGCGTTGGTTTTATATGAGATGACGTATTTTGGCTTTTCTGAGAAACAGATACAGAATACTATCAAAGCTTTTAATGATGAGGAGGTACTCTATCCGAAAACTGGCAAATACCATTAGAACCATATGATTATGATGAGTGATATGAAAGGTGGATATGAAATTGGCAAACGTAAAAAATCAAGAATATACAAAGGAAATGTTCAAAGACATAGCGTTCTTTACTCTTGCCGAGCCTGGTGCTATGGGGGTCGGCAATCTTATGGAATTTATCACAGCCGAAGGTGAGGAGTTCTCACTTTTCTTTTCTGAAGAAATGCCATACTCAAAAGTCAAGGAACTTTTTCCGGCGTTAGATAATTGTTATTGAAATGGTCCTGAATCAGATGAATCCTGCAGAACTGAGTTCGTGTTCTACCTCAGTAAGGACGAAAGGAACTTCAAGCACACAAAGCCTCCGAAAAATTATACGCACCTGTATGAAGGTTTTGGAAATCACATATGTATACGTAAAGATTATTATCCTGTGGTCGAGCCGATCATAAGAGATCTTATAGAAAAGAATGAGCTTGTAAATTGGTATAAAAGAACTGAAAAAATAATAAACGCAATAAAAAATCTAACGGCTGAAAAGAAAAAAGAAAATATAAAATGCGATTAGAAGAATTTTTAGATTGTTTTGACATTAATTGTATAGTAGAGATAACGTGTGAAAGTAAACCTGTTAGGAGATGCAGAGTGTCGGCTGCACTATCTGACTACAGATACCCGACGGTGGACTATGTGGTCTTGCCCGGCAGTGTTACATTTAAGGATGATGTCGTACATATACCAGTGATTTGGAAATTGACCTGGGGGACGTTCAGAAAGTGTATAAATACTTATTTCGCTGAACACGAAGAAAATGGAGCAGTATAATGACCCAAAGCAGGTGGATATTTTGTCAGAATCGTTGAATATTTTAGCACCCAAAAAATTTTATACGTCAGACCTGCATATCGATCACAAGAACATAATAGGTTTTGATCACAGACCGTTCAGTTCACTTGATGAAATGACGGAAAAGATAATTGCTAATTGGAACAAGACTTTTTCCTGCGCACTGCAAATAATCTTGTCCCCGTTGAAGTGAAATCTAAAAATGGAAAAATGGAATCAATGAAAGCACTTATATCCTCCGATAAATATGATGATATAAGTTTTGGTATAAAGTTAAAGCATGGAAATATTGGGCATGACAGTGATGCCTATACCTTCCCATATTCTTGTTCTTTTCTCGTTAAGTCTTTTCTTAAGCAAAGATTTTAATTTATCACAAGCAAAGTTGAAATAGCTTAAACTCCACAACAGTTGACAAAATTGTAAAAATACGATATATTTTTCAGGTAATAATTTAAGGGAAATGACGCTCCGTGTAATTTGATGCTCTCGGCTGATTTTTTTCATACAAATGAGAAGGTTAGGCAGCTTTTTTTCACGCTGCAATGAACGGCATGGCGGCAAGGGACAAGATGTTCGCTATACTTGACGAGCCGACAAGCAATCTTGACAGCCTTAACGAAGCGGTGATACTCAAAGTGCTCCGTGACGAGGGCGCAGGCAGAACAGTGGCAGTGGTTTGGGTCTGCCATGTGGTATATTTTGTTTTCGGCGTTAAGACTATCCGCGAGGAAGAATAATATATAGCGGTACTCTCAGTGGGAGTGCCGCTTTTTGATATATTTTTAATAATTATTAACAAAATGTCGTAAAATTACTCTATAAATAGTTGTATTATTAAATCATATAATTATGACGGTAGAAAATGCCGTTAAAAATAACGGAGGAAAGAATATGTCTTACAACGAATTTTTACCAAGCTACTCTATTGGCGACGATTGCTACAAAGAAATACCTTATGTTACCCGACGTTATGGAAAAAACGCTGTTGTTATCGGTGGAAAGACCGCTATGGAAAAGGCTAAGCCTGAACTGCTTGCGGCTCTCAAAGGCTCTGACCTTGAGATAACCGACTTCATATGGTATGGCGGTGACTCAAATTATGAGAACATTGAAATGCTTAAAGCTATGCCGGAAGTGCAAAATGCAGATATGGTCTTTGGCGTTGGCGGCGGACGTGCCGTTGATACTGTAAAGACACTTTGCGACAGAATTGACAAGCCGTTTTTCACTTTTCCGACCCTTGCTTCAAACTGCGCTTCCTGCACGGCAATATCTGTTATCTACAACGCTGACGGCACTTTCAAGGAATACGCTTACCTCAAAGCATCTGCACTTCATACTTTCATCAACACAAAAATAATCGCAGAATCACCTGAAAAGCTTTTCTGGGCTGGTATCGGTGACGCTCTCAGCAAAGAGTACGAGGTGGTCTTTGCCTGCCGTGATAAGGATATGACCCATACGCCTTTGCTTGGTAGAGTTCTTGCAGAGGCATGCACAAAACCGCTTGTATCCTACGGAAAAAAAGCACTTGAGGATTGCAGAAATAACGTTTCTTCAAAGAATATCGAGCAGATAGCTCTTGATATCATCATTACAACAGGTCTTGTTTCAAATTTTACTGTTCATCAGAACAACCCCGACCCAAAGGATGATTACTATTATAATTCATCTCTTGCCCATTGCGTTTACTATGGCGCTTCGCTGTTTCCAAAGTGCGAGCATGATCACCTCCACGGAGAGATAGTTTCATTCGGCGTGCTTTGCCTGCTTACATATGACGAGCAGTTTGAAGAACGTCAGCGCATTTTTGAGTTCAACCACAGTATAGGTCTGCCATGTACTTTGGACGAGATAGCTCTGACAGAAGAAGATGTCCCAGCCATTGCACATAAGGCGGCAAGTGTTGTTGAGTGGACTTATGTTCCTGGTGAGCCTTCGGAAGAAAAGTTTATCAAGGCGATACTTGATACTGATAAGGCAGGAAAGGAATTTCTTGCAAAGGCATAATAACAAAGAACAACAGCATATATAAATGGTGACTGAGCCGTATGGCTTTGTTATAAATAATAAAAATAGGAGAGTGCTTTTTGAATAAGTACAACACAATGGAGATTGCAGCGTAAACGGGAGGTTTACGGCGATCTTTAAAACCTCCCCGGCTGTCTTGAACATTATGTGCTTAGTCAGCTTAGAAATGACGCTGATTTTGTGCCGAAGCTTGACTTTGTGATGTTGCTTGACGGGCAAATCTTTTAAACGATAAAAAGCAAGGCTCTCTGCCATATAAACGGCAGAGAGTCTTTGTTTTATTCTTTCATCAAAGCCAATTGCCTGTCCACCCTCTCCTTGATTTTCCTGCGAAAATCACATGGCGAAAGCACCTCCACCACAGATCCGAATGACAATAAACGTATTATTATCTCATTTTCATTCTGCTCATCATATTTAATAGATACCATACATTCACCGCTGTCCTCATCAAAGACCGACTCTTTTTCAAGCTCTGCAAATTCAAGCATAAAACGATTTACCGCATTTCGCTCGTTAAGTATCTTTATTTTTGCCTGCTTTTTCTTGTCTGTGACAGCTAAAAAGCTCTCAGGCGTTATATCTGTCAACTTAGTTAGCGTGACCTGAGACAGGTTTATAATGCCGCTGTCCACCATTCTGCGCTTTTGGTATCGGTTCACATATACTCTAAATTTGTTGTTTTTGGCAGAGTATTCTATCTTTGTGGGCAGAAAATAGTGTGTGATGCGGTTGTCTTTTCTTGTCTGAAAGCTTATTTTGATAAGCTTTTTGCCATGGATAGCCGAGAGTATATCCCGAAAATGCTGTATGTATTGTGGGTCATGAAAATCATCACCGTCAGAATATTGGTCAAAGCAATTCAAAAAGTTTCTCTGATATAGCTTTTTCGCACCAAGCAGTTCCGCTAACTGCGATTTTTGCTCAGTGTCAAGAAACAGACCGCTTCTGGGGTCGCTTAGCACCGCACAAAGCCACGCTTTTTCAAGTGCCGTCAGCGGGATATGAGGCTCTTTTTTCAGGATAGATCTGTATATGCTGTCCTCTTTTTTCAGCAAGCCATATCCGTCAGCTCCTGTGAGCTTAGGTTCGAGGAAAAGAACACTTTCAAAAAAGCCGTTTTGTCTGATGATATCTGCTATCTCAGCCTTTGTGACAGTGCGCTTTTTCAGTATTTTCTCCGTTATGCTGTAATAGGTGCTGTATATTTCCGAAAACAGTTTCATTCGTAAGCACCTCCGTATATTTCATAAAGCCTTGCGATATCCGAATCAAATTTATCCTGCAATTCCTCATTTGTTGTTTCAAATGCCACTATCCTGCCGATGAACGTTTTTATCCATGGGAAAGCTTCGTTAGCGTCAAAAAGGTCAATGTCAAAGGCATAAAGCCCGTCGGATTTCTTTGTTACAGTACCGCTTCTTTTTTCACGTTCCAAACGCTTCACAACATACATTTCTTTTGCTTCGTCTACCGCTATCTCCATGTGAATATGCTCTTTTTGTCCGTATCTGCGTGATTTTCCAAAGCTCGTTCCCCATAAAAATCTGCGGTTGTCCTCATAATATCTGTAATATGTATCATAGTCAGCTACCACATCAAGTGGAGTCACTTTCACTATGGAATCCACCCTTACAGACATCAAACGTTTCTGCTTTGTGAAATACATGATAAGATAATTTCTTCCTGTCTGCACCGAGCAATGTATCTTCAGTGGAACGGCTGTTATCTCGTGCTTTTTGTCGTTCTTTCGGCTTACGCAGGATAGCAGAACAGCCTTTTTCTGCTCCATTGCCTCCATGATATCAATGAGTATCTCATCATCAAGAGTATGCACCATGTAAGCGTGCTTACGCACAAAAATATTATTTTTCGCACCCAGCTTATCCATGATAAAGCTGCCCACCACGCCAAAAGGATTTTCCTCAGAGAAGAATTTTATCATATCCCCCAAGCCTTTATACTGACTTACGATATCGTCAGCATAACAGTTGGTCTTTGTGTATAGGATATTTCTTCCGCTTTTGACCTCCGATACCAAGCCCTCTTTTACATATTCCTTTAGCTTGATACGGATTATCTGCACGTCTATTATCATGCCGTAGTTTGCAGAAATATAGTCTGCTATCTCCGATACCGACATGGCGTTATCTTCAAGAGCATCCATTAAAATAAAGTGCAGACGGATATCATTGTCTGTAAAGGTCTTTGAACGATAGCACTGATACAGTGGGTTTTGAAAAATGTTCCCCGAATCCACCTGCACAGATACTTTCTTTTTGTGACCCTCCAAAGAGGTGTGAACGTGGTCTGAAAGCCAGCTTTCTATCCTGCGCTTTTCGTTGTCATAGGTGCGCTTGCTTTTTGCGTCAAAGCTTTCTCTTGTGTGAAATCCAAAGATATAGAAATCACGCACATATTCTCTTATCTTCTCAAAATTTTTTATAAGTTCAGAATATACCGCCATTCAGAACACCTCCTTTGATAACATTATACCAAATCTATACTCCCATTGCAATACATAACAAAACCTCGCACCTTTTTTTATATGATTATTTTGTATTTATCTGCTATAATACATACAACAGCAAAAGCAGGAGGTGCACAAAATGTTTGAATATTATGATAAAGATAAAATGCTAGTACCGATCAAGATATGGACAGAGTCTATAGACGATATCGAGGAAAGCTGTCTTGAGCAGGCGATAAACCTTGCAAATCTTCCATTTGCCCATGACCATATCGCATTGATGCCTGATACTCATACAGGAAAGGGAATGCCTATAGGCGGTGTGATAGCCTGCAAAAATACGGTAATCCCAAATGCAGTTGGCGTTGACATCGGCTGTGGAATGGCTTTCGTGCAGACAGATATCCCTGTGAGCATTCTTCGTGACACTGTAACAGGGAGCGGCGAGCTTATAAAGGTGATAGTAGGAAATATACTCCGTACTATCCCTGTGGGTTTTAGTCATTATGGCAAGCCGCAGACTTCTGCCGTGCTTGATAAGGCGCAAAGCGAGATAGAAAGATACAATGCTGACAGCGAACTTATAAAATTTATCGAGCAGGGATATTATTCCGTTGGCTCACTGGGTGGTGGAAACCATTTTATCGAGATACAGGAAGACGAAAACGGCATGGCTTGTATAATGCTCCATTCGGGAAGCCGAATGTTCGGCAACATGATAGGGCAGTATTTCAACAAGATAGCCCATGAGATGAATGACAAGTATTTTTCAACTGTTCCCTCAGAGTATAATTTGCCGTTTCTCCCTGTGGATACAGACGAGGGTCAGAGATATCTCAACTGGATGAACCTTGCAATGGACTTTGCTTTTGAAAACAGAGAGGTAATGCTTGAAAAGGTAAAGCATATTTTCACAGAGCAAGTTGAGAAGTATACGGGTATCACACCGAACTATAGTGACGAGATAAACTGTCACCATAACTATGCCGCACTGGAAAATCACTACGGTGAGAACGTGTGGGTACACCGCAAAGGAGCTATCCATGCGGCTGAGGGCGAAGTCGCTATAATCCCAGGATCTATGGGCTCAAACAGCTATATAGTGAAGGGCATGGGCAAAGCTGAAAGCTTTTTGACTTCTTCTCATGGTGCAGGCAGAAACTATTCACGCACAGGCGCAAAGGAGAAATTCTCCGTTGAGTCTGTTATGGTAGACCTGAGGCAAAGAAACGTGGTGCTTGGAAAGACCAGTAAGAAAGACGTGGCCGAGGAGTGCCGCTTTGCTTACAAGGATATAGATGTTGTTATGAAAAATCAAAGTGACCTGACGACGCCTATAAAGAAGCTTTTCACAGTGGGCGTTGTCAAAGGATAGGAGGTAATTTATATGAAACTTGCAACTGCATTGGCTGAACGTTCTGATATCCAGAACAGAATAAACACGATCTCAGTCAGACTTGACAATAACGCAAAGGTGCAGGAGGGCGATGTTCCTGCGGAAGACCCAAAGGCTCTTATGGAGGAGCTTGACAGGCTGATAGTCCGTCTTGAAGATCTGGTGGCACGGATAAATCTTACCAACAGCGGAACAGTATACGAGGGCAAGACTATCACAGAGCTTCTTGCACACAGGGATTGCCTGAAAAAGAAGGTAAGGGTATTGCGGGATTTTCTGAATACCGCAAGCGACCGTGTCACAAGAATGACAAGAACAGAGATAAAAATAGTCAGCACTGTTCCTGTGTCAGAGATACAAAAAACGGTTGACGGTCTTGCAAAAGAACTGAGAACTGTGGACGAGAAAATTCAGGAGCTGAACTGGACAACAGAACTGGTGTGATGAAATGGGTGGGATATCTACAGGGTGGATGTATCTCTATCAGCAGAGAATGTGCTGATTATGGGCAGAAACTTCGGGCAGGTTTCAGAGGTTCAAGTCCTCATTTGACAACGCATTGCCAGCAACGTAACATGCGTATCGTAACAAATTTTTATTACCACCTTGCATCAACTGTAGATAGGGTAGGGATATGAAAAACGGCATGGCCTTGATTTGGTCGTGCCGCCTTTTTTATGCAATGTGATCAGAATTTTTCGTAAAATGTGCAAATGCTCAAATTATTCCCTCATAAAATGTGTGAAATTAAAAATTATTCACTCATAAAATGTGCAGAGAGTGCCACAATCGCCTATTTTACGTCACTTTACTCCTCGTGTGCAAGAAGTCTTTTATAGCTGCGGTCAATGCCTATAGCCCCAAGGGGTGCTGTGATAAGGATCGCAAGCACAGCCACAGAAAGCACTATCTTTCCGCAGGGCAGACCAAGTGACATCGGCACTGAGCCGATAGCCGCCTGCACTGTCGCCTTTGGCATATATGCCGTTACACAGAAAAGCTTTTCTTTAAGGGTCAGCTTCGTGCCGAGAAGACATATCCATACGCCCATGGCTCTGAAAATAAGCGCTCCGAAAATAAGAAGCACAGCCGCCACACCTGCCGTAAGGGTGTAGCGTATGTCCACTGCCGCACCAACAAGGACAAAAAGCACAGCTTCAGCGGCTATCCAAAGCTTGCCGAACTTTTCTGAAAGCCTTGCAGACACGCTTTTGTCAGTCTTTATTTTTATCACGCAAGCCATTGCCACAACAGCAAGAAGTCCCGATACAGCCACATAAGGCTTCAAAAATGTTTCCACTGACATGAGCAGGAACGCCAAGCCCAAGATAGCGATGACCTTTGTGCTGTTTCTTATTTTGTTACCTTTACGGTAGGATATCTCAAAAATATAGAAAATCACAAACCCTGACAGCGAGCCGAGAAGCACTCCGAGGATTATTGACACAGGGATATTGAGAAAATCCGTCGCCTTTGCAGAGCCGCCCTGTGCCATTGTTACGAATGTGGAGAACAGAACGATAACGAAAATATCATCGCATGAAGCTCCCGCAAGTATCATTTGCGGTATGCTTTTTTCAGTGCCGTATTTTTCTTCCATAAGCTTCACCATTCTCGGCACTACCACCGCAGGGGATACCGCACCAAGCACCGCACCCATAACAGCGGCTTCCATGTGATTTATCCCAAGAAGCAGCGGAGCAAGGATAAAATATCCCAGTATCTCAAAGCTTGCAGGCAGAAATGACATCATGACCGCAGGTCTGCCCACTTTTTTCAGATCAGACAAATTGAGTGACAGCCCTGCTTTGATAAGGATGATGATAAGGGCTATCTGCCGAAGCTCTGAGGATATGCCAAGTATCTTAGGATCCAGCAGATCGAGAACGTAAGTGCCTGTGAGAATGCCCGTTGCAAGCATACCGATTATCCTCGGCAGACCGATAGCCTGAAAAATGGCGGCGGCTGACAGCCCCACAAGAAAGATCACAGCCAGTGAAAATAACATAATTATACCTCCCAAAAATCAAAAAAGCTGACAACTCCTGCGTAAAAACAGAAGTCATCAGCTTAATAAGCGGTTTAGGTTTCCCAGGGGAGAACATCATTCCCCGATATGAGATTTTACTATTGTATTTTACCACATCACTGTGGTATTGTCAAGACCCTAGCAGGTCTGCGGTTGGGCTTTTTTCATTTTTGTGGTCTGGCGCTGAGCCATAACAAGCTTGTAGTATACGCCTTTTTTCTGCATAAGTTCAGCGTGAGTGCCAAACTCTGCAAGTCTGCCCTTGTCAAGGACGATAAGTCTGTCGGCGTTGCTGAGGGTGGAAAGTCTGTGAGCAATGGCAATTGTCGTCCTGCCCTTTGTGAGCTTGCCCAAAGCGTCTTGTATCTGCTTTTCCGTCTGAGTGTCAAGAGAAGCCGTCGCCTCGTCAAGTATTATTATCTTAGGGTCATGGAGTATCGCTCTTGCAATGGCAATTCTCTGACGTTCGCCGCCCGAAAGCTGATAGCCCTTGTTGCCCACTCGGGTGTTGTAGCCGTCAGGGAGCTTTGTGATAAAGTCATGTGCATTCGCAATTTTCGCTGCCCTTATTACCTCCTCAAAGGTAGCGTCAGGCTTTGCATATGCTATATTTTCAAGTACGTTTCCGTCAAAAAGGAAAGTTTCCTGCAACACCACGCCCACCTGTGAACGCAGGCTGTGCTGTGCGATATCCTTTATGTTCACACCATCAATGCGTATCTCTCCCTGCGTGCAGTCATAAAGTCTGAGAATAAGATTTATCATTGTGGATTTTCCCACACCTGAGTGTCCCACAATGCCTATCATTTCGCCTTTGTTTATCTTGCATGAGATGTCTTTCAGCACAGGATTGTATACCTTGTAGCCGAAATAAACGCCGTCAAATTCGATATCGCCTTGAATGTCAAGGTCAATAGGGTCATCGCAATCACGAACGTCAGTGTCCTCGTCAAGTATCTCAAAGACCTTGCCTGCGGAAACTGAAGTGTCCGCAAGATTTCTCGGTATCTGTATGAGCCAGCGTATAGGCTCGTAAAGCATTGCAACATAGGTGGTGAACTGTATAAGCTGACCTAATGTCATGGTGTGGTCGAGAATCATGTTTCCGCCGAAATACAGTACGAAGAAGTTACCAATGGTGAGGATAAATTCTGAGGCAGGAATGGTGAGATACCACATCATTTCCGCACGAACACAGCTTTTCGCCCAGCGTTCGGAACATTCTGTGTAGCGCTGTATCTCCCTTACCTCGTTGCCGTAGGACTTTACAACTCTTATGCCGTTTAAAATATCATGCAAAGTTTCTCCATGAGAAACACCGTTTTTCCATACCTTTGTGTAGCGTATCGCCATGGCGTCAAAAAGCTTTTGCACAATTATGAAAACTATCGGCACAGGCAAAACTGTCATAAGCGCAAGCCGCCAGTCCATGATAAAAAGCAGTATGCCTATTATCACAAGGGAAAGTATTTTTACTATGGAGTCCTTGCCGTTTGCAGTGATGAAGTCCTCAAGCTTTGCGGCGTCGCTTGAAACACGGTTGATAAGCTCGCCTGCTGTTCGCTTTGATATGGAGTTCATGGAAAGTTGCTGTGACTTTTCAAATATCTCCTGCCTAAGGTCACGTCCCAGATTGAGTGCGACCTTGAAGCTGTTTTTCATGTTGAAAAACTCAAACACTCCTGCCAAAAGCAGCAGGGTGACGATAGTGATGATAACTCCTGCAAGGCCTGCCCAATGGGTGTTTTTCGGGGTAACATACTTGTCGATTATAACTCTGTCAAGATATGGCGCAAGCACCCAAATAAGCTCGGAAAGTATCGTGCATATAACTGCGATCGCAAAATATTTCTTGTATGGCGCAATGCGTTTTATGAGCTTGACCATTGTCTTGCCCTTGCCTGTGCAGTAGATACATTCCTTTGCGCCCTCCAGCGGCAGACCGCATTTGGGGCATACAGGCTCTTCCGTGTCAGTTATCTCCATAAGCTCGCCTGTGCGCAAACAGTGGTCAAGAAGCTTCATAAGCTCGGCGTATCTGAGAAACTGATCCTGCGAAAAACCGCAGAAGCAGATAGTTTCACCGCTTTTCAGCGTTCCCTGAGCCATTGAAGTGCCTATCTGCTGTTTGCACTCAAACTCGGAGAAATCTTGTATGCCATATTCAAGAGTTATTTCACTGCCGTTGTAGACATATATCTTTTCTTTTGTCACGCAGAAATGACCGTCCATTTTGTCGCCCTTACAGGTGAAGTTTGCAGGCAGAGAGTAAACAATGTCTGCCGGGGCATTCTGTGGCAGGGAAGTTTTTAGATCCATATTTTCACACTCCTTTCAGTGTGGTCTGACACCTTTTAGGTGTACATTTCAAGCACCTGACGGCTTTTTCTGTCAAGCTTGTGAATGTCAGGGCAAAAATATTTGTTGCCGTCTGCGTCGTTGACGTAGAGATAATCATAGCCTATCATTCTGAAATTCTGATACCAGTCACGGATACAGATAGTTTTCTGCCCTGAAGTTGTGTCAGCCTTTACAAAGATCGCACCACGCATATTGTCTTTTATGCTGTAGACCTTTGTTATCTCAGGCATATAGTATTTGTATTCAAGATAGCTGTCAAGAAGTTTGTATTGCTCACCGTCAAGCTCCGCCATATCTTTTATAACGCCTATCTCACGAAATTCTTTTTCAGAGTTTTCGTATGAAAGGCTTATGTAGGTGGTCTTTGAGTAAAATGGTATGAGCCTTGTGGGGTTTACCTTGTGATAAGTCCTGCCCTCATAATCGAGGGTAAGAAAACCGCTTTCTTCCTTTGCAAGGCGTATCTTTTTGCAGTCAAGCAAGGTCAGCTTATCGACCTCATAAACCTCCTGCTCAGCGGTAATATTTTCAGCCATTGTGTTCATCTCCTTACTATTCGTTTATGAACTGCAATGCTTCAGATTGCAGCTTGTAAAGCTCGAAATATTTGCCCTTTTCTTTTATGAGCTTGTCATGTGTACCCATTTCTTTAAGCTCACCATTTTCGATAACGCAGAGCATATCAGCGTCACGGAGAGTTGAAAGGCGATGTGCGATAGAAATAATCGTCCTGCCCTGTTTCAGATTGTCGATAGCGGCTTGTATCTTTCGCTCTGTCCTTGTGTCCATTGAAGCGGTCGCCTCGTCAAGGATAAGTATGTTAGGCTTCTGAATGATAGCCCTTGCGATAGATATTCTCTGCTTTTCACCGCCTGACAAGGATATTCCGCCCTCGCCGACCTTAGTGTTATAGCCCTCAGGGAGCTTTGTTATAAACTCATGTGCGTTTGCGGACTTTGCCGCTTCGATAACTTCTTCCATGGTGGCGTCAGGGTTTGCATAGCGGATATTGTCAGCTATCGACCCTATGAAAAGGAAAGTTTCCTGAGAAACTATACCGATATTTCTGCGCAGATCGTCAAAAGCTATCTTCCTGATAGGCACGCCGTCAATGGTTATCTCACCGCCTGTTACGTCATAAAGCCTTGCCATAAGGTTTATGATAGTGGATTTTCCTGCACCTGTTTTACCAACGATTCCAAACATATGCCCAGCCTGCACCTTGAAAGAAACGTTTTTTATGATAGGGTGTCCTGCTTCATATTCAAAGGATACATTTTTAAGCTCGATATCGCCCCTCATGTTTTCCATGTGAACAGGGTGTTTGTCCTCTTTTACAGTAGGCAGAGCGTCCATTATCTCAAACATTCTTGATGCAGCGTCCATACATTTTGCCCAGCGGTCGCCTATCCATGTGAAAAAGTTGATAGGGTCCATAGCCATTTCGGTATAGGAAATAAGTGCTGAAAGTGCGCCGAATAGTATGTGACCTTTTATAACAAGCACTGCGCCAAGGCAGAAAACAAGCTTGTTCACTATCCTATAGAACGTCCATATAACAGGGATAGTGCTTGCTATTCGTGAGTTTATCCTTGAGTTTATCAAAAATGCGTCAGTGTTTTTTACCCTATAGCGTTCTATCTCCCTGTCCTCACGGGCGAAAGCCTTTACCACACGCTGACCGTTCATAACGTCAGACAGCACTGAGTTTGCCGAACGCATTGCAACGTCATATTTGCGGTAAAGCTTGCGCTGGCTTTTGTAAAATTGGTGCTGAACTATCTCTATCACCGAGATAGTGAGGATTATACCAAGTGACAGAAGTGGCGAAATTGTGAGCATTATCACCGCAATGCCCACTATCTTTACCACGTTTGTAAGACCATACGGCACTATATCCGTGAAAAACCAGTAGATGTTCTGACTATCTCTGTCGACCCTGGACATAAGCGAGCCTGTCTGCTTGCTTGTGAAAAAGTCAAGGGAAAGCCGCTGCATTGAGGAGAATATCTTCACCCTAAGCCGGTGCGTAACAACAGGCACGACCTTTGAGGTTATAATGCCTGAAATGATACGCATTATCATTCCTGCAACGTTTATGCCCACGATGAGCATTACTATCATGAGTATCTTGCCATAGTATTTTCCGTTTTCCGCAAGCACATCATCATAGAGCATCTGAGAGCCGAATATCGGCGAAAGCACTGCGAAAACGTTGCTTAAAACTATGGTGAGCAGTATGAGAAATACCGCCCCCTTAAATTCTCCGAACATAGAAAGCAGGCGTTTGAACACCGAGCGTCTGTCTACACATCTCGGACAGACAGGGCGGTTAGGGTCAGGATAAGGCTCACCGCAGGTAGGGCAGTGGGTCTTTACTCCTTCCAGCAGGCGGTCGTCGATAGGCTCGTTCTTGGCTGTGCAGTTCACACGCTGGCTGAATTTCTCGAATTTGTCAGCAAAGCCAAGTGAGAACCTCGCTATAGGGAATTCCTTGCCGGACTTGTCCTTTATCATAAGTCTTGCGGAATTTGCATAGCGGTCAACAAACATTTCTTCAATGCTGTCTATGGGGTATTCATCATAGCCTGATACTGTGAAGCTTACGAGATTTTTTCTCTTCTGCCCACGCTTCATTTTTCCGTATTCTTCATAGCCACGGAGTATGCAAAGGGTGTCTTTTGTAAAAGTTATGTATACGTCCACATATCCGCCCTCACCGTCAAGGTCAGCTTTTACGCAGTAAAGCAGCTCGTCAGTCATAACTCCACGCTTTAGCAGTTCGTTTTCTGCAAGCTGTGGCAAAACGTCAAAAAACTTCATGTATTCCCTCCTTTTCGGGATAAATTTCATATTCTTCCGATATAATTCTGTAAATTCGCATAATGTAACTGCCTATAACAGGTCAAAAAAAGACCTCTGATACCTGATATCAGAGGTCGCAATAGATCTGCAGTATAATATCCAGAAAGCTGATAAAAATCTCATTAGCTTTTGGTAATAAGGGCAGGCAAAATGACATCTGAAAGGCATATTGAACTTACATTATTTGTAAGACTTATATTCTCGTTAGTCTTTAGAAGATTGAAAAGAATATTTCTCATTTCACCCACCACCTTTTAGTTTATTTTTATAGCGTTTATCATTATACGATTTTTCGTGAAACATCACGCAAGGTTTATTATATAGCCAAACTTTCTATTTGTCAATAGGATTTTCCAAATTTTTTTTGCTTTTTGAGAAAGCTGCCCAGAATATCAGCACAAGAAGTATCACCGCAAAGCACATCCAGCCTATAAGGACCGGCAGACTTCTGCTTGAAAATGTGTCATAGTATCCTTTGAGGTAGATGAAACAGATAAGTGCAGGCACAACGTAGGCCATGTAGCTGCGAAGTCCGTTAGGGATATGCTTTCCCTTGCCAGTGTTGGCTTCCTTGATGAAATTCTCCCAGCCCCAGCCGTTTTTGCGAACGCAGAAAAGCACTCCCACAAGAGAGCCAAGTGGCAGAAGATTCGATGATACCAAGAAGTCTTCAAGGTCCATGATAGTCGAACCCGCGCCCATTGGCTGGATATTTTTCAGCAGGTTAAATCCAAACACAGCAGGCATTGTAAGCACAAGTATCATCACAAGGTTTACAATAAGTGACTTTTTTCTGCTCCAATCCCACAGTTCCACCGACATTGTGATAATGTTCTCAAACACTGCGATAACAGTGGAAAGCGCCGCAAATGACATGAAGATGAAGAAGAATATTCCCCACAAGCGGCTTGAAGCCATATGGTGGAAAACGTTAGGCAGAGTGATGAAAAGCAGTGACGGACCTGAGTCAGGCTCGATGCCATATGCAAAGCAGGCAGGGATTATGATAAGTCCCGCAACGACAGCCACGGCAGTGTCAAGAACGATAACGTTCACAGACTCGCCTACAAGAGTGCGGTCCTTTTTCAAATAGCTTCCGAATATCTCCATTGTGCCTATGCCTATGCTAAGGGTGAAAAATGCCTGAGTCATTGCGGCGAAAAGCACTGATGTGAAGCCCTTTCCTTTAAAGACGTCAAAGTCCGGCACAAGAAAGAATTTAAGCCCCTCAGAAGCGCCTTTCAGCCTGATAGAGTTCACCGCCAGCACCACCATGAGCGCCATAAGCAGTATCATCATAAATTTCGTTACCTTTTCAATGCCGTTTTGCAATCCCAGTGCGCAAACACCGATACAAAGTATGATAACGATAGCCGAGAATATAAGCATGAGCCACGGGGAAGCCTGCATATCATTAAAAGCCTCAGCCGTTGCCGCTGTGCTTGAAGCGTCCAACGAGCCAGTGGCATATTTAAAAGCGTAGTATAACATCCAGCCTGTGACCATGGTGTAAAACATCATGAGCAGATAGTTTCCTGCAATGCTCGTGTATTTTGTGCAGTGATATCGGCTACCGGGCTTTTCAAGTCGGTTGAAAGCCTGAGAAAGACTTCGGTTGCTTCCTCTGCCTATGGCAAATTCGCATATGAGTATTGGAAGACCCAACAGCACAAGGCAGATAAGGTATAGGAACAGAAAAGCTCCGCCGCCGTTTTGTCCGCAGATGTATGGGAATTTCCACACGTTGCCAAGACCAATGGCACACCCTGCGGACACAAGTATAAATCCCAATCGGGATTGAAAGGTTGCTCTGTTTTTATTTTCGTTCATAATAATTCTCCTGTAAAAATAGTCATACAATCTCTATTATATAGTATATCTTATCTTTTGTCAAATTTTCACAAAGTATCATATTACTATGCTAAACCGTGTTAAAAACAAGCCTTTCAAAAACGCAAAAGCGGGACGTCGAGGGCGCCGTCCCCTACATATACTGCAAAATGTTTTGTGAAATTTGCCGAAAACAAAAACCCTCCCAAAAGGGGAAGGCTTTGTTTTAAGGAAATGTATTATTAAAGGATAATTATTATGCAAATTTATATAAATTCTATTTTTCTGTAGGAGTCGATAGCGCCCTGATGTTTAACGCTTTCACCACAGAATTTATTTGAAAACGCTATACAGCGTTCTAGCTGTGCATTGTCAAGGTCACAAAGACCTTCGGCGGTCACATTGAGAGTTTTTAGTGCATAGAGGAACGAGCCTATAAATCCGTCTCCTGCACCTGTTGTGTCAACTGCTTTCACCTTTTCGCTCTCTGCAAATGCCTGTGCGTTCTTTGTGAAAGCATATGCTCCCTCTGAGCCGCAGGTGTATATCACAAGCTTCACATTGCCTGTAAAAAGCTTTGGCAGAGCGGCTTTGATGTCGTTTTCGCCTGTGATAAATCCAAGCTCTTCGTCTGATATCTTCACAATGTCAGCCATTGGTATAAACTCATTCACGGTATCATGAAGAGCTTTCTTGTCGTTCCAAAGAGGAAAACGCAGATTAGGGTCAAAGCTTATCATTGCGCCTTTTTGACGTGCATAGGCGATAGCTTTTTTGTGTGCGTCTTTCATTGGAAAATCTCCAAGGGAAACACTGCAAAAATGCAGTGCGTATGCGTCCTCAAACCATTCTTCTTTTACCTGTTCCACTGAAAAAAGCATATCTGCGGAGGGCTTTCTGTAGAATGAGAACGTCCTGTTGCCGTCATTTTCAAGGCTCACAAAAGCCAAAGCTGTGTTAGCCTTGTCGGTGAAGCTCACAAGGGAAGTGTCGATTCCAGCCCTTGCAAGGTCGCCTGCTATCTTTCTTCCGAATGGGTCATCACCAAGCTGAGTGATAAATTTCGAGCTTCCACCAAGGATAGTGAACGCTCCGCAGACGTTTGCAGGCGCTCCGCCGCTTTTAGGGCTGAAAGCCGTTACTTCTTCAAAGGCACAGCCTGTCTGCGCAGGAATAAAGTCTATCAGTGCTTCGCCTATGGCAAAAAGTGTGTTTCCCATGGCAGTTCCTCCTCTCAGATGTCCCAGACCTGTGCCTCAAAGCCGTTTACTTTAAGCTTTACGCTGTCATTATCGGGATATATTCTTGTTGACATTACAGTTTCGCCGTCATTGATATATACCTCAATGCTTGACATATCTGCGATAACTCTTATGTTTCTCACGCTGTCTATCTCTGCGTTTCTTACCGTTCTGCCACAGCCGTATTTTTCATCGGTAAATCTCATTGAAAAAAGCTGCTTTTCTTTATCAAAGCTAAGTTCAAGCTTACCGTCAAATGATATGCTGAAGCTGTCCGCAGGCTCGCCGTCAAGCTCAAATGGCAGAGGATATTCTGCAGTTTGACCGCTGCTCTGACGGCGTGCGTTGCTTTTAAGCTCGTCAAATTCAGCTATAGGCTGCTGTCTGAGCTTGCCGTTGGGTGCAACAGTTACAACTCTCGGTATGGTAAGGCAGTGCTGCCAGCCAAGTTCAGTTGTGGCATTGCCGTAGACCTTGTTATCCATGCCAAGCCAGCCTATGAGTATCCTCCTGCCCTGTGGGTCAAGGAACGTCTGCGGTGCATAGAAATCAAAGCCCATGTCCCATTCGGTAAAGTCACCGAGAACGCTGTCCTCAAGCTTGCCCTGAACAGTGAAGTAGCCTGATTCGTTAAGGTTCTGCCACTTTGTTTCATAGTGAGGCATACCCTGCGGGCAGGTGCTTAAAAAGCCCTTGCCGTCTATCTCGAAATAGTCAGGGCATTCCCACATATAGCCGTAGCCCTCTTTGTATACCTTGCCGGTGTATTTCCAGGTTATAAGATCGTCAGATTCGTATACAAGCACACAGCCCTCGTCGTCAAGAGTTCTTGCACCGAGCACCATTTTCCATGCGTCGCCCTCTTTCCACACCTTTGGATCTCTCACATGGCATGAGCAGAAATCAGGGTAGTCGCTGTTTCTGAGAAGTACCTGCTTTTCACTCATTTTGCTTCCGTCTGTGGTGGTGACGTGGATAACGTTCGCACCTCTGCCGGCTTTGACATAATCATAATCGCCTGTCATCTTCACATTACCTGTGTAGAAAATATGCAGAACACCGTCATTTTCAATGGCGCTTCCTGAGTAAACACCATGGCTGTCCTCAGGAATGTCAGGCATCATAACTGCTCTGTCATAAGTCATGTGCATAAGGTCGCTGCCGTGATAATGTCCCCAGCCTCTTGGCGTGTGACCGTCAGCGGCAATTGGGCTGTACTGAAAATAAACATGATATTCGTCCTTGTAAAAGCTCAGACCGTTCGGGTCATTGAGCCAGCCGTCAGGCGGTTCGATATGAAATCTCTGACGCCATTTTGCGTTCTTTATTCTTTCTCTGTTTTCCAGTTTTTCTTTGTTATCCATTTATATCCTCTCCTTTTAATGCGTTGACTATAATTATTGACGGCTTGTCTGTACTTTATGCGTTTACCTTTATTAGCTTATCTCCTATAGTCACTTCTGTGCCTTCTTCTGCAAGCTCCTCAACGGAGGCAAATTCGTCTGAATTGCCCACAAGAACAGGTGTGATAGTCTGATATCCCTTACTCTTTATAAAGTCCATATCGAAAGTGATAAGCGTCTGTCCCTTTGTTACTCTGTCGCCCTCAGAAACGTAAGCCTTGAAGCCCTCGCCTTTAAGCTCAACAGTGTTTATTCCAACGTGGATAAGAAGTTCCTTGCCGTTGTCAAGTGTCAAACCAACTGCATGGAAAGTGTCAAAAAGCGTTTCGACCTTGCCGTCGCCAGGTGCAACGACCTTGCCCTCGGTAGGTTCTATTGCCGCACCAAGACCAAGTATGCCCTGCGCAAAGGTCTGGTCAGGAACGTTTTCAAGCTTTACAGCCTTGCCGCTAAGCGGAGCTGTGATAATGCCGTCATCTGCTGCGTCTGCATTTTCAGCCTTTGTTTCCATAGCCTGTGCAGGCTGTTCAGCCTTTTCTGTCTTGTTTTTGGAAGGCTTGTTCTCGTTTTTTATCTGCTCGTTGTTCGTGCCGAAAAGCCAAGTAAGAGTGAATGCAACGCCCATTGCTACAGCCATTGAGATTATATACTTCACTGGGTGGTTGAGTGTAAGAAGTATTGCAAATATTCCTGTTACACCTGTTGCAGTTGCGCCAAGGTGGAGGATAGAAGCGACCATTGCTCCGCAAGCGCCGCCGATAGAACCGAATATGAAAGGCTTTACAAATCTAAGGTTTACACCGAATATTGCAGGCTCTGTGATGCCAAGCATACAAGACAGTGCAGAAGGATAAGCCATTGATCTTATCTTATTGTTCTTGCTTCTTACTGCCACTGCAAGGCAGGCAGCTCCCTGGGCCATATTTGCGGCAGATGCCAGAGGCAGCCAATAGGTCGCACCATATTTAGCAAGCTGACCAATGTCGATAACAGTGTACATATGATGTATACCGCCAACAACTGTTGTTGAATAGAAACCGCCCATTATGAACGAGCCAATGCCGAATGGGATAGTGATAAGCTTCTGAACGCCTGTGATAATGCCATTTTCAAGGGCAACGAATACAGGACCGATAAAGGTGTAAACGAGGAAAGCTGTTACTGTAAGGCTTACAAGAGGTGTAACGAAAAGGTCGACAATGTCAGGCACTTTCTTGTGAAGCTTTTTCTCGATGTTCGCAAGAATGAATGAAGCGATTATGATAGGTATTACATGACCCTGATAACCTACCATGTGAACGTTGAACAGACCGAATATTGAGAACGTCTGCTCATATCCGTTTGTGGAAACTGTCCAGGCGTTTTGCAGGTCAGGGTGGATAAGGAACATTCCTATTACCGCACCAAGATAAGGGTTGCCACCGAACACCTTAGTTGCAGAATAGCCAATAAGTATCGGCAGGAATGTGAACGCTGCATTTGAAAGCAGTTTGAATATGGTGAAAACATATCCATTTGTGTCAAGGGAGATAAAGCCGTTTGAAGCCATGAAATTCAAAGCTTCCATTATTCCCATGATAAGACCGCCTGCAACGATAGCAGGGATTATAGGTACGAATACGTCGCCGAGAGTTTTGATAAGTCTTTTGAACCAGTTCTGCTTCTGAGCCACCTGAGCCTTGACTTCGTCCTTTGAAGAGGCTTCAACGCCTGCCTCTGCGATAAATTCGTCATAGACCTTGTTTACCGTTCCGGTGCCTATGATGATCTGAAGCTGTCCTGAAGCTTCAAAAACGCCCTTTACAACATCAATGTTCTCCAGGGTATCCTTTTGTATCTTTGAGTTGTCTGCGATTATAAGTCTTAATCTTGTGGCACAGTGTGCGGCACTGACCAGATTTTCCTTTCCGCCTATAGCAGAAAGTATCTCACGAGCTGAACTTCTGTGATCCATAATATCCCGTCCTTTGCTTGCTTTTTTATTATTTTGCCCGAACTATGTTATTTTATCAGTTTCACCATTTATGTGATACCGATTTCATTAACTATATTATAACCCATGACGGTGCATTTGTCTATTGACAAATAATATAAACTTACAAGGCGGTATTACAAGGTTTCACACAGTTTCACATTTTTTCTCTGTAGACTCACGCTCTTCCAGCTCAAAATCGAGCGTCAGTGTCCTTGGTATAGAGCTTTCTCGCTTAAGTGAATTGAGCAGCATTTGTGCCGCTTCTATGCCTGCGGTGCGATAATGAAAATGCACAGAGGTCAGGGGAGTGGACGTGACCTTACAAAGCTGAGAGTCGCCAATACCTGCTATCATTATATCCTCTGGTACTTTCAATCCCTGCTCACGGCAGGCAAGGAGTGCGCCTGCGGCAAGATTGTCGGTGGCACAGAAAATGTGGTCGTAACTTCTGCCGCTTCTCAGTAATGTCAAAGCCCTTTTGTAGCCTGAGTCCATTTTAAATTCAGCCGTCTGCATATCAGACTTTTCAATGTTGATGCCGTTATCAGAAATGGCGTGGAGAAACCCATCTTTTCTTGCCTGACCTGCCGCCTTGTCCTGCTCGGTAACACCGATAAAAGCGGGCTTTTTGCAGCCTTTGTCAAGCATAAGCTTCTCTGCAGTATAGGCGGCTTTGTAATCGTCATGACAAACGCAGTTTGCACCCTTGTATTCCTGTCCCACAATTACCACCGGCACACGCATTTTTTTCAGCACAGCGTCATGGAGCGGAGTGAAAACAGAAGCCAAAAAGATAACTCCGTCAACACGATTGCTTCGGAAAAGCTCCAGATATTCCACTTCTTTCTTTGGGTCGTTGGCAGAGTTCACAAGCAAAAGCTGATAGCCCTGCTCACTGAGTACCTGACTTATTCCCTCCACCTCTCTTGCACAGCTCTCGCTTGAAAGCTTCGGTATAATAACTCCCACAAGCTTTGTCACTCTCGTTCTCACGTTCTGCGCCTGAACGCTTGGGGCATAGCCTGTGGCTTCTATGGCGGCTTCAATAAGCCTGCGCTTTTCTTCGCTCACATAGCCGTCGTTGAAATATCTGCTCACAGCGGATTTTGATACTCCTGCGGCTTTTGCAAATTCGGTAATGTTCATTCCTCGTCACTCCTTTTATTATATTATACCACTGCACTATGAATTTTCAATATGGTTTCATATGAATATTTCATATATAATGTGAAACTGTTTCAACAAAAAAACTGCCGCACCCAATCGGTACAGCAGTTATGAAAATCTATTTTACAATTGAATGAAGCCTCCATTTTCCTCCCTTGTATCTTATAAGGCTCACCATAGCGGTCACAAACCACGTTGCGGCGGTGGTGTACCATATGCCCCAATAGCCTATGAAAGCTATCCTTGTAAGGATAAGTGAAAGACCTATCCTGCATATTACCTCCGCCATGCCGTTTGCAAGGGCATAGTTTGTGTCGCCTGCGCCGTTTAAAAAGCCCCTTGTGGTGTGGATAATACCCAGTGACCAGTAGAAAAGTGAGGTTATGATAAGCGCTTTTGCCGATATGCTTATAACAGTCTTGCCCTTGACAAACCAAGATGTTATCGCTCCACCGAACAGTGTGAACAGCACAAGCACCACTGCCGAGAATATCACCGATATCTTTATTGCACAAGCAAGACCTTTCTGCGCACGTTTTTCTTTTTCTGCACCGATATTCTGTCCTGTGAATGTTGAAACCGCCGCATTAAGTGAAGAAAACGGCTGTTGAACGAATTGCTCGATACGCATTGAAACTGTGTATGCCGCCATGACCGTTTCGCCAAAGCCGTTTGTCACACGCTGGAGAGCCACCATTGATACCGAGATAAGTCCGTTTTGTATGGCGATAGGCACGCCTGTTTTCACACAGCGGCTCATCATGTCCTTGTCGGCGTGCAGATCGTCGGCTGTGAGCTTTATCTCTCCGCTAACTGCAAAGCAGTACACAATACAAGAAATGGCGGAAAGTGCCTGCGTAAGCACTGTCGCCCATGCCGCACCTGCTATTCCGAACTTGAATACCACCACAAAAAGCAGGTCAAGGAGGGCGTTTAGCAAGCTTGCTGCACCTAAGAATATCAGCGGTGTTTTTGAGTCGCCCAAAGCCCTCATTATGGCGTTTATCCAGTTGTATGCTGCCACCGCTATCGTTCCGCCGCAGGCTATCTGCATATACACCGCAGAATCTCCGATAAGCTTGTCAGGAACTTTCAAAAGCTCCAGTATAGGTTTTGCGGCAGGCACGGATAAAAGGCTTATTACAATGCCGAATATAGCCGTGACAAGCGCTGAATTGAACACTGCCGACCGCAGGGCTTTTTTCTTGCCTGCACCGAAATACTGTGCGACAATTATTCCTGCACCCACCGACAGCCCTATGCAAAGGGTGTAAAAAAGATAAGTGATAGAGCCTGTAGCACCAACAGCGGCAAGGGCGTCATCGCCCAGATAACGCCCAACCACCATAGTGTCCACTATATTGTATGTCTGCTGCAAAAGATTTCCTGCAAGCAATGGCAGTGAAAACATTATTATGTGCCGCATTTCACTGCCTTGTGTCATGTCTGTTGTTCTGCTTATTTTAGTCATTATTTTCCTTACGCTTCTTTCTCGCTATGCCGTATATCACTGCACCAACTGCCGCAGCAGCGCAAATGCCTGCCCCAACAGCTATAGGAAGCTTGCTTTTGCCTGACTTAGTGCTTTCAGACTTCGCAGGCTTTTTCTTCTCGAATGGTATCTTTCCGCCTGTTACCTGCATAGCGTCAATTGTATATTTGCCTGATTTTATGGTTACCTTTGCGGTGTGAGCGCCCTCAGACAAGCCTTCAAAATGGCATGATATCTCACGCTGACCTGTCCTTGAAACTGTCACGAGCTGTTCATCACCTCCGTCTATTGATACCCCGAGTATAGCGTTTTCTCTTGTTTCACCTGAAAGCGCAAAGCCTGTTCCCTCAAAGCTTACTGTGAAAGAGTCGCCCTCTGTGCCATCTGATATGGTTCGTTTGTAGTTTTTGAAGCTGCTCATAAGGTCGTGTTCCCAGTTGCCCTCAAAAGTGAAGCAAGAGTCTGTTTCGTCAAAGCGAGTTACATATGTGTCACTGCCCTCCACAGGTTCAGCAGAGAAGTTATCAAAGCTGTTTTTGTTGTATGAACTGAAAAGTGACGCTCTGCCTGCGCCGATAAGAGATTCACCCTCGTTCACAGTGTATTCAGCCACCATGTTTCCGTCAACATATCCACGGATAACGTTGTTTACAGCCTCGACTTTCAGCTTGTGAAAAGCTGTGCCGTCAAAGCCGTCTATGTTTCCACTGCTAAGAGTGCCGTCATTTGCTTTAAGCTCCCAGCTTCCGTTCTCATAAAGCTTTATCCAATAGCCACTGTATGAATTGCAGCCAAGCGTGTATCTCAGACCAACGCCCACATAGTTTGATCCTGCGTCCTGCGAAGTCGCAAAAGCAGCGTCAACGTTCACAGAGTAGTTATACCACCTGTCGTCACCGAATGTAGTCACAGGTTCTGGGGTGTAGCCCCACTCGTTGGCTTTCATGTCAGCCGTTATCTGCTGAACTAGCATATTGCCCTTGTCGGTCTTTTCCACCTCGAAAGCACCGCCCTGATCTGTTGTGTATCTTGGCGCATTGCCCCTTGATGAAAGATAATTCTCAGTATAGCCTGCATACTCAAAATCGTCCGAATATGGAAGCTTCAAAACAGTGCGTTCGCTCTCGTCAGCGTTTTTGTATTCTGTGCGCTCAGGTGTAACAGTAGAAATTGTCACAATAGAATTTGGCTTCACTGTCACAGAGTATGTATAAGCTCCGCCGTTCTCTGTAGGGGTTATATCCTTAGTTTTCTTGAAATAATTCTCGTCATAGCTGCCGTCAATGCTGTCAGGACCTCTTGTTTCCCATACGCTCACGTTTCTTGACGCCTTGTCAAGTCCTGATACCTTGAGGTCATACTGTATAGGCTCGCTTGTAGTGTTTGTGATAACAGTGCTGTAATCGCCTGTTTCTGTGTCTGTGGCGGTCATATAGCTGTAAACTGCGTCGACGATAGCGTGGCCGTCACCGCCTTTTTTGCCGTCGCTGTAGCAGCCGCTGTCAACGAACGCCCAGCCTTTTTCAATGAACTGTGAAAAATGCAGAGACATATAAAATCCGCTGTCAAGCATATAATAACCGCTCCAAGGGTCGCAGGCTGAGATAAGCTGTTTCTGACAGTAGCAAGCACCGTCATAGTATGCCGATACAGCAGGCTGATACTCATAAAGTGTCATTTTGCCGTTTGGATACATTCCGATTATTCTGTTTGCAATATCAAGTGTGCCGTTTATGCCTGCCAGACCTGAGCCGTCATATCTGTATGTACCCTGCGCATATGCCATTGGCGAGCTTGCCTCGCTGAACCAAAGCTCTTTGTTTTCTTCATATGCAAGCTTCTGTGCGTTCTCGGTGGACTCGCTTGTGTAATGGCTTCCCACCACGTCAACAACGTTCATAAGTTCGCTGTCCTCATACATTCTGTCAGCAAAGCCCCATGTGCAGACCTCTTCTCCACCGACTATCTTTATCTTTGAGTAGTCATAAGGGGTGCCTTTTTCACTTTTGAGATGTGAGGAAAGATATTTCACCCATTCAAGGTCAGCTCCACGCTCATTCTGCACAGCACTTACATAGTCAAATTCAAGTCCATATGTTTCATAAGCGGCGTCAAGGGTGTTTTTATACCATTTGTATCTTGCAGCATAAACGTCGGAAGCGTCAGATACCCACTTTGGTTCACTCCACCAAAGCATATCCAAGGTGAGGTCAGGATTTATCTTCTTTGCGTCAGCGGCAAGCTGGTATGCCGCACCTCTTGTTACGTCAGCCTTTTCGTCCTCTGTTCTCATTACAGACGGTTCTGTGCCTGATGATGAGTTTATATCCGCACCCATTTCCAACTTAAGGTGAGTAATGCCGATACCCTCTTTGCCAAACATATACTCCATTATCTGCTCATATACATCAGGGTGTTCAGCCTTGTAATCCAACAGAAGCCTTGATGAGTTGTTTGCGCTCACCATGCCTGCCCCTCTGTAGCGCATATTTTCTTTGAGCTGGGCCGTAGTTCCGTCAATAACTATCTCTCTTGTATTATTTGTATTGGTATCGTTCATCGTTGTTCCCTCCGCACTGCAATTGTAAGCGCCTGCGCTAGATATCATCATGACCAATGCGGACACCATTGACGCGCTCCTTTTTAGTATCGTCATAAGTTATCCTCCTTGCATAAAGCATGGCTTCTTGTTTTCTTATGACAATTATAAGCTTAAAGGAGTGTATGGTCAATCTGAAATATTTTGCATATTATTAAGATACGAACATTTTGCTTTGAAATATGCTAAGAAAATTCTAATAAAGCTTAAAATATTATTACAAACCTGTTCCTCTTGAACGACGGTATTCTCTTGGAGAAACGCCCTCTAGCTTTTTAAAAACGATGCTGAAATAGTTTCTGTCCTCATAGCCCACCTGCTTGCCTATGTCGCCTATGTCAGAGTCGGTGTTAAGAAGCAGAGATTTTGCCTGAGAGATACGTCGTTTTGCAATATATTCAAGGGGACGCATTGAAGTTTCTGCTTTAAAAACACGGCAGAAATGTTGTACTGACACTCCTGAAAGTCCTGCAAGTGTTTCTGCGGTGATATCCTCCATGTATCGGCTGTCAATATACAAAAGCGCCTGCCTTGTAATGCTTCCCACGTTGTTTCGGCTGTCAGGGAAAAGCATTGCAGTCCTCATGGCGAGGATATATTCATACACAAGTGCGGAAGTTTTTTCGCCACAATTCACAGGGTCGGCAGCGGCAACTAAAATTCGCTCAAAAAGCTGAGCAGGTTTTTGGGTGTTTATCTCAGGGGAGAATCTAAAGCTGTCAAAGCCAAGGTTTGAAAGCATTTGCCCCGCAAATTCACCACGGAAAACTATCCAGTTTGTCATCCAATTTCCACTTGCAGGATAATATTCATGCGGAACGCTAGGGGGCAGATAAAATGCCGAGCCTTTAGTCTGCACAAATTCTTCTCCCTCGACAATTAGTCTGCCCTCGCCCCCTGAGGTAAAAAGAAGCTGATGTGAAACAAGCCCTTTGTCCCTTGTGACGTGATATTCAGGGTCGGAAATGCCTATTCCGGTGAGATAAAAGGGCAGGGAAGTCTGCCTGCCGATAACAGGATATATGACCTTTGTCACTGCCACACCTCCTTTTCAAAGTGAAGTTTCTTGGTAAATTATATATCCACAAGTGCGATTTGTCAATAGTTCGGTGCTTGACTACGGGTAAACATTGTGCTAAACTTTTATACACAGCGTTTTTCGACACAGCGAACGCCCGAAAGGCAGATGAACATTTTGGAAAAAATCACGATAGGAAAGCATTAAAAGCCCTGAAACAGACTGAAGTGTCAGCATTTTTGCTGACCCTTTTGCTTTGCCCTGCTATTTAATTCTCCGAAACATCAATAACAACATACTCAGACTTGCAGCCTGTTTTGAATTTTATCGCCCAGTCTGAAATGCCTGATGTCACGATAAAGTTGGTGTCCTCACGCTTTTCATAGCCGTATGTGCGGTCATTGCCGCCGATGAGAGTGCCAAGGAAGTTTATTGGTATGAGCTGACCACCGTGTGTGTGACCTGACAAAACAAGGTCTACCTTTGACGCCGCCTGAGCGTCATAATCACAAGGCTGGTGATCCATTACAACTGTGAACTTCGAGCTGTCAAGATCCTTTGTGAGCTCTTCCATAGATGCTCTGTGATCGCCCTTTTCCATTTCCTCAGACCTGTCCTGTCTGCCTATTATGTAGAAACGATCGTCGATAAGCACGGTGTCGTCCTGTAATACGTTGACATTGTTCTTTTCAAGCTCCGCAATAAGGTCGTCACCGCTGTAGCCACGATACGAAGGGTCATAGTATCCCTTGTCATGGTTGCCAAATGAGAAATAAACGCCGTATTTTGTTTTCAGCTTGCCAAGAGCTTCACAGCACTGTATCATGTCCTCTTTTGATGTGTCATCATCAACAAAGTCGCCTGTTATAAGCACCACATCGGGGTCAAGCTTCTGTATCTCTTCCATATACTTTGCAAAGCCGTCCCCATGGAACGTTGTGCCAACGTGAGAGTCTGCAAACTGAACTATCCTTATGTCACCTGACTTCTTATCAGTTTTCAGTGTGTAGTCAGTTTCCCATACATTATTGCAAAGATACCAGCCCACCGCAAGATAAACCACCGTCAGCGGCACGGCGATAAAGCCTGCAAGGCATTTGCTTGCCTGTTTCTTTGATATCTTCTTTCCAATGAACACAAACAAGTCGCACAAAAGCCAGAATATAACAAGATGCAGCAAACAGATTATCGCATTTATCCAGTCCCATATAAGCCATATTATGCCGCCTGTGAGCACTATAAGACCTGCACTTATGGTGTATTTAAGTACCTTTTTATCCTTTGAAAGCTTTTTTATAAAGCCAAAAGCTGATATTCTTCTTGTGAGATAAATAAAGCCAGCCACAGAGCAGACCGCCACAAGAATAGCTATCATTAACCATAAAAACATATTTTGCCTCCTGTAAAATTGCTGTAATATCATTATAAGTCCCCAAGCGGACTAATTTCAACAAGCTTTTTTTAACATTTCTTTACCTCTGTTAACATTTGTACCTATGTGCTGTTGAAAAAAGCGACAATAAGTTGTATAATTATCATATAGCAGAATGGAGGAAAGCAATATGTATGAAATGAAACGCACTGTAAATTGCAGCCAGATAGGTTCGCATGGCATAATAAGAAATAGCTGCCTTGTTGACCTTTTGCAGGATTGCTCTGTTATCCACCTTGACACTCACCCTGTTATGTCGCCTTTTTTTGAGAAAGAAAACTGCGTGATGTTTCTTGTGTCAAGACAGCTTGATATCGTCCGCAGACCTGAGCAGAACGAAAAGCTCACCGTCAAAACATGGACCTATGAGCTAAAAAGAATGTATGGCTACAGAAACACAGTTATATATGACGAAAACGGTGATATCTGCGTGAAGTCTATAGCTTCTGGCGCTTTCATGGATAAAACCTCTCAGCGACCTATAAAAGCTCCACAGGAGCTTGTTGATAGGGTGAAGCTCTATCCAAAGCTTGATATGGAGTATCTTCCAAGAAAGATAGCCCTACCTGATACTGAGCCACAGGTGTATGAGGATATCCCGGTGCTGAAATGCTATATCGACATGAACGAACACGTCAACAATGCGAGATATCTTGACATAACAGACGAGTTTGTGGAAAACGAGTCTGCTGTGAAGCGTATCCGTGTGGAATATAAAAATCCCTTGAAGCGTGGTAAAGCCATAAAGGCTCTTGTTTATACCGATGAGGGCAGAAAATTTGTGGAGCTTTGTGATGAAAATAATAAGCCATATTGCATTACTGAGTATGATTATAGGTCATAATGCACAAATTGAAGCTTGCGATAAGCTGACTTTGTTGTATAAAACGCAGAAAGCATATTAATCCTATTGACATAGTAGGAATAAAGTGATATAGTATAACCATAGCAAACATAAGCGGTACAGAAAACCGCATAAAATAATTTTCATATCGGAGGTAGATTAAAATGTCAAAGATCTATAAGGGCGTTTCGGAGCTTATCGGAAAAACTCCAATAATCGAAGCAGTTAATTTTGAAAAGGCAGTAGAGGCTGACGCAACTATCCTTGCAAAGCTTGAATATTTCAACCCGGCAGGAAGCGTTAAGGACAGAGTTGCACTTGCAATGATCGAGGAAGCTGAGAAGAAGGGCGTTCTCAAGAAAGGCGCAACTATTATAGAGCCTACATCAGGAAACACAGGTATCGGTCTTGCGGCTGTGGGCGTATCAAAGGGCTACAAGGTAATTCTTACAATGCCTGAAACAATGAGTATTGAAAGAAGAAATCTTCTTAAGGCATATGGCGCACAGATAGTTCTCACAGAAGGCGCAAAGGGCATGACAGGTGCTATCAAGAAGGCTGACGAGCTTAAGGGCGAGATCGAGAACTCAGTTATCCTCGGTCAGTTCGTAAACCCAGCAAACCCAGCCGCTCACTTTGCAACAACAGGTCCTGAGATCTGGGAAGATACAGACGGTAAGGTAGACATCTTTATCGCAGGCGTTGGCACAGGCGGAACAGTAACAGGCGTTGGTCAGTATCTCAAGTCCAAGAACCCTGACGTTAAGATTGTAGCAGTAGAGCCTGCAACTTCACCTGTTCTTTCACAGGGCAAATCAGGTCCACACAAAATTCAGGGTATCGGCGCAGGTTTCGTTCCTGATGTCCTCGATACAAAGGTTTATGACGAGATCCTCCCTATCGAGAATGAGGACGCTTTCAAGACAGGCAACAAGTTCGCTAAAACAGAGGGTATCCTTGTTGGTATTTCATCAGGTGCAGCGCTTAAAGCCGCTGAGATACTTTCAAAGAGACCTGAGAACAAGGGCAAGACTATCGTTGCACTTCTCCCTGATACAGGTGAGAGATATCTTTCAACAGCACTTTTCGAGAACTAATTTCTCAAACATACAAAATCGGAAAAGGGCAGACAGTCAGGCAAGCTGACGTGTGACCCAATGAACAAGCTTTCTTCGATCAAATCCGATATAAAAAGCCGCAGGGTATACAGTCTTTACGCTGTATGCCCTGCGGCTTTTATTAAGGCAACACCGCACAAAGCCCACCTGACGGCTTTGCACGCCATCTGCTTGCAGATTTTCCGTCATATCACACAAAAATCCCTTGACATACGACAGTATGCCTGCGGAATTTTTATGCGATCTGACAAAAAATCTGACTACGCATCTGACGCACAATCTTTGTGCGGTATTGCCTTAAAGAATCCCCTTATAGGCTTTAACCCATTATGTTATTATCAGAATAATCAGGCTCATACTCATAATCTATTCCGAGAGCATCTGAGAAAGCTTTTGAAAGCTTGTCGTAATCAATGCCAAGTGCATTGTCTGTGTCATAAGAATTATCCGAATCGTCATCATCTGCCGAATTTAAAGAAATTCCGAAGCAAACCTTGTCCCCTGCGTCAATAACAGGTGTGGAAGAGACGTTGTAATCGTCAATGTAAAAGTTTGATATTATGTTTGTGACCTGCTCCGCAACAGCAGTGCTGCCTGCTCCCTCCGGCACGTCCAGTGACATATATATAGTTTTTCCTTTATCTGCCATTGCTTCTTTTATGCGCTCAGGTATATCATAAACGCTGTCAAGCTTCTTGGCATTCTTGCATATGTAGCAATCGTCAGTGGCAGTGCATTCAGGGAAATCCTCTTTGTTCCAAGGATAAGAGCCGTCGTCCTTTGCAGTGTCAGGTACGTTGAAATATGCGTAGTCAGGAGCTTCGGCGCCGCCGTCAAATGTCACATCAAGGTGATACCATTTGCCATCTATCTTCACAACGTTCCAAGCGTGTTCGCCGTTTTCTGTTGAGTGTATTATCTTGCTGTCGATACCTAGAACATCAAAAAACAGCTTTATTGTTGTTGCGTTTCCCACACAGATAGTAGAGTGGTCGTGGAAAAATCCGTAAGGATTGTATGACTCGTCATCTTCACTTTCATCAGATATCGCCACAAGAGAATCGTCATTAAAGTGGGTCTGAGAGAACACATAATCATAAACAGCCTTTTCCTTGTCATATTCGCTCATGCCGTCTTTGATTATCTCGCCCACAGCCTTTTTTAGCTCTTTGAGTATGTATTTGTCCTTATCGTCAGTGAGCTTTGAATCATCACCCGACTTGTAAGCTTCAACCACTGCCGTATCATCATAGATAGGGTGTATCTCACCGTTTACGTTGCCGTCACCGTCTGCGGGATCAAATATATCCTCCCCCAGAATGTTAGAAAGCGTGTTTTCCAGCTTTTCAAGCTTGTCGCTAAGCTCTTTTATCTTCTTGCTGTCGTTGCTTTCTGATTGTGATGATGTGCTTTTAGCAATTTTAGTATCAGAACTGCTTTTATCTTTTGCACAACCTGTCATACCCGCTGTAAGGCAGGTCAGACAAAGTGCAAGGGTAAGTATTTTTTTCGCTGTTGTCATTTTCTTTCCTCCGTTTTTTAATTTATCATGTCTGTTATCTCGTCAGATATCTCGTCAGCATTGTCAGAGATAACAAGCACCCAGTAATCTCCAGCCTGAAATATCTTTGCCGCCTGTATTTTCTTTGTTTCTTCAGGCTTGTAGTTTTCATATTGATTAAGTCTGTAGCTCAGCCTGTCTGCAAGCTGGCTTTTTGCACTGCTTCCGTCAGCCATTTTAAGCATTGATATCTCGTCAGCATAATTGCCGTCAGAGGAGTAAAGTATTCCTCCATCGCTGAGCTTGTCGGCTTCTATACCATAAAGCTTTTCGGTATTCTTTGTGAAGCTGTCCTCACCGTAAAAAGTTGAAGCGTCCATGTGGTCGCCCTCTATTGCCGAAAGGATATCCTTTGCAGTTTTACCGCTGTCTGCCGTAGATGTAACAGCACTTTCGGAAGCCTCAGACGAAATGGTGTTGTCTGCTCCGCATGATGTCATTGAAAGCGTGGTAAGAACTGTAAGTGCAGATGTTATCACGCAAAGTACTCTAAGAAACATATCTTTCCCCTTTCTCTGTCAGCCTTTCCTGACGACATAAATTATAGCACTTTTGCAAGCTGTTTTCAATGGATTTAAGAAATTCATAAGAAAAAATACCATAAAAATATCCGCCCTGTAAAAAGACGGATATTTTACTATGTTATTACCAAGGGTTAACAGTGCCGACTATCTCAGAGATGTTGTCAATGCCGTTGTCTTCGCAGAATTTCTGCATACCCTCGGCTATCTTCACAGGTGCATAAGGGTCAGCAAATATTGCCGCACCTACCTGAACAGCTCCTGCGCCTGCCATCATCATTTCAATGGCGTCTTCCCATGTGGCGATACCGCCCATGCCCATAACAGGTATTTTAACAGCGTTTGCCACCTGCCATACCATTCTTACGGCAACAGGGAACACCGCAGGACCTGAAAGTCCGCCCACGTTGTTTTTCAGTATCGGACGGCGTGTCTTTATGTCGATACGCATACCGAGAAGCGTGTTTATCAGCGAAACAGCGTCCGCACCGTTTGCCTCAACAGACTTTGCAACGTCCACAATGCTTGTAACGTTCGGTGAAAGCTTTACCATAAGAGGCTTTTCTGTAACGTCCTTAACAGCCTTTGTGACCGCACCTGCAACGTTGCAGTCAGTGCCGAAAGCCGCTCCGCCCTGTTTTACGTTCGGGCAGGATATGTTAAGCTCTATCATGTCAACAGCCGTGCCGTTGAGCTTTTCTGCAAGCTCTGCACATTCTTCAATAGTAGAACCTGCTATGTTGGCTATTATCCTTGTGTCCTTTGTCACAAGATTAGGTAGCTCATAGTTTATGAACTTGTCAACGCCGCCGTTTTGAAGTCCAACAGAATTGAGCATACCGCTTGGAGTTTCCGCAACTCTCGGACCGGGGTTGCCCTCACGGCGGTGAAGCGTAGTGCCCTTTACGGATATTCCGCCAAGCTTTGAAAGGGGATAGAACTGCTCGTATTCTCTGCCGTAGCCGAACGTGCCGCTTGCAGGGATAACAGGGTTTTTGAACTCAACTCCGCAGAAATTTACATTTATCCTATTCATCAAACACTACCTCCTCGCTGTCGAATACAGGACCGTCCTTGCAAACGTGAGAATTGAACTCCTGACCGTCCTTGACAGTGCGGCATACGCATACAAGACACGCACCCACGCCGCAAGCCATTCTCTGTTCAAGAGATACCTGACAGTAAATGCCGTTTTCCTCACATATCTTTGTGATATTTTTCAGCATTATCATTGGACCGCAGGCATAAACGATATCAGGCTTTTCGCTTTTAAGCACGTCAAGAAGTGCGTCAGTAACAAAGCCTTTTCTTCCTGCCGAGCCGTCGTCAGTGCAAAGCTTGACGTCACAGCCCATAGCCTTGAAGTCCTCCTGCAAAATGACCGCCGCAGCGTTTCTGAAACCGCTTATAACAGTGGCGTTTTTGCCGTATTCCTTTGCAATGCCCACCATTGGAGGCGTGCCTATGCCGCCGCCGATACAGACAGCTTTCTTGCCCTTTTCAAGCACCTTGAAACCGTTACCAAGCGGAGCGATAATGTCAACAAGGTCGCCCTTGTTAAGCTCGCTTATCTTGTCAGTGCCGTGACCTCTTACCTCAAAAACAAGGCGGATAGTACCCTTGTCCTTGTCAATATCGCAAATAGAGATAGGTCTGCGGAGGAAAAAGCCCTCTGCCTGCACCTGTGCAAACTGTCCTGCCTTTGCCGCCTTTGCAATGTGCGGACAGTATATCTCAATGTCAAAAATTCCTTTTGCAAGGGTCTTTTTTGAAACTATTGGGTATTTACCCTGCTTGTACATTAAAAATCCTCCCTGTACTTAGTTCTTTACCTCATTCGGAGCGTTCACCGCATCAAAAACGAGAGTGACCGAGTTATCATTATCAGTATAAGTAAGCTTCAGCGTGTAAGAGTCAGCAAAATAGCCTATCTCCTGCCTTTTGGACATATTCTCCCACCCGGCAGGTGGCGCAAAATCCACTCCGCTGTCATCAACAAAGATAAGATCAAGATCGTCGCTGTCCATTTCGATAGTGCCTTTTAAGCAGGGATTGCCTGCTTCTGCGTCATACATGAGATAGTTGCCGTCTGAACGGATAATAAGGCTGAGATAGCCCGAATAAAGCTCGCTGTTGTCAAGGGGCGTTTCACGGCATTTCCACTCGCCTACGATACATCTTGGAAAATCGCTTTGCTCCTGCTGACTTTCCGTCAAAGAGCTTGTATCCTCGTTCTTTGCGCAGGAGCATAATAGCAAAGCTCCCACCGTCGCTGCAAACAATATAACGCCCTTTGCTGTCATACTCAGTCACTCCTTTAGTGTTTATTCAAGTGTGATCTTTGGCAGATATGAGATTATATCCTCTTTCATTCTGATAACTTCACGTCTTGCAGCCTTTGCAAAATCGTGCTCGTCACAGTTATCCTCTTTCTTGTAAGCACACATTACGCCACGGGAGGAGTTTACGATAGCACCAAGTCCGTGATCGTCAAATGCCTTTGATACGCCCTCAGCACCGCCACCCTGTGCACCGTAGCCCGGTACAAGGAAGAATGTGTGCGGCAGAGCCTTTCTCATTTCAGCAAGCTGCTCAGGATAAGTTGCACCCACAACAGCACCCACACCGCTGTAGCCATACTTGCCCATAACGTCCTTGCCCCACAGTTCGCACATTGAGCCCATTGTGGCATAAACTGTCTTGTTGCCTATCATAAGATCCTGAAGCTCACCGCTTGACTTGTTTGATGTCTTTACAAGAACGAAAATGCCCTTGTCATATTTTCTGCACTGGTCAAGAAGTGGGTTTATACCATCTGAACCGAGATAGCCGTTTACAGTGAGAGCGTCAGCACCGAAAGCTTCCACAAGCTCACCGCCAACGTCAGTAAGACCAAGATGTGCTGTTGCGTAAGCTTCCATAGTTGCGCCGATATCGTTTCTCTTTCCGTCTGTCATGACGAACATACCTTTTTCCTTTGCATACTGTATAGTCTTGTAAAGGGTCTTTACGCCCTCGTAGCCATACATTTCATAGTATGCAGCCTGTGGCTTGATAGCAGGGCAGATGTCGTGTATCTCGTCGATTATAGTCTTGTTGAACTCCCATATAGCCTTTGCCGCACCCTTGAGCGTCTTGCCGTATTTCTTGAACTTCTTTTCCTTGATGTATTCAGGAACATAGTCAAGCTTTGGGTCAAGCCCCACTACTGACGGGTTCTGTGTCTTTACGATATTTTCAATAAGTCTGTCAAATGCCATTTTTATCTTCCTTTCGGATATTTTTATATTAAAGCTCAAAAACGAGCTTTCCTCTGCATATTGTGTACATTACCTTGCCTTTGAGCCTTGTGCCTTTGAACACGCTGTTTTTGCTCTTTGAATTAAGCTCCGCAGGGATAACTTCCCATTCATAGTCAGGGTCAAAGATACAAAGATCGCATCTTTCGCCCACTGCTATCTTGATAGGCTCAAGTCCCATTATCTTTCTCGGATTTACCGACATTATCTCTGCTATCTTGTCAAGACCGCACTTGCCGCTGTGGTAAAGTTTTGTGAGCGTTGCCGCAAGGGAAGTTTCAAGTCCAACGACGCCGTTTGGGGCTTTCTCAAAGTCAGCCTTTTCCTCTGCGGAGTGTGGAGCGTGGTCGGTGATGATGCAGTCGATAGTGCCGTCAAGAACAGCTTCCTCAACAGCCGCTCTGTCCTCCTCAGTTCTAAGTGGAGGCGACATTCTGAAATCTGCGTCACGGGCTAAAAGCTTTTCGTCTGTGAATGTGAAATAGTGCGGCGCAGTTTCGCAGGTGACCTTAACGCCGTCCTTTTTCGCCGCTCTTATGATGTTCACAGAGCCTTTGGTGGAAACGTGGCATATGTGAACTCTTGCATTGCAGCTCATTGCAAGGCATATCTCACGGGCTGTGATATAGTCCTCAGAGGCTCTGTCCATGCCCTTTACTCCAAGCTTTTCGGATATCTCGCCCTTGTTGATGATACCACCGTTTATTATCTTCAAGTCCTCGCAGTGAGAAGTCACGATAAGACCGTTCTCGTTAGTCTTTTCGATAGCCTGACGCATAAGCTCAGCGTTCTCAACAGGTCTGCCGTCATCTGAAATGGCGGTAACTCCTGCGGCTTTGAGTGCGTCATAGTCGCAAAGCTCCTGACCTTTCATGCCCTTTGTAACGCAGGCAATAGAGAAAACGTCGATACCTGTTTTCTTTGCCTTTTCAAAAACGTATTTCACGCCCTCAGGGGAATCGATAGGCGGCTTTGTGTTCGGCATACAAGCGACGCCCGTGAAACCGCCTGCCTTTGCGGCGTTCGCACCTGTGATGATGTCCTCCTTGTAGGTAAGACCTGGGTCACGAAAGTGAACGTGCATATCGAAAAGCCCAGGCAGTGCACAAAGCTTGCCCTTTGCGTCGATAACTCTCTGAGCATGCTCGTCAGTTTTTCCAAGGCTGACTATCTTTCCTCCGTCAATGCCTATGTCCGTTATACCGTCAAGCCCTGTCTGCGGGTCGCAGGCACGGATATTTTTGATCAGTAGCTCCATTTTTACTCCTTTTTTATCTTAATCAAGTCTTTACTGCACAAAAGCTGCGGCTAAACATATCGTTCAGCCGTAGCCCTTGAAAATTCGTTATTTGCCGTCGTAGAATGAGCCTTCGGAGTCTTTTCTCTCGCATGAGTAAACTCCGTCAGAGTTCTGGAAAATGAACTTGCAGGTAGCGACCTTGTCGCTCTCGTCCTCAGACGGTACAGAAAGGTTTTTGTAGGAAATAGTCGAGAAGAACTTCATTCTCAGACCGATGTCAACAGTTGTATCTCTGTCAGACGGATTTACAAGAAGCTGTATCTTTCCGCTTCCCCCGTCCTCCTGAATTTTAAACCAGCCCTTTGCGATAACTGATTTGTTATCAGTGTGAGTGATAGTGAAATCACCCTCGTCAGAGAACTCAAAAGTGATGTTTGCGTCCTTATCTGTCCATGTTCCAGAGATAAGCTCTCTTGAATCGCCTGATCTTGACGGCTGATTGAATACATATGTACAGATGAAAACACCTACTACTACAAGAACTACAAAGAGTATTCCAAGCAAGCCTGAAATGAATTTTTTCATATTATTTCGCCTTTCTCCCTTATTATTTTGTGTCGGATATTAGTCCTTTATCTGAAGTATAGCACCTCTGTTTGCAGAAGTTACAAGTGAAGCGTATCTTGCAAGATAGCCTGTTGTTACCTTTGGCTGTCTTGGCTTCCAGTTCTTTCTTCTTTCAGCAAGCTCCTCGTCAGATACTTTAAGTGTGATAGAGCAGTTGTCAATATCTATTGCTATCATATCTCCTTCTTCAACAAGTGCGATAGGACCGCCTACAGCTGCCTCAGGTGAAACGTGACCGATAGAAGCACCTCTTGAAGCACCGCTGAAACGTCCGTCAGTGATAAGTGCAACAGTTGAGCCAAGACCCATGCCTGCGATAGCAGATGTAGGATTGAGCATCTCTCTCATTCCAGGACCGCCCTTTGGACCCTCGTAACGGATAACGACAACGTCGCCCTCAACTATCTTGCCGCCTCTGATAGCAGCGATAGCGTCCTCCTCGCAGTCGAATACTCTTGCAGGACCTTCGTGGGCAAGCATTTCAGGTGCAACAGCTGAACGCTTAACAACGCAGGTGTCAGGAGCAAGATTTCCTCTGAGAACTGCGATTCCGCCTGTCTGTGAGTATGGATTGTCTATTGGTCTGATAAGTTCAGGGTTCTTGTTTACAACGCCGCTGATGTTCTCGCCTACTGTCTTGCCTGTGCAGGTCATGCAGTCAGTGTTGATAAGGTTTTTCTTGTTAAGCTCACTGAGAACTGCATAAACTCCGCCTGCTTCGTTGAGGTCTTCCATGTATGTGTGACCGGCAGGAGCAAGGTGACAGAGGTTTGGCGTTCTCTTTGATATCTCGTTTACAAAGTCAAGGTCAAGCTCTACTCCGCACTCGTGAGCGATAGCAGGGAGGTGAAGCATTGAGTTTGTTGAACAGCCAAGCGCCATATCAGCTGTGATAGCGTTGATGAAAGCGTCCTTTGTCATGATATCTCTTGGTCTGATGTTCTTCTTGTAAAGCTCCATTACCTGCATACCTGCGTGCTTTGCAAGCTTTAGCCTTTCAGAATATACAGCAGGGATAGTGCCGTTTCCTCTAAGACCCATGCCAAGAACTTCTGTAAGGCAGTTCATAGAGTTTGCAGTGTACATACCTGAACAGCTTCCGCAAGTCGGACAGGCTTTGTTCTCAAATTCCTCAACGTCATCAAGAGTGAACTTGCCTGCGTTGTAAGTACCAACAGCCTCGAACATACTTGAAAGGGAAGTTTTTTTGCCCTTAACGTGACCAGCCAGCATTGGACCGCCTGATACGAAAATAGTAGGAACGTTTACTCTTGCGGCTGCCATGAGCAGACCAGGAACGTTCTTGTCGCAGTTTGGTATCATAACAAGAGCGTCAAAGTGATGAGCCAAAGCCATGCACTCTGTTGAGTCTGCGATAAGGTCACGGGTAACGAGAGAATATTTCATTCCCATGTGACCCATAGCGATACCGTCGCAAACAGCGATAGCAGGGAATACAACAGGTGTTCCGCCTGCCATTGCAACGCCCATTTTAACAGCTTCAACTATCTTGTCAATGTTCATGTGACCAGGAACTATCTCATTATATGAAGATACGATACCAACGAGAGGTCTGTCCATTTCTTCCTTTGTCATGCCAAGAGCATTGAAAAGTGATCTCTGTGGAGCTTTGTCTACTCCGTCACAAAAATAATTACACGCCATTTTTATTACCTCTTTTGAAAAATATATTACTGAGAGCGGTATTATTCTCCGTCCTCATTTTCTTTTGTTTCAGCCTCGTCTGAGCTTTCCTCTGTCTTTGCAGGGTGCAGACGCTTTCTTACACCGTATGCAGAGCAGTATTCGCAAACGATATCCAGCACTGAGAATATGATAAGCATAAAATTCATTGAGAAGATACCTGTCACAAGCACGAATGCCGCAGGGATAATGAAAAGCGGGATCCCAGTGCCGTAAATATCTTCAAAATGATTGCCTTTTTTATATTGCCTTATCCAAAGCACCCAATAAAGTGCGATAACGAGCAGTGCAACAACAGCCCATATTATGAAAAGCAGCTTGCTTGAAAAGCCTACCTCGTAATCTCCGATAGCAAGGCACATATAGCCTATGCAGCCAAATCTGCCCACACACTTTGCAATGAAAACGATAATGTTCTCGTCCTCAAGCTCCGGCTTGTCAGCAGGGGTCTTAAAGCAGGCGAATATCACAGGTATCAGCAAAAACAAAGTAGGTATAAATCCTATATTGAACTTCATTTTGTTTTGTCCTCCTTAGCGGAATGGTCTGTCCTCTATTTCAACTACTTCTCTGCGGAATGTGCGTGCCGCTTCGTCAACAGCAGCCATAAGCTTTTTCTCGAGTGGAGTACCAACAACATCAGCATTGTAACATACGCCGATGTAGCTTTGGGGGTTGAACTCATCATGGAATTGACAGTTATAAAAATACTCTATCTTGCCAAATCTGTTTTTCACCTTGGCTTTGAACTGTATCCTAGACCCCATGTCATCAACACGCAGGAACATCATTGCATTGTCAGGCGTGCCGCCATTTCGACATTTATCTATCATATAGTATATCTCGTCATCAGGCGCACTTACCATTTCAAAATAAGGTGTATTGCTGTCAGAGTAATTGTCATCAAAATCATCATCACAGTTTGGCAGATACATTGCGCCATAATCAAAGTCACATTCTGTTTCGATGAAATCACCGCTCAGGTCAAATGATACTTTCACCCTTATTTCTGCGTCCTTGCCGTCGAATATCTCATAGGTTATCTCTCTTGACGGCTTTGCAGGAATGCTCGCTGTGTCAAGAACTTCCTGCGGTGTGGTATATGTCGGTCTTGTATAAGCACAATTGCTTCTCTTGCTTGAACTTGTGCTTGAAGTGGCAGTGTTTGGTTTGCTTGAAGCCGTGGAGCTTGAAGTGCCATTTATAGCTTCATTCTTTTTATCCATAGCCTGATTGAACAGGTCTTTAAGTCCTGTCGGACCATTGCCGTTCTTTGCCGCAGCGTTGTCGATAGCATCTACAGCACCTTTTAATATCTTGTCGAAAAGTCCCATTTTGAATTCCCCTTTACATCTTTATTACTTTTTGTGTGAAAGTCCAAGGAATGCCGCACCTATAATGCCTGCGTCATTTCCGAGCTTTGCAATAACTATCTCAGTGTTCTTTGCTGAATTCTTTGTGTAAATTTCCTTAGCCACAAGCTCTTTCAGTGGCAAAAGCAGAGGGTCGCCCTCGTTGCATACGCCGCCGCCGATACAGAGAATATCAGGCTGGAAAATGTTTATTGTGTTTGTGATTCCGCAAGCAAGATACTTTATGTATTTGTCAACAACTTCCTTGCCTGCCTTATCGCCTGCTCTCATGGCATTGAACGCAGTTCTTGCGGATACCTTGCCGTCCTCTTCGTTCATTTTCCACATGATAGAGTCCTTGTCCTCGAACATAGCCTCTTTTGTCATTCTTACAAGACCTGTTGCAGAAGAGAATACCTCAAAGCATCCGTGTCTGCCGCAAGTACACTGCGGACCGTTAGGGTCGATAACAGTGTGACCTATCTCAGCGCCTGCAAAGTTGAAGCCTGAATATATCTTTCCGTTAATGATTATTCCTCCGCCAACGCCTGTGCCGAGAGTGATGCAAACAGCGTCGTTCGCACCCTTTGCTGCACCTGCAACATACTCACCGTATGCCGCAGCGTTAGCGTCGTTCTCAACATAGCAAGGCTTGTTGATAAACTTCTTCATAAGGTCAACAACGTGGAAGTTAAGGAAACCAAGGTTGTTTGAATACTCAATAACGCCCGTGTCAGAATTTGCAGTGCCAGGTGTGCCGATACCTACAGACTCTATCTGCTCTATCTCCAGCCCTGCGTTCTTTACAGCTTCCAAAGCGACCTTAGCCATATCTTCGCAGATCTCCTCCGCAGGTCTTGGCAGATTGGTCTTGCAGGTAGCCTTTGCGATTATCTCAAATTCTTCATTTACAACACCTGCTTTGATGTTAGTGCCGCCAAGATCAATACCAATGTAATACTTCATAATAATTTCTCCCTTTTATTTTCTGAGCTTACTGAGCGTTATCGCTCTCAGTGTCATCGTCATATTCGTGAAAGTTTATCTCTTCCTTTTCCTCTTTTGGCTTTTGGGCTTCAGCCTTTTTTGCTATGGCGTCATATACCAGAAGATACACAAGCTCCAGCACTACAAAGCTGATAAGACCTATCCAAAATGAGCTTGCCACAAATCCGATAATAAAAGCGATCACAAGTGCGCCAAGCTCACCTATCTCTTTTTTTAGGTCAAGTTTAAGCATTTATCTCACCTTAGTCTATCTTTGTAAGCACGAATGTGCATTTGCCCTCAACAGTATACTTGCCTGTGCCTGCTGAAATGAATACGCTTTCGCCCTTCTTTGCAGAAACAGTTTCGCCACCGCTGATAACAGGCTCGCCCTCGAGAACGAGAATACTGTTGAAGCTGTTTTCGTCAGCGTCAAGCTCAGCCTTTGTTTCAACGTTCACTCTGTATGTTGTGAAGTATTCGCATTTTGAAAGAAGCTTTATGTCATAGCCGTCCTTCTTCTCAACAGGTGTCTCAGGATACTGCTCAGCAGGAGCAAGCTTTGTTACGTCAAGAGCCTTGTTAACGTGAAGCTCTCTAGGCTTGCCGTCCTTGCCAACTCTGCCATAGTCATAAATTCTGTATGTAGTGTTTGAGTTCTGCTGTATCTCAGCAATAAGGATACCCTTGCCGATAGCATGGAGCGTGCCTGACTTGATGAAGAAAACGTCGCCCTTCTTAACAGGTACAGCGTTTGTTACTTCAAGAAGCGTGTTGTCAGCGATTCTTCTTGCAAATTCTTCCTTTGTTATCTCGTGTTTGAAACCGTAGAGAAGAGTTGCACCCTCGTCACAGTCAACAACATACCACATTTCTGTCTTGCCGTATTCGCCTTCAACTCTCATTGCATAATCGTTGTCAGGGTGTACCTGTACAGAAAGATTGTCCTTAGCGTCAATGAGCTTAATAAGGATAGGGAAGTTCTCAAATCTTTCGCAGTTCTTGCCAAGAACACCCTTGCCTGCCTTTTCGATATACTCATTGAGTGTCAGACCCTTGTATTCGCCGTCAGCCACAACGCTTGGACCGTCCTTATGACAAGAAAGCTCCCAGCTCTCTGCGACCTTATCATAATCGCACTTTTTGCCGTACTCATCTCTAAGTCTGGTACCGCCCCAGATGTAGTCCTTAAATGCTGGATCAAGTTTAAATATTGACATTTTATATAGCCTCCAATTATTAAATATACCTTTTAATATAATACCATAACTCCGTCTATAAGTCAATATTTCTGGTATAAAAAAAGCAGGAGAACGAACTGCTCGTTCTCCTACTGTGGATATATATAATTATTTTAAACGTTGTTATCCTAAGCCTTCAGACTCTCCCAAAGCTCGTCTACCGAATCAAATGGGCCAACGAGATTTTTACCCTCTTTGGCTTCGTCAAGGACTTTCTTTGTTTCTTCGTTAGGCTCTTCTTTCTGAAGTCCTTGCAAGATAACAATAAGAGCATTGAGCTGTTCTTCTGTGAGATTGTCTATCATACTGTATGCAAGTTCTTTTGTACTCATAGCTCTGCCTCCTTAAATATCTGACTAATTGTTTCGTTCTTGCTTTTATTATACCACATCAAACCATGTTGTCAAGCAATATTGCGACGTATTTTGACGAAAAAAGCAGGAGAACGAACTGCTCGTTCTCCTGCTGATAGCGTTATTTTTATTTCTTCTCGTCCTCATAGTTCTTAGGCTCGTCAAAAAGATTTTTCTTGTCAACGAACTTGCCGGTGCTTACGTCAAAGGCCTCGCTTGACTTCTTGTTCATGATTATCACAATTACCACAACTGCGATAGCAATTCCTGCGATGACCGCAATAACTATGATAATAGGGTTTGTTCCCTTTGAGTCTTTTTCTTCCTTTTCTGCATAAGTCTTTGTTTTGCAGTTCGTTACCGTTATGCCTGTTACTGTTATCTTTGCTCTGTCAGTCGCACCGATTATGATGTTGTATACCTGACTGAAATCGTCCGTGCCGTATGCAGTTGCGATAGATTCAAAATCATATGTAGCTGATGAATCGTCAAACTTCACAGGTGCTATCTTTGCCCATACCGCACCGTCCTGAGCAACTGATGTAGTGGTGTTGTCCCAGCTCTGGAAAATAAGCTCAGCATTGTATTTGTTTCCTGCCTTTTCGTTTATTTCCTCGCTCTTGAATGTGACGATTATCTCTGAATCCTTTGTAAGTCTTGTTGCGTTGAAAGTTGCCTGATCGACAGTGATAGACTGTTCCCAATTGCTACAAGTCGCTGCGGAAGAGCAGTCGATAGTAACGTCCTCAGTTTCTGCGTTTTCGGCAAAAGCTGTCAGTGTGCATGAGAATATTGAAGCGCAGGCGATGATAGCAGACATTGCTACTGATAAAAATTTCTTCATTTTTTCTTTTTCCTTTCCAATTCTTATATAATATAATTTTGCACAAAACTTAACCCTGATATTTGTGCATACCCTCTGATAATAAAGCATTATAACATAATTAAAAGTAAAAATCAATAACCATAATGCACAAATAATCACAGTATTTAAGGAACTATTTTACTTTTTTAAGCAAATGGTATGCAGAGAGCTCTTCTACATTGCGCTTTTTGCAGTTTAATTCCCAAAATCCTGCTTTAGGACTTGTTTTACAGACAGTGTTATGATATAATGATAAGAAAAGTCTTGATATAGAGGTGCGGAAAATGAAAATAATGGCAATAGATTATGGTGACGCAAGAACAGGCTTCGCAATAAGCGACCGCTCTGAGTTTCTTGCTTCTCCTATCGGCACTGTCCCTGAGAGAAACGCCGAAAGGCTTGCAGATAAGGCGGCTCAGACAGCTGCTGAATATGGTGCAGGTGAGATAATAGTAGGTCTGCCTATAAACATGAACGGCACAGAAGGACCAAGAGCAGAGAAGTGCAGGGCGTTTGCCGAGCTTTTGAAAGAGCGTACCGACCTGCCGGTGAGAATGTGGGACGAGCGTTCCACAACTGTCACAGCACACAATATCCTTAACGAAACAAACGTCAGGGGAAAGGCAAGAAAGGCTGTTGTAGATACAGTTGCCGCAACGATAATTTTGGAGGGCTATCTTGAATACAGAAGAAAAAAAGCAAAGCAGGCTGACTAAAAAGCAGAAAAGAAATATCATCATAGTGATAATAGTGCTTGTGGTAATGGTATTAGCTGATTTCGTGTGGTCTAATACCTGTATCGAGGTCAAAAAGCTGTCAGCGCATTTTGACAACCTGCCTGAGGGCTTTGAGGGCTGTAAGATAGTTCAGATATCTGACTTCCACAACGAGTGGGGCAAGGGCTACATAGATAGGCTGACGGAAAAGGTCAAAGACTGTGAGCCTGACTATATCTTTGTCACAGGGGACAGCGTAGATCAGATCTTCCCCGATGTTGACCGCTCCCTTGAGTTTATGAAAAAGCTTCCTGACATATGTCCTGTCTATCTTGTTATGGGCAACCATGAATACAATCTTTCTCAGGAGGAAAGGGAACAGTTTGTTGCAGGTTGTGAAAGCTATGGTGTAAACGTCCTCTATAACGAGCATACCACACTCACACGAAATGGTGATACTATAAGCCTGTTGGGCTTTGACAATATGGAAAATGACAGCGAGGCTTTTTCTCAGGTCACAGAGGATTTTGTCATACTGCTAAATCACTATCCCGAGGATTGCAACTATTTCAGCAAAACGGCTGTTCAGAGTGGTACGCATATAGACATAGACTTCACAGGTCACGCACATGGCGGACTTATAAGGCTACCCTTTGTGAATGGTCTTTATGCACCTGGTCAGGGTCTGTTCCCCAAATACACCGACGGCACTTACAGCGTGAACGATACAACCCTTGTTGTATCAAGAGGAGTGGGCAATAGTGGCTGGACACAGCGTTTCTCAGACCCTTTTGAACTTGTGCTTTTCACTCTTGAAAAATAACTCTTTCAGTCCCATTAGGATAAGGAAAATACCAAAAGCTTTTGAAAGCAGGCTTTGCTCTATCCTGTTTGCAAGCCATGCTGATATAATAACAGCGGCCGTTCCCCACAAAACTGCGGGAACGGCTTTTTTCCATTCCACAAGCTTGTTTTTCGTGTGAAGCACAAGGCTTATTATTGCGATAGGGATAAAAAACACAAGGTTTATCCCCTGCGCCGCTAGTTGCGAAAAGCCTGCAAAGACCGTCAGATAAACTATAAGCACCATTCCGCCCCCAAGACCCATGGAGGCAAAGATACCGGTGAGAAAAGCCACCGCACATATTGTATACCAAGCCGTAATATCACCCTATTTCATAAATATCCTCACGCCTGCAATTATCATGAGCAGTCCGAAAATACGTTTTAGCAGGCTGTTTGAAAGCTTTTTCATGAGCATTGCGCCCACTGCCGCACCAACTATCCCAAGTGGTATGAATTTCACTGCCTGCCAAATGTCAAGACTTCCGCCCTTGAAATACACAAGTCCGCTTATAATAGACAATGGAAGCGTTATGGCAATGGACGTGGCATGAGCTTTTTTCGCCTCGCTGCCGCCTTTTTCAAGCATAGGCACTGCTATCATTCCACCGCCCGAGCCGAAAAAACCGTTGCATATCCCCACGGCTATACCTGTGAGCGTATTGAAGCATTTTTTATTTATACGCAAAAAAATCACCCCATACTATTATCTGTACAGGGTGATGATTTATTCACTGAACTATCAGTCTATCTCTACCATTATTTTCTGATCCACACGGGAAGCACCGGCACGCATTACGACTCTTATAGCCTTTGCGATCCTGCCCTGCTTGCCGATAACTCTGCCCATATCGTCCGGAGCAACGTGAAGATGATAAACCACGATACCCTCTGCGTTAGGCTCGTCAACAACGACCTCAACAGCGTCCTTGTTTTCAACAAGCTCAGAAACTATAGTTTCGAGTAATTCTTTCATAAAAATATCTCCATTCTCCCACGAAAATGCGGCAGGGAAGCGTTTTCCCCGCCGAAAACGGCAAGCGAAGTGGTGGGATATGTGGCTCACCGTCTGAATTGTCTTGTCAGCTATTAGATAGTGCCGTTCTTCTTGAGAAGAGCCTTAACTGTATCAGTTGGCTGTGCACCGTTAGCGATCCAAGACTTTGCCTTTTCGTCGTCAACCTTGAGTACAGAAGGTTCCTTAGTTGGGTCATAGTAGCCCAGCTCTTCGATGAAACGTCCGTCTCTTGGATATCTTGAATCAGCAACTACAATTCTGTAGAAAGGAGCCTTCTTAGCACCCATTCTTCTGAGTCTGATCTTTACTGCCATTGTATTTTCACCTCCATAAAAAACTTCATATATCAAATCAATCACTTGATTGCTGATAGCTTATCAACTATTGTGGCATTCCGCCGCCAAGACCTTTGAGAAGCGCCGCTCTGTTTCTTCTGGATTTCTTTCCGTGAAGATTTCCGCCGATACCGAACTGCTTCATCATTTTCTGCATCTGTTCAAACTGCTTAAGAAGCTGATTTACGTCAGATACTTGCGTGCCGCTGCCGGCAGCGATACGTCTTTTTCTCTTAGGGTCAATGATCGCAGGCTTTTCTCTTTCAGCCCTTGTCATTGAATTTATCATAGCCTCAGTCTTTTTCAGTTGGACCTCGCCCTGCTCCACCTGCTCGTCTGTTACCTTGTTTGCGCCAGGAAGCATTCTGATAATAGACTTCATAGAACCCATTTTCTGTATCTGCTTCATCTGCTCCAGCAAGTCGTTAAGGTCAAAGCCCTTTTCCTGCATTTTTTCTGCAAGCTTTTTGGCGTCCTTTTCGTCAACTGTCTGAGTAGCTTTCTCAATAAGTGTGAGCATATCGCCCATGCCAAGTATTCTTGAAGCCATTCTCTCAGGGTGGAAAGCCTCAAACTCGTCAAGCTTTTCGCCCATACCAACAAACTTGATAGGCTTACCTGTTACAGCAAGCACTGAAAGCGCCGCACCGCCTCTTGTGTCAGAGTCGAGCTTTGTAAGGATAACGCTGTCGATACCAAGAGCCTCGTCAAAGCTTGAAGCTACCTTTACAGCGTCCTGACCGATCATAGCGTCAACAACGAGCATTATCTCGTTCGGCTCAGCGATCTTCTTGATGTCCTTAAGCTCGTTCATAAGCTCCTCATCAATGTGAAGACGTCCTGCTGTATCTATGATAACAAGGTCATTGCCGTAATCCTTGGCGTGCTTGATACCCTCTTTAACTATCTTTCGTGGGTCTATCTGACCCATTTCAAATACTGCGACTTCGGCTCTCTCTCCCACAACCTTTAGCTGTTCAATAGCCGCAGGTCTGTAAACGTCGGCTGCTATAAGCAGAGGACGTTTGCCCTCTTTCTTGAACATCTTCGCAAGCTTTGCAGCGTGTGTTGTTTTACCTGAACCCTGAAGACCGCACATCATTATGATGCAAGGCGGCTTGTTAGGGAAGTTTATCTTCGAGTTAGCCTCGCCCATGAGCTTTATAAGCTCGTCATTAACTATCTTTATGACCTGCTGACCAGGAGTAAGGCTCTTTAGCACTTCCTCGCCAACGCTTCTCTCTGTTACCTTGGCAATAAAATCCTTTACTACCTTGTAGCTAACGTCAGCCTCAAGCAGAGCCATTTTAACTTCACGCATTGCCTCTTTTACATCGGCTTCGCTAAGTTTACCTCTTGATTTAAGACGCTTGAACACGCCGTTTAGTTTTTCTGAAAGTCCTTCAAACGCCATAAGCTGTCCTCCGTATAATTTTTTTATCTATATCTATTCTTCTTCGGTATATTCTGCGTTGTCAAATTCATCAAGCTTAGAATCGAGATTTTCAAGAAGCACTATCACCTTTTCGGCGATATCTCTCGCATAATTCTTTTTTTTGCACTCGTTAAAAACGTCCATAGCCTGAGCCTTGAACTCTTTAAGCTCTGCCAGATAAGCCTCCTGCTGTTTTAGCAGACCTAGCTTTTCTTCATAATCAGCCATTGCAGTTTCACATTTTTTTATAGCGTCATGAACGCCCTGTCTTGAGATATCTAGCTGAGCAGCGATCTCTCCCAACGACAGATCGTCATTGTAATAAAGATCCATGATCTCGTTTTGTTTATCAGTGAGCAGGCAGCCATACAAGTCGAGCAAAACGCTGTTTTGCAAATTTTTACTCATACCGCTTACCTCCTAATGGATTTCTGTAAAGTCATAAACCTTTACAATTATATATCAAGTTTACCGACTTGTCAAGGGGTTTTTATGAAAAAATAAAATTTAACAAAATTCTGTGGAAAAAGTCCTTTTTATATGGTATAATAATATATTGCTAGACATAGTGATGATAAATAGTATAGGAAATTGTATGCCAAGGGGGAAGAGTACATGATAAGCTATGTGTTGAAAAACGACAGATATGAAATGAAAGTCCCTGCCCTGACTTTTGGTGCGGCAGGTTTTGAGAGAAACGATTGTGACGATGTGTATTTTGAGTTTCTCGACAAATATGTAGAGCTTGGCGGCTGGTGTATCGATACCGCAAGAGTTTACTGCGACTGGCTGGAGAATGGTCACGATTCCAGCGAGGGCGTAATAGGCAGATGGCTCAAAGCCAGAAACAATCGTGATAAAATTTGTATTGCCACAAAGGGCGGTCACCCTGAAATGGGTCATATGGACGAAAGCCGTCTTAGCAGGGAAGAGCTTACAAAGGATCTTGAAGCAAGCCTGAGAGTGCTGGGCGTTGACTATGTGGATATTTATTTTCTTCATCGTGACGACCCGAAGATACCCGTGGAAGAGATAATGCCAGTTCTCAATGATTTTTATGAGAGCGGAAAGATACATTTTATAGGCGTTTCAAACTGGACAACTCAGAGAATAGAGGAAGCGAATAAGTTTGCAAAGGAAAACGGTATGGAGCCTATCAGGATCAGTCAGATAAACTACAGCCTTGCACATTCGAGCGTTGAAACTTTCGGTGACAATACTCTTGTTTGTATGGATACAAAGGAGTTCCGCTGGTACAAGAAGCATGATTTTCCTGTTATGGCGTTCTCCCCGCAGGCAAAGGGCTTTTTTGCAAAGCTTGCAAAGGGCGACGCTGCAAACAATCTTCCTGAGGGACAGTATGCAGGTCCTGCTAATCTTGCAAGACTTGCAAAGGTAAAACAGCTCAGCGAGCAGACGGGGGACACTCCGGCAAAGATAACCCTCGGCTATCTGAACAGCCAGCCGTTTTTTGTATCGTCAGTTTTCGCAGTAACAAAGCTGTGGCAGCTTGACGAGGATATGGAAGCGCAGGATCTTACATACGATCCAAAGACAGTGGCTTTCCTTGAAAATATGATATAAAATAAAAGCACTCTGCATTGACCGCAGGGTGCTTTCTTGCTTTTTTTGAATATTGTATGGGACGGCGTCCTCGACGTCCCACCCATTACACAAAAAAACTTAACTATGTGATATCTGAATACACCACATAGTTAAGTATGTACGTTCATATTGATTATGCCATTGGTATTACGCCCTTCTGAAAATTCTAGTCGTAAACTCATGCTAAATTGTACTTTGGACTCACGCCTTTCAGTAAAATTCTGTCCGCATAATATAAGCTATTCCATTGGATCTATTTCCTTTCGGTAAAAATAATCTCTAAGTGCAAATTACCTTTCCATTGGATCTATTTCCTTTCAAAATATTAAGTTATGCCTCAGTAGATAAAACTTAACGTGCCATTGGACTTAACACCTTTCGTGAAATTTATTGTCAATGAAATTTATTACATTTCCATTGGAATTATCGCCTTTCACATAATTTCAAGATCTTATGCTCATCATATCAGATAAGCCCTGCTGAAGTAACTGGCGGATTCACCTCCAAATATCAGATGTTCAAAAGCCTTGAGTGCATTTTCATAACGCACCACTCCTTCAGTATTTTATATGATCTTTAGAAAAATCTTAGTCAGTAAATCAAATCAGTAAGAGCATTAAGCTCGTAAATTTCTTGGCGGACTCACTCCATTCTATTTCATGTTCAAGTTCCTTTTGTGCATTTTCATATGCACCACTCCTCGAAATTTATTTGATTTTTATAGCTCTGTGAGCTTTTTATGTTCAGAAGCTAAATTTTACATTGGAATCACTCTTTCAGTTTATTTCTTTACCTCTGAAAAGCTGAAATTGTGCATTGGAAACACTCCTGTCTAAATTTTATTTGCAAACCTCCTGTAACCGATCATGTCGATCACTCCTTATATAAAAGTTGCAAAATATTCAATTGTAAATTTGAGAGTATCCTTAAATTGCAGTAACTCTGTGCTGTGATTAATCCATGAGGCTCTGCAATTTCTTCCTGTGTAAATCATATATGTCTGGATTCCTGTCAGCTCATTCGTCTGAGTCTTGATCCTTTTTTACTTTAAGAAATTGCCGAGCCTATGGATACTCTCCTGGATCTCTGATGCGTCCATTGGACTCGCTCCTTTCATATCTTATTAGGTATCCGATGAGCCTGCCCGCCTGCTGAACTGTAGTGTACCTAGTGTCGGGTATATGCTGTGTCCACCGATCTGCCTGTGATATATAAGGAAAACCTCTCGCCTTACTTCGCTTTGCCGTGCCCTCTGAAATCGTTACTGTATCGTCAGACCGTTGACCGTTTCAGCGAACCCTGTTGTCTGCTTTTGTTTGGCTCTTTGTTTTTCCTTGACTATACTATACCACATCTTTTGTTACTTGTCAATAGTTTTTCTCAACTTTTTTGTGATTTTTATATTTAATATTACTTTTACAAAATGCGCTTGACTTTGATTTTGCAGTGTAGTATAATTAAAGTGTTGCGGTGGTCAGAAACAGTCTTTCTGTTCTGATTTTTTCGATATATCCCACTCAGAAAGTGCCGATATACCGCACAAGATCATGTTAGGAGGATAATTATGGATAACGAGTTTCTGCCGGACCTCTACGAGCTGGAGGACGAAAATGGTAATAAGCAGACTTTTGAGCTGTTGGACGCAATGGAATATGGTGACGAGAAGTATTATGCTCTCACTCCTTATTATGAGAACGGTGACGAATCCCTTGAAGATTCAGGCGACGTTGTGATACTCAAGGCTGAGTATGACGAGAACAATGACGAGATACTTGCTTCTATCGAAGATGATGACGAGTATGAGAAGATCGGTCAGATGTTCATGGAGCGTATCGATGAAATGTTCGAGTTTGACGATGAGGACGAAGACGATGATTGCGGCTGTGGCTGCGGTTGTCACGATCACCTGTCATAAGAAAAATATCTCAGCATATAGGCTTGTCAATATGTAAAATGTACAATTTTATGTACTTTGATTTGCTGAAATTACCTATTGATATTATGGATATGTTGTGATATACTAAATAACAGAAAAAGTTTCCTGCCTTGTGCGAACAAGCACAGTTATTATAAATCCAACACTTCTAAAAAGGGATTCAGACTCTGGAAAGGGATTGCAGACCTCCCGAACGAAACCGCATTTGCCGTTTCGTAAACGGACGAAGGGAGCGTGAAGCTTTCAGGCTGTTTTACCCACCCTGCTTTTATAGCGGGTTTATCGGCTGTGCGACGGCAAGGCGGCTTTTACTTAAACACTGAGCGTACCGATTTTTCGGTACGCTTTTTTGTGTCATAAAAACCATGTCGGCATAAAATGAGATAACGGAGCGTCTGCAGTGATCGTATGACAGTGGGTGACGCAGCAGAAGATCTGCGTCCGCAGGGCAGCCCGTTGTCATTTACTGCAGGACGTTTCGTTTATATAGAAAAAAGCCGCTGTGCCTGTGGGCATAACGGCTTTCTTCTTGTCAGATAAATAAATTACTTTCGCTAGTATGTTCAGCGGTGGCTGATAATGCCTTTTCCGCTGGATATTTGCTGTTTATGTATTCGGCGGCAACGAAAATAAATTCGCTGTTCGTGGGGTAGTGGTCAGGTCTTATGGCGAAATTACCGAATATCTCGGCTTTGTCTTTGTCATGAGCCTTTTCCCAACCGATCCTTATGGCGGTGCGCATGTTTCTTTCAACGCTTACTGTGGTTACTCCATGTGCCGCCGCTATCTCTGGATAAATGACCTTTGTAACACGTCTGTTGGCTTTGTCTGTCGTAAGAGCCATTTTTATTGCCTCTTTGATGTAGCCATAGCCGTTATAATTCGGAGTTATGCACAACCGCTTCATCACGGTGGATATAGCAGATTGTATGTCGCCATTGGTGTACCCCTCGTCAGAGCTTCGTGTTATTGTGATGTTCAGATCTGCAGAATCGTCAGGACACTGAAGCGCTCTGAGTGCGTTTTTGATATCCGCACAGCTTAGAGGACTTTTTATTATCATGTCTGCGTATTTTGCAAGTCCATTGTTTCCATTGTTGGTTTTTCTGTCGGAAAGCATGATTATTTTCAGCTTAGGACAAGCCCCTTTGAGATTTTTGCACAGTTCGTAGGGAAATTCAGTTATTTCTGAAATTATCAGAAAATCAGGTTTGCTTTTAAGCACCTCAAGCTGTATCTCCAGTGGATTGTAGTCTGACTGTGCAACATTGTACCCCTGTTTTTTCAGATAGTCTGCCACCTTCATGCCAGCCTGATTGAGGCTTCCGACAAGGATTTTGATCACATCTTTTTTACACATTTTAAATCTTCCTCCGATTTTTTATTTTTTTAACTTTATACTACACTTGCAGTATAACATTTTTACAATATAATTTCAAGTTTTTTACTTAATTTTCTTGCTTTTTGTACTGCGTTTTAAGAAACACGCAACAATCTATACATAATAAATAAACAAATGTCGGTTATGACCAAATTTTAAATGAGATAATTGTGCAAATATTGTAATTTACACAGAGAAAATATGCTTTTGTGTCGTTTAAATCAATATATTATATGAATAAATTGACGATTTGCTATATTTTACATCAACTTTACATTGTTATGAAAGCTCATTTTATGTAGAAAAAAGTCGAAAACGCCAGCAAAGATTGCTATATAATTAATGAAATATTAAAATAAATGCATGATATTATATTTGTTAATATAAATATAATCAATTAGAAATATGTATATGAATAGTATTTTTACATAGCTTTTACAAAGGATAATTTCTTGACAAAAGCTTTATTGCGTGGTAAAATATACGAGAGGATCGTTGCAAAAACATGGTCAGCAGCTTTTTTGTGCCACCAGTTTGCAATGATGCCTTTGTAAAAAATTATAGATCATGTTGAGGGAGGCGACGTCGTTTTATGAAAAAAGACGTTATCAATTACATTTGGACAGATAAGAAAAGAACGATTTTTGGTCTGCCTATATCATTTACAAGATATTTTCTCACAGAAGATAAGTTTATAACACGCAAAGGTTTTCTCAGCATAGAGGAAGACGAGCTTGACCTTTATAGGGTCATCGACAAAAAGCTTGTCCTGCCGTTGGGACAAAGAATGTTCGGCTGTGGCACAATAGTAATGAATGTCAAAGACGTTGATACGCCTATTAAGGAAGTCAAGTCCATAAAAGCACCAAGAGATGTACTTGCACAGCTTGATAAGTATATCAATATAAATCGTGATAGATACCGTGTAAGGGGCAGAGATATGGTCGGCGGTGATGGCGGTCATTGCCATGATCATGATGATTTTGATATCAATGACGATATCATATAAAGTTCTATAAGAATAAGGGGCTTTCGCAGATCTTTCTGTGAGAGCCTTTTTTGGAGAGGAAAGTGTGAATGTTTTCAAAAGAATATTTTCAGTCCCTTGAAAGCTCGTGGGACAGGCTCAAGACCTGCGAAAAGCCGATATTCATATACGGCATGGGCGATGGAGCGGAAAAGCTCCTTGATGAATTTGATAGACTTGGCATAAAATGCACGGGCGTTTTTGCAAGCGACGATTTTGTCCGTGGACAAAGCTTCAGAGGGTTTAAGGTGCAGACTTTCTCTCAGGTGCAAGCGCAGTTTGGGGATATCACAGTTGTGCTTGGCTTTGGCACGAGCCTGCCTGAGATAATGGAGCGTATCGACAATATTGAAAAAAGCTGCGAGGTCATAGTGCCGGAAATGTGCGTTGCAGGCGATGAAAATTTCAGCAAGGAAAAGCTTCTCTCAATGTATTCTCAGGCTGAAAAAGCTTACCGCCTTTTTGATGACGATATTTCAAAGCTTACCTTTGAAAAGCTGACAGCGTTCAAGATAACAGGCAAGCTTTCTTATCTCCGTGAGATATTTACGGATAAGGACAAGATAACCGAGATACTTTCCCTTGGAGAAAACGAGATATACTGCGACTTGGGAGCATACACAGGCGACACTGCCGCAGAGCTTATCTCACGCACAGGGGGAAAGTATGAGAGAATATATGCCCTCGAACCTGAGAGAAAAAACTTTCAGAAATGCCTGAAAAATCTAAAAGCCAATGACAATATAAGTCTTTACAATGCCGCCGCATGGAGCATTGATACCGAGCTTTATTTCGCAGGTGGCGCAGGCAGACAGGGCAGAGTAGATGCCGCAGGAAAAAAGGTTCGTGCAAGAAGTCTGGACAGCGTTCTTGCAGGCAAAAAATGCACCTATATAAAATATGACGTTGAGGGAGCAGACCTAGAAGCTCTCAAAGGCAGTGAATATACCATTTCACGCTATGCCCCGAAAATATGCAGTGCGTTGTATCACAGACCATATGATTACATCACCCTGCCTCTGTATATAAACAGTCTTTGCAAGGGATACAAATTCTATATCCGTCAGGAAAGATATTACCCCGCATGGGAAACAAACCTTTTCTGCGTTCATGATAAATAAGGAGAAAAATAATGAGTACAACAGTAAGCCTTAACGATAACTGGAAAATGAAAAAAGCAGGCTCGCAGGAGAGCTTTGATTGCAAAGTTCCATGCTCTGTATATAAGACCCTGCTTGACTATAAAAAGATACCAGACCCATATTATCGTGAGAACGAGTATATCTCAACACAGATATGTGATGATGATTACGATTTTGAAACTACATTCACCGCAGACAAGACCGCAGTGGAGTGCGAGCATACTGTCCTGCACTTTGACGGCATTGATACCATAGCAAATGTCTGTCTCAACGGCATTCACCTCGGCAGAGTGAATAATATGCACAGAGTGTGGGAGTTTCCTGTCCATGGTATTATCAAAGAGGGGGACAACACTCTCACAGTGAAAATAACCTCGCCAAACAGATACATAAAAGAAATGGACGAAAAACGTCACCTTTGGGGCGTTGACTCCACCATGACAGGCTATACACATATAAGAAAAGCCCATTGTATGTTCGGCTGGGATTGGGGTCCAATGCTCCCTGACATGGGAATATGGCGCAGTGTATCCCTTATCGTCCCAGTTGCAGGACGTATACTTGACGTCTACTACAGCCAGAAACATACCGAGAACAAAGTGACTTTGAAAGCCCTTTTGCATATAGAAAACCACGGCTGTAAAAAAGCTATGGTGGAAATATCCGACCCGCAGGGAAACATCGCCGCAAAAGCTGATATAAGCCTGGAGGGCAGTGCAGAATATTATGAAACTGAACTTGTGATAAACGACCCTCAGCTTTGGTGGGTGAACGGCTATGGCGAACAGCCACTCTATAGCTGTGCTGTGACTTTGTATGATGAAAATGACGCTTGCGCAGATAAAAATACACAGCGCATAGGTCTTAGAACTTTAACTGTCAGCCGTGAAAAAGATCAGTGGGGCGAGGAGTTCTGCTTTATAAACAACGGCGTGAAGATATTTGCAATGGGCGCAAACTATATCCCCGAAGACCAGATAGTCACACGCTGTAACGAGGAGAAAACAAGAAAGCTCCTTGCAGATTGCAAGGCCGCAAACTATAACTTTATAAGAGTGTGGGGCGGCGGTTATTATCCTGACGAGTATTTCTATGACTACTGCGACGAGAATGGTATCATAGTATGGCAGGACTTTATGTTCGCCTGCTCTGCATATCTGCTCACAGAGGAGTTTGAAGAAACTGTCCGTGGGGAAGTTCGTGACAACGTTATCCGCCTTAGAAACCACCCCTCTCTTGGTCTGTGGTGCGGCAACAACGAGATAGAATCCGCATGGGAATATTGGGGTCTCCCCGAGGACGAGGAAGCAAAGCGTGATTATCTTATCATTTTTGAGGATATTATCCCACAGGTGCTTAAAGCCTATGACCCATGCGAAAACACCTTCTATTGGCCGTCATCACCTTCATCAGGTGGAGGCTTCAAGGACGCTTCCTCAAACCATGCAGGGGATATGCACTATTGGGACGTTTGGCACAACTTCAAGCCTATCGAAGCGTTCAGAGAGTTCTATTACCGTTTCTGTTCGGAGTACGGCTTTGAAAGCCTGCCTGATATAAAGACCTGCCGTGCCTTTGCCGATGAAACAAAGGGCGACTTTGACCTTTGCTCACCGGTTATGGCGGCACATCAGAAGTGCGTTCAGGGCAACGAGAAAATAATGTATTATCTTGCTCAAATGGTGAGATATCCGTACGATTTCAAACAGCTCATCTATTCCTCTCAGCTCGTTCAGGCGGATTGCATACGCTCGAATGTTGAGCATATGAGAAGAGCGAGAGGCAGATGTATGGGCTCTGCCTATTGGCAGGTGAACGATTCAAACCCTGTTATCTCGTGGTCAAGTATCGACTATTTCGGCAGGTGGAAAGGTCTGCATTATTATGCAAAGCGTTTTTACGCTCCATGCCTTATCTCCTGCGACGATACCGATAGAAAAAAGCCTGTCCTTAATATATCTAACGAACGCATGACAGCCTTTGAGGGCATAGTAAAATGGACGCTTAGAAACAATAAAGCTGAAATTCTGCAAAGAGGAGAAAAGTCCGTGAGCGTTCCGGCTCTTACCGCACAAAACGTCCTTGACATAGACCTTTCAGACGAGCTTAAAAACCGTACCGACCCTCGTGAAAAATATCTCGAATATTCCATTATGGAAAACGGCAAGGTGTTGAGCTTTGGCACAACGCTCTTTGTGCGCCCGAAAGAATTTACATTCTTAGAGCCTGCCATAACCTACGGCATATCAGAAAGTGAGGATAAATTCGCCCTGACATTCTGTGCCGAAAATTACGCCAAAAGCGTTTGCCTCAGCCTGAAAACTGCCGACTGCGTGTTCTCTGACAACTGGTTCGATATCCACGGAAAAGAGCCTGTTACCATAATGATAGACAAAGCCTCCCTCAGCAGAAAAATGACAGTGCAGGAGCTGTCCGGGGAGCTTGAGATAATGCACAATTAGGGCTGTGATTTCAAAGGCTCTGCCTTGTCACCAGCAGTGAAAAGTCGATGCGATCATTAGCAAAACAAAAGCAATGCGTGCGAACGCTGTTTGCCACTACATAAAAAGTTATATCACACATTTTGTAGGGGCTGGCGTCCTTGACAGCCCACTGCTCTGCATTTGCTATCTTCCGTCAATGTTCCCCTGCGTATAAGTAGCCTGAAATAAAATTTTAGGAGGAACTGCTTTGAAAGTAAAACTAAGCAAATACTTGAAGCCCTATGTACTGTTTGCGGTGCTGACACCTCTATCCATGGTGGGAGAGGTGCTGGGCGACCTGCTTCAGCCAAAGCTTATGTCAAAAATAGTTGACGACGGCGTGCTGGGTCAGGATATGAACCTTATCATAAGAACGGGACTTCTCATGCTCCTTGTTCTTATAGGTGGCGGAGCTTGCGGAATTGCGGCTTCTGCATTCGGTGGGATAGCTTCCCAAAGCTTTTCACGAGATCTGCGTGTGGACGTTTTTAAGCGTGTCATGGGGCTTTCATTTGAACAGACCGACAAGTTCACCACAGGCTCATTGGTAACACGTCTTACAGCGGATATAACCGCTATCCAGCAAATGGTAGACTTCATGCTGAGAATGTTGGTGCGTGACAGCCTGCTGTTCTTCGGCGGAATAATCATGATGCTCACTCTGAACGTTCGCTTTGGAATAATAATCCTATGTGCCTTGCCTGTCGAGATAATCATGATGATAATAATTCTCAAAAAGGCAAACCCATACTATTCTATCGTTGCAAAACGTCTTGACAGCGTAAACTCTGTGGTTCAGGAGAACGTCACAGGCGCAAGAGTAGTAAAAGCCTATGTCAGAGAGGATACAGAAGAAAAGCGTTTTGACGATGCAAATATAAGCCTTATGGAATCAAACCTCCGTGTTCAGACCCTTATGGCTATTCTTCAGCCGCTTCTTATGATAATACTCAATCTGTCTGTTATTGCCGTTATAGTTATAGGCGGCTGGCAGGTGCAGGCACAAGCTATGAAGGTCGGCGAGGTCATGGCGGCTATCACATATCTTACTCAGGTCTTGCATGGCGTAATGATGATGTCTATGATGTTCCAGACCCTCGCAAAGGCTTCCGCATCTGCAAACAGACTGAGAGAAGTCCTCGAAACTGACCCTGTTATAAAAAGCGGCAGCGTTTCCCTTTCAGATAAAACAGGCGGCACAGTGAGCTTTAAAAACGTTTCATTCTCCTATCCAGAAACCAAGGGCAGACCTGTTATCTCAGACCTTACCCTTGATATAAAGTCAGGCGAGAGCGTCGCCATACTAGGTGCAACTGGTTCGGGAAAATCTTCACTTGTAAATCTTATTCCAAGATTTTATGATTGCACAGCAGGGGAAGTCCTTGTTGACGGCGTAAACGTCAAGGATTGCAAGCTTGACGAGCTTAGAAAGAAAGTTGGCATAGTCCTGCAAAAGAGCGAGCTTTTCTCAGGCACAGTTGAGGACAACATAAAGTGGGGCGACAAAAACGCTACCCATGAGGAGGTCATCTCCGCCGCACAGGCAGCTCAGGCTGACGAATTCATTCAGAAGATACCTGCAGGCTATGAGGGTATTATAGCCGAAAAGGGTGCTTCACTGTCAGGCGGTCAGAAGCAAAGGCTTTCTATCTCAAGAGCGGTACTTAAAAAACCTGAGATCCTCATTCTTGATGATTCCACCTCCGCCCTCGACCTTGGCACAGAAGCAAAGCTTCGTGCGGAGATAGACCGCAAAATGAATGGCACTACCCTTATCATAATCGCACAGCGTATCCAGAGCGTAAAATCATGCGACAGGATAGCCGTCCTTGACCACGGCAAGCTTTGTGCCTGCGATACTCATGAAAATCTATTAAAGACCTGCGAGGTATATCAGGATATCTACGCTTCACAGGTAAAAACGTCAGGAGGTGAAGTGTAATGCCTCCAATGCCTCCAATGGGACCCGGCGGAAGAAAACCGGGCGGACCTCACGGTGCAAGGCTCACAATGGAAAAGCCTAAGGACGCAAAGAACACCCTTAAAAAGCTTATCGGCTACATAGGAAGAAACAGATATCTGTTTTTCGCTCTTATCGGTGTAATGCTCATTATAACTCTGCTCAACCTTGCCGCACCGTCAATACAGCAAATAGCCATAGACTGCATTACCCTCACCAAAAAGAAAACAAGCGTTGACTTCGGTGCGCTTGGCAAAACGCTCATAGGTCTTGGGGCAGTTTATCTCCTGTCCTCTGTTTTCACCTATATGCAGGGAATATTCTCCGCAAAGCTTTCACAGTACACAGTAAAGACCATGCGTAAAGACTTGTTCTCAAGCCTTGTAAGACTTCCTATAAAATATCTCGATACCCACAGCCATGGCGATATAATGAGCCGTATGACAAACGACGTCGAGAATATCTCCACAACTATCTCCCAGTCTATAGGCTCGCTCATCTCAGGCGTGCTGACCATAGTGGGAACAGTTGTAATAATGCTTCTGTATTCACCGCTTCTTACCCTTATCTCGCTGTCTACAGTGTTCCTTACCATATTCGTTTCAGGCGTACTCACAAAGTATATGAAGAAATACTTCATCAAACAGCAGGTGCTTCTTGGCGAGATAAACGGCGAAGTTGAGGAAATGGTAGTCGGATATAGAACGGTCGTTTCCTATGGCAAAGAGCAGGACGCTGTTGACAAGTTCGAGAAAATGAGCAACAATCTGAAAAAATGCGGCATAAAAGCTCAGATATTCGGCGGTGTAATGGGCCCTTGCATGAACTTAATATCCAATTTCGGCTTTATCCTTATCGCAGCCTTCGGCGGCTGGTTCGCAATAAAAGGCTTTATAACAGTGGGAACTATTCAGGCTTTTATACTCTATTCAAAACAGTTCTCACGTCCTATCAATGAGATTGCAAACCAGTTTGCAAATATCCAGACCGCAATAGCAGGCGCAGAGCGTATCTTTGAGGTCATGGACGCTGATAAGGAAACTGACGAGGGCAAGGCTGACTTTGAGGTGGAAAACGTCAAAGGCGATATCGACTTCAAGCATATCGACTTCTCGTATGTTCCTGAAAAGCAGGTGCTGAAAGACCTCGATCTTGAAGTAAAAGCAGGTCAGAAAATAGCCATAGTCGGTGCAACAGGCTCTGGCAAGACCACCATAGTAAATCTTCTCACAAGATTTTATCCCGTTGACAGCGGTGAGATAACCATAGACGGTCAGAGCATTTACGATATCCCGAAAGACAAGCTCAGACGTTCCATAGCCATAGTTTTGCAGGATACAGTGCTTTTTAAGGACACCATAGAGGAGAATATCCGCTACGGCAGAGAAAACGCCACCCTTGATGAAATAAAGGCGGCGGCAAAGTTTGCGAACGCAGACGAGTTCATAGAAAGACTTCCCGAGGGTTACGACACAGTGCTTGCCGAGGGCGGCTCAAACCTTTCACAAGGTCAGCGTCAGCTTCTCTCCATAGCAAGAGCAGTGCTTGCCGACCCGAAGATACTTATTCTTGACGAAGCCACTTCCTCAGTTGATACCAGAACTGAGATGCACATTCAGTCCGCAATGGTGGCTCTTATGAAAAACAGAACGTCCCTTATCATCGCTCACCGACTTTCCACTATCCGTGACGCCGATAAGATAGTCGTTATCGACGGTGGACGTGTTGCAGAGCAGGGTAGCCATGAGGAGCTTATCGCCGCCAAGGGCTGTTACTACAGACTTTATCAGACGCAGTTCTCAGGCGTTAAGACCTGATACAATGTGTTTGGAAAACGTATATAGCCGATATCGTACATTCAAACAAATCAAGGCACAGGAAGACCTCTCCTGTGCCTTTTTTATGTGCAAAAAAAGACGGCTCTCATAAGAAAGCCGTCCTTAATGTTATCTGAAATATTACTTTGTAACAAGTGCCAGAGTATCTCTTGCAATGAGAAGCTCCTCATTTGTAGGGATAACGTAAACCTTTGTCTTAGAATCGTCTGTGGAGATCTCCTTGAGTATTCCACGGCAGAGATTTTTCTCAGCGTCAATGTGGATACCGAGGATATCGAGATTTGAGCAAGCAGCCGCTCTTACCTCAGGTGCGTTCTCACCGATACCGCCTGTGAAGATAACAGCGTCAAGACCGTTCATTGCAGCAGCGTATGAGCCTATGAACTTCTTGATCTGATAAGCAAATATCTCGCTTACGATAAGCGCTCTCTCGTTGCCCTCGCTTGCAGCAGCCTGAATATCTCTGTTGTCAGAGCCGATACCAGAAAGACCAAGGAAGCCTGACTTCTTGTTCATGTATTCTGTCATCTGGTCAGGTGTAAAGCCCATTTTCTTCTCAACATAGTCAACAGCTGAAGGGTCAACAGAGCCGCAGCGTGTGCCCATTACAAGACCGTCAAGAGGAGTAAAGCCCATTGATGTGTCAACAGACTTGCCGCCGTTGATAGCTGTGATAGATGAGCCGTTGCCAAGGTGACATGAAACTATCTTAAGCTCCTCGATAGGCTTGCCCATTACTCTTGCAAGCTCGCCTGAAACAAATCTGTGTGATGTTCCGTGGAAGCCGTATTTTCTTACATGAAGATCAGTGTAGCACTCGTATGGCAGACCATAGAGATAAGCCTTTCTTGGCATTGTTGAGTGGAAAGCAGTGTCGAATACGACTACCTGTGGTGTGCCTGCTGGGATAACTGCCTTGCAGGCTCTCAGTGCAAGAGCGTGTGGGTGGTTATGTACAGGTGCAAGCTCAGCCAGTGAGTCGATCTGGTCGATAACTTCGTCTGTTACAAGGCAGGTCTCCTTGAATATCTCAGCACCCTGAACTATTCTGTGACCAACGGCTGATATCTCAGACATAGAGTCGATGACCTTTGTTTCGCCTGATGTGAGTACCTCAACGAGCTTTTCAAAAGCCTCAGTGTGAGTAGGGAAATTGCAATCCTCCTCGATGTGTCTGCCGTCGCCTGTCTTTGCGCTCACATGGCCGTCGATACCGATACGGTCGCAGTTGCCCTTTGCGATAACAGACTCGTCCTTCATATCCAGAAGCTGATATTTAAGTGATGATGAACCTGCGTTTACAACTAAGATTTTCATTGGAAAAAATCTCCTCCCGATTATAATATGTCAGATAACGGGCTTGACTTTAAGCCCATAATATCATATACTTATAGTATATCAATATTAATGATAAATTTCAAGAGCTTTTTTCATAAATATACATATTGCACAATTTTTTTACTAGGGCTTAACATATTAGTATCATAATTCGCAGTAAGCTTTTGAAAGACGGAATAAAATATGCATAGGGTAGAAAGAGGAGTAAAAAATGAAAATTGCGGGAATAGTTGCGGAATATAATCCGTTCCATAACGGACACAAATATCAGATACAAGCCACAAGACAGGCTGGCGCAGAGGGTATCGTCGCAGTAATGAGCGGCGATTGCGTGCAGCGTGGCTCAGCGGCTGTTTTCTCAAAATATGACAGAGCACAGGCGGCGATAAGAAACGGTGCAGACCTTGTTATAGAACTGCCATGCCCGTTCTCATGTTCAAACAGTGAGGTCTTTGCAAGAAGTGCAGTAAGGCTTCTTGCAGGTCTTGGGGAGGACGTGGTAACGACCTTGTCTTTCGGCTGTGAAAGCGGTGATAGGAACGCCCTTGAACAGGCAGCTGAAATATCCGCAATGCTTGAAAATTCACAGCAGGTAAGAGAACTTTTATCTCAGGGAAAGTCCTACCCGCAGGCTATGTATGAAGCCTCCATAGGTCTTTATGGCAGAACCGCCGAAGAGATATTCTCCACACCAAATAACGTTCTTGCAGTGGAGTATATAAAGGCGGCAAAGCGTATAGCCCCATGGCTAGTGCCTTATGCCGTAAAGCGTGAAGCTGTTGCACATGATTCTCAGGCAGAGTCTGGTGATTTTGCTTCGGCTTCTCATATAAGAGAGCTTATAAAAGAGGGCGGTGAGTGGCAGAAATTTGTTCCATATGATTTTGAGGGCTGTAAGCCGTCCTTTACCCGGCAGGCAGGCAGAGAAATGCTTTTCAAGCTCTGCACAGCTTCAAGAGAAGATTTTCTAGCCCTACCTGACTGCGACGAACACCTTGCCAACAGATTTATGTCTGTCGTAAGCTCCTGCCCTGAAACTATGGATATCTTTGAACAGCGTATAAAGTCAAAGAATATCACCATGGCAAGAGTAAGAAGAATGGTCCTGCACCTTGTTCTCGGCATCAGAAAGGACGATATCAGACAAGTGCCATACGGCAGGATACTTGCCTTTAACCGCACAGGCACACGCATACTTGCGCAGGCTGAGAACAGAACTCTTGAGTATGATACCTCGCTGAAAAAGCTTGAGGATATCTCCGACTATGCAAAGCGTGTTGCTTTCCTTGAAAAGAACGCAGTAAGACTTAGAGAAACAGCGGCATACGGCAGATGTATTTCAAACGAGTATACAAGAAAGATAACCATAACCTGAGATAAACAGGAGGGCGGAAAATGAGAAGAATGAAAGGTGCGGCAGGGCTTTTGACAGCTTTGCTCTTGGCTTTTCAGCTTTCGGCGCAGACTTTTGCACTTGCCAGCGAGGATAACGGCATAAAAGTCGTTCCCGTAAACTTTACCCATAACGGCTATAGCTATGAGATAGAGGGCGTGGCCAAAAGCACAGACGGTGACTGTCAGATAAAGTCCCCTGCAAGACTAGCCGCCCGAAAGCTCCCATCCACCTATGACCCAAGAAGCTCAGGAGAGATCACAACAGTAAAAGATCAGGCTTCAACAGGTGCTTGCTGGGCATTCTCAGCCCTTGCCTGCGCAGAACAGGATCTTATCAAAAAGGGGCTTGAAAACCCCTCCGCGGAATTTTCCGTGCCTGCCTTGGTGCTGTCCTCAAATTCAGGCACAGCCACAGGTAAAGACGATTTTTCATCAGGGGGAAACTGGCTCTTTGCGGCCTCCGCTCTTGCAAATGGTCAGGGACTATGCTATGAGGATTACGAGCCGTTTTTAGAATCAGGCACAGAGAATATGATAGTTTCCGAAAATAAGAAAAGCGTCAGCGAATACAGGCTGAATTATGTCATGGAGCTTTCAAGCACCACGCAGGTGAAGCATAAAATAATGGAGCTTGGAGCAGTTTCCGCAAGCTATTTTGCAGGAAATGGCTATATGAATCATAACAATACTGCCTACTATGATCCCGATGCCTCAAAAAACACTATCATAAATCATTCCGTCACAGTGGTGGGCTGGGACGATAACTACAGTAAGGATAATTTCAGATATAAGCCTGCCAATAACGGTGCATGGCTTGTGAAAGGCTCGTGGGGCGCAGATCAGGACAATGACGGCTTCTATTGGGTGTCCTATGACGAAGCAGAGTTCGGACAGTTTTGCTGCTATGACTTTGAGGAAAGCTGTGATAATACATATCACTACAGCAAAATGACAGGCTATGTTGTGAACGCCAGTAATGACGGCTCTGTTTACGGTGCAAATGTTTTCACAGCTAAAGCCGATGAAAAGCTTGATAAAGCAGGCTTTATGTATGTGGGCAAAACGGGCAGTGCGGATTACACCCTAAGCGTCTATACCAACGTTTCCGACAGCGACCCTATAGGCGTCCTTGAAACGCAGATAAGCGGCTCAGTGTCCGCAAACGGCTTTTATACAGTTGACTTTCCCGAGGATATCCTCCTTGAAGAGGGCGAGAAATATTCCATTTCAGTAAAATTCAGCGGCGACAGCGGCAGGGGATATCTCCTTGCAGAAAGCGACCGAACATCAAAGGCACAGTCAGGGCAAAGCTATGTTTCCCTTAACGGCAAATATTGGTCTGACGTTGGAGCAGATAAGACCGACTCCATAGGAAGTCTTTTTATCTATGCTTATACTGACGATACTGCAAAGCCCGATAAAAGTTCACTTGAAAGCGCCCTTGTGAAGTACGGCACCCTTGCAGGCTGTGAAAGGGAAGCAAACAACGCCCGAACGGTGCTTGCAGACGAGAACGCTTCTAAAAATGATATCTCAAACGCCCAAAAGCTCCTTATCTCCGCCGCAGAAGAACAGGACGAAGCCCTTGTTATAACCACAGAAGCCCAGTGGGAAAGCTTTGCAAAGCGTGTCAGCAGTGGCGAAAGCTTCGAGGGCAAGCTAGTCACCCTTGAAGCTGACCTTGACTTTGACGGAAAAACTATCTCACCCGTAGGCGATTCTGAAAACCCATTCATGGGCTATTTTGACGGCAACGGACATCTTATAAAAAACGCAGTTATCTCCTCAGGGGAGTATTCAGGGCTTTTCGCATACATAAAAAATGGTGCAGAGATAAATAACATTTCCCTGAAAAACTGTATAGTGAAAGGCGATTACGCAGGTGGAATAGTGGGTTTTTATCAAGGAACAGCCATAAAAGCCTGCACCTTTGACGGCACAGTGTCAGGAGAAGTCTATTCAGGTGGCGTCATAGGAAGACAATCCTGCGGTATCATAACAGAGTGCTCTTCAAACCTAAGGGAAAACAGCTCCGCCATTACAAATGCCTTTATAGGAGGCAGGGATATTGCCGTTTCCGTTGTGAACGCATACGGCTGTTACAGCAATGACAGCGACAGCCTGGTTTCAAGCCTTTCTGCAAAAAATGCACTTTCTCAAGGGGCATATGCAATGAACACCTACGGTGAAAAGTTCAAAGACAGCGCAAAGTGGACAATGGACGGCACTCTTGTGCGCCAGACCTCATATAGCGAGCAGGCTTCCCATAAGATAACATTCTCCGCTGTGGCACAGACCATAGAAGTCTGCACAGACTATGCAGGCAAAGCCGTGTTCCCGAATGTGAACGTTCAGCAGGGCTACACTCTCGGCTGGTATCGTAAAGGCGAACCTGTGAACAGCAACACAGTTTTTACAGAAAACACCACAGTTTCCGCAAAAGTTACCCCAAGTGACAAAGCGAAGATAGATTATATCCTGAACGGTGGCGAAAACAGCCCCCTCAACCCTGATGAGCTTGGCGAGGGCGAAACCGCACAGCTTTCCGCCCCCACAAAAGAGGGCGCACAGTTTACAGGCTGGTATGCCGACTCACAGCTTGAGAGCGAGCCTATAACGTCCGTGAGCTTTTCAGACGGCTCAAAGACGCTTTATGCAGGCTGGAAAGCCAATACCTGCAAGGTCGATTTCACCGATATAAAAGGCACAGTTTTGTCATCTCAGACCGTAGAATACGGCAAAAGTGCCGATCCGCCCAAAGCACCGACCATAAAAGGCAAACGCTTTACAGGCTGGGATAAAGACTTTTCAAAAGTCACAGCCCATATGACAGTGCAGGCGGTCTATACCGACAGAAAGCTTATAAAAGACTGCGATATATCAGGCTTTAAAACATATATGACATTCACAGGCTATGAGCTTGCTCAAAGCAGTATAACGCTTTCCTATGGCGATACCACTTTGACAAATAATAAAGACTATACCATTGACTATGCCGATAATATAGCCGTAGGCAAGGGCAAAATGATAATAACAGGCATTGGCGGATACAGCGGCACTATAGCCAAAGCATTTGACATTCTTCCAAAGTCCGCCCAATTGACAAGCGTCTATTATGTTGATACGCTCTCCTACACAGGCAAGCCTATAAGACCTGACGTTATGGTAACGGACGGAGGAAAATTTCTTCTTCCTGAACATGATTATACTGTTTCCTATAGCTCAAATACAAAAATAGGCGTTGGAAAAATGATAATAAGCTTCATGGGCAACTATCAGGGTACGATAACAAAAACTTTTACAATTTATCCTGCAAAACAGGAGATACAATCTCTGCAAACAAGATATAAAGGCTTTTTTATCGACTTTGCTCAGAAAGGTTCAGCCACAGGATATGAATTGCAGTACAGTACACGCTCTGACTTCGCAGGTGCAAAAACCTTGATCATATCCTCAAACAAAACGGATAAAAAGACCGTTTCAAACCTGACGGCAGGGAAGAAATATTATGTAAGAGTGCGTTCGTATACAATAGTCAGCGGCAAGCGTTATAACGGCGCATGGTCTGATACAAAGAACGTGACCACCGCAAAATATGATATTGCCAAAGCTAAGGTCGCAGGCATAAAAAACAAGTCTTTCACAGGCAAGAACATCACCCAAAGCATAACAGTCACATATTCGGGCAAGACCCTTAAAAACGGCACAGACTATATAGTGAAATATTCCCGCAATAAGAATATAGGCACAGCTAAGGTAACAGTAACAGGAAAAGGCTCGTATGGCGGAGTGATAACGAAGTCTTTTGTCATCACCCCTGCAAGGCAGACCATACAAAAGCTCATGCCAGTGAAAAAAGGCTTTTATATAGACTATGCACAGAAAGGCTCTGCTACAGGCTATGAGATATCCTACGCTGAAAATATATCTTTCAGCGATGCAAAGACAGTTAAGGTGACCTCAAATAAGACCGACAAAAAGACCGTAACAAATCTTAAAAGCCAAAAGACATATTTCGTCCGTGTGAGAAGCTATACAGCCACAGGGAACAAGACCTATTTCGGACAGTGGTCTGATATAGCCAAAGTTTATACCAAATAATTATCCATGTTATCGGGAGGGATAGCAATGACCACAAAAACAAAGCTTGTAAAAAGAATATTCTCATCGCTCTTGACAGCCGCACTTGCAGTTCCAATGACGGCTCTCACTGCCCATGCAACAGGTGAGGCTTTCTTCTATCCGCCTAAAAACCCCGTCATGACCGATCAGCAGTTTGAAGTGTCCGTGACATTTTCTGCAGATTCAGAGATAGGAAGCGTTCAGGCAAATATCGCCTATGACGATTCCGTTATAGAATTTGTGTCAAGCGACAATGCCTCAGGCGGCGGAGGAGTTCTTACAGTAAACGGATTTCCTGATACCCCCTCTTCAGAAGTGGATCTCAGCTTTACGTTCAAAGGTCTGTCAGCAGGAAATGCAAATATAAGCCTGCAAAGCTGTCAGATATATTCCCCTGATTCAGAGCTTATCGGCTCGCCTACCGCCTATTGTGTCATAACAGTTGGAAGCGATAAGGTGGAAACCAAGACCGAAACAGAAACCACGACCACCACCGAAAAAACCACCACTACCACCACTGCCACTAAGACCGCACCTTCAAACGGCATACCCGATAAAGGCGTTCTTACAGCCCTGACAGTGGATAACGGCGAGCTTTCTCCTGCCTTTGCCTATAATGTCTATAACTATACAGTGAACGTTGACAATTCCGTTACCAATGTTGAGATAGAGGGAACAACAGCAAGCCCCTCTGATTATATATGGTATACAGGCACAAGCGAGTGTCAGGTGGGCGAAAATGTACGAACCATAACCGTCACAGACGTTGACGGCAATGCCGCCACCTATACTGTCACCATAATAAGAGCCGCAGGCGGAGATGAACAGCAGACCCAGACCGCCCAAAAGAAAGACGGCTCCGATACTTCATCTGCCGTGTCCAAAAACGCAAATGTTATGGACCAGTATAAAAAGATGCTCAATACCGCCCTTGCTATCGTCCTTATTGTCCTTGTTATTGCACTTGTCGTAATAATTATCTGGATAAGAGGAAAGATCAAAGGTGGCAAAAAGGATAAATAAGTTCTGTGTAAAGAGATGATAAACAGCCAAAAGTGGCGTATCAACGTGCTTTTGGCTGTTTGTGACAGCGTTTGTCACTCTGCTTACACGAATACACATTTTTTTTACAAAAATCACACAAAAACAAGTATAATTTCGACACCTGCCAGAGTATAATGTGAATATGCTGATGGTGATTCAGTTTAGAGAGTGGCTCCAATAGGGGCTGCTTTTTTTATGCTCCAAAAACTTTTTTCATGAATTCTTCTGTGGAGATGATCCCGCTGCGATTGTATCTGTAAAGACCAAAAAGGCAGCGCTCATCTTCTTTTTTTATTATATTGATTTTTTCCTCTACTCCAAGACTAGCCTCAAACCCCATGTTCTTTACGAGCCGACTTGCACTTTCGCAGGTTATGCCGAAAGGATAGGTGTAAACGTTTGGCTGAAAACCACAGTGTTCATCGCAAAGCGTTTGAAGCTTCGTGGTGTCGTTAAGAAATATCTTTCGGTAATCCTCGTAGCTTTCCCCCTCTAGCTGACCGACTCCACGCCTGCCCTCAAGATTGTGCATATCGTAAGAGTGATTGCATATCTCAACATGACCGCTGTCACGAAGCACCGAAACGTCCTGCCAGTCAAGATAAGAGTAAGCAGGATCAGGCTCAGCCTCCTCGCAGGCAGCGTCAGTGTAAGCCCCCACAATAGATACAGTGGCTTTCATATCGTATTTTTCAAGAAGCGGCAGAAGATATTCTCTGTAGTTGTAAGTGCCGTCATCAAAGGACAGTATGACAGGCTTCTCAGGCAGTTCGCCCCCACGCTTCACATATCTTATAACGTCATTTACAAAAACAGTAGTGTAGCCGTTCTGCTTCAGATAAAGCAGATCCTTTTCAAGCTCGATAGGCGTTATGACATACTCACCGCTGCGATCTTCGTTTTTTACGATGCTGTGATACATTATGATCGGAAGCTTTATCCCATCTGTTTTTTCTTCTTTTGCAAAGGTCGGCATAACAGCCACCGCCGCCAGCATAGAAAGCACAGCTATAACACAAAGCATCACCCTTTTTCTTATCCTTAGACTTATGTACATATTTTATTTACCCCCTTTTTTACCTATTCTTATTCACCTCCATATCATTAATTGCATCATAAGTTCACAAAAAATATGCTTGTGGTACTTGAAATAATTGTGCAATTATGATATAATAAACACGTAATATCGCAGTGTTGTGTGCTGCGTTAAAAACAAGTTCATAAGGGGGAACTGTATATGAAAACGTTGCGTTCAAAGCTGCTTTTGGCAATGCTTTCAATCGCACTTATCATCACGGTGTTGCTTAGCTTGGTTTCCGTGTATTTTATAAACGTTTCTGCAAAGGATACGCTCAAAAGCACCGCTGAACCACTGGCTGTTCAGGCGGCTAAGAATTTTGACTCGACGATCAGCTCTTATACGAATAATATAGTTTCGACCGTAAAGTCTGATTCTTTTTTAGAGGCAAAAACTGACGCTGACAGACTAAAGGCGGTAAAAAGTGGCTTTGCAGACAACACAGGCTTTTATCTGAATTTTACGGTTTTTGACAGCAATGGCATTGTGCTTGCAACAGATAATGAAATGGTATCGTCATCAGTTGAAAAGAAGCACATCATAAGCGCTTGCGAAAGAAGTTCGGCTTATATAACCAATATATATTCCTTTGGCGGTAAGAATTATTTTTCTATACTTGCTTCAACAAAGTCTGGCAACTCAGAACAAAAAGTCGCTTGTATTACCATTCAGAGCGATATGCTTGTCAATGCTCTTAATGAATATACCTTCGGAAAATCCGGCTATGTTTATCTTGTTGGTAAAGACGGAGAGATCCTTCTTCATAAGGATACAGATCAGATAGGTAAAAATGCCCTTGAAATCGGTAAGAAAGATGAAGAATATACGGAAGTGACAAATGCCGTTGAGAAAATACTTGCAAATAATAGCGGTACAACAGAGTATAAATTTAAGGATAACAATTATATCGTGGGCTATTATGGTTCGTCATATTTTGACGGTACTGTCGTCATGGTTACAAATGTTGCCGACTTCACCACTGCAAGCTCCAGCGCACTTACTAATATCATTGTAATGGGCGTTGTGCTTATGTGCCTGACGGTGCTGTTCTCTCTGCTTTTTGCAAAGAGGATAACAAAGCCTATCATTTCTACCACAAACAGACTTCGTTCTCTCGCACAGGGCAACCTTACCGACCCTGTTGACGTTTGGTATTCAAAGGACGAGCTTGGCGTCCTTTCAAACTCTCTGGAAGAAACTATCGTCTGCCTCAGACAGTATATCAACCTTATCACAGTGGCTCTTACCCAGATATCCGAGGGTAACCTTTGCCACAGAATGGAAGGCACTTTCAAGGGCGACTTCTATAAGATAAAGAGTACGTTTAACGAGATACTCGACTCTCTGTCTGATACCTTTGCTTCTATCAATATGTCAGCCGAGCAGGTGAACTCAGGAGCGGTTCAGGTGTCAAATATCGCACAGTCTGTATCACAGGGTTCTACACAGCAGGCTTCCGCGATCGAGGAGCTTTCCGCTACCCTCAGTGATGTTTCAAAGCAGATAACTCAGAACTCTGAGGACTCTAAGAACGCTTATAATATCGTACTTAAGAATACCGAAGCCGTTGACAACTGCAACAGCGATATGGGCAACATGGTAAATGCCATGAATGCTATCCATACAGCTTCCGATGAGATCTCCAAGATAATCAAGGTCATTGACGAGATCGCATTCCAAACAAATATCCTTGCCCTTAACGCCGCCGTAGAGGCCGCAAGAGAGGGTTCAAAGGGCTTTGGCGTGGTAGCAGACGAGGTAAGACGTCTGGCATCAAGATCAGCCGAAGCCGCGAAACAGACCGCTTCACTTATCGAAAACCAGTCTGCCGCTGTTTCAAAGGGCTCTAAGATAGCCGAAGAAACTGCTGATTCGCTGAACAATATCGTAAGCAATTCAAATACTATAAAGGATCTCGTAAAGAATATCTCAGACGCTTCTGAGGCGCAGGCAGAAGCTATCGTTCAGGTAAATACGGGAGTAGACCAGATATCAGCCGTTGTATCAGCCAATACCTCAACTGCAGTCGGTTCAGCTTCCGCAAGTGAAGAGCTTTCGAGCCAGTCGCTCATACTAAAGAATATGATAGCACGTTTCAAACTTAGCGAGAACAGTGAAAAGGATAAGAAAGAGCATCAGACTTCAAGGTTCACATATATTGACGATGAGCCGGAAAGCGAGGCCACCCCTGAGGAAACTCAGCAGGATATCACTCCTTCCGACGAAGCCGATATAGAAGATTTCAGCACAAGCGATAAGTATTGATATCGTTGATAATGATAGAATTTCATTGAAAGGACTTGGTAAAATGAAGAAAAGAATAGGCATACTCACAAGCGGAGGAGATTGTCCGGGACTTAACGCAACTATCAGAGGCGTTGCAAAGGCTTGCTATGAAAAGTTCGGCGAGGACGTTCAGATAGTAGGTATCGAGGACGGCTATTACGGACTTATCAATAATATGTGCAAAGAAATGAAACAGTCTGACTTTTCTGGTATCCTTACCACAGGCGGAACTATTTTCGGCACAAAGAGAACGCCTTTCAAGAAAATGCAGGTCATCGAAGAAGATAACGTGGATAAAGTAAAGGCTATGAAAGAAACCTATAAAAAGCAGAAGCTCGATTGCCTGCTCACCTTGGGCGGCAACGGCACTCATAAGACCGCTAACCTCCTTTCAACCGAGGGACTTAACGTTATCGGCCTGCCTAAAACTATCGACAACGATATCTGGGGCACAAGCGTAACATTCGGCTTCCATACCGCTGTTGACACAGCCACAGACGTTATCGACAGACTTCATTCCACAGCCAATTCCCACGGAAGAATACTCGTTGCAGAAATAATGGGCAATAAAGCCGGCTGGCTCACCCTCTATTCAGGTATCGCAGGCGGTGCAGATATGATAGTCATTCCTGAAATACCATATGATATCGAAAAGCTTGCCGCTGCCTGCGAAAAGAGAGAATCAAAGGGATTTTCTATCCTCGCCGTAGCTGAGGGTGCTTTTGATAAAGAAGAGGCAAAGCTTAAAAAGAAGGAAAGAGCAAGACTCCGTGCAGAGCAGGGTCTTACAACTGCTACCCCTAGAATTGCAAAGCAGATAGAAGAGCTTACAGGCAGAGAAACAAGAGTTTGCGTTCCTGGTCATATGCTCAGAGGCGGCAGTCCGTCAGCCTATGACAGAGTGCTTGCCACGAAGTTCGGCGTCCATGCCGCAGAGCTTATCGCAGCCGATAAATACGGCTATGCAGTGGCAATGATAAATGAAGTTGTGTCAGAAAACCCACTTTCAGAAGTCGCAGGCAAAACAAAATTCGTCCCTGCCGACCACCAGCTCGTCAAGACCGCAAAGGCTCTGGGCGTTGCATTCGGCGACTAAAATATTCGTAAACAGGCGGCGCAGTGTATGCTGTGCCCCTTTTTATGTTTGTTTCCGTAGCGGCGATCTGAGGTCGCCCACCTGATCTCCGACAAATCATATACTTGTCACAAAACCTATAACATAAAAAAGCTCCGTCTTTCCTGCGGAGCTTTTCTTGTATCTATCTTAGCCGATAAGCCAGTCATACATTTCCTGATATTTGTTAGCAGAAGCCTGCCATGAGAAATCCTGTGCCATTGCAGATTTGATAAGTCCATTCCACTCATCACGTCTGTCATCAAATATGTACTTTGCGAACATAACAGTGTTGTACATCTCGTGTGCATTGTAGTTTGCAAAGCTGAAACCAGTGCCGGTCCTCTCAAACTGATTGAACGGCTGAACAGTATCTCTCAAACCTCCAGTTTCACGAACGATAGGCAACGTGCCGTAACGCAGTGACATAAGCTGTGAAAGTCCGCATGGCTCGAAAAGTGACGGCATAAGGAATGCGTCAGCGGAAGCGTAAATGCGGTGGCTCATTTCCTCACTGTAGTAAATGTTAGCGGAAACCCTGTCAGGATACTTGCCTGCAAACCAGCGGAACATATCCTCATACTTCTGCTCACCCGTGCCAAGCACAACGAACTGTATGCCCTGTTCGCACATTCTTTCCATCATGTATGCAATAAGGTCAAAGCCCTTCTGATCTGTCAAACGGCTAACAATGCCTATCATAAAGCGATTGTCGTCCTGCGCAAGACCAAGCTCAGCCTGAATTGCCCTCTTGTTGTGTATCTTCTTCTCAAGCACGTTGTCATAATTGTATCTTACAACAATGTTCTTGTCCGTGTCAGGGTTGTAATCAACGTAGTCGATACCATTTACGATACCACGGAGATCGTTAGCCCTTGCCCTCATAAGTCCGTCAAGACCCTCACCGTAGAACTGCGTCTTTATCTCCTCTGCATATGTGTTGCTGACAGTTGTGATAGCGTCAGCATAAACAAGACCGCCCTTGAGCATATTTCCGTCAACGCCCGTTCTAAGCTTGTCGATAGTGAAGTAGTAGTCAGACAGACCGGATATCCTCTTGAACTGCTCAACGCCGTCATTTCCCTGGAATTTCAGATTGTGTATAGTCATAACGGTCTTTATGCCACGGAAGAAATCTCCCCCTGCAAAGCTGTCATGAAGATATACAGGTATAAGACCCGTCTGCCAGTCGTGACAGTGTATAACGTCAGGACGGAAATCAAGAAGCGGCAGAGCAGAAAGCACAGCTCTGTCAAAGTACATGAACTTTTCTATATCCCAGTGATGCTCAGTGTAAGGCTTGTCACCAGTGAAATAGTGTTCGTTGTCGATAAAATAGAACGTAATGCCATCATAAACGCATTCAAGCACGCCCACATATTGGCTCTGACCTGCAAAGTCCATGTAGAAATGCGTTTTGTACTGCATCATGTCTTTCCACTGCTGTTTCATGCAGGAATATTTAGGAAGAATTACTCTGACATCATAATACCTCTTGTCAAAGCACTTAGGCAGAGAGCCAACAACGTCAGCAAGACCGCCTGTCTTGATAAACGGAACACACTCCGAAGAAGCAAACAAAACTTTTTTCATATTCAAGTTATCCTTTCCAACTTAATTTCTTGAATTTTCAGGGCAATAATTATCGCTATTGCCAATGTGTACACAACAATTATAACACTTTTTGTTGAAAACGTCAAGAGCAAAACCTCGTTTGCACCATAAAAGCGCAGTGATGAAAAATTAATAATTAAAAGTAGACATAAGCCGCTTTGTGTGGTATAATAAAGTGTCAAAGTATAATTATCAGATATAGGAGAGTTAAAATGATAACAGTATCAAACGTAAGCCTTTCATTCGGTGGTCAGCTTCTTTTCAAGGACGTTGACCTTAAATTTACAAACGGCAACTGCTATGGCATAATCGGTGCAAACGGTGCAGGAAAGTCAACATTTCTGAAGATCCTCTGCGGTGAGATAGAGCCTACCACAGGCGAGGTAGTGATCTCAAAAGAGGACAGACTTTCAGTGCTTCGTCAGGATCACTTTGCATTCGACGAGTATACGGTTCTCGAAACTGTAATAATGGGCAATAAGCGACTTTATGAGATAATGAAAGAAAAGGACGAGCTTTACGCCAAGGAGGACTTCACCGAGGAGGACGGCGACAGAGCAGGTCAGCTTGAAAGCGAGTTCGCAGAATTAAACGGCTGGGAAGCTGAGTCTGACGCTTCAAAGCTCATTCAGGGTCTTGGTCTTTCCGAGGATATCCTCTATTCACAGATGTCCACCCTCTCAGGTAACGAAAAAGTCAAGGTGCTTCTTGCACAGGCACTTTTCGGCAATCCTGATATCATCATGCTGGACGAGCCTACAAACCACCTTGATATCGACGCTATAAGCTGGCTTGAGGACTTCCTTGCCGACTATTTCGGAACTGTCCTCGTTGTATCTCATGACAGACACTTCCTTAATAATGTTTGTACCCATATCGTGGATATCGACTATACAAAGATAAAAATGTATGTTGGTAACTACGAGTTCTGGTATGAGTCCTCACAGCTCATGCAGAGAATGATAAAGAACCAGAACAAGAAAGCCGAGGAGAAGATCAAGGAACTTCAGGAATTTATCAACCGCTTCTCTGCAAACAAATCAAAGTCCAAGCAGGCTACCGCAAGAAGAAAGCTTCTTGATAAGCTCACAGTCAAAGAAATGCCTGCCTCATCAAGAAAATATCCTTTCATAGGCTTTAATATGGATAGAGAGCTTGGAAAAGACGTCCTCAAAGTCAACGGCATATCCAAAACAGTTGACGGAGTAAAGCTCCTCAATAATGTTTCCTTTACCCTCAGCCGTACCGATAAGGTCGCTTTCATCGGCGAGTCCGAGCAGGCTATCACAATGCTTTTCAAGATACTTGCAGAGGAAGAAGAGCCGGACGAGGGTAGCATTAAGTGGGGCGTTTCCACATCACGTTCATATTTCCCTATCGACAATTCAGCCTACTTCAACGATAATGACGAAAGTATAGTTGACTGGATAAGAAAATATTCCACTTCCGAGGTAACAGACACCTACCTCAGAGGTTTCCTTGGCAAAATGCTCTTCTCAGGGGACGAGATATATAAGCCTGTAAAAGTTCTCTCAGGCGGTGAAAAGGTAAGATGTATGTTCAGCCGTATGATGCTCTTCGGCTCAAACGTTATAATGCTTGACAGACCTACCAACCACCTCGATCTTGAGTCTATCACAGCCGTAAATAACGGACTTAGAGATTTCAAAGGCGTCGTAATTTTCGCATCTCATGACCACGAAATAGTTCAGACAGTTGCAAACAGAATAATCGAGATAACCCCCGACGGCTGTATCGACAGACAGGGAACATATGAGGAGTTCCTTGATTGGCGACGTGAGCGTGGCATGAAGTCATTTATAGAGTAATTTTATTATGGAGAAGTATCCAAAATGGCAAAAATGAAAAACGTGACCGTAAGAGGTTACAATATTGATGACGTTCCTGCAATGGCAGAGATATGGAACGAAGTTGTAAAAGAGGGCAATGCCTTCCCACAGAAAGAGACCCTCGACTATGAGGGTGCGAAAAAGTTTTTTGCATCACAAACATTCTGCGGTGTTGCAGAGTATGAGGGCGAAACTGTAGGAATGTATATCCTCCACCCTAATAACGTTGGCAGATGCGGACATATCGCAAACGCAAGCTATGCCGTAAAAAGCACCTGCCGTGGAAAAGGAGCAGGCAAGGTCATAGTCGAACATTGTCTTTTCATAGCAAAGCAGAAATGCTTTAAGGTGCTCCAGTTCAATGCCGTTGTTGCATCAAACGTCAAGGCGGTAAAGCTTTACGAAAACCTCGGCTTTGTTAAGCTCGGCACTGTACCGAATGGCTTTGAAAACAAAGAGGGCGTCTTTGAGGATATCATTCTTTTCTACCACACTCTTTGATTAGTGAGGAGTTAGGAGTGAGGAATGAAGGTATCGCCTGAGGCGATGATATTTTTTGAATATTGAATTTTTATGGGTATTGAAAGGTGAAAGAAGTATGTTAAAAGTAGCAAATATTTTTTCAAACGATATGGTGCTCCAGCGTGACAAGAACATAACAGTCTGGGGACTTGGGGACGAGGAAAGAACTGTCACAGTTACCCTTAACGGCGTGTCAGTCCAGACGCAGGTCTGCGACGGCAGGTGGACAGCCGTCCTCCCTCCAATGAGTGCAGGCGGAGAGTATGAAATGACAGTTTCAGACGGCTGTACAGAGAAAAAATTCTGCCGTATCATGATAGGCGAAGTGTGGTTCTGCGGCGGTCAGTCAAATATGGAGCTTGAACTTCAAAACGCAAAGGGCGGCAAAGAAGTCCTCGAAAACCTCACCCCTGATTGCAACGTAAGATTTTATTACACTCAAAAGCGTGGCACTCTTGACGAAATGTTCTATGAGGACGAAAACAATACCGCATGGTCGCAGGCTTCAAAGGATAATTCAAGGGCATGGAGTGCAGTCGGCTTTTTCTTTGGAAGAAAGCTTGCCAAAGACCTTGGCGTAACAGTAGGACTTATCGGCTGTAACTGGGGCGGCACATCAGCCTCCGCATGGGTAGACAGACCGACCCTTGAAAACAACGCTGAAATAAGAAGCTACATAGACGAGTATGAAAAACGTATTGAGGGCAAAACTGTCGAGGAGCAGATAAAAGAATACAGAGATTATCAGAAATTTGAGCGTGTGTGGGATAAAAAATACGGCGAGCTTCTGCAAAAAGACCCAACAATGAGCTGGGAGAAAGCCAACGAGATCCTTGGCGATAAGAATTGGCCGGGTCCAATAAACTGCGTAAACCCATTCCGCCCAACAGGACTTTTTGAGACCATGGTGTCAAGAGTTTGTCCTTATACAATAAAAGGCTTCCTCTATTATCAGGGCGAGTCTGACGACCATAAGCCGGACAGCTATTATACCCTCCTTACATCTCTTATCAGGCTTTGGAGAGAGAAGTGGGGCGACGACGAGCTTCCGTTCATAATCGTCCAGCTCCCAATGTTCAAATATGCCGCCGACCCTGATTATAAGCATTGGTGTAAAATAAGAGAAGCACAGATGAGAGCATATAAGACAGTGAAAAATACAGGCATAGCTGTTATCTCAGATTGCGGCGAGTTCAACGAGATCCACCCAAAGAATAAAGTACCCGTTGGCGAAAGACTTTGTTTGCAGGCAGAAAAGCTTTTCTACGGCATGGACGTAAAAGCATTCGGTCCTATCTATAAGTCGCTGGAGTATAAAAATGGCGGTATAGAGCTTAGCTTTGACCATGCCGAAAATGGCTTTGTAGTAAAGGGCGAAGCACAGGGCTTTGAGATAGCAGGCAAGGACGAAGAGTTCGTAAAAGCCGATATCACTATAAATGGCAGCAAAATTTTCATCAAATCAGACGCCGTTGAAAAACCTCTGTATGCAAGATATAACTGGTTCAACTATTGCGAGGTAACTATCTTCAACGAAACAGGCATACCACTCGCACCATTCAGAACAGAAAAATAATACAAGAACGTCCCCTAAATGGGGGCGTTTTTTGTAGGGGAGCGGCGAAATTTCTGCTCGCAAGCTCACAGAAATTGACGTCCCGCTCATCAAACTTTTTTTGTTTTGCAGAAATCTGACACCCCGCTTTTTTGCACTTCAACGTTTTTGATTTTTTTACGAATTTTTTTGTAATTCGTACAAATATGGGTAGGGGCGAACAATGTTCGCCCGTTTCGTTCACTGCAAACCACCTGCCTTGACCCTCGACCCATAACACGGATTTTCCAACGTTAATAAAATATTTATAATTAAAACTCTTGGCAAAATCTCCGCTGTGTGGTATAATAGAAGATATATAAATGAATTTGGAAAGGCTGGTCTTATTAATGAGAGCTGTTGTTACGGTTATAGGTAAGGACGCTGTAGGTATCCTTGCAAAGGTAAGCACAAAGTGTGCAGAATATAATGCGAATGTTATCGAGGTCACTCAGTCAGTTTTGCAGGACCTCTTTGCTATGATAATGCTTGTTGACATCACAAAGCTCAACTCCGATTTTGCTACCATGGCGGACGGACTTACAGAGCTTGGTCAGACAATGGGCGTTAAGATACACACAATGCACGAGGATATTTTTAACTGTATGCACCATATCTAAAGAGGAGATTTCAGTAAAATGATTAATACATATGACGTGTTGGAAACAATACGAATGATACAGGACGATTGTCTTGATATTCGTACTATCACAATGGGCATTTCTCTGCTTGATTGTATCGACAGCGATATAAACGTTGCCTGCGAGAATGTCTATAAGAAGATAACCGCAAAAGCTGCAAGGCTTGTTGAGGTGGGCGAGCAGATAGAAAAGGAGCTTGGAATCCCGATCATAAATAAGAGAATTTCCGTTACCCCTATCGCTATCGTGTCTGCTGCCTGCAAGTGTTCACCTGTTCCATTTGCACACGCTATGGACAGAGCTGCAAAGGACGTTGGTGTAAACCTTATCGGTGGATATACAGCCCTCGTTCCAAAGGGCTTCTCCGCAGGCGATATCGAGCTTATCAAGTCTATCCCAGAGGCACTCGCTACTACTGAGAGAGTATGTTCCTCTGTAAATATCGGTTCAACAAAAACAGGTATCAATCTGGACGCCTGCAAAATGATGGGTGGCGTTGTAAGAGAGTGTGCAGAAAGAACAGTTGACTCTGCCTGCTTTGGCGCAGCAAAACTCGTTGTTTTCTGTAACGCAGTTGAGGATAACCCGTTCATGGCAGGTGCTTTCCACGGCGTTGGCGAGCCTGATTGCATGATAAACGTGGGCGTATCAGGTCCTGGCGTTGTAAGAGCCGCTTTGAGAAAATATCCTGACGCTGATATCACAAAGATATCCGACGTTATCAAGGAGATCTCATATAAGATAACAAGAGTAGGTCAGCTCGTTGGAACTATCGCTTCCAAGCGTCTTGGCGTTCCATTCGGTATCGTTGACCTTTCACTCGCACCAACTCCGGCAGTAGGCGACTCTGTTGCCCATATCCTCGAGGAAATAGGTCTTGAAAAGTGCGGCACACATGGCACAACAGCAGCCCTCGCCCTGCTCAATGACGCAGTTAAAAAGGGCGGCGTAATGGCTTGCTCAAGAATAGGCGGACTTTCAGGTGCATTTATCCCTGTTTCTGAGGACGCAGGCATGATCGATGCCGCAAAGAGCGGTGCGCTCTGCATTGAAAAACTTGAAGCTATGACCGCTGTATGCTCAGTTGGTCTTGATATGATATGTATTCCGGGCGATACCCCAGCCGATACTATTTCAGCTATCATCGCAGACGAAGCTGCTATCGGTATGGTAAACAACAAGACCACCGCCGTAAGAGTTATCCCTGCTATTGGCAAGGGCGTTGGCGAAGAACTTGATTGGGGCGGACTTTTTGGCTGCGGACCTGTTATGCCGCTCAAAAAAGAGTCACCTTCCAAGTTCATCAATCGTGGCGGACAGATCCCTGCACCACTCCATTCTCTCAAAAACTAAATTTTCACGGCGGCAGAGCAATTCTGCCGCTGTTTTTGGTAAGGAGGAAAACAGATTGAAACGCTGTATGTTTGCAGACTTCACCTTTAAAATACCCTTTGAGGAGCGTATAAGACTTATAAAAGAGAACGGCTTTGACGGTGTAATGCTTGGTTTTTCTGACGGACTAAAATACACACAGTATGATATTGTACGAAATTTTGGACTGGAAATAGAAAACGTCCATTCACAGTTTGACCGCATGAACGCCCTTTGGACAATATGCCCAGAGAGCGAATATATCCTCCAACGAACACTTGAATGTGTAAGAGTGTGCGGTGAAAACGGCATAAAAACCATGATATGCCACCCCACTGACGGGCTTGTTCCGCCCGAAGTATCTCGTTTCGGCATAGAGAATTTCGCCAAGATAATACAGTGCGGAGAAGAAAATGGCGTTGATATCGCCTTTGAGAATATCCAGCTCCCGCAGTTTCTTGACGTGCTTTTTGACCAGTTCGGAAACCATGATAACGTGAAATTTTGCTATGACACAGGTCATGAGAATTGCTTCTCAAAGAATACCGATTGCCTGACGAAGTTCGGTAGCAAGCTTGCCTGCCTGCATATCCACGATAACGACGGCAACACCGACGGACACATGATACCGTTTGACGGCAACCTGAACTTTGAGAATTTTCTCAGAAAGCTCAAAAACCTCCACCACCAGCCACCATTGTCATTAGAGCTTTATATGTCAAAGTCCCCCATGTACCGAAATGCTGCACCTGACAGCTTTGTAAGACGTGCGGCAGAAGCGGCAAAACAGCTTGAAAAGCTTTATAATTCTATATAAGTACGAATTTTTGTACAGATAGGAGAACCTATGAAAACTCTTATAGATATGCACACCCACACAGGCTTTTCCCCCGATGGTGAGGGAACTGTAGGACAGTCTTTAGCAAAAGCCAAAGAGCTTGGCTTGGCGGCATTTGCCATAACTGACCATTGCGATTGCAATTTCCGCTACAAAGCCGACCATTACGGTGATCCTGAAGCCCTGAAAGACGGCATGATGTATGGCTCGGGGGAGTATGCCCCCGCAAGCATAGTCGCCCAGTATGAAGCTGCCCAGCATCTGGAGGGTTTAAATTTTCTCTGCGGAATAGAGCTTGGTCAGCCTTTGCAGGATATAGAATTTGCCGAAGAGATAGCCTCAGACAAACGCCTTGATTTTATCATCGGCTCACATCATCAGAATAAAGGCAAGGACGATTTCTATTGGATTGAGTACAAAAATATGGACTTGTCGCAAACCTATGCTCTTCTTGACGACTATTTCAAAGAAATGCTTGAAATGTGCAAATGGGGCAAGTTAGACGTTTTAGGACACCTAACCTATCCTCTGCGATATATCCAGGGCGACTGTGGCATACAAATAGACCTCGCCCCCTATGATGAGATAATAAGAGAAATTTTTTGTACACTTATCCAAAAAGGCAAGGGCATAGAGATAAATGTGTCGGGACTTAGGCAAAAATACGGCAAGCCCCTCCCGGACCTTGGCTATGTGAAGCTCTACAAAGCCCTCGGCGGCGAGATATTGACCATAGGCTCAGACGCCCACTGCACCGCAGATATCGGCAGAGATATTTCCGCAGGCGTAGAAATGGCGCAGGCGGCAGGCTTTAAGTATCTGACCTATTTCAAAAAGCATGAGCCGAAGTTTATCAAGATAGAAATATGATATCATATCAAAGCGCCGCAATTCTTGCTTTGCAGGGATAGGGCGTTTTGTTTTGCCGGTAACATTTAGCCCACCGATACATATAATTATATATAACTCTATCAGGCATAGTCCCACAGGAGGTATCCATATGAAAAAAACAGTTTTCCTCTGCGTCGGCGGTGACGCAAGACAAACATATATAGCTCAGACTCTCACTAAAATCGGCAGGGTCTATACTTACGGCATGGACGATAAAGGCGAGGACACTATCCCCCTCGCTCATCTCGATCAGCTCACCGAAAAGGCGGACGTTCTCGTACTTCCTCTCATGAAAGCTGACGGGCTGGATATCTCTTCTAGCCGTAATGTAAAGGTATCATGCAGTGACGTTTCAACGCATTTAAAGAAAAATGCACTCGTGGCAGGCGGTCTGCTCCGCCGTGATCAAATAGAATATTTCTCCTCTCTCGGCTTCGATGTTAAGGATTACTATAAGCGAGAGGAGCTTGTTATAAGAAATTGTATCCCCACGGCGGAGGGCACTTTGCAAATAGCCATGCAGGAGCTTGCTGTCACCGTGAACGGTTCCACCGTCCTAGTTATTGGCTATGGTAGAGTAGCGAAAGCCTGCGCTAAGCTTTTTCGGGCTGTCGGCGCAGATGTGACTATATCCGCAAGAAAGCTTTCTGCGCTTGCAGAAGCCGAGGGCGCAGGCTATAAGGCAGAGCTTATCACAGCTCTTGCGGACAATATTTCGGGGTATACTATAATAATAAACACCGTCCCTGCCATGATACTTGATGAAAAGCTTTTGGGCGTAATGGATAAAAACTCTCTTATCATAGACCTTGCCTCCCGACCTGGCGGAGTGGATTTTGAAACTGCCGCAAAGCTGAACAGGCGTGTGGTATGGGCATTGGGACTTCCAGCCAAAGCCGCACCTATGACTGCAGGAGAGATAATCGCCCGAACAGTCACGGACATTTTGAATGAAAGGGGAACAAAGAATGTCACTTGACGGCATACGAATAGGCTTTTGCATGACCGGCTCCTTCTGCACCTTTGAAAAGGCATTTGCCGCCGCAGAACGGCTTGTGCAGCAGGGCGCAAAGCTTGTGCCAATAATGTCTTTCAACGCCGCATCTATATCTACACGTTTTGGCACAGCGGAAGAAAACATCAAACGCCTTGAAACCATAGCAGGCCGCAAGGTCATACGCACCATAGAAGAAGCCGAGCCGATCGGACCGAAAAAGATGTGTGATATCATGGTAGTAGCACCCTGCACCTCAAACACGGCAGCAAAGCTTGCTCTTGGCTTGACGGACACTCCAGCCACAATGGCGGTAAAAAGTCACCTGAGAAATGCTCGTCCCGTGGTCATCGCCATATCGACAAATGACGCACTGGCAGGGTGTGCTAAAAACATAGGTTATCTGCAAAATCTGAGAAACTACTATTTCGTACCATATGCGCAGGACAACTGCGAAAAGAAGCCAAACTCCATAGTGGCTGAGTTTGAACTCATACCCGAAACTATTCAGTCGGCTCTTGAAGGGATACAGCTTCAGCCTATCATAAGGGTAAAATAACGCAAAGCTCTCCGAAACGCTCGGGGAGCTTTTTTGCATTCACACATCTCTGATAACCGCATCCCTACAGATATTCGGGCAAGTCCTGCCGCCGCAAAATCGCTTCGCTCTTTGCGGATATACGTTGCTCTATGGGATAGAAAAGCGGTGCAGATTTAATTCTCCGATATCACTTTCATCTAATATCTGACTTCTATATGCTATTTTTCATTAAATCTGCACCTTGTCGGCTTGCGCCGAATGAGGCTCTGCCTCATACTCCGCTAGGGGCTTTGCCCCTAGACCCCACAAGCCCTCTAGCGCCGGGCTTGAGCGTGCGCTTTATCTCTCGCTTCGCTCGGTGCTTGGTGGCAGCTTTGCTCATTCCTCACTCCTCACTTTAACTCCCCTCCGACAATTTTTTTACCCAAAACTGTGTTATGTTTAAACTGAGTTTATAAAACCCTATTATAATATCTTTACAATAACAAAAATAGGAGAAAATATATGCTTAGTTTAAAGGACATAAAAAAAGATTATGTCGTTGGTGATTCCACCGTTTCTGCCCTTAAAGGCGTCAGCATTGATTTTCGTGAGAATGAGTTCGTTTCTATCCTTGGCCCGTCAGGCTGTGGTAAAACCACTCTTTTGAACATTATCGGCGGTCTTGACAGATATACCAGCGGTGACCTTAACATTAACGGCAAATCTACCAAGGATTTCAAGGATTGCGACTGGGATTCCTACAGAAACCATTCTATAGGTTTTGTGTTCCAGAGCTATAACCTTATACCGCACCAGACAGTGCTTTCAAACGTTGAGCTTGCTTTGACCTTATCAGGTGTTTCAAAGTCAGAAAGACGTGAAAGAGCCGTCAAGGCTCTCGAACAGGTGGGTCTTGGCGACCAGCTCCACAAAAAGCCTAATCAGATGTCAGGCGGTCAGATGCAGAGAGTTGCCATTGCAAGAGCGCTTGTGAATGAACCTGACATTCTGCTTGCAGACGAGCCTACAGGTGCGCTTGATACTGAAACAAGCGTGCAGATAATGGAGCTTTTGAAGAGCATTTCAAAGGACAAGCTTATTATAATGGTAACGCACAATCCTGAGCTTGCAATGAAATATTCTTCAAGGATAATCAAACTTCTTGACGGAAAGGTCATAGACGATTCCGACCCTCTTGACAAGAATGTTGTGGAGCCTATCAAAAAGCCTGAAAAAGAGCCTACAAAGGCTGACAAAAAGGCGGCGAAGAAAGAGCGCAAAAAGCTTAAAACTTCCATGAGCTTTCTCACTGCGCTGTCTTTGAGCCGAAACAATCTTATGACAAAAAAGGCAAGAACGCTTCTTACCTCTTTTGCAGGCTCTATTGGTATAATCGGTATCGCACTTATTCTTTCTATCTCAAACGGTGTTCAGCTTTATATAGATCAGGTGCAGTCTGATACTCTTTCAAGCTATCCGCTTCAGATAACAAAGACCACCGCAAGTATAGGCGAGATAATGAACACCATGGCGAAAAACCATGAGGGGTCGGGAAAGCATGACATGGACAAGGTCTATTCTCAGAATGCCATGGGCGAGATGATAAACACTCTCATGGAAGAAACAAAGGTCAACAATCTGGAGAAGTTCAAGAAATATCTTGACGATAACAGCGACCTGAAAGACCTTACAAGCGACGTTCAGTACACATACGCCACTACACTTAACGTTTTCACGGAGAGCGACAGAGGTGTAATGCAGGTCAATCCGTCAACGCTTCTTGAAGATATGGGATATATGTCCTCAACTCAGATGGAAGCAATGTCCAGGAGTGGCTCAATGGGTGGCATGATGGGCATGGGTACTGACGTATGGAGCGAAATGATAGATAATGAGGAGCTTATCGACAAGCAGTATGACGTTATCGCAGGACGTTTGCCTGAAAAGTATAACGAAGTTGTGCTTGTAGTTGATAAGAACAACGAGATAAACGACTATGTGCTTTATTCTCTCGGACTTCTCGACCCAAGCTCACTTAACGGCATAGTAAGACGTGCCATGGCAGGAGAGGATATATCCGTTGACAGCGAACAGCACGTTTACACCTATGATGAGCTTCTTGACCTGAAATTCAAGGTCGTTCCTACACCTGATTTCTATAAGAAAAAAGACGGTGTGTGGGAAGATATGACAGGCGATGAGAGCTACATGAAAAAGGCTGTTGCAAACGGCACAGAAATAAGTGTAGTCGGTATCCTGCGACCTGACGAGGACGCTTCCTCTGCTTCCATAAGCGGTGCGATAGGCTATCGTCATGACCTTATGACATATCTTATCGACGAAGTAGATAACAGCGAGATAGTAAAAGAGCAGATAGCAAATCCTGACATAGATGTTTTCACAGGACTTAAGTTCAAAACGGACGAGAATGCGGCAGATACAGACAGCAGTTCAGAAACCGTTTCCGACAGTACAGCCGATACAGAAAGCAAGGCTGACAAAACAGCAGACAGCTCCGACACAGATAAGAAGGCTGGTTTGGTGGCAGGCGACAGCTCAATGGAGATACCTGAGGGAATGACCGAGGAGCAGTATAAGGCTCTTATGGAGCAGAGTGGTGCTTCCGATACAGGCGAGCTTGCAGATATGGGCATGAATGCCATGGGTTCAATGGATATGTCAGCAATTCAGGGCGGTGATATGTCATCGCTTACCGAAACTCAGAAGAAGTATATAGCTTCACTTTCTGACGAGCAAATGGAGCTTATGAAGCAGATGCTCAAAGAACAGTCCGACACAAATGCGGATCAGCTTGCAAACAGCGGAAAATATTCCACTTCAAACTATGACAACAACATGAAAACTCTTGGCTATTCAGTTGTTGAAGACCCTGACAGCATAAATATCTATCCTGTGGACTTTGCGTCTAAGGAAAAGATAATAGATATTATCGATGATTACAACGACAGTGTTGGCGAAGAGGACAAGATAGAATACACAGACTATGTGGGTCTTATGATGAGTTCTATCACGTCTATAATAAACGCTATCAGCTATGTTCTTATTGCGTTCGTTGCAATTTCACTTGTCGTATCATCTATCATGATAGGCATTATAACCTACATCTCAGTTTTGGAAAGAACAAAGGAGATAGGTATTCTGAGAAGTATAGGTGCTTCAAAGAGGGATATATCAAGAGTGTTCAATGCCGAAACAGTTATCGTGGGATTTGTGGCAGGTGCATTGGGAATAATTATCTCCTATCTGCTCACAATACCGATAAACATGATAATTGCACATCTTACAGACGTGCCGATAAGAGCTTCAATACCTGTCAGTGCGGCAGTTATACTCATTGCAATAAGCGTTTGCCTGACGCTTATCGCAGGTCTGTTCCCGTCAAGAGTGGCGGCAAAGAAAGACCCTGTTATCGCACTGAGAACAGAATAGTTTATTTTAGACCCCAAGGAGGTAATCACTATGAAAAAGCTTACAGCAGAAAAAATTGACAACATCATGGGCGCAATGAGTTGTATCGTAACAGGTTTTTGTCTTATGGCTCTCATTATGATGGGACATTGCTGATTTTCTGACATTTCCATAACAAATTCCTATATAAGCTCTGCCCGTCATACCATTTTGGTTGGCGGGCAGTAGTTTTCTTGTGAATTGGTGTGGTATGGCTTAGAATATTCTATAAACCGTCACAAATTTTACACAATAATAGGTTATTATATAAGCAAAGAATATGAATTAAGGTAGCAACACAAAAGGATTGCGTGCAAAGCCAATAGGCGGTTCTTGTGCGGTGTTGCCTGAATAGGAGGGAATAACTATGGCAAAAATTCTTGTAGTCGATGACGAAATTAAAATAAGAGAGATAATCAAAGAGTATGCCGAGTTTGAGGGATATGAAGTAGCTCAGGCTGAGGACGGTATGCAGGCTGTGGAAATGGTGAAAAATCAGGATTTCGATATCATCATAATGGACGTTATGATGCCGAAGCTTGACGGCTATTCAGCTTGCAAGGAGATAAGAAAAATAAAGCAGATACCTGTTATAATGCTTTCCGCAAGGGGCGAGGAGTATGACAAGCTTTTCGGCTTTGAGATAGGCGTTGACGATTATGTAGTAAAACCGTTCTCGCCAAAGGAGCTTATGGCAAGGATAAGGGCGGTGCTTAACCGTGCGTCAGCTTCTCAGCGCACTGAGGACGTTATAAGATACGAGGGATTAGAGATAAACTTTACAGCCCGTGAGGTAAAGATAGACGGGGAGAAGGTTTCCATGACTCCGAAAGAGTATGACCTGCTTTTCTATCTGGTGAAGAACATGAACATTGCGCTTTCAAGAGAGAAGCTTCTTGAAGAGGTATGGGGCTTTGATTTTTACGGTGACGACAGAACTGTGGACACTCACATAAAAATGCTGAGAAACAGCCTGGGAAAATACCGCAATCTTATTGTTACTCTGAGAGGAATGGGATATAAGTTTGAAAAGATCCAGTAAGCTTGCAGAAGTCAAGGAAAAAGTCAGCAATAAGACAGCGGAGATAAAGGCGAAAAGAAGTCTGCGGTCATATGTGTGGATGTATTTTATCTTCTTCACGGCTTTTATTCTTATTCTTATTTGGCTTTTTCAGTATTTTTTCTTGGAAAGATATTATCAGTCGGCGAAGATAAGAGATATTACAGACGCTGCAAATCAGATAATCCAAGCATATGGCACTGACCAGCAGGAGGTAACGAACCGCTCGCTGGCTTTTGACAACAGCCTTTGCATTGTTATAACGGACGAAATGGGCAATCCTATTGTGATGGAAAACAACATGGGAGCATATTCGCATCTTAACAAGGTCATAAACAAGGGCTATGGCATCGGACTTTTCAAGATGATATCTAAGCTAAAGCAGTCGGACGATAACTACATCACGAAAATTGCTCAGAATGAGAATTTCAAGAGCAAGGAGATATTTTACTGCACGTCTATCTACACTGATGATTCGGATAAGCAGGCGTATCTTTTCATTGAGAGCTCAATAGAGCCGATAGATTCCACTGTAAGCATTATAAGAGAACAGCTCATTTATATCACTATCATTCTTTTTGAGCTTGCTTTTATTGTAACTATGTATATCTCAAAGCGACTTTCAAAGCCTATCGTTGACATTACGAACACGGCGAAGAAATTCGGTGAAGGGGATTATACGGTGGAGTTCAATGGTCATGGCTATTGCGAGATAGAGGAGCTTTCCACGGTGCTTAACAATGCAAAGGACGAGATACAAAAGGTATCGGAGCTTAGGAAAGACCTTATTGCGAACATATCTCACGACCTGAGAACACCGCTCACTATGGTAAAGGCTTATGCGGAAATGATAAGGGACTTGTCGGGGGATAATCCTGTGAAGAGGCAGGAGCATATCCAAGTCATTATCGACGAGGCTGACAGGCTTTCAAGTCTGGTAAATAATCTGCTGGAGCTTTCAAAGCTGGAGTCGGGCAATGCGGAGCTTAAACTCACGGACTTCTCTATTGTTGACAAGCTCAATGACTGCATGACTCGATATCAGATACTCATAGAGCAAAACGGTTATGATATCAAGTATATACCAGACGAGGACAGAGTGATAACGGCGGATATCGCAAAGCTGGATCAGGTCATTTACAACTTTATAAACAATGCTATAAACTACACAGGTGACAACAAGGTCATTCGTATCAAGCAGATAAACAAGGCTGATGTGGTTCGTATTGAAGTAACAGACAACGGAAAGGGCATTTCCAAGGAACTTCTGCCTAAGATATTTGACAGATACTATCGTGACGCAAAGGTAAAGCGTGACGTGGTAGGCACAGGACTTGGACTTTCCATTTGTCAGGAGATACTCAAAGCCCACGGCTTTGCATACGGCGTTCAATCGGAGGAGGGCAAAGGCTCGACATTCTGGTTTGAAGCAAAGATCGCAAAGCAGGAGAGCAAGACTGTTCAGAAAATGGAGAGCAGGCTTTCGCTCAGCGGGCTGGAGGAGAAATAGGGTAAAATATAAGAGTGCATTATCATGTGGTGGTAATGCACTTTTTTTTATTATATCAGCGTCTGCCATGGTGAAATAACAAAGTTGGGTTTATAAATAATGATCCATGAGCGGCAATAAAAAAACCGCCCTACACAAAGTAAAGCGGATCGGGTGCAGGGGCACGCCCCTGAATTTGTAAAAGTGACACACAAATTATCACAGCGGTGACTTTGTGTGTTTACAAAAAAACCTTGACGGGAAATGCCCGCCACGGCGAAACAATGGTTGGGTTTTAGATAAAATTGATGAGCGGCAATAAAAAAACCGCCCTACATAAAGTAAAGCGGATTGGGTGCAGGGGCACGCCCCTGAATTTGTAAAAGTGACACACAAATTATTACAGCGGTGACTTTGTGTGCTTACAAAAAAGCCTTGACGGGAAATGCCCGCCACGGCGAGTGGCTGGTGGAGGTGAGGAGAATCGAACTCCTGTCCGAAAGCCTATCCCCACGAACTTCTACGAGTGTATTCTGTTATTGCGGAAAACTCCCGTTCCCTTGCACAAAGGCAAACAGACACGCCTGTGTGTTTGGTAGGCTGTGATACATCACAAGGCTACAGCCGTCGCTTTGTAACGTTCACCACTGATCGACGCCTTTACCAAAGCCGTGGTACTCTAAGGCAAGACGAGCGCTGACTTAAGCAGCAGCTAATTCAAAATTATCGTTGTCGTCTAATTTTAAAACGTACGCCGTTTAAAGAGTGTGCGCTCCTCTACTCGCTTATCGTGCTTCAAAACCCCCGTCGAAACCTTTACACCCCCATGTTAGTTTCGCTCTTTCATGGCACGCTCTATGTCACGCTGTGCGGCTTTCTTTGCCATGTCGTCACGCTTGTCATAAAGCTTTTTACCTTTGCAAAGCCCAAGTGCAAGCTTGACTCTGCTGCCTTTGAAATATAGCGACATCGGGATAAGCGTAAGACCCTCCTGCTGTACCTTTCCGAACAGCCTCAGTATCTCACGTTTGTGGAGCAGCAGCTTTCTCTCCCGGCGTGGATCACGGTTGAAAATATTGCCGTGTTCATAAGGGGATATGTGCATACCCTTGACCCACATCTCTCCGTCCTCGATAGAACACCAACTGTCTTTCAGATTGACGCCGCCATTCCTTATAGACTTGACCTCTGTTCCCACAAGCTCGATACCACACTCTATCTGCTCAAGCACGAAATAATCGTGACGTGCCTTTCGGTTGTCGGCAATCTGCTTTGTGCCTTTTTTGTCTATCGCCATACTGCTCACCTCCCGTGGAATATTATTATAACACCATTTCGTGCCTTTGTCAACAGGCAAAGAGTTCAAAAAATTGTACAAATGGTCGTAATGTTTAGATTTTTACACATCTCTGTGTGTGCTTATGTGCAAATTCGAGTATTGAAATAGCTTTGATGGTGTGATATAATATTAGGTATGAGAAATAGTTAGTTGAAAGATGAGAGAAGATCTGGTATGAAAAATAAGAAAATAGATATGTTAAACGGCCCGCTTGTGGGCAAGATCGTTATTTTTGCACTGCCCCTTGCATTGTCAAGTATTTTGCAGCAGCTTTTTAACTCCGCTGACCTTGCGGTGGTGGGCAGATTTGACAGCGACAAAGCCATGGCGGCGGTTGGAAGCAATTCTTCATTGGTGAACCTTATTGTAAGCCTTTTTCTGGGGCTTTCTGTTGGTGCAAACGTTGTGGTGGCTAGGCTTATAGGACAGGGGAGAAAAGATAAGGCAAACGAGGCTGTACATACGGTGGTGCTTTTGGCGGTCATAAGCGGATTTATCATACTGGGTGTAGGCGAGATACTTGCACCGATACTCCTTGGCATGATGAATGTGCCTGACGATGTTTTAAAGCTTGCAACGCTGTATCTCAGGATATTCTTCTTTGCAATGCCTTTTATCGAGATATATGACTTTGGTTCGGCAGTGCTTAGGAGCAAGGGCGACAGCACCAGACCTCTTTACGCTCTTATCACCGCAGGCGTTATAAATGTTATTCTGAACCTTGTGTTCGTGATCGTGTTCAAAATGGGCGTGGCAGGCGTTGCAACGGCAACTGTTATATCAAACTTTTTCAGTGCCTGCATGATACTTTACTTCCTTACCCACGAGGAGGAGATGCTAAGACTCGATTTCAGAAAGCTCAGGATACGCTGGAAATATCTCCTCGGTATCATAAAGATAGGCTTGCCGGCTGGTTTGCAGAGCATGGTTTTCTCACTGTCAAACGTTGTGATACAGGCGGCGATAAACAGTTTCGGTTCAGACGGTATCGCTGGAAGCACAGCGGAACAGAATTTTGAGTTCATGGCATATTTTGTGATAAACGCTTTCGCTCAGACTGCGACCACCTTTACAAGTCAGAATTTTGCGGCTCAGGATAAGGAACGCTGTAAAAAGATATACAGGCTTTGCACCTTTATCGGGCTTGCAAGCTGTCTTGGGCTGAGTCTGATATTCCTTATTGGCAGACACCTTTTTATACAAATTTTCTCAACGGACGAGAACGTTATACACTACGCAATGATAAGAATGTGGTCAGTTTGCCTGCTGGAGCTTCTTACGGGTGTTTACGAAATATCGGGCGGCTGTCTTAGGGGAATGGGTCACTCTATGACACCTGCGGTCATAACTGTGCTTGGCACCTGCGTGTTCAGGCTTGTGTGGGTGAACACGATTTATGCGGCTCACAGAAGCTATCTTATGCTTATGATAGTTTACCCTGTTTCCTGGGTGATAACAGGCACTGCGGTAACAGTGGCTTACTTTATTACACGGCGCAAAGAGTTTGCACAGATAGGTAAACGCAGGGCGGATATTATTTGATAGATAGGCGACAATTCAGATAGACGTGGGAAGGGGCAAACGCTTTTCGCCTCTACAGAAAAAGATAAATCTGCACTCTGAAAGCTTTAGGATTTTCGGAGTGCAGATTTTTTTTGAAAAAAGTCGCAACTGTCCAAAAAAAGTTACCACAAATGGCTTTAAGTGTGATATAATACATACATCAGGAACGAACAAAGACTTCTGCACACTCCTTCTAAATTGTTTAAATTGTGTTTTATTTGTTATCTTATGTTTACTATTGACTCCTTTGTTTTATTTGTTTTTTCATAATACCCCCTTTACTGTGTTCCTGAGAGCAGAAGTCATTTTTTTACCGCAGTTCTTTTTGAACTGCGGTATCTTTTTTTATGTGTTACATAATCTTATAAAAATAGGCGTCATGCTTTTGATACAAAGCCTTTTCGCAGAAGGGGGATAAGTATTCCGCCAATGGAGTTTCCAAGGGACATTATAATAAGGTAGCCAAAGGCTTTAATGCTCCATAAGTCTGCTATGGTAAAGAAATACATATTAGCGACGCAGTGTTCAAAGCCGCTGAGGATAAAGACCACAACGGGGAGAAATATTGCAAGTATCTGTCCCACAGGGTTTTGGATAGTTTTATAGCCGTCTGCGGCAACAAACATAAGTATTCCGCAGAAAAATGATAGGATAAAAACGCTTGTGATATTATCCCCAAGCTTTATATTGCAAAGCTCTGTGGCTTTGTCACTTATGGTGGATATGCGTGTTTGGGTAATAAGCAGGGCGGAGAGGACGGCTCCTGCAAAATTGCCCAGCCATATTATGCCAAGCTCACCGAGATAAGAGGGTTTGTTTTCAACTGCGTAGCCGACTTTTCCTGTGAAAAGATTAAAGCCGAAAGACAGTATCACAAACAGTCCAATGCCGAAAAGAAACGCTCCTAGATATTTGTTAGGGCAGGAAAGATAGACTGTTCCGCCTATGGCTATCGCCACGCCTGTGAGTAAAGAACGCAGAAATATGTCGATAATTTTCTTCATGTAAATTCTCCTATAACTTTTTTGTGACAAAGCACTGTGTTATTATACTATATTATAATGGCTGTTTCAACAAAAAAGTGGCATTGTTTACACTTATTTTGATTTTTGTTTCCAAGTAAGCCATGGGTAACATGAACTTTGTGACATATTTCTTGTGGCATGGGAGATATGCAATGTGAAGAATAGTCAGAACAGATCCAGCATACTGTCGAGATAAATTTGCTCTCTGACCTTTAGCTGATGTTCGGGTCTTGTCATATAGTAGAGCAGAAATTCAAGTATCAGGGCGCTTCCAAGGCTTCTGCCCTCTATCTTGAAGTTTGAAAATCCCATTGGGAGATAGGTGTTTTGGATATCCTCTATGCCGATAAAGGCGGGGCTTTCCATGGCTTTTGAAAAGCGGTAGCCCTCTGAGGCATTGGGTGCTTTGCAAACATGGTCGGGGCAGTTTTCACCGAGATTTTTGCGGCTGACGTTTTCATAGCAGTTTTTTCGGTCTGCACAGCCTACATAACAGCACTCGTTGCAAAGAAACTCCACTTTGTTTTTCCGCTCAGTGGTGAGATCGGAGAGTTTATCCAGGGCTTTGTTTAGGCGAAAGTCGGGGACTACATAGGAAAAATCGTCACGGTCAAGCTCGTTTACAAGCTGAGAAAACTCGGTAAGGACTTTTGTGGTAGAGGATACAAAATAGAGGTGGGGATAATTCTCTTTCAGATATGAAAGAAGCAAGTCGGAATATATTATCACGCCGTTTTTGGGGTCTGCATTTTGGGAGAAAAGCTTGCAGAGGTCATTGCATTTTTTGTCTGAAAGGTGTTCTTCTCTTAGCAGGGAATTGCTGAAGGTCAGCCGTGAGGAGATGTTATATTCTTTCATAAGGTCGAGGACTTCTCGTGGAGAATGTTCGCCAAAGCCTGCTCGTCCGCCGCCCCATATACAGTCGGCAGGTGCGCCATAGACAGAGCCTATTTCGCACCAGTCATAGAAATAATCTCTATGCTTACGGAATATGGGCAGGAAAGCGGCGTAAAGGTCATAAAACTCGAAAAGCCCCGGCAGGTGGTAGTATGCTTTATTGGTCATGTGGGGTCACCTCTTTTTTTATCATTATAGCATGGCGGGGGTGGGAAGTCAAAGTTATTTTTCCATTACTACTATTTTGTTTGAGATATTGCTCACAGGCTTTATCTTTTTAAGAAGCTTTGGTTTTTTCATTCATATTCATCTTCTTCCTCCTGCGGTGTTATTGAGATAGCTGTGACTAACTCATTCTTTTTTTTGATAGCACATTGAGGTGGAAATGTCAATAAAATAGGGGAGAGGTAGGTTTCTCTGACAGAAAAATACCGATACAGGGGGGCTGTATCGGTGGATATATCTGAAGTTAGTTATTGTTATATCAATAATCTCCCAATATCATTAGAATGTCTTTACCGTATTTTAGGCATTTGGCATCACCAAAGCCTTTTATTGATTTTAGTTCTTCTAAAGTTTGAGGATTAGTTTTTATTATCTCTTCAAGCTGAGCATTATTAAAAATGAAATATGGCTTGATTTTTTCCTTAACACTTTGTTTGTAGCGATAGTCTTTTAATGCTTTATATACAGGTGAATTTTCAATGCTGTCAAAATATGTGTTTTGAATTGGCTCTTCCTTTACAGTAACTGTTTTTTCCTCATTGACTTCAAGCTGATATTTGGCAGTATAGTCAGTAGTATTTGGAATGCTGCTTTGCAGAAAGAAATCAGCCAATTCTTTCATTTGCTTATCTGACATATTTTCGTTTCGGCTTTCGTCATTCAGTCTTTTTATATAGCTGTTAAGTCCGTCAACTTTAACTATCTTGGATTTTATATCCTTAGGTGCATACTTCATGTCAATTATGGTTTTTGGATTAGCTAAAACAACTACTGACTTATATGTATCGTCAAAATAATGTTCAAAAATAGCCTTGGTGAGTAAGCCTTTAGTGTTTCGACGCTTTTCTTTTATCATATCCAAATGACGCTGATTTTGAGTTATAGGGCTATATATACCTTCTTTATGATAGCGTTTTCCAAATTGAATGGTTCTAGTGAAATCTCCCTGATTATTAACAGTAATATTTCCATAGAGGTTTTTGCACTCAATTATCAGTATCACTTTTCGTGTGATTACTATATAGTCTATCTGCGTTGTAAGTCCATTTTCTTCAAAGAAAATATCGTGAAGAATATACATAGGCATATGACTGTTTTTCAGCTCAAACATCAATGCCTCTTCGCCTTTTATGCCATAGTAAACAAGTTTTTTGTCCTGTTCTATTTGTTCCTTGACACTTTCAGGTGCAAGCTTTGAATAAAAGTCCAGCTGCTCAAGTTGTTTTTTCGCACTGCTGTCCTCTTTTAGTACCACAGGTTCACGAAGTTTATCAAATAATCCCATATAATTTTCCTCCGATAGTTTTTTTAGATAGTATTATTATACCATATTCCGTATGTCATTTCAAGTATTTTACTTTGCAATGTGGTACAATTATTGTAGTACTACACAGATTAAAAGGGCTTGACTTTGAGGGCTGTTGAAATATTGCGGATAATGTGATATACTGTCAATAAACGAAATACCCTCAGCAACGATAGGAAGGACAATGTGCTTGTCAGGTTTTCTTCTTTCGCAAGGCTAAGTGAGGCTTATCCTAATTATTTTGCGGATATAGGGGAATTTGTTGGCGTTGTAAAGGGGTACTTGAAGTGATATACATTACAGAGGTGACGGCAAAATGACATACCATTATTATGGCGACAAAAATGCTGATATTGTTCTTATCCAGCCTGTGGGCGACCATGATCTGCCTGAGATAGAAAACGAGGTGGCAGAGATAAAAAAGCTCACGAGTGTGGATTTTCAGCTTATTGCGGTGAAGGTCGAGGATTGGAACAGGGAGCTTTCACCATGGGAAGCCCCTGCGGTATTTGGCAATGAGGGCTTCGGCAATGGAGCGGAAGACACTCTGGCGGAGATATTAACGCTTTGCTCGGACAAGAACAAGAATTATTACATTGGCGGATATTCTCTGGCAGGGCTTTTTGCCTTGTGGGCGTCGTTTCAAACGGAGAAATTTTCAGGCGTTGCGGCGGCTTCTCCGTCGGTGTGGTTTCCTGATTTTGTGGGGTATATGAAAGAGGATATGATAAAATGCGACGCTGTTTATCTCAGCCTTGGTGACAAGGAAGAAAGGACGAAAAATGCGGTCATGTCAAAGGTGGGCAACTGTATCCGTGAGAGTTATGATTTGCTGACGGGGCAGGGTATCGAATGCGCCCTTGAATGGAACAAGGGCGGGCATTTTAAAGAGCCTGCTTTGCGGACAGCTAAGGGGTTTGCTTGGGTGATGAACGGAAGATAGGGGAATGGCAATGGATAAGGAAAAGACGAGCGTTTTTATAAGTCTTATCTTTCGGAGAACGGAGTTTGGCTGACGGAGAGTGTGCCTGTTAGGTTTCTTGAGAGAGTTTAGGGCTATGGCGAAAAAACAGAACGCAGATGCGGCCAAGAGGATCCTTATCAAGTGGGGACTCAGAGGCTTCAGAGGGCGTTTATTTCTTAAACGCAGCGCCGCTGAATTTATCATGCAGACGGCTTACCATGCAGAACTGTATTGATAGCCGCTGAAAGGTAAAATTGGTTTGCCGCTTCAATGTGCATTATCTAGTGCCTTGAAAGCGGCATTTTTTTTAGTTCTTTTACGTTCTTACCGCACCAATAGTCAATAAGCCAGATCACTTTTCTGACCTGCTCACAGCTTTTAAATCCCGTATTCTTCTTTTGTCATCGTCTGTAAATTTTGTTTTGAGCAGGTCTTTTAAGCAGATTTCTACAAAAAGTGTTGAAAACCCGCCCTTTATATGGTATAATTGGAATGTTATATTTCGATAACTCTCGTCGATATCTTTAGACGTTGTTTCTTTCGTGTATAAATACAATTTATAATTTCATTTGAGGAGAAGCTAAAATGGTGGACAAGAAAAACATTATTGATGCCTGGATAATGATCGAACATTTATCCGAGGGCGATATTAAAGATAATGACAAAGCTATATTCAAGTTGGAAAGCCCTAAGGAAAATGATTTTTACTCCTATATTCAGAGTAATATCACGAACAACAAAATTTGTAACGATATAAATAATCAAAATAGTGGGATAGTTCTGTATTTTGATGTGTTCGATTTCATTGAGGTTATTGCAATACTTCGTGAAAAATATAATCTTAAGCCTACTAACGAAGAATTAAATACAGGAAAGAAGTTCAGTTTCGCCCTGTACTTTGACAAAAAACTGAACTATATGCAGGATATGATGTTTTTCGCTGAAAGCGCATACATACGTTATTTTAAAAAGATCCCCAATAAAGCTGATTTCAAAATATTTGAAGACGAACTAAAAAAAGAACTTGCTCAGCTTTTTGATGAGTCCTCAGAAGATGCAGATAAGTTCAATAAAGCATTTAACAAAGTCCTAAAGAAATTCAAAATATCAACAGATAGCTGTAGGATCCAATTCCTTAAAAATATAGAAAGTGACGCAACAAATCTTCATTCTTTTTTCATTGATGACCTTGAAAATGCTAAAGAAATATCGACCGCTAATCTTAACGTATACCTTTACGGAAACACAAAAAATCGAATAAATCTGGACAGTAATAATACTTCTCCGAATTTTGCCCCTAATGTTTTTGAGGATATACTTCAGCCTAAAAATTATCCATTGGGAAGATTTCCTGGAAACACAAAATTTGCTCTTTCGCTTATGCAACAGGTTGCGGTAAATCTCTCAGCAGGATATGATGACACAACAATAAGAAGCGTGAATGGTCCTCCGGGAACAGGAAAAACCACTTTGCTGAAGGACATTTTTGCAGAACTTATTGTAAAACAGGCTTATGATATTGCCAAACTAAGAGACAGGTTGATCAAGGGAACAAAAGAGACAATATATTTTGACAACGCATCTATTGGCGTACTTCCAGAGATCATTACGGAAAATAATATTGTTGTTGCAAGCTCCAATAATGGTGCAGTGCAGAATATCGTAAATGAGCTTCCACTTACCAAGGAACAAATCGACCAAAAGTTTGTTGAGGAGCTTAAAGGTGCTGACTATTTTTGCAGTATCGCTAATTCAAAGGTATCCTCAAAATGGGAAGAAGATGAGAAGGGTAAAACGCACGAGAAAATCATAATAGAGTCAAATGGTGATACAGATAAATTTTGGGGACTGTTTTCTCTTGAGGGCGGAAGATCTGCAAATATGAATCATATAACCGCCAATGTAAAATGTGTTGCAAAATATTTGAATGAAGAATATGTATCGGATAGTGATTTATATGCAGAATTCATTGAGCAGTATGAAAGGGTAAGTAATATCCGAAAAGAAACTCAGAAATTTGCAGAAAAGGTTAGTAAATATCATAAGGAACGTATTAAACTCGATCAATTAAGATCATCATACGATACCAAATTAAAAGACAAAACCGAGCAATTTAATAGTGATTTTGTAGAGGCAAACAGAGCTTTAAAGAAAATAGTTGAAGAGCGCAAGCAGGCGGAGCATCTTCTAAAGGAAAATTCAATCTATTTGGGAAAAACAAGAGAAACTAAAGCCAGCGTAAAAGAATATGTTAATATGCTGCAAAAGCAAAAGCCGGGATTATTTTCAAGCAAAAATAAAAAAAGTGAATACCAACTTAAAATAAACGAGGCCAATGAAAGGTTTAAAAATGCTTTAGATAAAGAAATTTATTACAACAATGAAGAAGATACTCTTCGAGATCGCATAAAGGATCTAACAGAAAAAGAAGCACAGTATTCAGCAAAGCTAAATGCCGCACAACAAGATCTTGAAGCATGGAAATTATCCTGCCATGAACAAATATCGCAATTAGAGCAAAGTGTTCAGCAATTCAGTTCTGTGTTAGATCACAATGATGTCATGTCGCTTGATATGGCTCAGGATTATGATAAATTGCATTTGTCAAATCCTTGGTTTAATGAATATTACAGAGAGGAACAATCAAAGCTGTTTATAAAAGCTCTTAAAGTCAGAAAACAGTTTTTATACGAAAACAGAAAAAATGTCATGGCCGCCGCTAAAATATGGGATTCTCAGAACAAGTACATCGAAAGGAAAAATATTATTGAAGCAGCATGGGGGTGGATTAACCTGACTATCCCTGTTATAAGCTCCACCTTTGCAAGCTTTTCTCGAATGTGCAAAAATCTTGGGGTCAACACCATTGGTCATCTTTTTATAGATGAAGCGGGACAGGCTGTTCCGCAAGCAAGCGTAGGAGCAATTTTCAGAAGCCATAATGTTATGGTCGTAGGAGATCCTTCTCAAATAAAGCCCGTACTCACAATGGATTCAAACATTCTGAATATGCTTAGAGAACATTTTGGAGTGACTGAAAAATATTTATCAAATTCCGCATCAACGCAGACATTGACTGACTGTGCAAGCAGATATGGATTTTACAAAGAAGAGGATAGATCTGACAGATCATGGATAGGTATACCACTATGGGTCCACAGAAGATGTTTGGATCCTATGTTTACAATTTCAAATAGAATTTCATATAACGGATTTATGGTTCAAGGTAACCCTGGAAACGGAAAAACTGGTTGGTTTGACGTAAAGGGAAAAGCAAATGACAAGTATGTGAAGGAGCAAGGGGAATTTCTTTTAAAAAAAATCAAGAAAATGATAGAAGAAAACCCTGCCATCATTGACAAAAAAGCAAAAGATATCATATACGTCATCTCGCCCTTTACAAATGTTGCGTATATGCTTTCCCAAAAATTAAAGGGAATAGGCTTTACAAGGTTTGACGACCATGGAAAGCCTACAAACGTGGGAACTATTCACACATTTCAGGGTAAAGAAGCGCCGATAGTTTTTATGGTACTTGGAGCAGATCAACAGAGTGCAGGTGCTGCAAGATGGGCTGTGAGTGAACCAAACATGATGAATGTTGCCGCTACCCGTGCAAAAAAAGAATTTTATATTGTTGGAGATAAAAAATTATATCTGAATTGCGGCGGTGATGTGATCACTGAAACCTATGAGGTCATTTCAAAATACAAAAAGCAATATCCAGAACTTATAGATGACGATGTAAATTCCGTAATGGAATATAATAATGACATTACGAGAATAGAAGGAGTCATAGCTGATGTAAAACGCGGTAAAAGAGCAAAATACGCAGAGGTTACGGGATATGATAATAAAACATATACCATTGATGAAAACATTTTTTCTCAGACCATTAATGCTGAAAACATAATAAGTAAGGGAAATCATATTTCTTTTGTTATTAAGTCTCAAGGCCCAAAGCGTACATATATAAAGGATATAATGCTTATTGCTCCATAATTTTAGAGGCATATTCACCTGTTTTTTACTTGTATAAAATATATGCCCGTCAAACAACGCTGATACGCTGTTTGACGGGCTTTTTGCGTGGCGGAACTTCTAAATTTGGGATTATAGCATGGCGGGGGTGGGAAGTCAAAGTTATTTTTCCATTACTACTATCTTGTTTGATATATTGCTCACAGGCTTTATTTTTTTGAGCAGTTTGAATATTGGGATAAACTCCGCCATTCCCTCGACGAGGCTGTGGTCTTCAATGTGGCGGAAGTTCGGGAGAAGCTTTGAAAGCTCTTTGCCGTCCTTGACGCCCCATGTGAATTTGGCTTTGCTGCCCTCGATCGACTTTTCTTTCATACGCTTTACCATAGTGGGGCTCATCGTCTCGACCAATACTGTTACGTGTTCAAAGCGTTTGCTTATGACGTCAAATATCTGCTTTACGTCTTTTTCGGAGAGGTACATAGTAAGGCCTTCGATAATGACGATAGCAGGTGCATCGTGCTCGGTTATTTCTTCGCTCCAATCGTCCATGGCGGACATTGCTATCTGGGATATCTCGCCTGATTCAGGGAGAAGCTTTTCTCTCACGGCGATAGTTTCGGGCAGGTCGAGGTTATACCAATGGGTGTAGCCGTTCATTCTGTAACAGCGTGTATCAAGTCCGCAGGCGATATTCACCACCACTGCGCCTTTGTTTTTTGCAAGATACTTGTTCGCAAGCTTATCGAGGACTATTGTCCTTGCCACAACGCCACTGTGCATTGCTGAGTCCTTATCGGCAAGTGAGAAATCATAGTTTATCTTATCTATTATCTCCACGGCTTTTGTATCTTTTATCGCACCCCTTGTTTTTGTTTCCTTTGCACGGGCATACACGGTTTGAAGCATAGTTTCAGGCACGCCTGAGAGCTTTGGTTTTTCATTCATATTCATTTTCTTCCTCCTGTGGTGTTATTAAGATAGTTGCGACTAACTTACTTTTTTATGATAGCACATTGAGGGGGAAATGTCAATAGAGGGGGGTGATATGGGCGTTGGGGCAGAAAAATACCGATACAGAAAGTCTGTATCGGTGGTTTTGTTACATCTTGTCAACATAAAACTCCCTGTCAGTTTCAAAGCAGTATGCGCACAGACGTCCACCTGAGGCACAGCCACAGTCTATGGCTATGTGTCCGTTGGCTTTGTAGGCTTCGGGTCTGCCGTGGTTTGGGATATTGGCGGCAGGGGTGTGACCTGTCACAAGGAAAGTATTCGGGTCGCTGAAATAGCGTTTTGAATAATCGGCACGCTCCCAGATAAGCTGGTGGAGGGTGTATTCATCAAGGGGCTTATCCTCGCTAAAGCCCCCAAGACCTGCGTGGGTGAGGACAAAACGTTTGCCGTTTATGGTAATATCCTCATACATTGAGAAGCTTTTGAGAAACTCCATAAAGTCCATGCGGTCGGCTTTGGAGAGGGAGATAAATTCGCTGAAAGTGGGTTTGCCTCCGCTGGTGAGCCAATCTATCAGGTCTAGCCGTTCGTCTTTTGTAAGCTTGCTCACATCATTTTTTATGAGGTGGCGGAGATTGATATAGGCAAGGTGTTCGTGGTTGCCGAACAGCGGGATAACATTATCACGAGTCATGATGTCGTTATAGATCTCCATAGGCTTTTCGCCCCTGTCGCAGATGTCACCTAGGATATAGAGGGTATCGTCTTCAGAGAAGCCTATTTTTTCGAGAAGCTTAATATACTCCTCATAACAGCCGTGGATATCAGATATTGCATATGTCATAAAAGTACCTCGCTGGGTTTTGGGTCGGATTTCTTGTCTATTCTATTATAGCATACTTAGGGGTAAAATTGGGGAGGTTTGAAAAAAATTTACCGTTTGGCATAGAGTTCGCTTCAAGCTGTATAATGGGGATAAAATTAAGGGAAGTTGAGTAATAGTAACCGTTAAATATTCCGTACACTACCCGACTTTGCCACTGAAAAATGATAAAAGGGACAGAATATTCAACTGTCCAAAAATTGTTACCACAAATCTTAAAAAATATGGTATAATATTAGAAATACAGTTTGGAGGTGTGATTATGGAATCCGGAAAATACAACAGAAACAAGGAAATGCTTGACGATTATATAGGCTACAAGCTGGCAACAGAAAACAGCTCTCAGCATAGTTCGTTCAATCTCAAAGGAATCGTTGTCGCTGTGTTGATCATCATAGGGATAGCCATGATCTATGATGCCCTGCGCCCAAAATGCGCACACTCAGGCTGTGACAATTCTCCTGAAGAAGGCAGCAGCTACTGTTTGATACATGACCCTAAGTATTACAATAATAAGAACAGCTATTCTTCGGTATTCACAACTGCTACAACATCACGTCCGAAAACCACTACAGCAAGTAGTTCAGCTACCAGAGCCACCCGTAAGAATACCAATAAAACCTCAACCAGTAAATCTGCTGAGTATGATGCTCATGATTATGACGACCCAGAGGATCTCTATGAAGATCACTATGATGATTTCTATGATTACGAGGATGCAGAGGATTATTGGGAGGAGAATAATTGACTCTTTTTTCATACAAGAATAAGCACAAATGCAAAAGACGTTCCATTTGGATAAAATGAAACGTCTGTTGTTTGATAATAGTTTTATCGTAGTCCTATAAACAGGAAAATGTAATGTCTACACGACAGCCGGATAAATCTGTGAGATATTGTCCCGTATATTCTACTTCTTAAAATCTCTGGGGCTGCACCCGTAGGCTTCTTTAAAGGCTTTTGAAAAATAGCTGTGATCGTCAAAGCCGCAAAGCCCACAGATAGCATTTATCAAGTCAGATGTGTTTTTTATCATATATGCCGCATTGCACAGACGCCAGTTATAGGTAATGGAGAATAGTCTTAATAGGAAAGTGTATATCAATATAGTTTTTTTATGTGGGTTCGGTATAGCTTTAGGCTATGACTAAGATTTTAAGTACAACACCTAAATGACCTGTCCGTAATTATCCTAGCGAAGATAAGCCCCAAAGGCAGAGCTAGTATTATCAGCAGAGCAGACGCAAGCCATGACGCAGATGTTTCAAGGGACATGACGCCCAAATTATAGAAAGCCTTGTAAAGATATAATCCCGGAACCATTATGACTATGGACGGAACGGTTATGGATATTCTCGGATAGCCCACATACTTTTTCAGCAGCGAGGCGAGTATGCCTGCGGTGAATGCCCCCACAAACGCAGCAGCTGCCGGAGGAAATGAAACAAGGTCAACAAGTTCCAATCTCAGAGTGTTTGCAAGTGCACCTATAACTGCCGCAGAGGCTGCAAGCTTGACAGGGCTGTTGAACATAACGGAAAATCCGAAAACCCCGCAGAAACTTGCCGCAAGTCTGAACAGTATGAACTGCCATAAGGTAAGGTGCAGAGGCAAAAAGTCCATTGGCGTAAGGTGCAGGATAAGTGCCATTAACCACGCCGTCATTGTGGCTACAATTATAATGATGAGGGCGTAGGTCAGCCGCTCGATGCCCGAACGCATATCGAGCTTTGAAAGGTCTATGCCGCTTGTGATGAACGGAAAACCAGGTATAATAAAAAGCATTGCACATATGTAGCCTGCCTCATGCTGCATTTTTATATTGAAAAGTTTTTTCGCAAGTTCAAACAGCCCTGCATATGAAAGGCACGCCGCCGATACTGAGGCAACTATTCCAAGCACAAGGGTAAGGTGGTGCTTTGTGAATTTGCTCCGCACATAATTGCCAATGCCTGCACCGAAAAATGCACATATCATCTCGGTCAGTCCACCGCCAAGCAGGAATGTGAACGCTCCGCAGGCAAGTGCCGCCGCAAGGCCCAAAACAGGCGGCGAGTAAAGTCCGTGTATCTTTTCGATATCGTCAAGTTCATTGTGGACCTGTTCGCAAGTCAAATTATCGCAGCGGCTGACAAAATCGTTGATGAAACTTTCAAGACGTGTTAGCTTTGAATTGTTTACTCCCGTGTTAGTAAGGCAAAGAGACTGCGAAAAGCAAGCCTCGCCGTCAAAACAGGTGTAGTTTATGGACATAAGCCCGATATCTGCTGTGCAGGTCAGTCCCATACATTCCGACATGGTGTTCATGGAACTTCTCACACGCCACGCTCCCGTTCCGCAGGAGAGAAACATCATTCCCACCCTGCCTATAACAGAGGCTTTTTCTTTTAGGCTCGCCTTTGATACTGGCTCGTCCTTTTCTGCGTCTGTGAAATCGTGCCATGGGATATCCATGTGATTTTTCTTAACTATAGTTTGTGACATTCAGTATCACTTCCGTTTTTAAAGATCAAGGCTGTCTGAGCCTGCTTTTTTCATCATTTCCTCACGGCAGGCAAGCACAATGCCGTCTATCTCGCTGAGGTGCATGAGCATTTTCTTTTCAAACTGATGAACAGGCAGTAAAACGCCGATCTCATCAAATGATTTTCCAGCCTTTTCGCCTGTTTCTTGTCCGTAATAGACCATTGCAGTTGGGGCAGTCTGCTGTATCTTGTGGAAAGTATTCCATATAACATCATAGGTCTGAGCCTCGGAAAGTCCAAGCTTTACAGTGTCAGGCAGGGCGTAGAGTATAAGCACGCCACGTCTTTTGTCAACACGCTTTTCCTTAATGTTCATTCCGTCGGTATAGACCCTCATAAGGTCATATCCGTCTGCAAGATAAAGCTTTGAACGTGGTGCACAACTGTGGTTTTTGTATACATCACGAAATTTCTCGAACTCATGCTTTGTGACAAGCTTTTTCTTTTCTTCAATGACATCGCCTTCAGGGGTCGTAAGGAGTTCAGGATTTTTTCCGGCTTTTCCGTGAAAACGCTTTGGTATAAGGTATGCCTCTCTCAGCAGATCGAAAAGACTTCTTCCACAAAGCTCCAGCAGAAGTGCACTTATATCACCGTTCGTATATGCGGTCAAAAGCACCTGCACAAGATGTTTTGGGTCAGGATCGGTCTGCATATCGTCGTCGCTAAGGTGATCGTAAAGCACGTTGCTGAGCCTTTCGCAAGCTCCTTCCGATGCCATTATCCTTGAAAAAAACTGTTCGACTTCATTTTCTTTTGGCAAAACTGTAGGCATATTATTATCTCCTTTCATGTATGTCATATCTCAGCATTTGCAAACATATTACACTTTTTCAGTATCATTTTTTGTATCTCTGTAGCGGCGGCATTGAGTTTTTTGTCTGCATTTTCTGCAAGAACGATGCTCCTCTTTGGAAACTCTTCATCAGTTTTCAGAATATAAACATCGCCGCTTTGTGCCATTGGTTCAGGTATAAGACCTATGCCAAGGTTGCTTTTCACAAGCGGCATTATCTGATCGGCAGTTGCGACCTCTATATCCGGCTGAAAATCTATTCCATGCTGGAAAAAGAAATCGGAATAGAAATCATATGTCCTTGTGTTTCGGTTAAGTGATATTATAGGGTGGCTGCAAAGTTCCTCAAGAGTGAGCGTTCGCTTTGCAAGATCCTTTAGCTTTGTGCTGCATATGATAAGTTCACGGAACTCTCTGAGCTTATGAAAATTCAGCGAGCCCTCTGTGCTTATCGGCGTTGTTACCACAGCGAGGTTTGCAATGCCGCTTTTGAGAGCAGTCAGTGCCTGAGGGGTTGAATGGTTCAGCAGCTTTATTTTTATTCCCGGATATCTTTCATGAAACTCATTGAGAAGTGGCAGCATAACGCCGTGAAGTGCGGTCTCCGTCACACTTATGGTGACAGTTCCGCTTTGCAGGTCGTTGGCTTTTGAGATTTCATCTTCGCCCTCTGTAATAAGTTCCACCGCCTTTGAGATGTGCTCGTAAAGTATCTCTCCCTCAGGGGTAAGCGTGACGCCGTTTTTCATTCGATTGAAAAGCGTGCAGCCAAGTTCTCCTTCGAGTATTTTTATCACCCTTGTGATATTAGGCTGATTTGTGAGCAGCACTTTTGCCGTTCTTGAAAAGCTGCGGTTCTTTGCGGCATAATAAAATATCTTATAATATTCGTAATTTATATTCACTTTATCACTTTCTTGCTATATCAATATTTTATATCTTGCATATAAATTATATATTTGACTTATATATCTGAGATAATTATAATGGAAAAAGGAGAAAATTAAAGTGTATAAAAATATTTTTCTTGTTAATTTTTTATGAAGGAATATGATAAAATGATGTTACGATCAAGAAAACAAATGTCTGAAACCAATATGCTCATGATACTTCTGACCATATCAGGGGGCTTGCAGGACGCATATTCGTATTTTGTGCGAGGTGAAGTTTTTTCAAATGCACAGACGGGAAACATTGTGCTTATGAGCACATATGTCGCAAAAGGCAACTGGCACAGGGCATTGCACTATCTTATACCTGTGCTGGCGTTTGCAATGGGGATTTTCATAGCCGAGCGTCTGCACGCACGTTTCAAGGACGTGGGATTTATACATTGGCGGCAGATAATAGTTTTCACGGAAATGGTGCTGCTTTGCATTGTGGGGTTTATACCGCTTGGCGGTTCATACGATTTTGTTGCGAATGCACTTTCATCATGTGCCTGTGCAATGCAGGTGCAATCGTTCAGGAAAGTAAATAGTTATCCATACGCAAGCACGATGTGCATAGGAAATATGAGAAGTGCAATGGAATCCATAAGTGCATACATGAGGATAGGGGACAAGTCGCTGCTTAGGAAATCGCTGCAATATTTTCTTACGATATTCGTATTTGCCTGCGGTGCAGGAATAGGCGGAGCATATTCATTATACATAGGCAATGAGTTTATATGGATATCTTGCGCATTGCTGCTTATATGCTTTGTGCTTATGTTTATAAAGAGTGAGAATGATATGATGAGGGAGGATATGTAGGGCACATTTCGGTTAGTATTGTATTATAAAGGTCAAAAGCCGCAAGGTCGGACAGCTTTTTTGCTGGTTTGACTTTGCGGCTTTGATTTTGATATAATGAATAAAATAGTTGCAGACGGGGTAGATAGACACCTTGTAAATGTGGAGGGGCGTAGAATTATGATCGACAAAAAATATTATGAAAAAGCGGCAAGGTACGTTGGGACGAGGCTTTGACAGATGTGATTTTTATTTTTATAGGGATAAATGATTTTGTGAGGGAAATTGAAAAATTTTTTCGCTTCTCCCTTGGACAAACCTGATTTTATGTAGTATAATTATATAAAAAACAGGAGGAAAAGCTATGTCAAACTTAACGATCAGATTTTATTCAAATTGCCTGCGGAGATATACCACGTTTAAAATGTACCTGCCATGTGACATAAGGCAGGACTGGGGGCAGACAGATACGAAATACTCGGAAAACAGCACCAAAACGCTTTTCTTGCTGCACGGTTTTACAGGCGACGCAGAAAACTGGGTGCCTGAATATCTTTCGGACAAGTATAATTTTGCGGTAGTTATCCCCTCGGGCGAAAATTCTTTTTGGCTGGACGGACGCTCGACTGGTCATCAGTTCTGCAAATTCGTCGGCGAGGAGCTTGTGGACTATGTAAGACGAGTTTTCAGACTTGCGAAAGACGGCAGTGAAACATACATTATGGGTCTTTCAATGGGCGGATTTGGTGCACTTCATACAGCATTTGCATATCCAGAAACCTTTGGCAAGGTTGTTGCATTATCTTCGGCTCTTATCGTACACGAAGTCGCAGGAATGTCAGAGGGGCAAGGCAATGCCACAGCGAATTATGAATATTACAGAGAATGTTTCGGCGAAACGTCTGAGGTGCTGAACAGCAGGAACAATCCCGAATTTCTTATAGACAAACTTCAGCGAGAGGGCAAAAATATCCCAGATATATTTATGTGCTGCGGCACGGAAGATTTCCTGCTTGAAAACAACCGTGATCTTCACAAATTTCTTGAAAGCAGAAACGTTTCTCACGAGTATTTTGAAAGCAAAGGCAACCACGATATGATGTTTTGGAGTGAGTATGCTGAAAAGGCGGTCAAGTGGATGTTTGAGGATAAGTAAGAGCGATGATGTCTTTATGGTTTCTTATGTGATAATATGAAACACAAGAAACCTCATACAAACTGCACAATATAAAAATACCCTTTGAGAAAGGGATTTCTCCTCTCTCAAAGGGCAGGTTGGCAAACTGGAAGTTATCTGTCTCTTTCTTTATTTTTATCAGCATTTGCTCTTCTTTTTATTCTTAATATTAAACTATCAGGACTTTTCTTTTCTTCCGTATTTTTGCCTGCATTAGCTCTTGCTTTTATTCTTGATATCAAATTATTTGTATTTTCTTTTTTATTCTTTTCCATATAATTAACCTCCCTACAAATTCCGATTTGTATTTCTGTTTGTTTTAAAAATGGGCAACCCCGATTGGAATTGCCCATTAATTCTACAAATTATTATGTTATGGTTACTCCAACGTCTTCATCGTAGGGAACAACAGCACATCTCTGATAGCCGGTGAGTTAGTCAGCAGCATAACAAGTCTGTCTATGCCGTAACCAATACCGCCTGTAGGTGGCATACCTATCTCCAAAGCTCTCAGGAAGTCCTCGTCTGTGTGGTTTGCTTCCTCGTCACCCTGCTTCAATGCCTCTTCCTGCGCTGCAAATCTCTCACGCTGATCTATCGGATCGTTCAGCTCTGAGTATGCGTTGCACATCTCTCTGCCTGTGATGAAAAGCTCAAATCTCTCTACATAATCAGGATTTTCTGGCTTCTTCTTTGTAAGTGGAGAAATCTCGATAGGGTGATCCATTATGAATGTAGGCTGAATAAGATGCTCCTCAACATATTCCTCAAAGAACAGGTTGAGTATGTCGCCCCTCTTGTGCCTTGCCTCGTATTCAATGTGATGCTCGTCTGCAAGTGCCTTTGCTTCCTCTGTTGTGGCTACCTTTGAGAAATCAACACCAGAATACTTCTTTACTGCATCGATCATTGTCATTCTCTCAAACGGCTTGCCAAGATTTATCATTACATCACCGTAAGGTACACAAGTTGTGCCGCATACCTCCTGTGCAACGTGTCTGAACATATTCTCTGTGAGATCCATCATGCCGTAGTAATCTGTGTATGCCTGATAAAGCTCCATAAGAGTAAACTCAGGATTGTGTCTTGCGTCAACACCCTCGTTTCTGAATACTCTGCCTATCTCGTATACTCTTTCAAGTCCGCCGACAATAAGTCTCTTCAAATAAAGCTCAAGAGAAATTCTCAGCTTAACGTCCTCGTCAAGTGCGTTGTAGTGTGTCTCAAATGGTCTTGCGGCAGCTCCGCCTGCATTAGATACCAGCATTGGAGTTTCAACTTCCATGAAGCCCTGACCATCAAGATATCTTCTTATAGATGAGATTATCTGTGACCTCTTTATAAATGTGTCCTTTACCTCAGGATTGCATATAAGGTCTGTGTATCTCTGTCTGTATCTAGTGTCCTGATCCTTCAGACCATGCCACTTCTCAGGCAACGGCAGAAGCGACTTTGAAAGCAGTACGAACTTCTGAGCGTGAATTGATATCTCGCCCATTTTTGTTCTAAATACAAAGCCCTCAATGCCAACGATATCACCGATATCGCCCTTCTTGTAATCGTCAAATTCTTCCTTGCCGATCTCGTTCATTCTCAGATAGACCTGAACCTTGTCGCTCTTATCTCTCAGGTCGAAAAAGCTTGCCTTGCCCATAAGACGTCTTGACATTACTCTGCCTGCAACGCTTACTGTTATGCGGTTTGCCTCGAGAAGCTCCTTGAGCTTTTCCTCGTCTTCGCCTGCCTGCTCCTTAAGCTCAGCCTCAAGCTTTTCATACTGTGCTTTAGCCTCGGCACAGCTTGCTGTAACATCATACTTTGTTATCTCAAATGGATTCTTGCCCTTGGCTTTCAGTTCCTCCAGCTTGTCCATTCTTATCTTCTTTAAGCTGTTTATGTCCTCCTGAGTAAGCTCTTCCTCAGGAGCGTTTGTGCGGTTTTCCTCGCTCATTTATATTTTCCTTTCCGTGTGTTTTGTAAGTGGTCTGTTACTTTGAAATGTCGATGACCTCGAATTTCAGCAGACCGGCAGGTGTTTCAGCCTCGAAAATGTCGCCTACCTTGTGCTTGAGTGCAGCCTTGCCTATAGGTGACTCGTCAGAGATCTTGCCGTTGTCAGGGTCAGACTCAGTTGAACCTACTATCTGAAGATCCTCGATCTCGTCAAGCTCGATATCCTTTATCTTGATGATAGAGCCTACGCCTATCTCGTTTACAGAAATATCATCGTCCTCAACGACAGTTGCGTTTGAAATGAGAAGCTCTAACTCATTGATCTTTGATTCAAGGATAGCCTGCTCGTTCTTAGCTTCGTCGTACTCAGCATTCTCGGAAAGGTCTCCGAAAGAACGTGCTTCTTTAAGCTTCTGAGCAACTTCACGTCTTTTTACTGTAATAAGGTATTCAAGTTCCTCCTGCAATTTAGCATAACCTGCTTTTGAAACAGTCTTAGAAATAGCTGCCATAATTAAACACTCCTATATCAATATAATTTTATACGGGTACTATCAACTTAATATTATACACGATTTGCCCTCTTTTGTCAAGGTCGGAAGCCGTCGCAAACGGGCTTTTTTGCACCTTTGGACAGTCTGCACGATTTTACATTTTGCACAAATTTTCACCTCTGACAGCGTGTTAGGATATTGAAAATAATAATAGTATGATTTATAATTATCTTACGATAAAACAAGTTATGAAAAAACATAGGAGGAAATTTTCATGCCAAACCCCATTTTGCCTGCATGGGAGTATATCCCTGACGGCGAGCCGAGAGTTTTCGGCGACAGAGTTTATCTTTATGGCTCACATGACAGAGCCGCTCAAAGCGACTTTTGCGACTATAAACTGAAAGTCTGGTCTGCACCGCTTGATGACCTTAACAATTGGGTCTGTCACGGACACAGCTTCCATACCCGTGATGACCGTGACCATAAGTCCGATACCGAGGGAATGACCGACCGCAAGCTGTTCGCTCCGGACGTTATAGAAAAAGACGGCAGGTATTATCTCTATGCCTATATAGTCGGCTCAAAGGGTGTTGTTGGCGTGTCCGATAAGCCCGAAGGCCCTTTCAAGCTCCTTTCTCAGTATAAATATGACCCTGAGGACGCAGGCGATGACGGTATTTATAATGATGCAGGCGTGCTTGTTGATGATGACGGCAGAGTGTATATTTATTACGGCTTCACAGAATCCAACTTCAACGAGATAGACCCTGCGGATATGTATACCATTAAAAAGGGGAGCTACAAAAGAGCGGTCATTGATGACAGCGACAACGCACCGCAGGAACAGCGCTTCTTCGAGGCAAGCTCCCCGAGGAAAATCGGAGATACATACTATCTTATATATTCCCCATGTGTAGGAAGCAGGCTTGCCTATGCAACCTCAGATAAGCCACAAGGTCCGTTCAAATATCGTGGATATATAATAGACAACGGCGTTGATTATCCGGGTGGAAATGACCACGGCTCAGTGTGCGATATAAACGGTCAGTGGTATATTTTCTATCACAGAATGACAAACAATACCATAATGTCAAGACGTGCCTGCGTTGAGAAAATAGAGATTCTCCCTGACGGAACGATACCTACAGTGGAAATGACCTCGCTTGGTTTTGAAGACAGCCTTGACCCTTTCAAGCCTTATCCTGCGGATATAGTCTGCGTGCTGAAAGGCGGCTGTTTTATCACCGAAAAGGATATCTTCACAAGAAGTATCGTGAACATCACCCATGGCAACGTTATAGGCTATAAGTATTTTGATTTTGGCGAGGACTTTTCCTCAAAGACCATGAAGATAGCCCTGAAAGTCAGGGGCATGGGAACTGTTGCAAAGGTGGCGGTCTATGCTGATGACTATGAGAACAGCGAGCCTGTAGGCTATGTTGATATCGGAACAGGTGATGGAGTTTACACAGGAGTAGTCAAGTCCCTTACTGGCAGACATTCTATCTATTTTGTGCCTACAGCTTTTTCAGATGAGCTTGCCGATTGGATAGCAGATTATTTCAAAAACAAGCCGCTTTTTGAACTTGAAGAATTTGTATTTATGAAATAGGAGGAAATAATATGAGAACCATAAAAGCTATCTCGCTTCTTACTGCGGCGGTCATGGGCTGTACTGCACTGCTTGCAGGCTGTGGAAAGGGAAGCGACAGCTCATCAAAGGCAGAGGAGGGCGCAAAGACCTCTGATGACGGAAGTATAAACAAAGACCTTACCGCAACCGAGCTTGCAAGACTTCTGGGCAACGGCACAAACCTCGGAAACACCATGGAGGCATACGGTCACAAAAGCTATTCTGCCGACACCGACCCTGAAAGCTTTGAAACTCTTTGGGGTCAGCCTGTCACAACGGAAGAGATGATAAAAGGTATGAAAGCAAGCGGCTTTGACTCTCTCCGTGTGCCTGTGGCATGGACAAACGCAATGGAGTATGAAAAAGGCGATTACACCATAAATGAAGCCTATCTCGACAGAGTGGAGAAGATAATAAACTACGCTTTGGATAATGATATGTATGTTATCATAAACGACCACTGGGACGGAAGCTGGTGGGGAATGTTCGGTTCTTCCGAGCAGAGCGACGTTGACAAGGCGTTTGAAATGTATAAATCCATGTGGACGCAGATAGCGAACAGATATAAAAAATACTCCGACAGACTTATATTTGAGGGTGCAAACGAAGAGCTTGGTGACAGACTCAATGACACAGACGTGTGCAAAAACTCAGGCTCGCTTTCAAAAGCCGAGTGCTATGAAATGGCCAACAAGATAAATCAGACCTTTGTTGACACTGTTCGTGCAACAGGCGGAAACAACGAACAGCGTTTTCTTCTTATCGCAGGCTACAATACCGATATCACAATGACCTGCTCAGACAAGTTCCAAATGCCAACTGATACCGCAAAGGATAGGCTTCTGCTTTCTGTTCATTATTATACCCCATGGGATTATTGCGGAACAAAGGGTCGCTCAGATTGGGGAACAAAGACAGACTATGAGGAGCAGAACAGACTTTTCAAGAACATGACAAAGTATTCCGAGCAGGGCTATGGCATAATAATAGGCGAGTATGCAGTGCTTACAAACGGCGGTGACCTAAAGAAAGGCACTGACAAGTTTATTGACAACCTCCTTGACAACTGTGACGCCTACGGCTTTGCACCATTCCTTTGGGATTGCAGTGATTTCTTCTCACGTTCAGAACTTAAAATGCGTGATGAAACTGTGGCAAAGATATTTGATGAAAGGCGCCGTGATAACCAGTCCTCGATGACAGTGGAGGAGGAAAGAGCCGCTGCTGTAAAGAAGCTTGATGAAACTCTTGCGGCTGCACCTGAAAAGCTAACAGATGATACCGCACCGCAGGCTGACGAGAACACAGCGGTGGCATGGATAATGTATCAGAGTGCAGATTTTTCCGTATGCTACAGCGTTGGCGACGAGTATGACCCGGTTTCAAAGAGCGACGGAGTTATCGCAGAAAACGCAGTTATAGACGGTGAGGGAACTTACACAGTAAGCCTTGATATGTCATCAAACAACGCCAACGGCATTGCATTCTCGGCTTTGGGTATCGCAAACGGTGAGAAGCTTTATCCGAACTATATCGCAACTATTGACGAGATAAAGATAAACGGCGAAGCTGTTGAAACCATAGCGGAGGGCTACACCACATCTGACGACCAGCTTTGCACAAGAGTTAACCTTGTGAACCAGTGGGTATCCGCATCACCTGAGGACGCAAGAATAGCAGGCGGTGACCTTTCAAAGGCTTCTCCAACAATACTTGACTATGCAGGAAAGATAAACACTCTCGAAATAACTTTCACATACGCTCCTGCGGCATAAAATAAGCAATATAAAAACGGCAGTTCAGCATCAAGCTGTTCTGCCGTTTTGGTTTGTGAAATATCAGAACTGCGAATTAGTCCAGTCCACAATACTTTGGATAGACTTATCACGCTTGTTAATGAACGCTCTTATGCAATCAGATGAAGCATATCCTCCATGAAGCGCTTCTTCAGCCGAGCCTGTATCCGGGTATCTTGCAAAGAACTGCTCATAAAGAGGGGAGTAAATGCTCTCAAATTCTGCGAGCCTATCAAGTGCCTTTTCTTTTTCAAACGTACCCTCAGACATCTTTAAAAGCCTGTCATTGAAATCGTTCCTGAAATCTTCATTTGACATAAGATAAGCAAAACTCAGAACCGCAGGATTTTTCGTGTCCGTGTCAAGCAGTCCCTTTGGCTTGTAGTTATCCTCTTTCATGGTGTTCGTCCATGCGTCGCCTTCACCGCTCACTCCGCCGAACTCAATGTCATAGAACATGAAACGCCATTTGCCGTCTGCATATTCGTTGGAACTGTCTGTGTTTTGCACCTTCCACATTGACCAGTTCTTGCCCGGCCAATCCCACTTGTTGTTTATCCAAACCTCTGCAAGGAAATAATCTCTCACACTGTCGGTGTCAACAAGCTTTGAGAACTCCTCATAATCTGCCTGTGCGGATAAGTCTTTGTGAGAAGCGAAGAAATCTGTAAGCTCCTTGAAGAAATATCCCTCGTCTGTTTCTCCCTCCGGAAGCTTGCCCTCGTCAAGCTTGTAGCCGCTCTGATAGGTTTCTGCGTCGCCTTTGTAGACCACCACATCGTCTTTGTTCACACCGTAGTGGCTTTCAAAATAATTGTCGGAATAGTCCTCTTCCAGCACATAAAGTCCCCAGTATTCGCCATTCAGATAAACAACGCATGGACGTGAAGCCTTTGTTGAGCCGTCAAGCTCTGTCATAAGACTCTGCCAATAGGTGTCATTGAATTTTGCCGTAAAAGCACAATTTCCACCTGCACGGAGAGTAAGCGTCTTAAAGCTGTCGATAGTTTCATCAGATGCGTTTTTCAGCCCCTCAAAGACCTCATAATTAAACTTCTTTTCACCGTATTTCTTTCTGGCGTAAAGCCTGAATCCCTTTTGCAGGTCGGAGCGTGAATAGTTTCCTTGTATCCTTATGCCGCAATCCTGTGACAAAGCGTTCGTCACATTTCCCTCGGCTGATATCTCGTTAAGCTCGATGTGACAATCACGTTCCCATTCCTTGCCACGCTGTTTGTAGTTTGCGTCAAGCTGTCTTGCAGTTTCGTTTTCTATGCTTTCTCCGCTGGCTTTATAGTCCTCCAGTGCCTTGTTGAAAATATCGCCCTTGACGTATATGCCGATCTTGCTGTCGAAAAGGTCAGCGTAGTCCATTGTGATGTTCATTACCGCAAGGTCATGCCCGACCGCTTCACAGCTTTCTTTAAGCCCTTTTATATGCTCCTCTGCGCTTCCTATGTAAAAGCTGCCTGAGAAGCTTTGCGAAACGCTTCCGTCGCTTTTTTCGCTTGACGCTCTTATAACAGTGCATTTGTCCACCGCATTGTCAGAAGGTGCTTTTTTGTTGCACCAGAAATCCCCCTCGCCAAAGCTGAACTCATTGAAATTGCCTGATATCATCTCAGTTGGTACTGCTGAAACCACATTAGGGCCATTGCTCCTGTCTTTTATTTCGATAGGGGCAGTGTATTCTTCTCTCGTGGCAGAGGTCCTAGGGTCTGTGCCGTCAGTGGTGTAGTATATCTTCTCACCCTCGTTTGCGGTAAGCTCAAGGCTGAAACCGCTGTCATAAAAGCCGCTTTCCTGCGAAAAACCTACCACGCTGTCATTGAGGTCAAATTCAGGCTTGTCTGTTTCAGGTTCGGTGGTGGTATTATCATAGTCTGAAACACTGCTGTCCGCTTTGCCGGAGCTTTCAGCCGCTTTTGATGAAGCCTGTGAACCGTCCACACCCTTTGAACAGCCAGACAGCATAAGCACTGCGGCCATAAGGCATAATATTTTTTTTGCGTTCATATATTTCCTGCTTTCTGTTTTATGTAAACGTTTTACTTTGCACATATGATTGTACCATAACAAAGTCCCGGAAGCAATAGAAACGCTCCATTTTCGGCATTTGCAACTGTTTGAAGCCTGTTTGTTTGTCTATTATGGATATAAAAAGCGACATAAAAAAGCGTCGGATAAAACTACCCGACGCTTTGTGTATTGTATTTTAAATTATTGTTTGTTTTTATTGTAGATTATCATAAGCCCTTTGAGCAGAAGCTCATCGTCAATGACGATGTCACGCTTGCAGTAAGGGACTATTATCTTTGCCACACCGCCTGTGGAAACCACAGTGCATTTTTCACCAAGCTCGTTTTCTATCCTCTCTATAACTCCGTCAATGCTTGCGGCGTTGCTATGGATTATACCGCTCTTCATACAGTCGATAGTATTAGTGCCTATGACCTTTTTAGGCGGTACAAGGCTGATGAAAGGAAGCTGTGAAGCCTTGCCCGAAAGCGAGTCGAGGGAAGTTCTAAGTCCCGGTATTATCATTCCGCCTATGAAATTCTTTTCCTTGTCTATTACTGATATGGTAGTAGCAGTGCCCATATCTATCATTATGATAGGCACAGGGTAGAGGTTTATCGCCGCAACTGCGTCTGCAACTCTGTCGCTTCCAAGCTGTGCGGGATTGTCGAGATTTATCTTAAGTCCCGTCTTTATTCCAGGTCCTACCACCATGATACGCTTTTTGATAAGCCTCTCCATTGCCTCTTTCATCGTGAGGGTAACAGACGGCACGACCGATGAGATTATGCCGCCCCTGAAATCTGACATATCTATAGAATGTATCTCAAGAATGTTCTTGAGCATTATGGCATATTCAAGTGCCGTGGACTGCTGATTTGTAGAAAGTCTTTCAACAAAAAGTATCCTGTCGCTTTCAAAACAGCCCATTACTATGTTAGTGTTTCCTATATCGACCGCTAAAACCATTTGTATGTTATCCTTTCGGTGAATTTATGCCTGCGCTTTGTTTTGGTTAGGTATGAACCTTGCCTTATAAAGTGCAGCACACACTGTACCTGTAACAAATGTACATACAGCCATTTCGACCAGAGCGTTTATGCCTACAAAGGTGCAGATGAATACTATGATATTCTTTCCGCCCATAAGCTCTTTTACATAATCGGTGTTGCCGAAAAGCAAAACAAGCGCACTCATAAAGAACGCAGTGTTCAAAAACGCAGTAAAAAAGCCCGTAACAGCATATGAAACATAATTGTTTGTTACCTTGCTCATGCCTTTTGCAATAAATCCTACGATAATGCCGTCAAGAAGTCTTGGTACAAATCGCTGAACGAAAGCCAGGATCGGATCGATTGCAACAAGTGCTGCACCCATTCCGCTTGGCACGCCTATTCCGAAGCACTGCAAAAAGCTGAGCAGACCGAAAACTCCTCCAATGACTGCACTTCCCACAGGGCCTACCGTTACAGCCGCTATGGCAATAGGAATTACGTTGAGAGTAATTACCAGCGGTCCGATAGGTATAGAACCGATAGGAGTGAACGAGAAGATCATTGTGAGAGCTGTCATCAATCCCAGTATCACCAATGATTTTGTGTTGACCTTTGTTTTCATATTAAATTTCCTCCTTGTTATTATTCCTCCATCATGGGAGGATACAATACAATACTAGTATATTATATCATATTTTTTCGCATATTTCCATAGCTTAAGTAAATTTTTTATGAATTTTTTTATCTTCATAAACAGGAATATTTCTGTACTCACAAATGTATAATTTATTAACAAAAGAAAACGAAATAAGCACTGCAAAATTCCATATAGTGCAAACAAAATCGTGATTTTTCATGTAATTGTGATATTTTTTTCACCTGTTTTACACATTCATATGTACATTTAGCTGTATGCACATACTTATATATGCTATGTAAAAGTTAATAATTAATAGAATATTCATAGATTATGTTAGAATAGTTCATTGACATTTTGTATAATTAAAGTCAAGCAAAGAGAGAATTTGTGTGAGATTTACACAAACCTCTTTGAACACATTATTACATTACATATAGGAGGAATTAGAAATGAGATTTACATTACCAAGAGACCTTTATCACGGCAAGGGAGCATTGGAGAACCTGAAAACACTGAAAGGTAAGAAAGCTATCATCGTAGTCGGCGGCGGCTCAATGAAGAGAAACGGTTTTCTCCAGAAGGCAGAAGCTTATCTGAAAGAGGCTGGAATGGAAGTTAAGCTTCTTGAGGGCGTAGAGCCAGACCCTTCTGTAACAACAGTTATGAACGGTGCAAAGGTCATGCTCGAATTTGAGCCTGATTGGATCGTAGCAATGGGCGGCGGCTCACCTATCGACGCTGCAAAGGCTATGTGGATCAAGTATGAGTATCCTGATTGCACATTTGAAGATATGTGTAAGGTATTCGGTATCCCTGAGCTGAGAAAGAAAGCACACTTCTGCGCAATTTCTTCAACATCAGGTACAGCTACTGAGGTAACAGCATTCTCTATCATCACAGATTATGACAAGGGTATCAAGTATCCTATCGCTGACTTTGAGATCACACCAGATGTAGCTATCGTTGACCCTGACCTTGCAGAAACAATGCCACAGAAGCTGACAGCTCATACAGGTATGGACGCTCTGACACACGCTATCGAAGCTTATGTTTCAACAGCAAACTGTGCATATACAGATCCGCTTGCTATCCACGCTATCGAAATGATCCAGAAGGATCTTGTTGATTCCTACAATGGCGATATGGGCGCAAGAGATAGAATGCACGACGCTCAGTGTCTTGCAGGTATGGCATTCTCAAATGCTCTGCTTGGTATCGTTCACTCAATGGCTCATAAGACAGGCGCAGCTTTCGCTGATTATGGCGCACACATTATCCACGGCGCAGCTAATGCAATGTATCTGCCAAAGGTAATCGCATTCAATGCTAAGGACGAAACAGCTAAGAAGAGATATGGCGTTATCGCTGATTATATGCACCTGGGCGGTTCAAACGATGACGAGAAGGTAAAGCTCCTCATCGAGTATGTAAGAGGCATGAATGACAAGCTCAACATTCCTCACTGCATCAAGAACTATGGTACAGACAGCTATCCATGTGAGCAGGGATTCGTTCCTGAGAACGTATTCCTTGAGAGACTCCCTGAGATCGCTAAGAACGCTATCGCAGACGCTTGCACAGGTTCTAACCCACGTCAGCCTTCACAGGAAGAAATGGAAAAGCTCCTCAAGTGCTGCTACTACGATACAGAAGTTGATTTCTAATTCTCCAGATTATAGAACAGAGAGCGTCCCGAACTTGTTTCGGGGCGTTTTCTGCTTTTTTGTGTATTTCGCTTAAAAACACTTGATTTTTGCTAGATTTTATGTTATAATTTTAGTAGACTTGGGAATTTTTATTATATAAGCAGGGGAGAGTGTTTATTTTGCAGGATATGGACTATTATTTTTCTCATTTTCCTGTGCTGGAAACAGAAAGACTCATACTCAGGGCGAAGACCGCTACTGACGCAGAGGATATGAAAACCTATATGGCTGACGAGAGCCTTTACAAATATTGGGGAAGAAACATGACAAGGCAGGAAAGAGAGCCGTCGCTTTTTTTCGGACGCACTCTTAACAACGGCAAAAAGGATCATATAAGCTGGGGGATAGAGCTAAAGAAAAATCATAGGTTGGCAGGGGAGGTAAACCTCTTCAATATCGAGAATGACAGACAGGCAATGATAGGCTATCGAATCTCGGCGGCGTATCAGAACATGGGCTTTGTCACCGAGGCTCTCAGGCGTGTGATCAGATTTTGCTTTGAGGAAACAGGCGTTCAAAGGCTTGAAGCTGAGGTCATGACGGTGAACGTGGCTTCAAACAGAGTAATGGAAAAATGCGGATTTACCTGCGAGGGAACAAAGCGTCAGGCAAAGTTTGTGAACATCTATACAGACTTCAATATCTATGGGCTTCTCAGAAGCGATATTATGGGAGAGCGTGCGGCTTCTACATAAGACAGAAAAATAACGGGCGGAAGATTTGGTCTTCCGTCCGTTTTGTGTTGTTCTGTATTAGCTTATCAGCCTATAGCTTTGAACGCCTCTCTTATTGAGCGCACACCGATTATTTTCATTGAAAACTTGCTTGTGTCAACGCTTTTCAGCGAATGTGCAGGAACGATACAAGTTTCAAAGCCCATTCGTTCGCACTCCGCAAGGCGCTGTTCACAGTGGGAAATGCTCCTGAGCTCTCCGCCTAAGCCTATCTCGCCAAGGGCGATAAGCTTGTCGCTTATGACCTTGTCCGTCAGCCCCGAATAAAGCGCCAATGCCACCGATAGGTCAGCCGCAGTGTCATCAAGCTTTAATCCGCCTACAATGTTGATGTAAACGTCCAGCCCACCGAAAAAATAGCCAAGCCGTTTTTCAAGCACAGCTATTATTATCGCCATTCTGTAGTAGTCAAAGCCCGTGGCAGTACGTCTTGGGGAGGCAAGCACGCTCTTGCACACAAGTGCCTGGACTTCCGCCATAACAGGCCTTGTGCCCTCCATTATGCAGGCAACGCAAGTTCCCGAAGCGTCTGTCGGTCTGCCCTCCAAAAACATCATAGAGGGATTTTCAACTTCCAGCAGACCGCTGTCAGCCATTTCAAACATACCTATCTCATTCGTTGAGCCAAAACGGTTTTTTATGGCTCGCAGTATCCTGTAGGTGAGATTTCGCTGACCCTCAAAATACAGCACGCAGTCAACAATGTGTTCCATGACCTTTGGTCCTGCGATAGCACCGTCCTTGTTGACGTGACCTACTATGAACATTGGTATCTCTTCCGACTTTGCTGTGCGCATGAACATATTCGTGCATTCTCTTACCTGCGTCACAGACCCCTGCGCTGAGGATATCCCGCTTATGTTCATGGTCTGGATAGAGTCGATTATGACTATCTCAGGCTTTTCTTTTACTATCACAGAGCATATCTGCTCGCAGTCATTGTCTGCAAGAAGATACAGATTTTCAGAATCAACATGAAGCCTGTTTGCACGAAGCTTTATCTGCCGTACAGACTCCTCTCCAGATACATAAAGTATGGTGTGGTCTTGCCCTAAATACTGACATATCTGCAAAAGCATTGTGGATTTTCCTATGCCCGGTTCACCGCCCAGAAGCACCAGAGAGCCTTTCACAAGCCCTCCTCCAAGCACTCTGTCAAGTTCTTTCAGCCCCGTTGCATAACGTATCTCGTTGTAGCTTGCGTCAACACCGCCTATGCCAACTATCTTGTCGGAAATATCCCTGACAGTCGTGGGCTTAGACTTTGCACCGCCCGCCCTGACCGCAAGCTCGACCTCCTCAAAGGTGTTCCATTCGCCGCAGTTAGGGCATTTGCCGTTCCATTTTGATGTTTCATATCCGCACTGACTGCACACATACGAAGTTTTCACCTTTGCCATATGGTCGTTCCTTTCTGCATATTTATCTGATGATTTGCTGATATATATAAATGCTGCGCCGATTTTGTGTAGGGGCTGGCGCCCCCCACAGCCCGTTTATGTTGCGGTGATCGCTCGTGCAAAGCGCTGAAATTACTTGCCCTCAAGCCCCTTGAGAGCCTTTATCTCGTCACGGTCGAGCCTTATAACAGAATCCTTTATTACCTCAATATCGTCTTTCTTTACCACAACAACATTGTCGTTTTTATCCATTTTAACTCTCAGCTTGCCTGTGAGCAGATTTACTTCCTCAACAACGCCTCTGCCCTCAGCCGTTTTTACGATAGCGCCCACCTTTGGCGTGTGCTTGAGAAGATCCTCATAGCTGTCCTGCTCGTATTTCAGACAGCACATAAGTCTTCCGCAAGTGCCTGAGATCTTTGTAGGGTTAAGTGACAAGCCTTGTTCCTTAGCCATTTTAATAGAAACAGGCTGGAACTCTCCCAAAAATCTTGAACAGCAGAAAGGCTGTCCGCAGATGCCAAGACCCCCAAGCATTTTTGCCTCGTCACGAACGCCTATCTGACGAAGCTCTATCCTCGTTCTGAATACCGCGGCAAGGTCTTTTACAAGCTCACGAAAGTCAACTCTGCTCTCGGCGGTAAAATAGAAAAGAAGCTTGTTGTTGTCAAAAGTACATTCAACGTCGATAAGATTCATTTTCAGCTTGTGAGCGGCTATCTTCTGCTCGCATATCTTGAAAGCGTCCTTTTCCTTTTGTCTGTTTTTTTCGATAGTTTTCATATCGTTAGGGGTGGCAAGCCTTATAATGCCTTTTACGGGGTTTGTGAATCTTGTTTCGTCTATTTCCCTGTCCACAAGCGCAACTTCACCACATTCAACGCCCCTTGCGGTCTCAACGATAACTTTGTCGCCCATTTTCACGTCATAGTCTTTTGGGTCGAAGTAGTATATCTTGCCAACGCTTTTAAAGCGTACTCCGATTATTTTTAACATCTCTTTTTCCTTTCAAATATATATCACGGCTTTGCCGTCAGCTACTTTCCTGTGACAGAATATATCTGTCCTGCCAGACTGTTTATAGTCAGGCTTATGTTGCAGTTTGCGTCTATCCTGCCTATGTAGTCAGAAACTATATCGTAAAGCCTGACCGCCTGATCTGAGGAAAGGCTTCTGCTGAGCGTCTTTGCACCCTCTTTCGCACAGCTCACAGACTTTTCGCTTTCTCCCCCGAGCCTGAATGCCGCACTGTCACGGAGTATCTCCTGAAAAAGGCTCAGCCCCTCTCTCAGCAACGTTTTTTTGCCGTCTGCCACAAATAGCGTTTTCAAAACGTCATATTCGTTTCCACTGCACATTGCGTCGCACAGACCTCTTGCAAGCTTCACGCTGTCAAAAAACTGGGAGTGTTCAAGATACTCGACACATCTGCCGATATTTCCACGCCCTGCTGAAACAGCTTCGCTTATGAGCGCAGGGGCAACGGCAGGATATTTCTCCTGCAAACACGCCATGCTCTCCGCCTCCGTGACAGAGGTCATGCCAAGGGAAAGCACTCGTGAGATTATGGTAGGCAGAAAAATTTCCTTGCTTCTCGCCGTAAGTATTATAGCGGTATGCTCAGGCGGTTCTTCAATGACTTTAAGCAGAATGTTCTGCACCTGAATAACAGTGTTCACCGACAAGTCAAGGTCAGGAATTATGTATACTTTCATTCTCGCCTCGTTCGGTGCAACGGGAGCTTCCGCAACTATAGGTCTGATAGAATCGTCAACGATATAGTTGCCATTGCTGTTTGCCTTTGCCACCATAACGTCAGGGTGAGCTCCGTCGGCTATCATTCTGCAAGTTCTGCAAATGCCGCAAGGTTCGCCTGTTTGACGTTCGCACAAGAGTGCCGCCGCTATCCACCGTGCAAGGGTCTTTTTACCAAGCCCCTTTTCTCCGTGTATCATTATGGAGTGCGGCTCTCGTTTCTTTTTTATCATCTCAGATACGAGCCTGCGAGGCTCGCTGTTTCCGTATATTATCAAGCCCTCAGACCCCTTTCTGAAAATTTTCTATCCCTTAGACTTTCTCAAAACGCTCGATATCAGTAACGAAAATAGTTGCGCCGCCGATAGCCACCTCAACAGGATATGAAGCCGCACCGTCAGGCTCCATGATAGTTGATGACGGAACGAACTGCTTTCTTTTCTTTGAATACTTTTTGCAGACCTCTATAACAAGGTCTACCTGCTCATCAGGGCAGCAGATAAGAAAGGTGGTGTTTCCTGACATAAGAAAACCGCCTGTTGAAGAAAGCTTTGTGGCTCTTATGCCGGCTTTCAGAAGTCCTTTATTTACAGCGTAGGTATCATCGCTGTTTACGATAGCATAGACAAGTTTCATGATTTTGCCTCCTGTTATTTTGATGTAATAATAGCTTTTTTAGCTACACCTTATATTATAGCACATTTATGCGTTCAATTCCATAGTTTTTCAAAATTTTTATTACCTGCGGTGTTATCTCCTCACCGCTCACTGCCACAGGCACAGAGGGCTGACAGCTTGTGACGGTCATTCCGCATATAAGACCGCAGGCGTCCTCCACGTTTACGGTGTGCTGAGCCGAAAAAGCCGCCTGTCTTATACCCATGCGTTTTATCCCTTTTGGTATAGCGGGTAAGTCACCGAAAAGCCTTATCCTAGGCTGTTTTATCTCTGAAAACGCCTTTTCAAGTTTCAAAAAGTCCTCCTCGCTGTTGAAAGGCGACGGCATAAGCACAACATATTGTGTGTCGCTGTATTCAGGCTCGATGCCATATTCCCTCAGCCTGTCTGCAAGGTCGTCACCTGTGATACCGCTTTTGTATGCGGCAACGGTTATCTTCATAGGCTCTTCGCCTATGGTATGCCAGCCGAAAGCTGTTATCCTATCTTTGCAGACTTTTACCCTTTCCACAGTGCGTTCAAGGTCACGAGGAAAATCACCATTCACATAGTCAGCGCAAAGGTCAAGGCTCTCCATTATAAGATAGGAGGGGCTTGTTGAGCCGAACATTGACATTATCTCTTTGGCGCAATCATCATAATTCGCAGGGGCGTGATTTGAAATATGAAGCATTGCTCCCCCTGTGTAGCATGGAAGCGTTTTGTGAGCAGAGTCACAGCACATATCAGCCCCCAAGTCCATGGGGTGCAGGCTCTCAGGGAGAAACTTCAGATAAGCTCCGTGAGCGTTGTCGCAAAGAAGAGGCACGCCGTATTTTCTGCAAACCTCGCTCATGCCCTTTATGTCGCTGAGATCGCCAAGATAGTCAGGTGAGGTCACATAAACGCAATCTGCCTTTGTCCTTGACAGCACTTTCTCAACGTCCTCAGGAGTGACGCTTCCTGCGCATATAGACGTAAACTCACCCTTTGGATATATCCACTCCACGTCAATGTCAAGGAGTATGCAGGCATTTATAAACGCCTTGTGGACGTTTCTTGGTGCGGCAACAGTTATCTTTTTTCCTTGTCCACTGCGACATACTATGCCAAGCATTGCCTTTATGCAAAGGCTCGACCCCTCGGCAGAGTAAAAAGTCCGCCTGCTGCCATAGGCTTCCGCCATTTTGGCTTCGCTCTGTGCGATGATCCCCTCGGCTTCAAAAAGATAGTCCGCACCCTTTATTTCAGTGATGTCAAGAGCCTCAAGACCATGAAATTTCTGCCCTTTGTGACCGGGCATATGAAACCTCGCTATGCCTGACTTTGCATATTCTCTAACGAATTTATTCACAGGTGCGTTCAATGCTATCTCCCTTTCAGTGCGCTTTTGAGCATGGCAGGTTTCATACCGCAGGATATCCGCTTTTTTGCAAGCCCGATAGTCCTGGATACTGTGGATTTTGAAACACCCTCTGCGTCGGCTATCTCCTGCATTGTCATGCCCTTTGTATAATACATTATTATATAACATTTCTGCCGTTTCGTCAAATTTTCCCGCACTATCTCACGCATGAGCCTGTTTTCTATGGCAGAGGCAGGGTCGGGACTATCTTTCTCAGTGTCACGAGAACTTGGGATATAGTTTTGTATAAGCTCGTATGATACCTTTGTGTGCTGCATAAAAATCCTTTCTTTATCTTTTTTCGATGTTTTCTGACCATTTTTTTACCCACTATATATTGTGGGCAAATTTTTGGACAAACACAATTTTCAAAATTCTTGTTTAATTTGTGGGAAATTAAACGGACTGTTTGTGCATTTTACCATTGCAATTTAAAGAAATATGTGTTATAATGTATCTGCAAATTTGTTTGAGGGTGTTTTGTTGGACTTATAAATATAAATAAAGAAAAAAGCCGATATGAACATCTTTTGAATGAAAAGGGCGGTATTGTGTAAGCTGCCCGTTCTATTTTGAGCCGAATACTGCGGATAAAAATAAAAACACAGGGCAGTGTGAAGCTTTAAGGAGAAGTGTAAAAATTTATGGAGAAAGTAAAGCTTAACAGATTGTCTGAGCTTACTGCTATTGCGAGAAAAAGAGAGCTTACCCCAGATGAGAAGTCTGAGCGTGAGGCTTTGAGAAATGAGTATCGCAGAAGCGTTATAGCTAACCTGACAGGTCAGCTTGAAGCCACGACGATCATTGAGCCGGACGGCTCAAGAATTAAGGTTTCGGATATGAAACGCAGCGGGGAGGATAAAATAAAGTGACAGGAGTTTCCAGACAGAAACAGAAGCTTTTGACCATGAAAAAGCTTTTTGAGACCAAGACAGACGAAAAGCACACCATTACAGGAAACAGGCTTATCGAGATCCTGGGCGACTACGGCATAAAAGCTGAGCGTAAGACTATCTATGACGATATCAAGACCCTCTGCGACAGCGGAATGGATATTGAGATAACTAAGGACGGTCACTCCAACGCTTATTATCTTGCTCAAAGGCTGTTTCAGGACGAGGAGCTGTATGTTCTTGCAGACGCAGTTGCTTCAAGCAGGTTTCTTACACAGAAGAAATCGAAGGAGCTGTTAAAGAAGATACAATCACTTACATCTGAACACAAGGCAAAGGATCTGCGCCGAATGGTCTATGTGTCAAACAGGACAAAGACCTTCAATGAGCAGATATACTATGCCATAAACAGCATACAAGAGGGCATTTTCAGCGGCTTGGAGATACGCTTCAAGTATTACGAATACACCGTTGAAAAACGCAAACAGCTTCGCCACGGCGGCGAGGTGTATACGGTTTCACCGTATTCTCTGGTTTGGGAAAACGACAACTATTACCTTGTGTGCTATTGCGAAAAGCATGAAAAGATATGCCGCTACAGAGTTGACAGAATGACTCAGGTCACTGTTACAGATATCCCCAGGAGGGAGCTTTCCGAGGAGGAGAAGACGGAGGTCACAAATCGTCAGACTATCTACGGAATGTACGGCGGCGAGCTTATGACGCTGCAATTGCAGTTTGACAATAAGCTCATAGATGTTGTAATGGATCGTTTTGGTGAGAAAACCATATGTCACAAAAATTCCGACAATACCTTCTATATAAATGAGGAGGTGCAGGTCGCACCAACATTCTGGGGCTGGCTTTTCCAGTTCGGCTCACAGGCAAAGGTGCTTGGACCTGAAAGGGCAGTGGAAATGGCAAAGGACGCTATTTCAGATATTGCCGATTGCTACAAATAAAAATTTGGACAAGGATAAAAGAGCCGAGATATAAATAGGCGAACGTCTGCTGTAAAAGGCAGGCGTTTTTTTATTTGGATATACTACATCACTATTGATTATAGCACATATGTTCGATATTGTCAAGGGGTAATGTAAAATTTCCGTAAGATGTCGGCAAAAAGTTGACAGCACAGGGACGAATATGTTATAATATTTACACAAGCAAAGGCGCTTTGAGTAGAAGATACCCAAAGCGCTATTTTTATAATAAGGTAAAAAGGGGTGATAAGCTTGACCACAATGCTCATTTTATCTTCTGTGATAGTGCTGTGCTGTGTGTTTTTCAATAAAATATCGGACAAGTTTGGACTTCCTGCATTGCTGGCGTTCATTCTCCTTGGAATGTTGTTCGGCTCTGACGGGCTTTTTAAAATAGAGTTCGATAACTATAAATTTGCCGAGGAGATATGCTCGGTGGGACTTGTTTTCATAATCTTCTACGGAGGCTTTGGCACGAAATGGAGCGAAGCCAAAAAGGTGGCAGGCAAGTCACTTATACTCGCTTCCGCAGGAGTTTTGCTCACAGCCTTTGCAACTGGAGCATTTTGCAAGCTTGTGCTGGGCTTTGAGTGGCTGGAAAGTCTGCTTATAGGCGCTGTTATAAGCTCCACAGACGCCGCTTCGGTGTTCTCTGTACTTAGAAGCAAAAAGCTGAACCTGCGATACGGTACGGCTTCAATACTGGAGCTTGAAAGCGGAAGCAACGACCCTTGGGCTTATATGCTCACTGTTATAATACTTTCAGTAATGAAGGGCGGTGCGACGGCAGGAGGCTTTGTAGTCAGCCTGCTTTCACAGGTGGTGTTCGGTGTGGGCTTCGGTGCGCTTATATCTTTGGGCGCAGTGTATCTCATAAAACGTGTGCGATTTGACGCCGCAGGCTTTGACGCTATCTTTGTTACTGCCATAGCTATTCTTTCCTATGCTCTGCCCTCGGCGGTGGGCGGAAACGGCTATCTTAGCTGTTACATTGTGGGAATAGTCCTGGGCAATACAAAAATATCAGGCAAAACAGCCCTTGTGCATTTCTTTGACGGAATAACGGGCTTCACACAGATATTGCTGTTTTTCCTCCTTGGACTTTTGGCATTCCCGTCACAAATGCCGTCAATAATACTTCCTGCGGCGGCGATAGCATTGTTCCTTACATTCGTTGCAAGACCTGCGGCTGTTACTGTTATCATGAAGCCTTTCGGTGCAAAGTGGAAGCAGATAGCCCTTATCTCATGGGCAGGACTAAGAGGAGCGACCTCCATTGTTTTCGCTATCATGGCGACAGTTGATGACGCATATATGAAAAATGACGTTTTCCATATCGTTTTCTGTATCGTGCTTATGTCTATCGGTATTCAGGGTACGCTTCTGCCGTTGTTTGCTAAAAAGCTCGATATGATAGACGATGAGGAGAACGTAATGAAAACGTTCAATGACTACAGCGACGAAACGGAAGTGCAGTTTATAAAGCTTTCAGTTCAGCCGGACAGCAATTGGGCAGGGCGGAAGATAAAGGATATACCGTTTCCGAGAGGTCTGCTTGTGGTGATGATACTCCGTGACAAAGAGAAGATAATTCCAACAGGCAAAACCCAGATACTTGCAGGGGACGTTGTTGTGCTGAGTGCGGCAGGCTTTTATGACGACAGCCATTTTGTACTAAGCGAAATGAACCTTGATAAGCATCACGAGTGGTGCGGTCTGAAAGTGTCGGAGATAACAATGTCAGAGGACAGCCTGATAGTAATGATAAAACGTCAGGGGCGTATACTTATCCCAAACGGCAGGTTGCGGCTCAAAGAGGGAGACGTGCTTGTAGTCACGTCAGGATAGAGAATATGCAGGCGGCGGAAATTTTCTGCCGCCTTTTTTACTCAAAAAATCAAGCACAGCCATGAAAAGTATGCTATACTATAAGTACAGTAACGTTACTATATATACGAGGGGGCAGGGGAATGAGAAAGGAAGACCAGAACAATTTCTGTATTTTCACCACAGCACTTGATTATATCGAACACAATCTGTGCAGTGAGTTCACGCAGGAGGATATAGCGGCAGTGTGCTATTGCTCGCTTTCGGCACTTCAGAAATTGTGGAGATACGCCACGCATACGAGCCTTAAAGAGTATATCTCAAAAAGGCGACTCACCAATGCAGGGATAGATCTTCTCAATACTGATATGACCGTCATTGATATCGCCATGAAGTATCAGTACAATTCCCACGAAGTCTTTACAAGAGCGTTCACAAAGCAGTGGGGCGTTGCACCCTCGGTGTTCAAGAAAGAGTGGAACAAGAGCTGCGGACTTTTTCCAAAGCTCAACCGTGACTATTTAAAAGGAGCATATTATATGGGCAACAAGAAATTTGACGTAACTGAACTTTTTGATTATCTTAACGAGAGAACAGGCACATATGTATTGTGCTTTGACATTGTGGGACTAATGAGGATAAACGATGAAATAAGCAGAGAGGCAGGGGACAAAGTGATACTTGAGAGCCTAAAAAGGATAAATGCCGCCGCAGGGGAAGATATGCCTGTTCTGAGGATAGGCGGCGACGAGTTTGTTATGGTCACAGGGCTTGACGATGTTGAAAAGGTGACAAAGATAGCGAAAGCTGTCATGGAGAAAAACGGTATTGAAACGGCGTACAAAGGAGGCACAGTGCCGGTATCCATAAGGTCGGGAGCGGTGATGATAAGAAAGCCGCTGAAATATTCGATGCTCTGTCATGACTTTGATGAGGTCATAAGCTTTGCGAGAAATGACGGAGAGGTGCATTTTGCGAAAGCAGAGCAGAAATAGCATTTACAGCGAGGGCGGACGGTGGTCTGCCCTCGATTTTTATGAAAACCACTTTGCTTTTCTTATCAGCTTATTTTCAGTGTCTTTTCATAAAACTATCATATTGAACAGGTATTATATATACAAGGTCAGAGGAACACCGAGAAAGACCTCAGGCAAAAGCTTTGAGAGCTTGATGAAAGTTCCGTCAACCAATTACTCATAATGAGTTTTCATATATAATTTTCCTTCATTCTTCTTTTCATTTCATCTCGCTGTGCTCTGAATTTTCAGAGTGCGGCAAAAGTGAAATGGCATGGGAAAATACATAACTTTAGCATTCCCCATTCATAATTTTTTCTTCATATTATACTTCTTACTTCTCTGAAAGACCCTGTGGCTTTTGCCGCGGGGTCTTTTGGATTTGTAGAATTTATATCAAAACAAACGTTCTTATCTGTGCATATCGACAAAAAACTTGCTGTCCAAAAAATTACCCCTCAAATTCATGAAGTTGTGTTATCATACATACAGCCCCGAAATAGAAAAATAAGAGGATGTGTAAAAATGATATGGATAATAATGATGAATGTTTTTATCGTTGCGGCAGGTGCAGGCGGCGACAGGTGGCTTATGAAAACTATAATGAGAATGGTGCTGTTTTTCCTGTTTGCTGCGGTGGCAGAGAGGAACATGGGAGCAGTGTTTGCCGCAGGCATCGTGTTCACAGCGGCATGGGCGGCATTGTCGCTTTTTGAAGCGGAAACCAAAAAGAAACGCCATGCAAATAAGGTCAGACAGTGCCGCGTCAGAGAAAATATAAACCGTACAATACAAATTGAGCAATAATTAACAAAAAAATCACTTATTTTATGGGCATATGTGTTATAATTAATAATGATTATAGTAAATTAGCCTGAGAGGTGATATAGCTTTTGAAAAATTCTGCTGATTTTGAACTGTATGATAAAATAAAAAAATATAGAAGATCTATTTTGAAAACAAGCGTGTTAGTGCTGTTCGTTGCTTGTCTGCTTGTGTATGCGTGTGCCTGCTATTACAGCGGTGTGAACGCATTTCAGAAAGAGGCTCAGCTTTGCTCTGCCATAAATGCGGAAGCAGACCAGAATGTGGCTGCCTTTATGAAGAAAATGGAGGACACTGCCAAGCTTATAATGGGCAATGAGGACTATGCGAAATATGATCCTACTGATACGTCAAAGAGTGAATTTGCTGTGCTTAATGAGGAGAATGTTCTCACTGAGAGGCTTATAGAGCTTAGTACATTGGGCAACTATACTGATTTTGGCATTGTAAGCAGTAATGAACATAATGTAGGAAAGATAACCGATGGTACAAAGGATATCTTTGACGATGAGATATACAAGAGAGTTTCCGACCTTATGGGTGACAGCAAGATAAAATGGTTCACGGGACAGGACGATAACTACAGACGAGTGTATTTCGCAGGCAGGATAAATGACGATCTTATTTTTATCTCCTCTGTATTTTCAACGGAGTTTGACCTTGTTTTTCTGCCCTCTGACAATTACAGCGAGATAAATACCATGCTGTGTGATGACGATGGCAGGATAATCTATGCTAACGACGGAAAAAGTGTTGTCGGCGAAAAGCTCGATGAAAAGCTCTCTAAATTCCTTGAGGGAGGCACTGGCGTCACCGTTTCGGATATGACTACTATCTGTGCTATTGATGATTGCAGTGACGATTGGGTGGTCATTACTACCGTGGATATGTCAGACACTTTGCGTCACTATGTGAAAACAGGGCTTAAATGCCTTGGTATCTTTATTTGCTGCGCAGTCATATTTATTATGATATCTGCGGCAGCGGCGGCGGATAACGACCCGCAGAACGGGCCGAAGTTTGGAAAATATCCAAAGGTGGACGAAAATACAGGGCTTTTCACTGCGGAATATACCGAAAACAGCATTATGGATAAAATGGAAACTTGTATCTCAGGCTCGACTATCGCATTTATTATCGTGAAAATAACAAATCTGGAGCTTATAAGGCTCAACTATGGCGAGGAGATAGTGGCGGAAGCTGAGCGAAAGGTCGCCGAAATACTGGTGGAGAACCGCAAGGAGGGCGATATCTGCGGAATTTTCAGGGAGGGCGAGTTTGCTCTGTTTGCAGACCATACGAACTTTGACCTTGTGAGAGCCTATGGTAATGTGAGGGCTTATGTTAAAGAGCTTAACGATAAGCTGAAGGAATGTTGCCTTGACGATGACAGAGGCTACATAAAATGTGCAGTGGGTGCGTCGGTCTACCCTGAAACAAGCGATGATTATGATGAACTTTACGAAATGGCGGAAAAAGCCTGCGAGAAAGCAGAACACAGTGAGGACGCAAGAGCGGTGATATATGATAAAAAAGAGGAAGAGGTGAGCCGCAGTTGAGAACACGCATTGTAAGGTGTGCGGCTTTGACCGCTTCGGCAATCTGCACAGTGACTGTCATGACGGGCTGTGCATTGTTTGAAAGAAGAATGGAGCATAATGTAAAGACCGAGGTGTCCTTCTCGTGGTGGGGCAAGGACGCGCGTAACGAGTATACTCTCGACGGGCTTAAAGCCTATCAGAACAGCAATAAGAACGTTGTGGTAAGACCTGAGTATGCAGACTTTGACGGCTTCAAAACACGAATGGACGTGGAATTTTTCTCTGACACCACCGCAGATATCATGCAGTTAAACTACAGTTGGCTCTATGAATATTCTCCCGACGGCGAGGACTTTTATGACCTTAATGAGCTGTCGGAATACATAAATCTCTCAGCATTTGATGATGACAGCCTTTCATACGGCACAATAAACGGCAAGCTTAACGCCTTGCCTACCGGTACGAACTGTATAACCTTCTACTATAATAAAACGATGTATGACAGATATGGTCTGAGCCTGCCTGAAAATTGGTCTGACCTTATAAATGCGGCTGAGGTCATGAAATCAGACGAGGTGTATCCTGTTGAAATGACGAAAAAGGCGGCTTATCTCAGCTCTGTGGCGTATGTGGAGCAGGTAACGGGAAGAAAAATGTTATCTGACAGCGGTGAGTTTCAGTATACCTCGGAGGACGTAAGGCTCATGCTCGCCTTTTATCAGGAAATGCTAAATAAAAAGGTCACAAAACCTGCGTGGGATTTCGATAGGAACGATCTTGAAAAGTGCCTGACGGCAGGCGTGGCTTCCTGGATATCAGACGCAGAGTATTACTGCGAGCCTGCCCAGAAGCTTGGCTTTGACATCGTTATAGGCGACTATCCAAAGCATAAGCAGGCCGTGTGCAGCGGTTGGTATAAAAAGCCCACTAGCGTTTATGCCATAAAGAAAAATACCAAGTCCCCTGAGGAAGCCGCAAAGCTTCTTGACTATCTTGTGAACGGTGAGGAAATGGCTCTCCTGCAGGGCATGGGAAAGGGCGTGCCTGCATCAAAGGCGGCATTGGAAGCTCTTGAAGCGAGGGATATGCTTGACGGGATAGAGTATAAAGCCAACGAGAAAATGGCAAACTCAGACGAGCTTGAAATAATGTCACCGAAGCTCGAAAATCAGGAAGTACTTGACCTTTTTATAAGCACCTCCGAGTCGCTCTATTATGGCAGGGCGGAGATAGAAAACGCTTCTGAAAATCTGTATAATAAGATGAAGAAATCATTCAAATAGTTAAATATGCAAAACAAATAGTGCAAATTGTATTCAAAAATGAATGGGAAGTGTACAGAGTACACAAAAATAACGAAACTGTTAAATAAGTCTTGACAATTTATTTGTTTTAAGATATAATTAAGAACGATGTAAGGTGATACATCATAAAACGGTGTGTGACAAAGTGTGTGACATAATTTCTTGTGAAAATGTCAACATAGTGTTACCAATCGTCAAAATGACCGATTGAAAATTAGTTTTTCGTCAAGTTGAACAAAGTTGAGAAAAAAACCGAAAAACTATTGACATTTTGGACAAGATGATGTATACTTTAATCATGGTGATAAGGAGAACGCAAAGAACTCTGGAAGCCACTTAATTATTGAAAAGTAGCTGCTTAAATCGGCTTGCGGCACTTTTATAAACAAATTTATTTAATTTATTATGGAGGGATTTTCTATGAAGAAATCTAACAGAAAAGGTTTCACCCTTGTAGAGCTCGTAGTTGTTATCGCTATCATCGGTATCCTTGCAGCTATCCTCGTTCCTACAATGATGAACTATGTAAAGAAGTCAAAGCTCAAGGCAGCTAACTCAAACGCTAAGCTCGTTTTCACAACTGTAAACAACGAGGCTGCTGATATGCTCGTTGAGGGTACATCAGTAACAGCTGATGCTTCAATGAAGACTGCATCAAGTAAGGGTAACAAGATTGCGGCGAATTTTGGTGGCACTGGAGATGACGCAAAGGCTAAGCTTGCTTCTGCAGTTTGGAATGCACTTAAGGACAATGGTGATGGCTCTGGCTATTGCGTATATGTTCTTGGCGATGATGGTAACGTTACATTTGCTCAGTGGTCTGACGTTGAGAACCCAACAGGTGGAGTTCTTGGTCAGTATCCAAACCCATGTAGCAAGCCTGACGATGCTAATAAGGCATTCCGTGATACAGCATACGCAAAGGCTGATTGGAGTGCAGCTGCAGCTGACTAATTTACAATTAAAGCATTTTGAGAACCGCTCAAATGAGCGGTTCTTTTTTGTCTGAAAATATATAAAATAGACAATCAGAATAGCCTGCCTTTGTGCAAATGGTAAAATTGAGTAATAAAGCTTGCCTTTTCCTTGACAAAATCGGGTAAATTTTGTATAATGTATTTGTCGAAATATTAAATGGGGATCAATATTTTGATGAAAGAATTGAGGGAAAGACATGAATAAAAAAGGCTTTACTTTGGTGGAGCTTGTGGTGGATTGCTCGGCAGTGCATGACGAATCCAAAAAGCTTGAAAAAGCAGTCCATGACGCACTTAGCGTCAATGGCGACGATGCAGGCTATGCCTTTTGGATAGCAGGGGAGGACGGCAGATACAAGCTTGCACAGTGGTGTGATACAAGTTCGCCAAGGTCTAAAGGCATTGTAGGGCAGTATCGTGACCCTGCGAACAAACCTGACGATCTCCCTGAGAATTTCAGTTGGGGCGTGAAGTTTTAGCACACTTGACAATTTGCCGTGATTTACATTATAAAAGACCTGTTCAATAAGATCGGCACTCTTGAAGAATTGACCGCAAAAAAGCTATACTAAAACCAACCGCCAAGGACTCACATCGCCCTCGGCGGTATTTTTCTACCCAAAATAAACCCCATAATACCTGCAAGCCTTTATCATAAAATCCTCGCTCACATCAAAATGCTGCGCAAGCAGATAAATACTGTCCAGATTTTTCTTTATGGCTTTGATAAGCTCGCTTTTAGGTATCAGATTTTCTATCGCCCACTTGTCTGCACGGTATTCATGCTGTGAGATGTTGTCTGCCGTGGCGTATCTGTTGTAAAACGCACCCTTTACGCAGTGACCTATCTCGTGAGCAGTACGCTCTTTCAAAAGCCTTGCAGGCGTCTGGCTGTCTATGCCGATCGCACAGCCACCTGCGCCAAAAAGCGATATCGCCCCGCACTTTGGACAATCAATAAAATCTATAGTTATGTTCTCTCTACTGCAAATATCATACAATTCCTGTATGTTCGTCATCTCTCACTTTTCACCAGCCTTTCTGCGCTTTGCTTCCTCTCTGAGCATGACCATTTCTGCATATTGCTTGACCTCGTCAAACATTTCGTCCGTCACTCCAAGCGTGCCGTTGAATAATGCATATTTCAGCTTCGTGTCAAAATCTTCTTCCCTGCCAGATATAAGATATTGTACGCTCACTCCAAATCTGTTCGCTATCTTTGTAGAATTCTCTGCGGAAAGTCGTTCCGTCCTGCCTTTGCTCAGCTCAGATAAACAGCTCCTCGTTATAGACAGCTCCTTGCACATCTGCGATACCGTCATATGGTTCTCATCGCATAGCTCTTTTATCCTTTTGTACATTTCAGTCATATTTTCTTCCTCCAATTGTGACCATTTCACAAAAGATACAGAAGTCTGTATCAAATTTGCTGATAGCTATTGACTTTTGCAGAAACCTGTAGTATACTGTATGTATCGTTAGTACAGATATCTGTATAAAATCTGGTTATGATATAATTATAATACATTTTCCTGTAAAAGTCAAGAGAATAAACCGCCCCCTTTTTTTGACATCTCCGCCCCGAGAGATATACAGAAAACGGTTATCTGAAATGTCATTGCTTTATTTTATTTACAGTATATCATACTAACTGTCCAAATGTCTGTACAAAAAGGCGAAAGGAGAAAAATGTACGATAATATAGATTATTCCGTAGAGGTAAATTCCATAAAAAGGCTTGCACCCTCAGCGAGCCGGTATAATTTCAGAAGCGGTGGAAGCAGAGTTAATACAGCCGCACTGCGAAAGCTTTCACAGTATCGCAAACTAAGGTGGCAGGAGTGGAGGCTTAAAGAAGATATCTGCGAAATGTCCTCACAGCTTGCCGCAGTGGGGGAGCATTGCGGCAGGGTAGCCCATAGAGGGAAAAAACTTACTGACTTGTGGCTTGACCTTGCAAAGGTGCAGCTTCGCTTGAGAGAATGTGAGGAGCTTGCGGCAAAAATGCCAAAACGCTATCGTGGCGTGGTGAAAAGCCGCTATTTTGACAGCTCAAAGAAGCACCCACCTGAGTGGGGAAGCTCCGCCGCAGAGTTCGGCTTTCCCTTTGGAGGAGAAGAACTGCGCAGGCGAGTGACAAAGTGCCTGAATGAAATATGCAATTAATAAAACGCCTTACACAAGGTAATGTTTAAATGCCCGTCACGGCGAACATATAGCTTTCCCAGCATATCACGCCTATGGGCGGAAATAAAAAAATTCCGCTACCATAAATGATAGCGGACTTGGTGCAGATGCAAGCACCTACAAAGTAAAAATAACGATCAACTACACCAAGCGGCGTAGTCGTAAGATTTAAAAGAAAGTTGGGCGTAAAATGCCCGCCACGGCGAGTGGCTGGTGCGCCTGACAGGAATCGAACCTGCGACCTCAAGAGTCGGAGTCTTGCGCTCTATCCAACTGAGCTACAGACGCATATAAGGAGCGGAGATCCGCTCCTTGTTTTTTTATAAATGTTTTATCTAAGCTTAGCTCCGCATGGCAAGTCCTGATCTGGGAAAATAACGCTTGCCGCACCGTCAGGTGTGTCAGCCGCACATATCATGCCGTTTGACTCAACTCCGCAAAGCTTCACAGGCTTCAGATTGGCTACAATAACTACCTTCTTGCCAATAAGATCTTCAGGCTTGTACCATGCCGCAATGCCCGATACTACCTGCCTGCCGCCAAAACCATCGTCAAGCTGTAAGCAAAGAAGCTTCTTGGACTTCTTTACCTTCTCGCAGTCCTTAACAAGAGCAACTCTCAGATCTACCTTTGCAAAATCATCTATGGTTATCTCGTCAGTTATAGGCGCAGGCTCAAATCCATCGTCAGCCTTTTTCTCAGGCTCTGCATTGCTGCCTATTATCTTGTTAAGCTCCTCTATCTCCTTGTCAACGTCAATTCTTGGGAAGATGATCTCACCCCTGTGAACTGTAACGTCAGCAGGAAGTACACCAAACTTGCCAGCGTTCTCGTATGTGATATCGCTCTCAGCCGCACCTATCTGCTCCCATACCTTTGGCATTGTTGTAGGCATAAAGTTACTGAGAAGCGTTGATACTATCCTGATAGTTTCAAGCAGATTGTAAAGAACTGTCGCAAGTCTTGCCTTTTTGCTCTCGTCCTTGCCAAGTACCCATGGAGCTGTCTCGTCAATGTACTTGTTAGCTCTGGATACTACCTTGAATATCTCAGCCAAAGCATTGTTTATCTGAGTCTTGTCCATGAACTCGTCTACCTTTGCTCTAAGCTCTTCAGCCTCAGCAATAAGCTCAGCGTCAAAATCGCCCTCTTCTCTGTCAGCAGGAAGCGTGCCGCCAAAATATTTGTCAACCATAGCTACAGTTCTTGAAACAAGGTTTCCAAGACCATTTGCAAGGTCAGAGTTTATTCTGTTTATCATTATCTCGTTTGAGAATGAGCTGTCTGCACCCAAAGCCATTTCACGGAGGATGTGGTATCTGATAGCGTCAGCACCATATCTCTCACCAAGAATGAACGGGTCAACAACGTTGCCCAAAGACTTGGACATCTTCTGTCCGTTGAATGTTATCCAGCCATGTACAGCAAGATGCTTAGGCAGTGGAAGATCAAGCGCCATAAGCATTGCAGGCCAAATGATAGCGTGGAATCTCATGATATCCTTTGCTACCATGTGAACGTCAGCAGGCCAGAACTTGTCAAAATCATTGTACTGCTCGTTCCAGAAACCAAGTGCAGAAATATAGTTAGAAAGTGCGTCTATCCAAACGTAAACAACGTGCTTGTCATCAAATGTAACAGGAATACCCCACTTGAAAGTAGTTCTTGATACACAAAGATCCTCAAGACCGGGCTTGATAAAGTTGTTTACAAGCTCAGTGGCTCTTGTCTTTGGCTGGAGATAATCTGTCTCAGTGAGAAGCTTCTCTATCCTCTCAGCAAATGGTGACATCTTGAAGAAGTAAGCCTCCTCCTTAGCCTCTGTTACCTCTCTGTGACACTCAGGACAACAGCCGTTCTCGTCAAGCTGTGACTCAGTCCAGAAGCTCTCGCAAGGGGTGCAGTATTTGCCCTTGTATTCGCCCTTGTAAATATAGCCCTTGTCATAAAGAGCCTTGAAGATCTTCTGAACAGTTTCAATGTGATAATCGTCAGTAGTTCTGATGTATCTGTCATAGCTGATGTTCATGTAGCTCCAAAGTTTTTTGAAAGTCTTGACTACCTCATCAACATATTCCTTAGGTGTAACACCCTTTTCAGCAGCCTTCTGTTCGATTTTCAGACCATGCTCGTCAGTGCCTGTGAGGAACATGACATCATAGCCCTGCATACGTCTGTATCTGGCAATAGAATCGCAGGCAACAGTGGTGTAGCAGTGACCGATATGAGGATTACCTGAAGGGTAATATATCGGGGTAGTGATATAAAACGGTTTTTTCTCCATATAAAGGACCTCCGTAAAAGAATTTGCATAAGCAGCATTTCTTATATTATACTACTTTACAGTGGTTTCGTCAAGCGGTAAAGCGAGTAAAGTGAGGAGTGAGGAGTTAGGAATGAGGAGTGAGGAATGAGGAATGGGCAAAGCCTACCAGAGTTGTGCACCCAGCACCGAGCGTAGCGAGAGATAAAACGCAGGCACAAGCCCGGCGTTAGAGGGCTTGCAGGGCCTCATTCGGCGTAAGCCGACAAGGTGCAGATTAAAGAGTGAAAAGCACACGAGAGCCATACATCAAACAAACCCCATATCGGAGCACAAAATCTGCACCGCCCACCCTCGCCCTGAGCAAATGTAAATCCGCAAAGAGCGTAGCGATTTTGCGGCACAACAAACCATAGCAATCAAATGTAGGGGCTGGCGCCCTCGACAGCCCACCACCCTTGACATTTCGCATTATTGTTTATCTCACAACCCTTGATAACCCCACAAACATCGGTAGGGGCGAACATCGTTCGCCCGTGCTCAGAACTTGCATAAATTCTGAATCATAGAGGACACCACCCGATTTGTGCTGATTTAACAAATAATTCATACAACTTTCGTATAAAAATGCTATAATAAAAAGGTTAAAGTATATATTCTAAGAAAAAGTAACTCTAAGGTGGGAATCGTAAAATGGAAGAAGTAAGAGAAAATAAAATGGGAACGCAGCCCATAGGTGATCTGCTGTTCAAAATGTCCCTGCCGATCATGATATCCATGCTCGTGCAGGCTCTCTATAATATCGTTGACAGCATATTCGTCGCCAAAATAAGCGAGGACGCACTCACTGCCGTGTCACTGGCTTTCCCTGTGCAAAATCTTATGATAGCCCTCGGCGCAGGCACTGGTGTCGGTATAAATGCACTGCTGTCAAAATCACTTGGTGAAAAGAATTTCAAGCAGGCTAACAGCGCCGCCAATAACGGCATTTTCCTTTGTCTTGTGAACTTCGCTATCTTCGTGGTTTTCGGTGCATTTTTCACCGGGATCTTCTATCGTTCACAAACCTCAAACAAAATAATTATCGAATACGGCGACCAGTACCTAACCATCATCACCCTGCTAAGTATCGGTCTTTTCTGTCAGATGACCATGGAAAAACTCTTGCAGGCTACAGGTAAAACTATCTATTCAATGTATACTCAGGGAATAGGCGCAGTGATAAATATTATCCTCGACCCTTGCTTTATCTTTGGCGTGGGCTTCTTCCCTAAGTGGGGCGTAACAGGTGCGGCTGTGGCTACCTGTATCGGTCAGTTCACCGCTGCTGCTTTCGGACTTTTCTTCAATATGAAGTTCAACAAAGAGATAACCATAAACCTTGTGAAGTATAGACCGCAGGCAAAGATAATCAAGAAGATCTACGCTGTCGGCCTGCCGTCCATCATAATGCAGTCTATCTCTTCTATCATGACATACGGCATGAATAAAATACTTATCGGCTTCTCAAACACCGCCGCCGCAGTTTTCGGTGTGTATTTCAAGCTTCAGAGCTTCGTTTTCATGCCTGTTTTCGGACTTAATAACGGTCTTATCCCTATCGTTGCCTATAACTATGGTGCAAGAAAGAAAAAGCGTATCACAGGTGCAATAAAATACGCCATGATATATTCTGTGTCTATCATGATAGTCGGCACTATCATAATGCAGATTTTCCCTGCACAGCTTCTGAAACTCTTTGACGCAAGCGATAATATGCTAAGCATAGGCGTAACAGCCCTGCGTATAATCAGCACACACTTCTTCTTCGCAGGCTTTGATATAATCATAATCTCATCTTTGCAGGCTCTTGGCAAGGGACTTTCCTCTATGCTCGTTTCATTTACAAGACAGCTTGTTGTGCTTCTTCCTGTGGCGTATCTTCTTTCCCTTACAGGCAAGCTTGACGCTATCTGGTGGGCGTTCCCGATAGCCGAAATATTCTCGATCATGGCGTCGCTGTTCTTCCTGAGAAGAGCCTACAACGCTGAAATAAAACCAATGGCAGACTAACTAGGAGGTCTTTTTATGCGGCTTATTTTTATCAGACACGGCGACCCCGATTATGTTCATGATACCCTTACAGAAAAGGGCAAGCGTGAAGCAGAGCTTCTTGCACAGCGTGTAAAGAATTGGGACGTTTCAAAGTTCTACGTTTCTCCCCTTGGCAGAGCGCAGCTCACAGCGGAATATTCCCTGAAACTCCGTGGGGATACAGCGGAAACTCTCCCATGGCTGAGAGAATTTAACGGCATAATACCCACCTCTGACGGAGGACATCGTATCCCATGGGATATGTACCCCACCGAGTGGGCGGATAAAGAGATATACTATGACCGCAATAATTGGTTCAAGTCCGATTATATGCAAACAGGCAATGTTGAAGAACAGCTTAAATGGGTGCATGAGGGTATTGATAAGCTTCTTGCCGATCATGGTTATATCCACGAGAACGGTATGTTCCGCATTGAAAAGCACAGCGATGAAACCCTTGTGTTCTTCTGTCACTTTGGCGTATCAATGGTGATGATAGGACATATCCTTGGTATTTCCACCATGAATATGTGGCATGGCTTCAATATGCAGCCTACCTCCGTTACAGTCCTCGGCTGTGAGGAGCGTGAGGGCGACTATGGCTTTTTCAGATGCCACGTCATGGGCTGTACAAAGCACCTTGCAGGCGGCAATGAACCTATCTCCAACGCAGGCTACTTCACCGACGTTTTTCAGGATTAAATAAACCCGTAAGGGTGACTTTTTCGCTCGCATATTATTGCATACAAAAATATTCTCTATCCGCTCTGTTATCTCAGGGCGAATATTTTGTTATACGAAAACTTAGTTTAATATAATATAACAGTCAAAGAAAACGTTTTCTTCTAAATATGACTATTATTAGATAACAACATATTCATAATTTGTGAAAAAGCACAACAAAGGCTTCGTGTTTTCGTTGATTTTTTAGCTTGCTTTATGTAAACTAAATGCTTTTACCCCCTTGACTTTATTTTGAAAAGGGCTTATAATATCCCATAGCTTAAAAGAGTATGGGTTTCATATTTTTATATATGTGCCTATGAGAGCATGAAGTTTAGAAGAATAAAAGGAGAGTGAAAGAATATGTTCCAGCTTCAATGGATATGGCACAATCTGAAAGGCTACCGAAAATTCTATGTAACAGCCCTTGTGCTGACTATCGTATGCAACGCCTTGTATCTTACCACACCTTATTTCAGCAAAGAGCTTGTGGATAAGTTTCTTTCAAGCAAGGACGCACTTTTTAACCTTGAGCATGAAAGAAAGCTGTTCTGGCTGCTGCTTGCAGGCATGGTGGGCTTTACCTTGCTTAGAACTATCTGTCAGTACACCTGCAACATGACCTATGAATTATCATCTCAGGGCATGATATACAGAATAAGGGCACACCTTTTCAGACGTATCGAAAATCAGGATATGGAGTTTTATGACCGCAACCGAACAGGCGACCTTATGACAAGGCTCACAGGCGACCTTGATATGGTGCGTCATGCAGTGGCATTCGTTTTTAAAGGTATGCTTGAATCATGTTCGCTGTTTATAGCCTCATCAGTTTATTTCTTTATGGTAAGCTGGAAAATGGCACTTCTTCTGCTGGCTGTTACACCGTTTATATTCGGTGTGGTGGTGCTTCTTGATAAAAAGGCAAAGCCGGTCTACGTTGACCTCCGTGAGAAGCTATCCCAAATGAATACAGACGCTCAGGAGAACATCTCAGGCAACAGAGTTGTAAAAGCCTTCGCCCGTGAGGACTATGAGATAGAAAAGTTCCAAAAAGCCAATAAAGAATATTCTGACGCCAACAAAAAAGCGTCACTGCTGTGGCTTAAATTCTTCCCTTATATGGAAGCTTTCGCAAACGCCTTGTCAGTTGTAATGCTCCTTGGCGGTGGATTTTTCCTTATAAAAGGGGAAATAACAATGGGCGAGTATGTTGCTATCTCAGGACTTATCTGGGGCATCGCAAACCCTGTCAGAAACCTTGGTATCTATGTGAACGATATGCAAAGGTTCATGGCTTCCGCAATGAAGGTCATCGAGATATACTATGCAAGACCTATCATCACCGACCGTGAAGACGCAGTTGACCAGACAGAAAGGCTTCACGGAGATGTCGAGTTCAAGGACGTTACCTTTAAGTTTGGCAAGCATATAGTCCTTGACAACGTGAACTTTAAGATAAAAGCAGGTCAGACAGTTGCCATAATGGGCGAAACAGGTTCAGGCAAGACCTCGCTTATAAATCTCATACCAAGATTTTACGATACCAACTCTGGAGAAGTCCTTGTGGACGGTGTGAATGTAAGAAAGCGTAAGCTCTCACAGCTCCGCTCACAAATAGGTATGGCAACTCAGGACGTCCTGCTTTTCTCTGATACCATAGACGGCAATATCGCATACGGCGACTCTGATATGTCCGAAGAGGACGTTAAGCACTATGCAAAGCTTGCGGCGGCAAACGAGTTCGTTGAGAAAATGCCTGACGGCTATGAAACTATCGTGGGCGAGCGTGGCGTAGGTCTTTCAGGCGGACAAAAGCAAAGACTTTCCCTTGCAAGAGCCTTAGCCATAAAGCCTGCCATTCTTATCCTTGACGATACCACCTCCGCCGTGGATATGGAAACAGAAAAGTATATTCAGGACAGCCTTAGAAATCTCGACTTTCCATGCACAAAGATAATAATAGCCCAGCGTATCTCCTCCACCAAAGACGCTGACGTGATAATAATCCTCGATGACGGCAAGATAACCGAAATGGGTACTCATGATGAGCTTATCGCCAAAAAGGGATACTATTACGAGGTGTTCAAGCTGCAGAACGATGGCTTCGGAAAGGAGGCGGTCTAAATGGCAAGAAACCGTTATGACGTTGACGAAGTCCTTGAGACCCCATTCGACTTCGCCCACCTGAAACGCTCCTTTGTGTATATCAAAAAATATAAGGGCAAAATGATAACCGCCCTTGTGCTGAGCGTGTTCGCCGCAATATCAGGACTGCTCGGACCGCTCATCACCCAGTACGCTCTTGATAATACCATACCGCAGAAAAATATGGGACAGCTCGTCCTGCTCACCCTCGCATTTGTCGGCACTATAGCCGTGTCCATAACATTCTCCACTATCCGTTCAAGGATAATGACAGTTGTTGGTCAGGATATAATCTTCGATATTCGTACCGACCTTTTCAAGCATTTGCAGGAGCTTCCATTTGAGTATTACGATAACCGCCCACATGGCAAGATCCTCATCAGAGTTGTAAACTATGTAAACTCCGTGTCGGATATGCTCTCAAACGGTATCATCAATGTTATACTCGAGTGCCTTAATATGCTTTTCATCATGATTTTCATGTTCTTTGTGAATGTGAAGCTGTCATTGGTGGTGCTTTCGGGTCTGCCGATATTTGCAGTCATAATGATGATGATAAAGAAAAGACAGCGTAAAGCATGGCAGGACGTTTCAAACAAATCCTCAAACCTTAACGCCTATTTGCAGGAAAACATCACAGGCGCAAGAGTGACCCAGATATTCACCCGTGAGGAAGAAAACGCCCAGATATTCGACAGACTTTCCGAGAAATATCGTAAAAGCTGGATAAACGCCGTGAAATATTCTAACCTTGTTTGGCCTGCTACCGACAACGTTTCTACTCTTGTGAGAGCCGCAATATTCGTGGTGGGTCTGCTGGTTCTGACCCCTGCGGCAGTGAGCCTTGGAACTATCGTTGCCATGACAAGCTATGCTTCAAGCTTCTGGCAGCCTATCATGAACCTGTCAAACATCTTCAATAACTTCATCAACAATATCGCCTACCTTGAGCGTATCTTTGAAACCCTTGACGAGCCTGCCACTATCGCAGACAAGCCGAACGCTCAGGATATCGGTGATATCACAGGCGAGGTAAAATTTGATGACGTTACATTCAGCTATGAGCAGGGCAAAACAGTTTTGGAGCATATCTCTTTTGACGTTAAGCCGGGCGAAAGCGTCGCCCTCGTTGGACCAACAGGAGCAGGAAAATCTACAGTAGTTTCTCTCCTGTCAAGATTTTATGACCTTGACAGCGGTAAAATAACCATAGACGGCAAGGATATAAGTCAGGCGACTTTGCATTCCCTCCGCTCACAAATGGGCATAATGCTTCAGGACAGCTTTATTTTCAGCGGCACTATTTACGATAATATCCGCTACGGCAGACTGGACGCAACGGAAGAAGAAATAAGAGAAGCCGCAAAGATAGTCTGCGCAGACGAGTTCATAAGCGAAATGAAAGACGGCTATATGACCGAGGTCAACGAGCGTGGCTCAAAGCTTTCAGGCGGACAGAAACAGCTTATCTCCTTTGCAAGAACGCTCCTCTCCGACCCGAAAATACTTGTCCTTGACGAAGCAACTTCATCAATAGACGCACGAACAGAGAAGCTCCTTCAGCAGGGACTTCAAAGACTTCTTGTTGGCAGAACTTCATTTATTATCGCACATAGACTTTCCACTATCAAAAACTGCGATAAGATAATGTATATTGACAACAAAGGCATTGCCGAGTGCGGCACTCATGACCAGCTTATCGCAAAGAAAGGCGAATATTACAAGCTTTATACCGCACAGCATATGGACGAATAAAATAGCATAAAAACACGGGCGAACACTGCACCACTGCAATGTTCGCCCATTTGTTATATTTCTTTGTAATTGCGTTTGTTGTCTTTATTTTATCACAATCTTATCCAAAGTTTCCCCCACCTTGTCATGGATAACAAGGTCGCAGGAACCGTCCATGGAAGTCTTGTCCCGATTTATTAGCACAAGATTATCCCCCTGAAAATATCTCACCATTCCAGCCGCAGGGTATACCGTCAGAGAAGTGCCTGCAATAATAAGCGTGTCGCACTGAGAGATCTCTCTCACCGCCTCCGTCACAGTTTTATCATCAAGCCCCTCCTCATAAAGCACAACATCAGGCTTTATTATTCCGCCGCAGGTGCATTTCGGCACTCCTGTGCTGTTTAAAATATCCTCCGCAGTGTAGAATTTTCCGCAGTCCATGCAGTAGTTGCGGTGTACGCTTCCGTGAAGCTCCAGCACCTTTTTGCTTCCTGCCGCCGTGTGAAGTCCGTCAATATTCTGCGTGATAACTGAAGAAAGTATGCCTGCCCTCTCCATTTCCGCCAGCTTGTAATGCGCCTTGTTAGGCTTTGCCGTCAGACAAAGCATTTTGTCACGGTAAAAATCATAAAATGCCTTTGTGTGTCGCATAAAAAACGTGTGGCTGAGTATCTGCTCAGGGGGATAATCATATTTCTGATTGTAAAGTCCGTCCACCGACCGAAAATCAGGTATGCCGCTCTCTGTTGATACCCCTGCTCCTCCGAAAAATACTATCCTGTGTGACTTGTCTATTATCTGCTGAAGCTCCATTTTTATCACTCCTATGAAAAATGCGGTCTATACCGAAGCACAGACCGCATTGATTATTCACGATATTAGTCGATCTTAACGATCCAGCCAAACTCGTCTGGTATCTTGCCCCACTGAATGCCTGTCATTGTATCATAAAGCATCTGTGAAACAGGGCCGATCTTGTTGCCGTTTATCTCCATTACCTTGTCGCCCCACTTGAGATGACCAACAGGTGAGATAACAGCAGCAGTACCTGTGCCGAATACCTCGTCAAGCTTGCCGTTGTCGTAAGCCTCAGCGATCTCCTCAATAGAGATCTTTCTCTCGCTTACCTTGTAGCCCTTGCTCTTGCATATCTCGATAGCAGACTTTCTTGTGATACCAGGGAGAACAGAGCCAAGAAGCTGTGGTGTAACAACTTCGCCGTCAATAACGAAGAAGATGTTCATTGAGCCAACTTCCTCAACATACTTTCTCTCAACACCATCAAGCCAAAGTACCTGCTCGTAATCCTGCTCGTGAGCTTCTTCCTGACCCGCAAGTGAGATAGCGTAGTTAGCGGCTGTCTTAGCAAAGCCTGTACCGCCTCTTACGGCTCTTACATACTTGTTCTCAACATAGATCTTAACAGGGTTAAGACCGGTTGAATAGTAAGCGCCTGAAGGTGAAAGAATAATGATGAACAGATAGTGGTCAGCAGGCTTAACACCTACATATGGGTCAACTGCGATGATAAATGGCCTGATGTAAAGGGAAGCGCCCTCAGTGTGAGGTACCCAGTCCTGCTCCATTTTAACAAGAGTTTTCAGAGCGTAGAGCATATCCTCTTCGTTTATTTTAGGAATTACCATTCTCTCAGCAGAGTTGTTCATTCTCTTGAAGTTCTCCTGAGGTCTGAAAAGCTGAACAGAGCCGTCAGCAGTACGATAAGCCTTAAGGCCTTCAAATATCTCCTGACCGTAGTGCAGGCACATAGCAGCAGGGGAGAGTGAAAGGTCGCCGTAAGGCACGATCCTAGCGTCATGCCAACCCTGACCTGCGTCATAATTCATAACAAACATATGGTCAGTAAAAATGTGACCGAAACCAAGCTTTGTCTCGTCAGCCGGTTTTTCCTTTGGAGTAGTGGTACGTTCGATCTTGATATCTAACATACAGATCCTTCTTTCTTAAATTAATGATCGGCTCGCCAAGCGAACCTTTACCACATATATTATAATACTTATTGTGATCTTTTTCAAGAGGTTTTGCAAAAAAAATTCCTTGTCACAGGAAAAATATGCAGGATAACATTTTGAAAACTGCATTTTTATACAACTGTATGAAAACTGTTGAGAAATCGTCATAAAATTGTCTTTATATTGTAGGAAATACTCCTTGAAAAAAAGGTGATAGTGTTGTATAATAGGGTAAAATAAATGTGAAACGAGTATATTATAATAAGGTTATATAAGGAAAGGTAATGTTATGAACGATAGAGAAAGAAAGGATAATGAGCTTGGTATAGATCTTGATATGAAAGGTCTTACCCTCGACAGCGATGAAGCCGCAAAGCCGCAGGCGCAGAACCGCCCTATGAGCCATGAGGATATGGCAAGAATGATCGCTAAAAATATGGCAATGCAGGACGGCGGCTTTGACGAGCCTATCACTCCCGTAAGAGGAGTTTCAGACTTTGGCGAGGAAACTATCAAGCCTAAAAAGCCCAAAACAACTGAAACACGCAGTAAAAATGCAAAGCCTGCATCAAAGCAGACTTCAAAGAGCGGCTCAAAGAATGGGAAAAAGAAGAAAAAGAAGTCTTCGTCAGGAAAGACTGTCGCAATAGCAATATGCTCAGTTGTTGGTGTTATGATAGTCGCCGCAGGTGGTTTCTATCTGTGGGGCATGAATTCGTATAAGGATAGATTTCTTGGAAATACATATATAAACGGCATCGAGGTCAGCGGAAAGACCAAGGCGGAAGCCTATAAGCTCGTAAGCGAGCAGGCTGTTATCCCAAAAGCCATCACCGTTACAAAGAAAGACGGCACAACATTTTCCATAAAGCTGTCTGAAATAGGCTATAACGATAATACTCAAAACCTTATCACACAGTATTATACTCAGCAAAACCACTATTCATGGTTCTCTTCTGCCATGAAGCGTACGGATTTCACTTTTGAATCTAAGTTCAAGTACGATAAGGCTAAGCTTGAAAAGGTGCTGAAAAGAAAGGTGCTTGACTCCCAAAGCACAAAAGATCCTGAGGACGCCTATATCAAAAAAGGCGACGACAACAGCTATGTTGTGGTAAAAGAAACCACGGGCGACGCTGTGGAGGAGAATAAGATAGACGAGCTTTATTCCTATGTGGAAAATCAGCTTGACGACGGTAGCTTTGACGTTGATATCTCAAAGGCAGATTGCTATAAAAAGCCTGCCATAACAGCGGATATGCTTGAAGAGACCTGCAAGAAGCTCAATAACCTTAACGATATCGAAATAACATTCGATTTTATCTACACCACCGAAACTCTCACGGGTGATACTATCATGGATTGGATAACCTTTGACGAGGATAACGCCGAAGCCGGCTATACAGTTGATGAAGATAAGGCAATGGCATATGTTGAGGATCTTGCAGATAAGTATGATACCTATGGCAAGGACAGAGAGTTCAAGACCACAAAGCGTGGAACTATCACTATCTCCGAGGGCCAGGGCTGTTACGGCTGGTGGATAGACCAGCAAAAGACCTGCGACCTTATCGTGGACCTTATTGAAAAGGGCGAGTCTGCCGAAACTGAGCCTGTCTACTATGTAAACCCTGACTCAGCCTATGAGTATACCTGCAATAAGGATTGGCGTACAGCCGATAAGGATTACGGCAATACTTATATCGAGGTAGACCTTACTGCACAGCATTTGTGGTATTATAAGGACGGAAAGCTCGCAATGGAGTCTGATATAGTTTCAGGCTATCCAAGCAAGTCAAGAAATACCCCTGGCGGTGTTTATAAGCTTTGGTATAAGGAAAAGGGCAAGACCCTCAGAGGATCAGCAGACGGACAGTCTTACGCTTCATATGTTGACTATTGGAACAACGTTTCCACCATCGGCATAGGACTTCACGACGCATCATGGCAGAACGGCAACTTTGGCGGTGAGCGTTATAAGTCAAGCACATGGGGCTCACACGGCTGTATAAATATGCCTTTAGATAAAGCAAAATACGTTTATGACAAAATAGATATGGGTACTCCTGTATTTATGTATTGGTAAGAGATAATAGCAAGGCAATACGGACGACTCGTATTGCCTTTGCTTTTAGTTTCAGTTAGGAGAATTTATGTACATTACAGATGAAGACAACCCACGCCTGCCATTTCTGCGTGATAAAACTTCAAAGCTCACCACCTCGCCGGGCTGTTATATAATGAAAGACAAAATGAAGAAAATAATATATATCGGCAAGGCGAAAAATCTCCGCAACCGTGTGACATCTTATTTCAGAAAGTGTCAGGATCACCTGCCAAAGGTGTGGAAAATGGTGTCCCACGTCTATGACTATGACTTTATCGTCACCGACTCTGAGTTCGAGGCACTTGTCTTGGAGTGTTCTCTTATAAAGCAGTATACCCCGAAATATAATATCCTGCTGAAAGACGATAAGGGCTATAGCTATATCAGGGTCACAAATGAGGACTACCCACGTTTGCAAGCCGTATTGCAAAAATACGATGACGGAGCAGAGTATATAGGACCTTATACAAGTTCATTCGCAGTAAAACAAGCCGTTATCGAAGCCAATAAAGTCTTTATGCTCCCTACCTGCACCCGAAAATTTCCGCAGGATTTCAGAAAACAGCGTCCCTGCCTTAATATGCACATCAAGCAGTGTATGGGCGTTTGCACAGGAAAATTCTCCAAAGAGGAGTATAATTCTATAGTCCGTCAGGCGGTGGACTATATCCGAAACGGCTCGTCAGATTCAGTTGAAAGACTCACCGAGGAGATGAACAAAGCCGCTGAGGAGCTTGACTTTGAGCTTGCCGCAAAGCTTCGTGACCGTATCCAAGCCATACAGAAAGCCGCTGAAAGTCAGAAGATAATTAATGATGATATTCGTGACACTGATATAATCGCCATTGCTCAAAATGGCGAAATGGCGTGTGCCAGCGTTATAATGTATCGTGGGGGCAGACTTTTTGATAAGGCTTCCTATTTTCTTGGCGAAAAAGACGACAGCGTAAAAATGCGTGAAGATTTTCTTATGCAGTATTATTCCTCCAAAGATAGTATACCGAAAGATATCCTCCTTGACGAGGATATCACAAACGGCGAGATAATAGAGAAATTTCTCCGCCAGAAGTATGACCATGCCGTGAATATCTCTACTCCGAAAAGAGGACAGTTTCTCCGCCTTACCACCCTTGCCAAAAGCAATGCCACCGAGTATCTCTCCATAAAAGTCGGCAGAACGAGCCGTGAGATAACCGCCCTTGAGGAGCTTGCCAAAGCCTTAGGTCTGCCAAAGACCCCAAGGTATATCGAGTGCTACGATATATCAAACCTCGCCTCTACAAATATGGTCGCAGGCATGGTGGTCTTTGAAAACGGCAGACCATGTAAGAAGTATTATAAAAAGTTTTCTATCAAAACAGTTGCAGAGCAAAATGACTATGCCTGTATGCAGGAGGTCATAGAACGTCGTTTCAGGAATTATTTTGAGAAAACCGACGAGGGCTTTTCCATTATGCCTGACCTTATCTTGCTCGACGGCGGAAACGGCCACGTCAATGCCGTTGAGCCTGTCTTAGAGCGAATGGGTGTGACCTGCCCATTGTTCGGACTTGTGAAAGACTCCAAGCACCGCACAAGAGCAGTCGCCACAGGGGGCGGAGAAATAAGCCTTGCAAAGTGCAGAGCGGCGTTCAATCTTGTTACCGCCATTCAGGACGAAGTCCATAGAGTAGCCATAACCTATCAGGCGCAGAAGCATAAAAAGAATGCCCACCGACTTGAGATAACCAAAGTCAAAGGCATAGGCGATAAAAAAGCCGCAAAACTCATCACCGAGTATAAAACCAAAGAAGCTCTCAAAAAAGCCACAGTAGAGGAGCTTGCAAAGACCGCAGGTGTAAATATAGACATCGCAAGAGAGCTTAAAGAAATAATAGATGAAATGTAGTGATAGAATTGATAGAAAATACCAAAGACATAGACGAGCTTGAATTTATAAACAGCTTTTCCCATTCAGGCAAGCCCGTTAAAGACCTATCCAGAATAAAAGCCTTGCTTTCCGACCTTGGCGACCCGCAGGACAGCCTTAAATTCGTTCATATCGCAGGCACGAACGGCAAAGGTTCAATGGCGCAGATGTTCAGCGAGGTCTTTCAGTGCGCAGGGCTGAAAACAGGTCTTTTCACCTCGCCTTATATAATAAGCTATACCGACAGGATAAAAATAAACGGCATTGATATCCCAAAGCCTGCCCTTGCGAAAATGGCAAAGCGTGTGAAAGCCGTCACCGATATGCACTGCGACCGTGAGAATTTCTCTCAGTTTGAAATAACCACCGCCATAGCTTTCCTCTATTTTGCCGAGGAAAACTGCGATATAGTCGTCCTTGAAACAGGTCTTGGGGGACTTTTAGACAGCACCAACGTTATAAAAACCCCTGTCCTAACAGTTATAGGCTCAGTGGATTTCGACCATACCGCCATTTTAGGTGACACCCTTGAGAAAATAGCCTATCAGAAAGCAGGCATTATAAAACCCCACTGTCCATGTGTGCTAAGTGCAGGCAACGATATGAAAGTTATCCGCACTGTCAGAGAGCAGGCGGTGAAAAATCTTTCTCAGCTGGTTATCCCCGACATCAACCAGCTCAAACTTATAAGCTGTGACGTTTTCGGCTCAAAGTTTGAGTTCAAAGGACAGCCCTATGAAGTCACAATGGGTGGCGCACATCAGGTACTGAATGCCATGAGCGTCATAAGCGGAATACGCCTTATCAACGATACCCTGAAAATTCCCCAGGATAAAATTTTTGAGGGCATCAAAAAAGCCCAGCTCCAAGGCAGAGTGCAGATACTCAGCCGTGAGCCGCTTTTGATACTGGACGGAGCACACAATCCCGACGGCTTGTCAGCCTTGGCAGGCGTATTGGAGCATTGTGAAAAACGCCCATGCTACGCCGTTATGGGAATGTGCAGGGATAAAAACATCACCGAGGCAGTAAAGAAACTCATACCGTATGTAGACAAATTCTACACAGTTGACGGTTTCAGCGACAGAGCCGAAACTGCCTCAGACCTTGCCGACATCATAACAAACGCAGGCGGCAGGGCAGAGCAAAGTCTAAAGCCTGCCCTTGAAATGGCACGTCAGCTAATAAACGAGAATCCTCACGGAGTAAATCTTATATGCGGTTCGCTTTTCCTCTGTGCCCAGGTGCTTAATGAAATGAAAGATATATAACAGAAAGGGCGACCCACCCAAGGTCGCCCGATTTTTTTACCTCACAAACTTGCGATATCCGCACAAATCGTGTATGGGCGAACACTGTTCACCAACTGTAAAACTCTCCCACCGCACCTGTATGGGAGCGGCTCAATTTCTGCTTTGCAGAAATGCGACGTCCCGTTATTTCTTGCCCGTTGAATTATTGGTGAATGTCACAAAAATGTACCCCAAAATAATTTGGCATCAAAGATATGACAAACACGGCATTATCCCTCCGAATGGGACGCCGAGGGCGTCGTCCCCTACAATGTTTCGGGCTAGTTTGTTGTGCCGCAAAATCGCTACGCTCTTTGCGGATTTTACTTTGTTCAATGGGATAGAACAAAGCGGTGCAGAGATTTTTTCTCCGACACCGCTTTGTTGTTTCTTTTACTTTGTTATGCTTTTAAGTCTTTTTCTGCACTGCTTGTAGGCTTACGCCTATTGAGGCTCTGCCTCAAGCTCCGCAGGGGCTTTGCCCCTTGACCCCACAAGCCCTCTGGCGCCGGGCTTGACCGTGCGCTTTATCTCTCGCTTCGCTCGGTTTCTTCTATTCTTTTTCTGATTTATTTTTCAATAGCCGCTTCGACCGCTTTTTTCCAGCCTACTATCAACTCGTTGCGTTTACTCTCGCTCATAGACGGAATAAACTCCCTGAACTTATCCGAAACGCCAACAAGCTCTTCCATACTGCCCCAAAGCCCACAGCCAAGCCCTGCAAGATATGCCGCACCTGTTGCGGTGGATTCCACGTTATAAGGCCTTATGACCGAATGACCCAATATATCAGCCTGAAATTCCATAAGGAAATCGTTGCTCGCCGCACCACCGTCAGCTTTTATGCTTCCGATAGCCCCAGCGTCCTCCTCCATCGCCCTGAGAACGTCATAGGTCTGATAGCACATAGCTTCCAATGTTGCCCTGACTATGTGGCATCTGTTTGTTCCTCTTGTAAGCCCTGTTATCATGCCCCTGGCTTCGGGCTTCCAGTATGGTGCGCCAAGTCCCACGAATGCAGGCACAAAGTAAACTCCCCCTGCGTCCTCAACGCTTCTTGCAAGCTCCTCAGTTTCTGCCGCTGTGCGTATTATGCAAAGCTCGTCACGAAGCCATTTTACCGCCGCACCCGATACGAATACCGACCCCTCCAGAGCATAATTCACCTTTCCTCCTATGCCCCAGGCAATAGTCGTGAGCAGCCCATGACGGCTTTCCACAGGCTTTTCACCTGTGTTCATAAGCAGAAAACCGCCTGTGCCGTAGGTGTTTTTCACATCGCCCTCACGGAAACAGCATTGCCCAAAAAGTGCCGCCTGCTGATCTCCTGCACAGCCTGCGATCTTTATCCTGCTTCCGAAAATGTTCTCCTCAGTTTCGCCCAAGTCACCCGAACATTCTTTGACCTCAGGGAGCATACAGCTGGGTATGCCCAAAAGTCCCAGTATCTCCCTGTCCCATTCAAGGGTGTGAATGTTGAAAAGCATAGTCCTGGAAGCATTGGAGTAGTCCGTAACGTGTACCCTTCCCCCTGTGAGATTCCATATGAGCCAGCAATCCACAGTGCCGAAAAGTATCTCCCCCTTTTCTGCACGCTCCCTCACGCCTTCAACATTTTCAAGTATCCACTTTATCTTTGTGGCAGAGAAATAAGGGTCGATAAGAAGTCCCGTCTTGTCCTTGAAAAACTTTTGCAAGCCCTGACTTTCCATTCGTGCGCAGTCCTCAGAAGTCCTCCTGCATTGCCAAACGATAGCGTTATAAACAGGCTTGCCGGTGTTCTTGTCCCAAAGTATCGTCGTTTCACGCTGGTTGGCGATGCCGATAGCCGCCACGTCCTCCGCTGTTATCCCAGCCTTTGCAATGACCTCACGAGCAGAACTGAGCTGACTTTCCAGTATGTCCATAGGGTCATGCTCCACCCAGCCGTTGCCGGGGAATATCTGCGGATATTCTTTCTGTACGCTCGCAACCTTTTCACCCTTTGCGTTAAAAAGCACCGCTCTGGAGGAAGTCGTTCCCTGATCTAAAGAGAGTATGTATTCTTTCATAAAATTTCTCCTTATTGCAAAAAAGGGGCGGAAATCCCACCCCTGATTATTCTGTAAAAGTAACGTATATACGTCATTTGTAGGGAAACGGTGTAATTTCTGCTTTGCAGAAATGCGACGTCCCGCTTGCCCGATGTTTTGTTTACTTATTCTTTTTCGTTACACCACGTTGCGGATATTCTGCCACACTTTATATCGTCGTCAAATAAGCCCCGTGTAAAGCAGTATAAGATAAATGATCAACAAAAGCGACAGAACGCCAAGAAGCTTCCAAATACCCTTTATGGCGGACTTTTCTTGCTTTTTAGCTTTAACAAATTCCTCGATAGCGTCCGGAGTGTATTCTTTGTGCATCTGGCTTCCTACTGTTGGATTGAGCATATCATTGATGTTAATGTTGCGGTATTTTTCCTCACGAAGCTTCTTAGGATCGGTCTCCTTGGTGCTGATGTTATCATATGAAGAATTGAGCAGGCTCTTGTCCATTTTCTTCATGTTGATAGCGTCCATAGAAAGCTCTGCTTCCTCAGGTCTGCCAAGGCTGTCGCCGTTGTCGTAAATATGCCTTGTGTCAACGCTCTTCATAAGCTGATTGTTTGAGCGGTTTGCCCTCAGCATCTTGATAAGAGTGTCCGTGTAGAGGTTTTCCTCTTCCTCAGCCTCGTCAGTAAGGATTATGTCCGAGGTGTCGTTTATCGCTTCGTCAACTGTATCAATAAGGGAAGTAAGTCCCTTGTTCGCCTTCTTGTATGGCTTTTTAGCCGCAGGCTTCGGAGCTTCCGCCGCAGGCTGTGGAGCAGGCTGGCTGTACACCGGTGCTGAAACTGTCTGCTGTGCAGGTTGTGCTGTCTGAACAGGCGTTGGAGCAGGTGCAGGCTGTGAAACTGGCGGAACAGGAGCAGAAACAGGCTGGCTTGCAGGTGCAGAGCCTGAAATGCCCTCGTGTCCCGGAATAAAGATCTTTCTCTTTCTTATAGGTGCGTTTATCTCGCCGGGAATACCGCTCTGAGTCATCGGCTTTGTGTTGAATACAGGAGCAGACTGGATGTCCTCTGCTGGCGTCGGTGCAGGAGCAGGCTGTGGCTCTGGTATAGGCTCTGGCTCTGGTGCAGGCGCTACTGCCGCAGGCTCAGGCTGAACGGGAGCTGGAGGCGGAACTACCTTAAGCTCAGGATTTTCCTCAGGCTCGTCAGGTATAGGCTCGCTGTCAGGACCGTCCTCGCCAACGATAGCGTCAGCAGAAATGGAGCTTGCAGCCGCAGAGAAATCGTTGCTCTCGATAGCAGAGTCCTCGTCGCCCTCAAAGTTTACCATTTTGCCTGTTGTAACATCATAGTATTCCTCGCCGTCCTTGACAGCGACCTTGAGCTTCGGCGCAGGCTCGCCCCTCTTAGGCAGGTTAGCCTGTGGAATGTCAATGTCAGGGAATACCTCGTCAACGTCCACCTTTGCGATCTTAAGTATCTCCATTGCGGATCTGCACTTCATAGAGCCTCTTACCATTTCCTTGATAGGAAGCAGAATTATATCGCAGAATGTGGCATAGAAAGACCTCAGCGCAGACATTGAGCTGTCAAGCATATCCTGTGGAAAACGATGGTCAAAATACTTATCCCATTGCTCAGGGCTTGACATTATCATCTTGTCTATGTACTGACAAAGTGGTATCCAAAGCTCAGGCTCTTCAAAATCTCTGTCATTGGTGATGAGCCACATATAACATCTGAGGAAACAGTCATAGCATGAAATATCTCTGAGGTTGAGCATAACGTCATCAATGTTCAGGGAAGCCGAAAATATAGGATCAGAGAATGCGAAGCATCTGTATCCGTTGCTGGCGATCTTTGCATAAGCCGTTTTCAGATCCTTTTCAGAACGGGAGAAAGGCGGCAGAAAATCAAAATCATAAGGCGTTTCATAATCAGCCGTGTCACCTTTAGCCGCCATATCAAGCAACTTTTTGTATGTGAGCGTGACATCAGCAGTAGGAGTGTCAACGGCTATGCCGAGCACCCTGAAAGGATTGCAGGCGAAAAGTTCCATTGCCGTTATCCCAAGTGACGGTCTTGTCATAAATATATCCTCCTCAATGAATTTACTTCATATATACTTAAGCTTTTACCCTACTTATTCGTGTTATCTTCTTCACGATCGGGTATTTTTGTGTATTTTTATGCCAAAATAGTTTTCTTAAACTAATTTGTTTTTTGTTTTTAATTAACAAAATAAATAACTTAACAAATATAGTATAGCAAATATTAGTATAGATTACATTAACTAAACGTGAATTTTATATTTATATTATATTAATACGAAACAAAATGCACAAAAAGAGTTTAAAAAATCGTACAAAAAGTAACTGTCAAAAGGTTTGCAATTTTGGTGAAAATATTGTATAATAAATAAGTATAAGATGTCAGGCATAAAAAGCCGATATCAGATCATCATGCCAATAAAAAGGGGGAGATCTTATGGGTCTGTTCAGCAGAAAAAGCTCCGAGCCCAAAACATCGACACAGCCTAAAAAGCAGCAGATAAATGCTGATGATATATGGAACACGCCTGTGAAGAGAGCAGGCGGAGATACGGCTTTTGTAAAGGAGTCCAGCAGCGATAAGGTACACGCCGAGAAGATAACCGATACCATAGAGCCGGAAACTATCCGCAGCAAGATGGAGCAGCTTGAAAAAGAGCTGGCTGAAAAGAAAAACGATCCCGTAAAGACCTATGCCGACTACGACGTGAACCCGGTAGGACAGGCTGAGATAACCGATGCCCAGAGCGAGTATGAAAAGCTTTATGAGGAGGAACACGCAAGATTTGTAGCTTCTCATAAGGAGGATATAAGCGTGGCGTCCGTTGAGGGTATCGATTCAAAGCTTGAGGAGATATATAGGATACATGACGAGAAAGTGGCTCAGGAGAAGCGTGATACAGGCAATATCGAAGCCATAAGTGCAGAGACCACAGCCGCAAAGGTGGCTGAGCTTCCTTATGCAAAAAAGCCTGAGGACTACGCAGAGTATAAGGATATAAAGGGAATATCCGTCGATGAGGCTCTTGTGGAGGGTCTTGGCTCTGTTGACCACAGCGAGGACGACGACGCTATCGGCTCAGTATCGGAAGAGTTTTTGGCACAGAAGGTGAAAGAATTTAACGAAAAATATGGCAGATGATCGGGGTAAAGGCAGTAATTAGGGGTATTGCCAGAATAAATTGAATTGGAGAGATAAAATTGAAGATCAATACCGATAACCCTATCATAAAGTTTTCAGGCAAAGGCAAGCCGTTTCAGTATGATAAGTTGCTTTATGCTACATTAAATGAGTATATACTTGATTATAAGAATGCAAGACTTGATAAGCTTACCGATCAGGACGCTTCTATATGCCTTGCGAGAATAATAAGAAAAATGGAAGTCAATGACGTTCCTGTCCAGCAGTTTTTTCATGAAGAGCTTGAAAAGTGGAGCGAGCATACCAACTATGAGAAGATACTCAGACTTTGCGAGCTTATGGCAAAGGATATCTTCGGCTGTTTTGATAAGAACAGAGATGACGGCAACGGCGGCTTCTATAAAACAGACAGGCTCTATTGCGTAAATAATGACGGTGAAAGAGATTATATCGTTTGTGACGAGGTTGAGAAAAAGGGGCTTTTCAAGAAAGTTCCAACTCCTGTCACATTGTATTTCAATGATCTTATGGAGAAAAATAAGCGTGGCGAGCTGCCAAAATCCAAGTAAATTTTGTATTAACAGATAATAAGGAGAGTATTAACATGGTAAATATAGAAATGGCAAACGGAAAGAATATCAAGATTGAGCTTTATCCTGACGTTGCACCTATCACAGTTGCAAATTTTGAGAAGCTTGTTAAAGAGGGCTTTTATGACGGACTTATTTTTCATAGAGTTATCTCAGGCTTTATGATACAGGGCGGTGACCCGACGGGAACAGGCATGGGCGGTGCAAAAGAGAAGATAAAGGGCGAGTTCCTTGCCAATGGTGTTCGTAACGACCTCAAGCATACAAGAGGCGTTATCTCAATGGCACGTTCAGCAATGCCAAATTCAGCAAGCTCACAGTTCTTTATCATGCATCAGGACGCTCCTCATCTTGACGGACAGTATGCAGCATTCGGCAAGGTAGTCGAGGGCATGGACGTTGTTGACGAGATCGCAGCAGTTGACGTAAATTTCAACGATAAGCCGCTTGTAGATCAGGTCATGAAGAAAGTAACTCTTATTGAGGACTAATAAAAAGGAAAATCATGGGCTGCGGTCTTTATGGCGGCAGCCCTTGTTTACGTCAAAAACAATATCAGGAGAGTAAATAATGGATTTCAAAAAAGTAACAGTGGGATTTTTTGCAGCGGTCATGGCAATGACCTCAGTGTGTTTCGCTGATCCCGAAACGCCTGTGACAACCGATGTGCCAGCCACAGATCCTGTACCGGAAACAACCACTACCGCTCAGCCTCAGCGGGAGGACACTGAAACGACTACAACTACCACAGCTCAGACATGGGAAACCACCACATGGGGAACTACCACATCTTATTCCTATGTTCCGGACACTCCGACTTCTACGCCGACAGTTGTAAAGCTTGTGGTCAGCGAGGTAAAGGATAAAAAGTTCACAGCGAAAATAAATATCCAGTGCGACCACCTTATCTCAAACGCCTCTATCTCCGTGGGCTATGACGATAGCCTTGTAGAGTTTGAAAAGTGCGAAACCAATGATAAAGCAGGTGGCATGGCAGTAGACAACGCCTTTGCAGGTAAGTTTGTATATAACTATGTGAACGCAGACGGCACAGACTTTGACGGTGATTATGCGACCCTCCATTTCAAAGTCGCAGACGAAAAGCTCACCTCAACAGTGCTTTATCTCACAGTAAATTCCCTTGATGACGAAAACCTCAATGCCATATCAAATCAGGTAGAGAACGGTATCGTCAAGTATCAGGACGCTGCAGACGTTCAGCAGGACGACAGCGATTATATCGAAATAGACGTTGACTATTCCAAGTACCCTATCGCACCAGAGGATATAGGACTTACAGATGTTGACAGCGTAACAGTAGCCAACGGTGAAGTGCTTATATTCGAGGACGGCAAGTTCCAGACCCTCAGCACAGGCGAAACAAAGATAGATATTGTTTATAAGGACGGCTCAGTAGGGCATTTTAAAATAGTGATAAAAGAACCTGAAGCCGTGAAGCTTGAAAGCTCAGAAGCAGAAGCGACCTCAAAAGCCGCAAGTCCGGTGTCGGAAGAAAAGAGCGGTTCATCAATGGGCATTATTATTGGCGTGGTCTGCGTTTTGTGCTTAGCTCTTATTGCCGCTGAGTATCTTATGATAGTGAAAAACAAAACAGTAGGCGACAATAAGTCAGCCAACAAGGATAATGATAAAGATATCCACGATACAGACGAAAACGACGATACCAATTTGTCCGAGCCTGACGAACCTGACGAAAATGAAGAGCAGGAAGAAAATGATAATACAGACGATACAGACACAGATAAAGAAACAGAAGAATAAACAAAAAGCGGTGCAGAGAATTGAACTCTGACACCGCTTTATTTTCTTATTTAGCTATTATTAGACAATTCCTTAAGCTCTCGACCCTCTTTAAGCAGGTCATGCAACCTTTGAGCGTCATTATTTGCAATAGCATCACGATACTCCGTTAATCTTGCGATTATATGCTCTATCTCGTCCACCAGTGGTCCACGATTCATAAGGAAAAGCTCCGTCCACATATCTTCGTTGAGTTTAGCCACTCTCGTAAGGTCTTTGAATGACCCTGCCGAAAAACCTGCCTGCTTTAAAAGACTAGGGCTTTTTACATAGGAGCTTGAAACAACGTGTGCAAGCTGAGAAGTGAACGCAATAACGCTGTCATGCTCCTCAACGTTTGATACAACGACCTTTGCAAAACCTATGTTATATGCAAGCCTTGATATATCCTGCACCACCCTCATAGGCGTTCTGTCAGTAGGCGTCATTATAAAGCTTGCTTTTTCAAAAAGATTGTCCACCGAGTATGCAAAGCCAGAAAATTCACGTCCTGCCATAGGGTGACAGCCGAGAAAGTTTACGCCGTTTTCAATGCAAACGCCCTCTACAGCTCTGACTATCTCGCCCTTTACTCCACAAGTGTCAAGAACGATACCGCCCTTCTTGAACTTACCTGCATTCTCCGTGATGAATTTTATGGTAGCCTCAGGGTGAAGTCCCACGATAACAACGTCACAGCCTGCAAGGTCGTCAATGGTCATTTCACCGTCGATAGCCTCCTGCGCCAGCGCCCCTGCTATCGTTCCCCTGTCAATATCTATACCGAAACAGCTCTCATGAGTGTTCTTTTTTATTGCCTTGGCAAGCGAACCGCCTATAAGTCCAAGTCCAACTATACAAATCTTCATTGTCCGTCATGCTCCCTTTGCTTTTACGCTTTTAAGCTTTTATGCAATAAAGTATACCACTAAAATCACACTTTGTCAAGAGCCATGCACACCCAATTATTCACCGCAAAGCTCTGCAATAGCATTAGCGTACATATTCAGATTTATTTTGAAAGTTTCCATGGAAATATGCTCGTCAGCTCCGTGCATATTGTTGTTTTCCTCAGAAAATTCCGCACCGAACGCAACACCGCCCTTTGTGTTGTGAACGTAGGTTATTCCGCCCTCTGCGATACATTTTCCCTTTTCGCCCTTGACCTTTTCGTATACCCTTAACAAGGTCTGAACGAACTCACTGTTTTCGTCCACATAATGGGGCTCCATGCCGTCAAGCTCGTCCACCTTGAAGCCCTTGCTTTCAAGTGCCGAAGTTATGATACCGCTTATCTCAGCAAGCGTCTTGTCAATAGGGAAGCGTATGTCGATACCGCCATGAAGCCTGCCACCCTCAGTTTTAAGGATAGTCAGCGCACAGGTCATCTCGCCTGATACATCGTCTGAAAAACCAAGACCGCAGGACTTTCCGTTGCATTCTCCGTGTGGGAAAAGCTCAGCCAACCCACCAAGGAGAGCATTTTCATTTTTGTATTCTGCCACAAATTTTGTCACCGCATTGTCGCCGTTTTCAGGTCTTGACCCGTGTGACGATTTTCCTCTGATGACCTTCTCACTGTCGTCAGCAAACTTCACAATGCACTTGTCCGGGATAGCATTTATAACGCTTCCACCATTTATCTCAGCTATCTTATCATCTGAAAATTCAGCAGAGAATGTAAGATGCACCATACCCTTTTCGCAGTTGAGCACAGGAAAAGAGCCGTCGGGGGTGAACACCATTTCAGGGAAAGGCTGTTTGCTTTCATAATATTCCATGTCCTCACAGCCTCCCTCTTCATTGCCACCGAAAATAACACGAAAGTTCTTTTTTATAGGAATGTTAAGCTCTTTGATAGCCTTTACAGCCCACAGCACTGCAACGCTCGGACCTTTGTCGTCAATTGTTCCTCTGCCGAAAAGCTTTCCGTCAGCTTTAGTCAGCTTGAAAGGCGGATAGCTCCAGCCCTCGCCTGCGGGAACAGTGTCAAGATGTGAAAGCACAGCAAGCTTACATTCTCCATTTTGGTAAAAATCACCGTGAACAGCATAGCCGTCAAAGTCCTTTGTTGTCATGCCGAGCTTTTCAAGATAAGCCTTTCCCCAGTCAAGAGCCTTGCGAGAACCCTCGCCAAATGGCTTAACAGGGGCGTTTATGTCACCAACGCTCTCGATAAAAATAATCTCGTCAAGGTCACGAAGTATCTCCTCCATGTGCTTGTCAAAATATTCTGCAAATTGTTTCTGATACATATTTATTCCTGCCTTTCAAGTGTGCAAATCATTATTTCCGAGGGATTATTCAGCCTGAATTTACCAAGCCCTGCCGTAACAGCAAGCTTTGCCAATCCCTGTTCAGCGTTAAGTTCGTAAATGCCCTTTGTGTATCTTGGAAAGAATTTCCGTTCGGGAGAAAGTATTCCGCCAATAAAAGGCAATCTTATAACTCCCCCATGACAGTGACCCGAAAACGTCACATCTGCTCCCCAGTCCGCATAAGCACGGAAAGCCAGCGGCGTGTGCGAAAGCAAAAAGTTACACTCGCTCCTGTCAGGCTCGCCTAAAAGCTTTTTAAGCTCGTCCTTTGTAATCTGCGGCAGGTCGTGATGTGAAAAATCTTCGTTGCGGTAAAATCTTTGGGGAAGCTGAGTGCCGTATATATTGATGTGATCCTCGCCTATTTTTATCTGCTCCATGTTGTTTCTCAGAATGTGTACTCCACATTCGGTTAGTTTCAAAGCAAGGGCTTCGGCATTATCCATGTTGTCAGTTTCATGGTTACCGAAAATATAATAGGTCGGTGCAATATGTTTTAGCCTTTTCATAAGGGCAAGCTTCGGTATCATGTCCGTTTCATCACGGCTGTAAAGATCACCTGCAAAGAAAATAAAGTCAGGCTCGGCGGCAATACAGGAATTTACAAGATTGTTGAAATTATCCCCGTAACGCTTCTTGTGAAGATCTGCAAGAAGAAGTATCTTTTTACCAACAAAATTCTCAGGAAGCTTTGATACTTTCAGCTCGTATTTGTTCACCCTTAGCTGTCTGTTTGAAATAAGCATATAACCGCCAAGAAATGCGGCGGCAGCGAAAAGCGGCAGCTTGTATGACATTTTATTACCTCATTCCTACTTGCAAAGATATTTTTTCAGATCGTCCATTGCCCATTTTGCGTGGGCGTAGCCGTAATCATAAAGCCTTTTCAGCTTTACAGGGTCGCCCTCAGTCCTGCCTACTCCGAAGGTGGTCTTTGGTGTGAAAACAAAGACTTTCCCCTCCGCTTTAAGCTCCATAAGCTCTGCGATACATTTGTTGTATCTCTCGGCTCTTGTGGCAAGGGCTTCGGCAAACTCAGGGTGCTTGCGATAATATTTCATGGCAAGCTTTGTGGCAGGCTCTTGGGTCTTAACATAGCCCTTTGGTCGTGTCAGCACAACGATATTTTTGTCACAGCCTGCTTTTATTGCCTGCATATATGGTATTGAATCTGATATACCGCCGTCCATATATTTTTCTCCGTTTATCTCTATCTCAGGGAAAAGCAGAGGAAGCGCACAGGTTGCTCTAAGCAAATTCCAGTGGGTGTCATCTTTTGGCACGTCCATATACTCAGCCTTGCCGTTTTTTACGTTTGTAACAACTGCACAAAATCTGCCCTTGAAGTTTCTGTAGGCTTCATAATCAAAGGGAAGCTCAACATTAGGCACAACATTGTAGGCATAATCAAGGTTATAGTAGCATCGGTTTTTCGGGTCGATAAGATGTCTTGCTCCCATGTATTTCTTTGTTCCCATAAACTCAGTTGCAAGGCGGAGATTTCTGCCTATCTGACCTGAGCAGTAAGAAACGCCGAAAGCTGCTCCTGCCGAAACGCCTATAACATAATCGGCTATTATTTTATCCTCAAGCAGAGCGTCCATTATTCCGCAGGAATAGACCGTTCTGCTGGCTCCGCCCTCTAAAGTAAGTCCAAGCATGATATTACCTCTGTTTCTGAAAAGAGGACGGCTTGACCGTCCCCAATTTTATTTTATATCTGTATCTTTTAAAATTATGCAGAAAACGGGCGAAGGATGTTCGCCCCTACAGTTTTTATCTTACGGCTTCAGATGTTGTATCTGCCATGCTGTTATCCAAAGCTGAATTGTCAAGAACTGTTTCTGTGAACTCTCTGCCGTCGTCGGTAAGAGCCTTTTTCAAGTCATCCATAGCGTTCTTTGTTGCGTTGTCGTCTGTTATCCTTACGATAACATTGTCGCTCATAAGCTTCACTGTGGAAACAAGACTTTTAAGATCTACCACACGCTCATCGATTATATAAGTGCTTCCTGAAACCTTGATGTCATAAAATTCCTTTGGCACTGCTGTTGTTGTGGTAGTAACGGAAGCTTCATTGGAGGAAGCACTTACGTCCTTGCCGTCCCCTGAGCCTTCGCCTTTTCCACCGCCTAGTCCAAGTCCAAGATACTGCATTATAAGAATAAGCGCCGCAATGATAATGACGATCAGCATGATACCAAGAAGCTTTTTCTTCTTTTTCTTTTTCTGCTTTTGTCTTTGTTTTTCAAGGTCACTGCGGTAGAGCTTTTCAACATCGTTCTGAATACTCATTTTTATTGTCCTTTCTATTTGGAAGTGTTTATGTATGTAAAGTAAACATTTTCGTATTTGTCTGACACAGCCTGCACAGCGTTTTCCACTATTCTCATGTTACGATAAAGCACAGCGTCACCGTCATAGACAACTGCCGCAAGCATTACTTCACCGTCTGCCGCACCGAGTCCTTCAAAAAGAGATATGAGCCTGCCTGAGATATCTTCATCAGGGGTCACGGTCATAATATCCTCATCATTTCGGGAAATATACAGCTTATCAGTGCCGTTTTCATTTCGCATATCAAGTGAGATAAGCATACCCTGAGTGTAGCCGTCAAGCGCCTGCTGATTTTTTGCGGCATTGCTGTTAATGCTCTCAGCCTTTTTATATGCTTCATCTATCTGCTTTTGCATATCCTCACGGAGCTTTTCAAGTTCGTCAGCGGACTTTTGCTTCTGCTCCTCAAGCTGTTGAGTGACAGCCTGCACCTGAGCTTTTGCGTCCTCTTTCTGACTGTCGGCAGATGCGGAAACATCGGTCATGACCCAGAAAAGCATTATCATGATAACATCGAGCAGGGAAGTCAGCTCAAGGACTATGCCCTTATTTTTCCTGAAACCATTCATGGCTGTTCACCGCTTTGGGAATGTTCAGCGTTGTTTCTTTCAAGATAGAGCTGAACATTTTTCTCGTTATCCTCTATTTTTGCAGAGATTATGCCGTCAAGAAATTTGAAGATTATAGCAAAAACAAGTCCCCAAAAAGTGGAGGTCAAAGCGCCATAGAAATTATCCTGAACGTTTGTCATATCGCCCACCATACCGAGGAGGGAGATAACAGTACCGAGGATACCCAAGAGAGGGAAGATCCCTGTGAGATTTACGAACAGAGAATAAAGGCTTCCTGTGCGGTTGCGCATAGAAACGATATCTGTTTCACGAATGCCTGAAATATCGCTGTCAGCCTGACGGCGGGAAGCACCTGAGTCGGGAACGAAGATGTTAAGATGAAGCTTGTTGTAGAGAACATCAGCCGATTTTTTAGTGAAATAAAAGACGAGGGCGGTCGCGACTGCAACCAAGAAAATTATCATGTCGAAGCCGAAAAAGTTCATAAAAATTACGGAAAAGAGTTTTTTCATGGATAAGACCCCCTATAGAGATAATGATAGCACATTTTGAGGTAAATTGCAAGATGTGGGGGCGGATTTTTAGTGAGGAGGGGAGGAATGAGAAATGAGGAATGAGGAATGAGGAGTGAGGAGTGAGGAATGAGCATAGCAGACCAAAGTAAATTGCAAGCATAAAGTAAAATAAAGC